>Ga0136619_10000238_pt1 | contig 20160 bp, 17 predicted proteins | sample AntDrymUQ3532106_2_FD_104807 | JGI IMG/M metagenome (GOLD analysis project Ga0136619, IMG submission 104807) | Polar desert sand microbial communities from Dry Valleys, Antarctica - metaG UQ353 (21.06) | ecosystem: Environmental > Terrestrial > Soil > Desert | place: Antarctica: Dry Valley...
GGAAGGTCTACTACTGAGCGCTTCTTGCGTTCGCTTGTGAAGCCTGGGACGACCTTTGTCGCTCCACGGTACGGCGATAGTTACGCTGGCGGGGTGCCATTGTCGGGCCGCTCTAGTCGAGCAATCCGAGCAGGTAGGCTATCGAGAGCAGGACACAGAAGATCGTCAGGCCGAAGAGGATGCGCAGCCAGAACTCTTTAAGCACCCCGGCTGCGCCTCTTCCTCAAGCGATCATATCCCCCTGAGCTAGATCCCGAGTGCCGAAGGCCCCTGGGTTATCAGCAGGTAGGCCAAGTACAGTGAAGGGAGAACGTAGAACGCGGCGACAAAGATCATCACCACAGATCGATAGCCACTGAGTTTGGCGAACTCAGGCAGGTGCCGGCGGTTGAGCAGGTTGAGCAACGTCGAGTAGATGGCCATCACGAAAAAGCCCCCCGTCGCGGACATCGCCAGCAATATGATCGGCTCGATGCCCGTCCATACGAGTATCGAGCCGCCGATGGCCAAAATCCACACGGTCGTGACGTAGAGTTTGCTCTCGCTCCAGAACTCGCTATTTCTGAGGACCGTAACCTTGAGCGAGTCGCCCGTGATGCGGCCCACGTAGTCCACGATGCCTACGTTTGTCGAGAAGAGCATGACAAAGCCGGCGATGTAGAAGAATTGCGCGAACCATGGCGCTATGCCCTCCCCGAGGCCCGCGCCCCATTCCTCGATGAAAGCCAGATCCTCCCCAATGTTCTCTCTGATGCCTATTGTCGAAAAGACCAGCACGCACAGGGAGACGAGCAACAACGCTCCGATGCCCCAGAAGGTTAAGAGATGCTCCTGGTTCGCTACCTTCCACCATCCTCTGAAGCGACGACGATTCTCCTCGGTATCGGGGGGTACGTACCCCAGACCCGGTGCTGCCACCTCCTCGCCGGTAATCGGGGAGACGATGTTGGGGATGTGTATGCCCATGCCCATGCCCTTGTCCCGAACGTAGTTGCTCTGGCACAGGTTGTTGGCTCCGCCCGCGCCCGCAAACGCTATAGCCCCCAGGATCGCGAGGGCTCCGAGCTCCTCCCAGTAGGTGGGTATATTGGCCAGCCCTCCGGGAGCCTTGGTGACGACGCCCCCCCAGGCCGACAGATCGGTGGCTATGAAAATCGCAAGTGTGATGAAGATCAGTACGATGATCACAAGCACGGCCTGGATCTTCTCGAGCACCTGGTAGATAACCGGAGAGAGGGTCACTGCTGTGGCGATGGAGACGAGGAATATCGTGGCGACGATTGGTGCTGCACCCGAGCCGAGGCCGAAGATGAACGAGAATAGCTCGGCTCCACTCGAGGCCCATCCTGGTATGGTGTTCGGCAGGATCGCCCCGAGGACGAACACCAGAGACCAGCCCACCCACATGCGGCTGAAGCCCGTGACGGCGGTTTCGCCGGTTACCAGCGTGTAACGCTCGATCTCCATGTTCAAGAAGAACTGCACGGTTATCCCGACCACGGCGAGCCACACGAGAGCCAGCCCCACCTGAGAGGTGATGTAGGGCCACAGGATCAACTCTCCCGAGCCTAGCGCCGTGGCGAGAATAATGATGCTCGCCCCAAGGTACTTGCGCAGGCCGTGTGGCTCCGGCAGGTCCCTATACGGTACGCCCGGCAGGTACTTGGTCGGCAGCTCGGAGGCGATCTCGCCCGAGTCCGGCCTGTCAACTACGTCAGCCATGCATCGTCCTCCCGTTTCCCCGTGGTTTCTCCCTCAATCATTGCATGTTATTGAATCCGCTACTTCGTGTCAACAACAGCCAGACCCCGGATGGCATGTTATCGAGGGAGCAAAGTCGTGCCGATCCGGCCCGAAGCCGAATTCCGCTTCTTCGCCTTCTTCGGAAGGGCCTGGTGGAAATCCGTCGCGCTGGCTTCGCGGCTTGCGTGGACGGCTGGCGGTGACCCTGGGGTTCTGGTACGTTGAGGTACGGCGGATCGGAGAAGAGGAGCCTGCATGGTGGAGAGTGCTTCGGGCGTTGCCGGGCTGGGGCGGTTGCGCGGCAAGTCGGCGGTCGTCACGGGGGCGGCCAAAGGCATCGGGCGGGCCACCGCCGAGCTGTTCGCGCGCGAGGGGGCACGCCTCGTCGTCACCGACATTGACCGTGAGGGACTCGAAGGGCTCGTGGAGGGGTTCGTCGGGGTCGAGGTCGTCGTGGGCGACGTCTCGGTGGTCGAGGACGCGAGGCGCATGATCCGGACTTCCGTCGAAAGCTATGGGCGCATAGATGTCCTCGTCGCCAACGCCGGGGTCATCCCCCTGAACAACATCGTGGACGCCACGCCGGAGGACTGGGACCATGTGATGGCCGTGGACGGGCGGGGCATGTTCCTCACCTGCAAATACGCCATCGAGGCGATGCTCGCGCAGAGCGAGCCCGGCGGCTCCATAGTCTGCCTCTCCTCCATCTCCGGGATGGCGGGGCAGAAGGAGCAGTCCACCTACGGGCCGGCGAAGTTCGTCGCCTCCGGCATCACCAAACACCTCGCCGTCGAGTGGGCGGACAGAAACATCCGGGTGAACGCCGTCGCACCCGGCACCATCCAGACCGAGGCCCTTGCGACGATACCGGAGAGCTACAAGGCCCCGATGAGGGCGGCGCATCCCACAGGCCGCTTCGGCGAGCCCGCGGAGGTGGCGAGCGCCATCTTGTTCCTGGCCTCCGACGAGGCATCGTTCGTGACGGGAGCGGTCCTGCCGGTCGATGGAGGTTACCTCGCCCAATAGAACATCCACCGAGGCTCCCGTCCGTCGCGCGCAAGACACGGCCGGCTGAGGTGGAGGCCGCCGTCATCGCGGACGACCTGACCGGGGCGGCGGATACCGGCATGCAGTTCGCCCGCGCCGGCTACCGAACCGCCGTGGCCTTCAGGGGCGCGGAGATGAACCTCTCGGACCTCGACGCCGTCGCGTTCGACACCGACTCCCGGTTGGCGCCCCCCGATTCCGCCGCGGAGCGCGTCGCCGAGGCTGTCCGCACGGTGCGCGATGCCTGCATCCTCTACAAGAAGATGGATTCCACCCTGCGCGGCAATGCCGCTGCGGAGCTGGCCGCCGCCCTCGAAGCCTCGGGCCGCGAACGCGCCGTCGTCGCGCCGGCCTTCCCGGACGCCGGGCGCACCACCGCCGGGGGCGTGCAACTCGTCCACGGCGTACCCGTCCACGAGACCGGGTTGAGAGACGACCCGAAGACACCCGTCGTCGAGGGGCACGTCCCGACCCTGCTCTCCGAAGAGTTCGCGGCGGTCGGGATGCTGGACGTCGAGGATCTCAGCGATCCCGCATCCGTCCGCCGAACTCTTGAGAAGAACCGGTGCGTGGTCGCCGACGCGCGGAGCAACGCGGACCTCGAAGCCTTGGTACGGGCTGTGCCTGACCCTTCGGAGGTGCTATGGGCGGGATCCGCAGGGCTCGCGATGGCACTGGCCGGCCGGTATCCGGGACCTCGCGCCGGGGAAACGCCCGCCGCGTCCGCTGCGGCCCGCGGGGTTCTGGTGGTGATCGGCAGCCTGAGCGGAGCGTCGCGGGAGCAGTTGCGCCGGTTGGTCGAGAGACGCGGCGCCGTGGCGGCGCCCGTCGCCGGCCGCCAGGGCGTGGAGGATGCCGTTGCGGCGGCGCGAACGGTGCTGGAGAATAGCGGGTGCGCGGTGCTTCACTCGCCCGAAGAGAGGGTGCCCTCGGGCGGCGGGCCGGCGGTGACCCTGCTGGCGGATGTCGCCGTCCGTCTGGCCGGCGAGGGGCTTTTCGACGCGCTAGTCGCGACCGGGGGGGCCACGGCCGTCGCGGTGGCCCGGCGTTTGGGCGCCTCGGGGATGAGATTGGAGGGGGAGGTCGAGGCGGGGGCGCCGGTGGGGACCCTGATCGGCCCTGAGCCCTACCGGATCGTCACCAAAGCTGGTGGGTTCGGAAACCCGGACACACTCGTGAGGGCCGTCGAGATGCTTGAGACAGGAGAGGAGTAGACGCTTCATGGAACCTCTCGTGGCCGTAACGATGGGAGATCCCACCGGCATCGGGCCGGAGATCATCGTCAAGACGTTCGCCGAGCCGGACTTCACCGAACGGAACCGCGCCTTCGTGGTCGGGGACCCCGCCATCCTGGAGCGGGCGGTGAAGCTGTTGGGTCTCTCGCTGCACGTCAACGTGGTGTCGGGACCGGCGGAGGGACGCTACGAGCCGGGCTCCGTGGATGTGATCCCGGCGAGCGATCTCCCCGGCGACCTGCCGTTTGGCCAGCTCGACGCCCGGGCCGGGGCCGCCGCCTTCGAGTATGTCCGGCAATCCATCGAGCTTGCTCTGGACGGGAGCGTGGCCGCGGTGGCGACCGCGCCACTCAACAAGGAAGCGATGCACCTCGGTGGACACAAGTATCCCGGCCACACGGAGATACTCGCGGAGCTGACCGGCACCGAAGACTACGCGATGATGCTCGTCGCCGAGGACCTGCGGGTCATCCACGTCAGCACGCACGTCGCGCTGCGGGAGGCCATCGAGCGGGCGACGCCCGAACGGGAGCTGGCCGTCATACATCTCGCCTATAATGCCTTGATGAAGCTGGGGGTCGAGAAGCCACGGATCGCCGTCGCTGGACTCAACCCGCACGCCGGGGAGAACGGCCTCTTCGGGACAGAGGACGCGGAGAAGATACGGCCTGCCGTCGAACAAGCGAGGGAACAGGGCCTGGACGCCAGCGGCCCCCATCCGCCTGACACCGTCTTTTCGCAGGCGAGGAAGGGACGATTCGACATCGTGGTGGTGCAGTACCACGATCAGGGGCACATCCCCATAAAGCTCCTGGGCTTCGAGACCGGCGTGAACGTGACCGTGGGCCTGCCGTTCTTCCGCACCAGCGTGGACCACGGCACGGCCTTCGATATCGCAGGCACCGGGGAGGCTGACCATTCGAGCATGAAGGCGGCGCTCGACCTCGCTCGCGAACTGTCGCGGGCCACGGAAGACGAGAGGAGTTAACGTATGGCGTTCCCTAAAGTGGTGAAGGTCCGGCAGGATTTCCCGAGGCCCCGCGTCGAGAGTGTCGAGACGGCGCTCCAGGAGCAGTGCGGGAGAGATGAAATAAAGTCCCGCATCGAGCCCGGCATGGAAGTTGCCGTCACGGCCGGGAGCCGCGGTATCTCGAACATCGTCCCCATCCTGCGCTCGTTGATCGGGGTCCTGAAGGACGCCGGAGCCTCGCCTTTCGTCGTGCCGGCGATGGGCAGCCACGGCGGGGCGACGGCGGAGGGTCAGGTGGAGATCCTGGAGAGCCTCGGGGTGACGGAGGAGTCGGTTGGGGCGCCCATACGATCTTCGATGGAAGTCGTGGAGATCGGGGAGACTGAGCGCGGCGTGCCGGTGTACATGGACCGCATCGCGTCCGAGGCCGACGGGGTCGTCGTGGTCGGCAGGATCAAGCAGCACACTGACTTCCACGCCGACTTCGAGAGCGGTCTACTGAAGATGGCCTCCATCGGCCTCGGCAAGCACGCCCAGGCCCTCGCGCTGCACGCCCTCGGCGTACCCGGCATCCGCGATCACATGGTCGAGGCGGGGAAGTTGGTCTTCGCGTCGGGGAGGATTCTCTTCGGGGTCGGCGTGGTCGAGAACGCCTACGAGGAGACCGCCATTATCGAGGCCATCCCGCCGGAGAGGGTGGCCGAACGTGAGACGGAGCTACTCGAAGAGTCCGTAAAGCTCATGCCGAAGTTGCCGGTCTCGGACATAGACGTGCTGTTCGTGGACGAGTTGGGGAAGAACTTCAGCGGCACCGGCATGGACACCAACGTCGTCGGGCGGTTCCGCATCCTGGGCGTCGAGGAGCCGGAGAGCCCGAACGCAAAATACCTGATCGTAGGCGACGTCAGCGAGCCGTCCCACGGCAACGCTCTGGGCGTCGGGCTCGCGGACCTCACGACGCGCCGGCTCTTCGAGAAGGTGGACATGGAGGCCATGAACCAGAACGTCCTGACGAGCACGTTCCTGGAGCGCGCCAAGATCCCGATGGTCATGCAGAGCGACCGCGAGGCGCTCGAAGCCACCATCCGCTGCAACTGGGGCGTCGCGCCCGAAGACACCCGCTTCGTCCGCATCCCAAACACCCTCCACCTCCGCCACGTCTACCTCTCAGAGAACCTCATCGAAGAGGCGCTCGCGAACGGCAACGTAGAGGTCGTCGGGGAGGCAGCGGAGCCGGAGTTCGACGAGGGTGGCGACTTCACCCCCTTCGGCGGTGAGCCGGAGGCCGCGCGGATCTTCTCCGGCGTGGAGGATGGATATTTCAGGGACGGCTAGCCGGGTTGTTAGCGCCGGGCCCCGAACTCGGCCGCGTACATCCTGGACCCTTTGTAGGCGTCTCCGTCGCGGGTCGCGAGGGTGCCCTGGCGCATGCCTATGCCGATCTGGCGGAACCTTCCGTTGAGGATGTTGTGCCGGTGGTCGGCACTGTTCATCCAGGCCTTGAAGATGCTGTCGGGCGCGCCCAGGTCGACTGAGCCCCAGGCGATGTTCTCGCCCACCGTCCAGTAGGAGAACTCGCTGGTGATGTAACCGGACCGTTCGAGGCGGGCGGCCGGGGTCACGCCCCGGGGGGTATTGTGGGCAAAGTAGTCCCTGGCGAGCATGTCCCTGGCGTGGGCGCGGGCGGCATCGGTCAGGATGGTATTCACGCAGAAGGGCTTGAGGTCGTTCGCCTTGCGCTTTGCGTTGTGGAGATCCAGGCTCCGCTTCTCCTCGGCGTTCAGCTCGATGGTCCTCCCGCCGCAGGTGGGAACGGTGAAAGTCTCCTCCTGCGCCGCGGCGCCCGGCGAGCGGAGCTTCTCGGCCGCGATAGCGGAGGAACCGACGGCGACCATCGCCGCCACAACCGCTGCGGCGAACACGGTGATAGCGTACTTCGAGATCATGCCGGTCCCCTTTGATCCGGAGGTTAGCTGTCTCTGTTTATCGGCCCGTCGAGATTAAACTTTAGCGCGTGCGGCCGCCGGACGCTACTTCCGATACTCCTCCGCGCGGGCTGTGGTAGCGTACCGGAGGGATTTCTTTCATTGGACGAGGTGTGAGGATGCAACTTTTCGAGAACCTCATAGATTACCCGGACGCCGAGAGGTTGGTCCTGGAGAACGTGCCCCGGTTGCGTGAGGAGAGCCTGCCTCTGGCGGACGCGCAGGGGCTCGCGCTGGCGCGGGACCTTATGGCCCGGTTCGACTCGCCGCCGTTCGACAACGCGGCGGTTGACGGGTACGCCGTGCGAAGTGCGGATGCCGAAGCGGGACGCACCTTCGCCGTCGTGGACGAAGCGCCGGCAGGCCGTCCGGCCGCAAAAAGCGTCGGGGCGGGCGAGGCCATCAAGATCTTCACGGGCGGTGTCATCCCCACCCGCGCCGATGCCGTAGTCATGGTTGAGAACACCTCCGGCTGGGGCGAGGAGTTCGAGCTGAGGAAGGCCGCCTCCCCGGGACAGAACATCCGCGGGCGCGGCGGCGACGTGCGGGAAGGAGAAGTCATTCTGCGCGCGGGAATAGAGATCGGGGCGCCCGAGATAGCCCTCGCCGCGACGCAGGGCTATGGGGAGCTGCCCGTGTACCGGCGCCCGAAGGTCGTCGTGCTCTCGACGGGCACGGAGCTCGTCACGCCGGGGGAGAGGGACCTCTCTCCGGGTGAGATCTACGACTCCAACTCGTTCGCCACGGTCGCCCAGGCGCGTGAGGCAGGCGCCGAGGCACGCCGCATGCAGGCCGCCTCCGACGACGCGGATACTCTGCGCGATGCTTTGCGGGAGGCGCTGGAGAGCGCGGACGTGGTCGTCACCAGCGGCGGGGTCTCGGTGGGGGAGAAGGATCTGGTGAAGAGCACGTTGCTGGAGCTTGGCGTGGATCAGGTCTTCTGGGGCGTGAAATTCAAGCCCGGCAAGCCGCTCTTCTTCGGCAGGCGCGACGACGTCCGCTTCTTCGGTCTGCCAGGCAACCCGGTCTCGGCGATGGTCTGCTTCGAGCTCTTCGTCAGGCCAGCCCTTATGAAGATGATGGGCCGTGAGGACAAACGCCGTCCGCACATTGACGTGTACTTCGACGGGGAAGTGGAGAACCGTTTCGGCCGGATGCACGCCATGCGTGTGACCCTGGAGAAGACGGAGCGGGGCTGGAGGGCGAAGTCCGTCGGGGCGCAGGGGTCGGGGCTGGTCAGCTCGCTCACGAAAGCGGACGCGCTGGCTCTCATCGGCCCCGAGTCCGAGGGCGTGAAGGCTGGAGCGCCGGTCGAGGCGATTGTGCTGCGCGAGGAGATTTTGCTCTAGCCCGGGGCTGGGGATGAGGTAAAATCCTACCTCTATGTTTGAGTCGGATCGCGAAGAAAGTACGTTCCGCAGGCGGCTGATGAAGGAGGTCGCGCCGGGGACTCCGGTGAGCTTCTCCTTCTACTCGCCTTCGGTCAAGGTTCAGGTGATGCACCCCGCCGAGCACATGGCTGGCGCCAACGGCCGCTACGTCGGCAACGGGGTGACCATAGAGTTCGTCCCCGAGGACGCGGCGGCGGTCGAGCGGGTGCGGGAGTACGTCTGGCACTGGGAGGAACACAACGAGTTCACGGCGATCCGCAAGATCAACCACCTCAGACGCGGCGTGTGCCCGGAGGGGGTGGAGGGCATGCTGGAGCGCGTCCGGGGCGTGGACCGGCGGGCCGCCGCCAAGGCTGCCGAGGCCATAGACGCCGACGAACTCCGCGCCCTGATAGACGACGGAGACGTGAAGACTCTGGCGCGTCTGCCCGGCATAGGTGGCGAGAAGCGTGCCCGCGCCGTCGTGGAGTTCTACGAGAACGAGCGGAGCGGGCGCGTGTTTCTGCACGCCGCCAACCGCAACGACCGCTTCCGAGGCGCGCCGGTGCAGACGGGGCTCGACCTCGACAACGACCTCGAGGAGCAGGTCTGGGAGCACGCCTCGCGGGCCCGGCGCCTCGGGGATCCTGACCCGCTGGGCAGCAGCGAGCCGCCGGGACACACGACGATCCGCAACGCCAACCTCATGCACCCGCTGCCGATGACCCCCTCGCTCATGGGCCGCGGCGTCTACTACCCGGAGCAGGCCGAGCTTTTTGCCGAGACCCTGAAGCGCGTTCTGGTTGACGGCGAGCGGCTCGCCGGGGTTGGGGATCTCCGTATTCAGCGGGGCAAGGTCTTCCACACCACCCGGATGCCCGGCGTCGGGATGAAGACGCGGGCCCGGGTGCTGGCGAGCGGCCTTCTGGACGGCGAATACACATACGAGAACCTCGTGGGCATCCCCGGCGTCAGGGAGGCGCAGGCCCGGACCATCGCCGAAGCGTCGAGGGAGGCCAGGGCCGCGAGGACGGAGGTACGTGTCTCCTAGCCTCTATGGCTTCGTCCGGGACCGCGGGCTCGCGAGCCCCGATCTTATCGCCACCGAACTTCTCGCCCTCTCCCGCCTGAACGGCGACGCCCGCGCCCACGTCGAGAGGCTCGTCGGGGGAGATCCCCGCTTCGTGTGGGAAGGCGACGTTTTGAGAACGGTCGAGGCGGCCTCGCTGGTGCTGGAGGACGCTCCCTACGTAGTCTTCGACCTGGAGACCACAGGGTCATCCGCCGGCAGGGGTGGCATCACGGAGATCGGGGCCGTCAAGGTCGTGGGCGGGGTGGTCGTGGACCGGTTCTCCACGCTCATCAACCCGGAACGGCCCATAGAGCCGTTCGTGGTGCGCCTCACGGGTATTACGGACAGGATGGTCGCCGACGCGCCGCTCGCCTCCGAGGTCATGCCCCGCTTCGAGGAGTTCGTGGAAGGAACGGTCCTCGTCGGGCACAACGTCTCGTTCGACTGCTCGTTCGTGGCGGCGGCGCGGGAGGACGTCGGGCTCGACCCCCTGCCGAACCCGGTCCTCGACACCTTGAAGCTCGCCCGATCCCTGGTGCCGGGGTTGCCGCGCTACCGGCTCGCTTCGCTCGCCTCCCATTTCGGGGTGCGGCAGGCGCCGAACCACCGCGCGCTCTCCGACGCGGCGGCGACCGCCGAGGTTTTCGTGAAGCTGCTCAAGCTGCTGCGCTCCGCCGGGGTGAAGACCGTCGGGGAGGCGGCCACGCTCCGGAGCGGCGCCCGCAGCAAGGTCAAGCCGCAGAAGCAACACCTGGCGGACGGCGTCCCAAACACGCCCGGCGTCTACTACTTCGTGGACAAGCACGGCGTCATCCTGTACGTGGGCAAGGCGAAGGACCTCAAGGCCAGGGTACGTACCTACTTCAACGGGGGCGACGGGCGGCGCAAGATCGGGCGCCTCGTCGCGGAGGTCGCCGAGGTGCGCGTGCGGGAGACCCAGAGCGAGCTGCACGCGCTGGTGCTGGAGGCCAGGGAGATTAAGCGCCTGCTCCCGCGCTACAACTCCGCCGGCCGCGACGACCGGGCGAACTGGTTCATAAAGCTCGACACGAATGAGTCCTACCCGATCCCTGAGCGGGCGCCCGGCAACGAGCCGGAAGAGGGCGTCGTGTACCTCGGGCCCTACCGGAGCGCCGGCTCCCTGGACACCTGCATCGAGGCCCTCGGCAGGATCTTCCCTCTCAGGCGCTGCGACGGAGAGCGCGGCGATGGCGCCGTCTGCTTCTACGGCCAGATGGGCCGCTGCGCCCCGTGTCTCGGGATGGGTGAAGATGAATACCGGCGCGAGGTCGTGGGAGAGGTGCAGGCGCTCTTGCGCGGCGAGGGCGGCGAGGAGCACCTGGCGGCGCTCGTCGCCGAGCGGCAGCGGCTCGCCGGGGAGCTGGAGTTCGAGGCAGCGGCGCGGCTGCGGGACCTGATCTCCGGCATAGAGCGCATCCGTTTGACCCGGGCCGTGGTAAGCGTGGAGGGCGTGCAGGCCGTCGTCGCGCCCTCCACCGAGCCCGGCGTCGTCGAGGTCTTCGTCCTCTCCGGGGGGCGTTTGATCTCCCACCGGGGCTTCGACGCCAGCGACACCGAAGCCATGATCCACTTCTCCGAAGAGATCCTCGACGGCCACGAGGCGAACAACGGCTCCACGGACCCGGATGCCACCTCGGATGAGATCCGGGTCGTCATGGCGTATTTAAGGCGTCGGAAGGCCGATGTAAAAGCGATCCGGCTGCGGGAGGCGGGGGATCTCGTGGCCGCCGTCGGGCAGGTCGCGGCTTCCGAGCCGGAGGTCGTGTAGCACCGCCAGCATGGTAAAATCCGGTGCAACCGGGCGGTTCGGGCGCCGCTGCGGACGCGCAGGAAGAGGCGGTTGAGGGATGGTTCAGGGTTTGCAAAACGCGACGCGCAAGATACTCCTGGTGGACGACGAGCCGTCCATCCAGAAGATGCTCGTGCACGCCCTGGAGCGCGAAGGCTTCCAGGTACAGGCCGTGGGCGACGGGGAAGCCGCGCTGGAGGCGTTCGGTTCCTTCGAGCCGCATCTGCTCATCCTGGACATCATGCTTCCCAAGCTGGACGGCACCGAGGTCTGCCGCCGCATCCGCTCACAGAGCGACGTGCCGATCATCATGCTCACGGCCAAAGACGACGAGATAGACCGGGTCGTGGGGCTCGAGCTCGGAGCCGACGACTACGTGACCAAGCCTTTCGCCGTCAGGGAGCTGGTGGCCCGGGTGCGCGCGATCATGCGCCGGGTCGCGGTGCCTGCGGGACAGAAACAGGACGAGCTCTCCTACGACAGCTTGAGGATAAACATCCCCAGCCGCCGGGTGGCCGTGGAGGGCCGGGACGTGGACCTCACGTATACGGAATTCGAGCTCCTGGTGACCCTTGCCACCAGCCCCGGCCGGGTGTTCTCCCGGAGCACGCTCCTCACCAGGGTGTGGGGCGACGAGTTCCGCGACGAGCGCACGGTGGACGTACACATAAGGCACCTCCGCGAAAAGATTGAGCGCGACCCCCGGAACCCCGAGTTCATCCACACCGCGCGGGGTGTCGGATATGTCTTCCGCTAGGCGAGTCCTCTACCGGAAAACCCCCGAGCGCGCGCCCCGATCCGGCGTCCGAAAGGGCGCCCGCTCTTTCTGGCGCCGCAAGCGGAGGTTCCGTCCCCGTATCAGCATCCGGGTGTGGCTGACGCTGCTCTTCGTGCTGGTGACGGCCTTCGCCGCGGTGACGGCCTACGAGATCGTGCGTCCCATCCTCGAAAACACCCTGGACCGGGCGAGCCAGGCCAGCTTCCGGCAGGTGGGAGAGCAGTTCGAAGATAGGATCGGACGCAAACCGGACGTGAGCGTGCAGTTCATACGATCCTTCGCGTCCAGCCGCGGGCTGCAGTGGGGCATAGTGCGGGCCGAAGACGGCAAGAAGCTCCAGGGGGATCAGGACCTCGAGTGGGACCCCGCCGTAGTCGAGGCAGCCGTCAAGAGTCAGGAGCCCAGAGAGAAGATCGAACCCGTCGAGACGGGGGAGCGCGAGGGACAGTTGCAGGCGACCTACGCCTCCCCGATAAACGACGATCGGGGCCAGAACGGCCTGGCCGTGGTCTTCAACAGGTTCTACACCGAGAGCGACGTGGAGAACGTGCGGGCGGCCGTGAGGAATGTGGAGCGGATAGTGTTGCTGGCGGGCGCGTTGGCGCTTTTGATCTCGGGTTTCGCGGGATACGTTGTAGCGACCCTGATCTCACGCCGCATAAGCCGCCTCGGGCTGGCCGCCGAGCGTCTGGCCGGTGGGAACTTCGACGACCGCATAGACACCCGCATCGAGGACGAGGTGGGCTCTTTGGGCGCCACGTTCAACTCCATGGCAGCTTCCCTCAAGGATGCCTTCGGGCAGGTGGAGCAGGAGAAGGAGCGTGGCAGCGCCATCCTCGACGGCATGACCGACGCCGTCGTCGGCGTGGACCGGGATCTGAACGCGATCTTCCTGAACCCCCGCGCCAGGGAACTGCTGGAGTCTGCGCCGCACGAGTTCCACACTCGTCTTCAGGAGGTCCTCGCCAAGTCCCTCTACGCCGGCCTCGTCGCCGAGCCCGAGGCCGAGGCGGGGAGCCGCATCATCGAGATCCGGGCCGCCCCCCTTGAGGACGGCGCCCTCGCCATCCTGCGGGACGTAACCGAGGAGCGAAACGTCCAGCGTGCAAAGGCCGAGTTCATCGCCAACGCCTCCCACGAGCTGAAGACCCCGCTCTTCGCGCTCTCCGGCTACCTGGAGATGCTCGAAGACGAGGAGGACGAGCGGGTCCGGGCCGAGTTCCTGAAAGATATGGGATCTCAGACGGAGCGCCTCCAGAGCCTGGCGCGCACCCTGCTGGACCTCTCTCGCCTGGACGCGAACGCCGTCACCTTCCGCCTGGAAGAGGTGGACCTTGAGTACCTCCTACACGAGCTCCGGCGGGACTTCGGCTACACGGGCCGTCCGTTGAACATCAGGACCGAGGAGGGCGTGCCGCCCGTCGAGACTGACCCAACCCAGCTACACCGGGTCCTCGCCATCCTGCTGGACAACGCGCTCAAGTACTCCGAACAGAGCGCGCCGGTGGACCTCGGCCTCTCCCGAGAAAACGGGCACGCCGTCATCAGCGTCACCGACCAGGGTTGCGGTATCCCCGAGTCCGAGCAGGCGCACATCTTCGACCGTTTCTACCGCGCCCAGGGCTCCTCCCGTGCCGACGGCACCGGCCTGGGCCTGGCGCTGGCCGATGAGATCTCGCACCACCTCGGCGGTGAGATCCGGGTTCACAGCCGCCCCGACGTAGGCAGCACCTTCTCCGTGTCGCTGCCCATCACCGAGCCGGCAATCAACGAGGACCCTCGGGACAGAGAACACTAGAAAAATTTTCGACCTCGACCTGAAGTTGAGCTTACACTCTAGCGATCCAGGCTGTAGAATGAGGTGGGGCAGCGTAAGGTTCGTAGATTCTCCCCCCTCCCTACGGACTCCAAGCTGCCCTATTTGTTTGTTGGCTGTTTCTCTCTCGTATTGTCCCCGCAGGTCCCCTCAGAACGGCGGGAGTGGGAGTCCGAGGATGACGAGGATAGGCACCACGGGGAACAGTATGTAGTTGAGGGGAGAAGCTACTCCGGGCAGCCAGGTCAGGAGCACAAGGCCCAGAAGTATGAAGGGCCCGTACTGGTTCATGAAGTTCACGAAGCCGTCCAGGGCACGCGGCAGGAACGGGAAGATCACCTTCGAGCCGTCGAGCGGGGGGATGGGGATCAGGTTGAACACGAAGAGCAGCGCGTTCACGAACGCCACCCCGACCACCACGAGTTGCAGGTAACCCTCCTGGAACTGCGGGAAGAGGTAGAGGACGGCGCAGACGGCCACCACCAGCAGGTTCGAGAGGGGACCGGCGAACGCGACGGCGACCCCGCCGAGCCGTCCTCCCCTGAGCTTCGAGAGCATCACAGGCGTCGGCTTGCCCCAACCGAAACCGACCATGAAGAGCATTACGGTCCCCAGCACGTCGAGGTGCGAGACGGGGTTGAGCGTCACCCGGCCCTCACGGTAAGCTGTGTCGTCGCCCAGCATGTAGGCCGACCAGGCGTGGGCCGCCTCGTGGATGGTAATGCCCGCGACGAAGCCCATAATTATTGCCACCGCGAGCGCGGGGAACTGTTCGAAGAGGCCCAGGATCATGGCCGCAAGTATGACACACGCCCGTCGCAGAGAACGGGCGTCTCTGAAAAGTCGCCGAAGCGAAAGCTACTGAAGCGTGGAGACCGAGACCGTGACGTGGTTGCCTGCGTCGTCGGTGTAGGAGGAGAGTTGCGGGTCCAGGACCGCTGCGGAGTCGGCGACCGTGCCGAGTTCGGTCATCCCGGCCGTCACCGGCGTGGCGACGCTGGTGTTGGGGCTTATGTCCCGCACCAGGGAGACGGAGACGCGGGCGTTGGTGTTGTCGTGCGGTTTGATCTCGACGACGTTCGCGCCTTCTACCATGGGATCTGGGCGGATGGAGGTGATCACGCCTGACACGGGAGAGTAGACCGGGACGCCCGCTTCCGCCCCAACGTCCAGCGCGCCCGTCATGGGCCCCGGACGCTCCGCTCGGTCCATCACGTGGTACTGGATCTTCTCCGTGGTCGAGCCCACCGCGAACAGCCCCAGGAGAGGGTTCACCGACAGGTTCTTCCCCCGCGGCGACATCTCCAGGAGGGTTTCGCCCTCGGGGTGGTAGCCGATCCCGGTCAGGCTCGTCGGCCTTATGGGGGCCGAGATGCCGATCCCGCCGGCCTCCGCCAGCACGGCGTCCGGGTTGGCGGCGTTGGGGTCTATCGGGACTTCACTGTCCGCGGCGCCGGACGAGCTCTGCGCGAACACCGCGAGGACGAGCGCCAGCACGCCCAGCAGCAGTGCGGAGATCGCCATCGCACGCCGCCGCCGGAAGGTGATCTCCCGCTCCTCCTCCCTGGCCCTGCGGACTTTCAGCCGCTCGGACGGGTCGCGAGGAATCTTGCCGTCCTGCCGGGGCGCTGTGGAACCGCGACGCTGGAGCCGCAGTGCGGATTCGATTTTGCTTCTGTGCCCAACATGTTGGGCACGTCTCAGGTTGCTCCCTTGCATACTGGGGGGCGATTATACAGAGGGGTATGGGGACTGTAAACCGGGTCCGGCGAGGCCACGGCGGTGCCGGCGAAAGGCGGCTGGACCGTCCCAGGAGCGCCCGGGCTGATATATTTGAGACGCAATAAAGTCCCCGCAACGGGAGGCCGGAGTGTCCGCGAGGAAGCTGGTCGTTTCAACCTATCTGCAGTACGTCCTGCTCGCTGTAGGCGCCCTCCTGCTCATAACGTTCGTCCCGCAGATAAGCGGCGTTCTGGTGACCTTCCTCATGGCGGCCATCCTCGCCTACGTGCTCAACCCTCTGGTGAGGAGGCTCGAAAGGTGGCGCGTACCGAGGGTGATGGCGGTGCTTGGGGTGTTCACGGTGCTGGTCACGGTCGTCGTCGCCGCGCTACTGGTCCTTATCATACCCGCCGTGGATCAGGTGCGGATGATCGCCAGCAAACCGGAGGTCATCGTCAACGCCGCGACGAGGCTGGTCGGGGAGGCCAGGCAGCTTCCCTACGTCGGCGAGCAGATCCCCGCCGAGCTGGACGAGGAGGCCAGGACGGCCCTCCTGCAGTTCGTCCGGGACAACGTGCCACCGGCGAGTTCCATCCTCAACGCCGCCCTGGGGCTCATCGGCGGGGTGTTCGGGGTTTTCGGGACCATCTTGAACCTTTTCCTCATGCTCATCGTCTCCGTATACCTGCTGCTGGACCGGGAGAGGATCCTGCGGGCGGTGCTGGGCACGATACCGGGCACGGTGCGGGATCAGGTCCTGGAGCTCTTTGCGGCCGTGGAGGGCACGCTGGTCAAGTATCTGCGGGCGCAGCTTTTCCTGTGCGTGGCGATGGGCGTGATCGGCTGGAGCATCGCCTATTTCGTGGGCAAGTTCGCCCCCAGCCGGTTTCTTGATCCTAGCGAACTCCTGGTCCAGTACGCTCTGCTGATCGGAGTGTGGGTCGGCATCACGGAGCTTATCCCCGTGCTTGGAGCGTTTCTGGGCGCGATCCCCGCCGTGGTGCTTGCTCTGGTGGCCGGGCCGGCCGAGGCGCTCGCCGTCGCCGGGCTCTTCCTCGTCGCGCAGCAAGTCGAAGGCAACTTCCTGGTGCCGAAGGTTATGGGCGGCTCGGTGGGCGTACACCCTTTGTGGGTGATGTTCGCCATGCTCGTGGCCACCGCCCTGTATGGGATCGTCGGGGCCCTGTTCGCCGTTCCCGTGGTCGCCATCGTCTCCGCCTCCTTGCGGTACCTGAGCAGCACGCTCGTTTTCGAACGCTGGAGAGACGCCCCCATCTTCGCCATGCCCGAGATCACGGACACCGCGAACCCGGACGATGCTGAGACTGCGAACGAGCCCGCCGGGGTGGGCGCCGACCAACCCTCGGAGAAGGAATAGAAAATGAGCCTGCCTCACCGCGAACCCTGGCGTCCTTTCTCCTACAAGGAAGTCTTCCGGCAACTCCTCCAGCCCCTCGCGCGGCTGCTCTCCGCGATGCGGGTTCATCCCGACACGCTCACCCACCTGGGTTGGACCCTGGCGGTCGCCTCGGCCGTCCTCTTCGGCCTGGGGCACGTTCAGGCCGCCGGCGCCGTGATGCTTTTGGCGGGGCTCTTCGACGCCCTGGACGGTGCGGTCGCCCGCGAGTCCAGCCGCATGAGCGACTTCGGCGCGTTCCTGGATTCGACAATGGACCGGCTCTCGGAGTCGGCGGTCTTCGTCGGTATCCTGTTCTTCTACGCTTCCACGGGACACCCTTACGGCGTCCTGGTCTCCGGCGTCGCCATGACCTTTTCGCTGCTGACTTCCTACGCCCGCGCCCGGGCAGAGGGGCTCGGGCTCCACTGCGAGGTCGGACTCCTCGAACGCGCGGGACGGGTTCTGATCCTCTCTCTCTGCGCGATGGCGGGGTTCCTGACCGTCGGCGTCTCGCTGGTCGCCGCCGGCGCCCTCGTGACCACAGCCCAGCGTATCTTCCACGTTGACCGCGCGACCCGGAAACATCGAGCACGGTAGCGGGCGCGGTAGCGGTCGCAGGAAGCCGCCGAGCGCCGCCAACGATCACCGGGCCAAGACGGCCGACGAGGCCGCTCGCATCGCCCGCCGGCTGAGGGATGCCGGACATGCGCCTCCGCTCGGAGACCCCTCATCCGGCGTGATGCTCGTCGTGGACGCGCCGGCCGGTCCCCGCGTCGTGGACGCCCTGCGCCGCAGCCTGGATTCCGTGGGGCTCCCCGAAGCGTACGTGGTCCCTTCCTCGACGGGCCTGCTCCCGGAGATGCTGCTCGTCGCCGAGCCCTCGGTCCTCTCCGCGGTCGGTCCCGACGCCGCGCGAGAGATAGATTCCCTGGATCACCCACTCTCCCGGTGCCCGTTCTCGGACGCTGCGGAGGGCGAGTTGTTCTCCTGGACGGCGGGCACGATCGGCCTGCGCCTCCCACCGCTCGCCCCGGCCCTCGACGACGACGGAGCCAAGAAGCGCTTCTGGCGGGCCTTCCTCGCGCTCCGCGACCCCGCCTCCACCGGCAGGGTCTAGGAAGTGATGACGCGCCCCGCCCCGTTCTGGACCGCGTCCGGCTTCGCGGTCCTCGCGCTGGTGACGCTCGTGCTTCCGGCGGTGGGAGAGGCAGTCTTCTCTCCGGCGCGCCAGATCTCGGCTTACATCCTGGTCCTCGTCTCTGTGGGCCTGATCTTCCACGGGCTCCTGTCCCTCTGGGAGAAACTCCCGACGCCGGCCATGCTGGTCCTCGGCGCCGTAGCCGCCGCGCTCGGTTTCCCGGCGGCATTCCTAAGCCGCCCCGAAGCCCTGGCCGAAGAACCCGTGATACTGTCCCTCCTGGCCTTGCTCCTCGCCAACGCTTTCAGGCTGCTGGCAGCCACCGCCCTCGCGTACGCCCTCGCCCGGCACGTTACCTCCCCTGGCGTCGCACTCCTGATCGCCGGTGTCGCCACCGTCTCTGACCTCTTCTCCGTGTTCGCGGGCCCGACCCGCGCCCTGGTCCGGGAAGACTCCCCGGCGCTCGACTTCCTGCTCCTCATCTTCCCCACCTTCGGCCAGCCGGCGGGCTTCGCACTCGGCATCAGCGACTTCATATTCCTGGCCCTGTTCGCCGCAACGAGCCGCCTCCTGAACCTCCGCTATCCCCTCACCCTCGCCGCCGGCCTCGCAGCCACCCTCCTCGCCATGGCCTGCGGACTGCTCCTCGAACGCCCCCTGCCCGCCCTCCCGTTCATCTCCGTGTCCTTCGTCATCGTCAATGCAAACCTCCTTCTGGCCGCGCTCCGTAAACCCCGCTAGGCATCCCCACCTTACGCCGTCATTGCGAATATTAAGTTTTATTAAAATTTAGTTTCGTCTGGGAAACAGCGTTTCCCTTTATTTAAGCTACTTTCCCGCGTGGAAGTGGTTTTTCGGCGGGTTTGGGGGTATTGCGTGAATGGGTCGGCATCTCTAGAGTTCGCCGCCTAGGAGGGGGGACTCTGTCAAAGATCCCCTGTGAGCAGTCATATAGGCGACGGTAAGGAGACCGTGCGTATGCTTCGGAGGGTGCGTCTCACCGTGTTCTTAAGTGTTGTTTCCATGCTCGTTCTTGCTACGGGGATTTCGGCGAAGGCGGCTCCCGAAGACGGCATACGTTCTACAGAGGCGGAGATCGCCGAGGCCCAGGATCGTCTGATGGAGATCCGGGTGGAGGAGAGTACGGCCTCCGCTGCGTTCAGCCAGGCCATCTCCGAGATGAACAAGCTCAACGTGGAGATCGAGGACGCTTCCAAAGACCTCGACGCGGCCGAGGAGGATCTCTCCGAGGCGCAGAAGAGCCTGGAAGACCGGGCGTCCCAGGTGTACAAGAGCGGGAACGTAGCCTTCATAGACGTACTGGTCGACACCGACGACTTCTCCGACTTCGCCACCCGCCTCGATGTCTGGATGAAGCTCCTGGGGGAGGAGCGGGATCGGATCGAGCGCGTCAGGGAGGCCAGGAACGAGCTCGCCGACCGCAAGCAAGAGCTCGAGGACCGGCGCGAGAAGCGGGTCGAGGCGGTTGACAAAGCCCTGGCCGAGAAGAAGCGTGCGGTCAAGGCCGAGGAAGAGGCCCAGACTTACCTGGAATCCCTTAACGAAGAGCTGCGGACGGCGATCCAGGCCAAGCAGGAGAAGGCCGCCATGGAGGCCGGCCGGCCGATAGCGGAACCGGTCCAGCAGCCGACGGTGGAGGTTCCGCAGGTCCGCCAGCCCGCCGCTCCGCAGCTAAACCTCGAGGATGAGCAGGCGGCCGCCGAGCGGGCAGCCGCCGCGGCAGCCGTGGCCGAGGAGGCCGAGCGCCAGGCTGAACTCGCGGCCCAGCGCCGAGCCGAGCGGGCCGCCGAGCTCGCCGCCGCCGAGGAGGCCGAACGCCAAGCTGAGCTCGCCGCTGCCGCAGAGCAGCGCGCCGCGGAACGAGCCGCAGCCCAGCGCCAGGCTGAGACCGCTGCTGCCGAGGAGGCCGAACGCGAGGCTGAACTCGCAGTCCAGCGTCGAGCCGAACGCGAGGCGGCGCTCGCCGCGGCCGAGGAGGCCGAACGCGAGGCGGCGCTGCAGGCCGAACGCGAGGCTGAGACCGCTGCTGCCGAGGAGGCCGAACGCGAGGCTGA
>Ga0136619_10000240_pt1 | contig 20036 bp, 22 predicted proteins | sample AntDrymUQ3532106_2_FD_104807 | JGI IMG/M metagenome (GOLD analysis project Ga0136619, IMG submission 104807) | Polar desert sand microbial communities from Dry Valleys, Antarctica - metaG UQ353 (21.06) | ecosystem: Environmental > Terrestrial > Soil > Desert | place: Antarctica: Dry Valley...
CAGGCCAGGGCCCAGGCCAGGGCCCAGGCCAGGGCCGGCGGCCATGTGGTCCTGCTCGCCGCGTCTGAGCGCGGCTACCGCTCCCTGTCGCGCATGCTGACGGCCTATCTCCTGCCCCCTAAAGGGTCACCGTGGCCCTCCGCGGCCCAGAGGAGGGATCCCCGGCGTGCCCCTTGAGTACGCTCCTGGAGCACGCAGGCGAGGCCCGCGGAGACCTCGTTTGCCTCACGGGCGCGATACCGTTCGGCCTCATCCCCTCCCTGGCGCTCGCCAGCTACGCCGAACTCCGGAAGGAGGCCGCCGAGGTACTGGAGCGGCTTCGGGAGGCCTTCGGGGAGAGGAACCTGTTCGTCGAACTCTCCGACGATGGCACCGAGGGGTCGAGGCGCAGGATGCGGGTGGTGGAGAGCCTCGCGGGACGCTGCGGCGTACCGACCATCGCGGCGCACGAGGTCACCTACGTGCGTCCCCGGGATCACTGTCTCTCGGAGACACTCGCGGCCGCCCGCTCCCTCTCCCCCCTCCCGCCGCCTGGATACAGGCCTACGGATCGACTCTACCTGCGCCCGCCCGAGGAGATGGCGCACCTGTTCTCCGACAGGCCGGGTGCGCTGAATAACGCCTCGGCGCTCGCCGAGCGGTGCGCCGGCGCCGTAGACCTCCTGGGCAAAGGTGTCCTCGTTCCGCGGGCCGGGGCAACGGCCGGGGTACCGGCCGGGGAGACCGAGGACGGCGTCCTCGCCCGCCTGGCCGTCGCCGGAGCCAGAAGGCTCTACCCGGCCGCCTTCCGTGCGGGGTCCCGAGGGGAAGAGCCGGGCGTCTTTCCCTCGAAGGAGGAGCTGCGCTCCCGCCTGAAGAGGGAGTTGCGGGTCATAGCCGCGCACCGCTTCTCCGGCTACTTCTTGATAGCCAGGGAGGCCGCCGAGATCGCGCGCTCCCTGGGCACCCCGGTCACGGGCCGCGGCTCCGCGGCCAACTCTCTCGTCGCCCGCTGCCTCGGGCTCACGACCCCCTGCCCCTTCGCGCACCGCCTGCTCTTCGAGAGATTCCTGCACGAGCACCGCATCGATCCTCCGGACATAGACCTCGACTTCTGTTCGGAGCGGCGCGACTGGGTGCGCGACGAGTTGATGCGCCGTCACGAGGAAGCGGGCGCCGCCGTGGCCGCCACGGCGAACACGCTATCTTTACGGGGGGCGGTGCGGGTCGCGGCGCGCGCTTTAGGCTACTCGCCACCTGAGACCGACGCGCTCGCCAAGAACGTGCCCCGCCGGATCAGGGACCGCGACAGGCTCGTGCATTACGAATCGGAATGGGATGCGGCGCTCTCCTCGCCGCCGATGCGCGGCCACCCCCTCCAGGACCGGAGGCGCTTCGCCCTGCTGCTGGAGCTCGCGGAGGGCCTGGAGGGCAGGCTCCGGCGGCCTGGCACCCACCCCGGCGGACTGGTCCTGGGCGCGGCTGGGCTGCACCTATCCGAGATCGTGCCGCTCGAGCCGTCGGACAAGGAAGGCCTAATCCGGTGCCAGTTCGACAAGGACGACCTGGAGCTCGTCGGGTTGCCGAAGCTGGACCTGTTGGGATTGAAGACGCACACGGCCCTGGACAAGGCCGCCCGGATGGTATCGAAGAGGCTGGGCCGGAAGGTCGAGCCCCTCTCGCTGCCCCCCGACGACAAGCGGACCTACCGCCTGATAAGGAGCGGGGAGACGGCCGGCGTCTTCCAACTGGAGAGCCCAGGCCAGATGGCGCTGCAGCGGCGCCTTGGGGCGCGCCGCATGCCCCACATCGTCGCTGGCATAAGCCTCTTCAGGCCGGGTCCTCTCGAAGCGGACCTGGTCACGAGCTACGTCGCCAGGAAGCAGGGCCGGGAGCGCATCTCCTACCCGCTCACCGAGATCGAAGAGATCCTCAGGGAGACCTACGGCGTGCTCATATACCAGGAGTCCGTCCTGATGGTGGCCTCAAGCCTCACCGGCTGCACCCTGGCCGAGGGCGACAGGCTCAGGAGGGCGATGACCCGCGACCGCGGCCCGGACGCGATGCGGAAGCTGCGCTCGTGGTTCGTCGGCCGCGCCGTACGCAGGGGCGTGGACCGGGGGAAGGTCGAGGAGGTCTTCTCGTGGATCAAGGGCTTTGGGAGGTACGGCTTCAGCGCCGCACACGCCGCGTCCTTCGCGGAAGTCGCCTACGCGAGCGCGTACATGATGGCCCACTGGCCCGCCGAGACGACGGCCGGGATCTTGAGCAGCCAGCCGATGGGCTTTTACAGCCCACGCCTGCTCCTGAACGAGGCCAGGCGCAAGGGAGTCGAGGTTCTGCCCCCCGACCTGCGCCTCTCTGGAGAAGCCTTTACCGTCGAACAGGACGGCCGCGCCCTGCGCCCCGGCCTATCGTACTGCCACGGTCTCTCCGAGACGGCGCTCCCTGTGATCCTCTCCGAGCGGGAGGTCAGGCCCTTCGCCTCCGTCGCGGACCTCTACAGGAGGACGCCGGTGGACCGCGGCGCGCTCGAGAACCTGATCCGCGCCGGTTTCCTCGACCACCTGCGGCGCGGCCCTCGGGCCGACCGGGCCGTCCTCCTGCGCGAGACGCGAGTTCTGCCGGAGAAACGACGCCGCGGAGGCCAGGAGGAATTGCCCCTCCCCCACCCCGCCTCCTGGTGGGAGTCCAGGGAAAGCCGGGGGCCCGCAGGGGGACCCGCGGTAGCCTCCCTGCCGCCGCCAACCACGGAGTTGGAGCGGTGGGAGGCCCGCGTCCTGGGTCTAGATTTGAGGCGGCACCCGCTGGCCGCGCACCGCGAGGCCCTGCGCGCCCTGGGCGTCGTGGCGGGCAAGGAGCTGCGCGGATTGCCCCACGGCGCTCGTGCCCGGGCGGCAGGGGTTCTGGAGACCCTGCAGGCCCCGCCGACCAGGAGCGGCGCCCTGGTGCATTTCCTGCTCACCGAGGATGAGTCCGGCCTCCTGCAGAGCACCGTGTTCGAGAGGTGCTACCGGCGCTTCGGGCATGCTCTTTACGAGTCGAACGCGTACCTGTTAGATGGCCGTGTCGAGCAAGACGAGCGCCGCGGTTTCTCCTTTGTGGTGGATCGCATCCGGGACTTGGGCGCGGCACTGGAGGGAGCAGAGGCCAGGACGACCGGCCGACCCCGACCCAACAGGGCTCGCAGGGCCGGTTAGCGTCTTTTCTCTAGGTTCGGTAGATCCGGCCCGCGGCGACCGGCGCGTCCGGCCCCTTGGCAGGGGACGCGCCGGCCTCTCCCCCGGCGCCGGCGATTCGCCGGTGTCGTGCCACGCAGGCAGCAGGGCGGGCGACAGTCCGCTGAAGGGAGGTCCGCGATGGAAGAGTCCACCGGCCGCGCGAGCGGAGCGCCGACCGGAGCGCCAGACGCGGAAGAGATACACGAGGCGGTCCTTCGGATCCCGGATGCCAGCCCGGTGTTCCCCGGTTGGACCGCGCCCGACGGCGCACCACCCATCGACGACGCGTCCCTCGCCGAGGAGCTGCGCCCCAGGACGCGGCTCCGCACCGCCGGCGCCGAAGCCCTCTCCCCGGTCTTCGCCGGCGGTGCCGTTTGCCTGCTGGCGCTCGTTGCGGTGGCCGTCTGCGGTTACCCGGCACCCGACGCCGACGCGGGCCGACCCCTTACGCAAGCCGCGGTCTCCCTCCCCCGCGAGGGCTGCGGCCAGCTCGTCGGCGTCTCTTCGGCGGTCCCCTGGTGCCCTATTCCACCGGACGCCGTCCGCGCCCGCCCCCCTCCGGGTGCATCGACCACCCCGACCGAAGTTCCCACGCGACAGCCGAAGAGATCTCCGTAACACAGACGAGGGGGAAACGAACCTTGGAACCCGGATACCTGAGAGAGAGGATGGAGGACGTGCGGGTCTACGAGGCGCCCGGTGCCTTCCCGACCGCCCGTGAGGACCGAACCGCCCTTCTCGGCGCGCTGGCAGGTCTCGGGCTGCCGGAGAACGCCTTCGTGCGCGATCCGTCGCAACCCCGGCTGGCGCTCTACCTCTATCGCGACGAGCTCGGCCATCACAAGCTCGATTACGCTCCCTGGCGGTTGGCCCGTCACGCCCCGCCCGGCATGCTCCCGCAGGACGTGGTGAGGGTCGGGCGCGAGCTTCGCGGCGGCCTGATCGGCTCTGTACTCGGCGTTGCCCTTGCCCTCCTCGGCGCCCTTCTCGCCTTCCTGCTCGCTACGGCGACACCGCAGGAGAACCTCTCCCCGGCCGCCTACCTGCAAGCCGCGCCCGTGATCCTCGTATGCGTGGCGGTTCTGTGCGCCCTCGCTGCCGTGTGGCATGCTGCGGCGCTCCTCCTCCCTCGCGCGGCCATGACCGCCGACGCGGAGAGTCGGGCGGCGTTTAGACGTGCTTTCACGTCGGAGCCCGCAAGGAACGCTCCGGCGGACAAGGGCGGCGGAGGCCAGTGAGGTCGACGCCGGGATCCGCGCTATGCGGGGCCGTTCGGCCTTTGGGGACGGCCCCGCGCCGGAGCCAGAGAAAAGAAAGGTAATCTCCGTGGATCCCGTACATTGGAAGACGAAAGACCTGGAGCTCAGCGAGAACGCCTTGGCCGTCCTCAAGAAGCGCTACCTCAAGAAAGACGAGCGAGGGGAGGCCATCGAGGAGCCCCTCGACATGTTCCGCAGGGTGGCCGCCAACATCGCGGGGGCCGAGCTCGCATTCGCCGAGCAGGCGGGCATGCTCGAGGACGAGGCCCGCGAGCTCTTCGTGAAGACGGAGAACGACTTTCTCGACCTCATGGCGTCGGGGGCGTTCATGCCCAACTCGCCGACCCTGATGAACGCCGGGCGCGAGTTGCAGCAGCTCTCGGCTTGCTTCGTGCTGCCGGTGGACGACTCCATAGACGGAATCTACGACACCCTCAAGCATCAGGCGGTGATCCACAAGTCGGGTGGTGGCACGGGATTTGGTTTTTCGCGGTTGCGTCCCAAGAACGACCTGGTGCAGAGCACGATGGGTGTCTCTTCCGGGCCTGTCTCGTTCATGGCTATATATGACGCTTCGACGGACAAGATCAAGCAGGGCGGCACGCGGCGCGGGGCGAACATGGGCATCCTGCGGGTGGACCATCCTGACGTCGAGGAGTTCATAGACTGCAAGCGCGAGAACGACCAGATCAACAACTTCAACATCTCCGTCGCCATCACCGACGCTTTCATGGAGGCCGTCGAGAAGGACACGGACTTCGACCTGACCAACCCCAGAAACGGCGACACGATCAAGACCGTGCGGGCGCGCGACCTCTTCCGCAAGATCGTGGAGGGCGCATGGCTGAACGGCGAGCCCGGCGTGGTCTTCATAGACCGCATCAACGCCGACAACCCGACGCCGCAGTTCCCCATCGAGAGCACGAACCCTTGTTCGGAGGCGCACCTGCCACCGTACGATTCTTGCAACCTCGGTTCGATCAACCTGGAGCGGTTCGTCCTCTCCGGCGACGAAGTCCGCGAGCGGTTATCGGCCAACGGGTCGGGAGAAGACGCCCAGGCCGTGGCCGACGGCAGGACTGCGCGCGTCGACTGGATGGACCTCAAGGAGGCCGTCACGACGGCCGTCAGGTTCCTGGACGACGTGATCGAGGCTAATCGCTACCCCCTCCCCCAGATCGAGCGGATGAGCAAGGGCAACCGGAGGATAGGCCTCGGGGTGATGGGCTTCGCCGACGCCCTCGTAAAGTTGGGAGTACCCTACGATTCCCTCAAGGCGCTTAAGTTGGCCGAGTCGCTCATGCAGTGGATCGACCGTCATGCCTGGGAGGCTTCCAGGAGGCTCGCCGAAGAGCGCGGCGTCTTCGCCAACTGGCAAGGCTCCACCCACCACGCCCGCAGCGACCGCGTTCGCAACGCGACCGTCACCACCATCGCCCCGACGGGAACCATCTCCATGATCGCGGGGTGCTCGGGCGGCATCGAGCCTCTCTTCGCGGTGGCGTTCATGCGCCGGCAGGCCGGCATGGAGATGCCCGACGTGAGCCCCGGGTTCGTGAAGCTCGCCCGAGAGAGGGGCTTCTACACAGACGAGCTGATGAAGAAAGTTGCGGAGACGGGCGGGGTCCGCGGTATCGGGGAGATACCGGAGGACGTGAGGCGCGTCTGGGTCACGAGCCAGGAGATCCCCCCGCAGCACCACGTCAGGATGCAGGCGGCGTTCCAGAAGCACACCTCGATGGGGATCTCCAAGACCATCAACCTCCCTAACGAGGCGACGCCGAAGGACGTGGAGGACGCCTACATGCAGGCCTTCGCCACCGGCTGCAAGGGCATCGCGGTCTACCGCGACGGCTCGCGCGACGCCCAGGTCCTTTCTACCGGCAAGACCGGGACGCGCCCCGAGCCCTCCCCCACTCCAGCCGCTGCCCCGCGTAGCCTGGCCGAAGCCCGCGACGGTCGGCCAGGGACGCTCACCGGCGTCACCAGGAAGCTCGCCACCGGCCACGGCCCAATGTACGTCTCGATGAACGATGACGGGTTCGGCCCCAGGGAGTGCTTTGTGATCCTGGGCAAGCCCGGCGGGACGGCCGCCGCGTTCTCCGACGCGCTCGGGCGCATGATCTCGCTCGCCCTCACCCACGGCGCGTCGCCGGAGAAGATCGTCAAGCAGCTCCGCGGCATCCAGGACGGACACCCGGCGGGCTTCGGTCCCAACGCGGTCCTCTCTGTGCCCGACGGCGTCGCCAAGGCGATGGCCGAGCACTACCTCAGCGCCGAAGACACCGCCAACACGGAGCAGTTGGCCTTCCCGGTCGCCGGAGCCTGCCCCGACTGTCAGGGCGAGCTCAGGCACGAGTCGGGCTGCCTTGTCTGCACGACCGGCGGGTGCGGGTACTCGAAGTGCAAGTGAGCGCCCACACGGGAGACGCGGCCGGAGACACCTCCCGATGAAGGCCGACGGCGCCGCGAGATCCACGAGAAACATGAAGGCCGCCCTGGAAGGCTGCCTGCTGGCCCTGCTGGCCGACCGGGAGGATTACGGCTACGAGCTGGTGAAGAGACTACGCCGCATGGGTATCGACACCGTGAACGAAGGCAGCGTCTATACATTACTACGCTCCTTCGAGGGACACGGCCTCCTCAGCAGCCGCCTTGTCCAATCCAGGGGTGGTCCTGCCCGTCGTCACTACGCCCTGACGCCCGAAGGCGAGCATCAGCTGCGCCGCTGGTCCACCGAATTCTTGCATTTCGCGCACGCTGTGGAGGCAATCGTCGCGCTCTCGGGCCTTCCCCTGGCCCGGTCAGACTCTTACCGTCTGTCGTCGTCCCGTCCCGAGTTGCCACGAGAAAAATCCCGGCTTGATTAGCCGAGGACCCATCGTAGACGAGCCCGGCGCCGGGAGCGAACCCGAAAGCCGCCTGGCCAAGGCGCGGCTGCGGGCTGTCCTCCACGCCGATCAACGACCCTGCCCTCGTCCCGAGTTCGTTGCGCGCGGACCTGACACGCGCTTCGCGCAAAACCGTGTTTGGAACACTCCTCCCCCGCCTCGACGGTTGCCTGCCAGGCCACCGTCGCCGACATCCGTATTATCCGGGTCGGTGGCGCTAACCCTCTTCGAGCATGAGGTAGGGATCCCCGTTCTCCACGTAGAAGCGCATCAGGCCCTCTAGCACCTCCGCCATCTCGACGTAGCGCCCCTCCCGCTCGCTCTGTTCGGCGAGTGTCCTCTCCAACGAGAACCGGACTTCCTTGTGGATGCGCGCGGAGATCTGGACGTAGTCCGGGTTACTGCGGCGGCCCCCGCGCGGCCTCCCCCGTTTCCTCTGCGCCGGTCCAGCGTCCGCCGCTCTGCCGCGCCGGGCCTCGGTTCGGGGCGCCGTTCGGGGCGCCCGCTGCTCCTCCGCGACGCTCGTATCGGGCGGCGCCGGCCGGTCGTCCCCACGGTCCCGTTCTTCTCGCCCGTCGCTCTCCTCCTGGCGCGGACTGCGCCGGAGCAGGCCCGCGAGCGGGTTGTCGTCCCGCCCGCCCCTCCTGGTCCCCACCTACCCTACCTCCCCCGGAGCGCCCTGCGCGCCCCCATGACGGCCTCGATCGCCTCGTTGCCCACCGCCTCGTAGTCCCGCCAGCCGTCGCGCGCCCGGCGATCCGGCATCTCGTACACGAGGCGCCCGGTGATCGCGGCGGTGTCGAACGCCTGGCGGCGCCGAACGTGCGTCCGGAACGTCGGGATGCCCTCTCTTTCGAGCTGCTCCCTCAGCTGCGAGGCGGATCGGTTCCACCACGGGGCCATGGCGATGAGTACCCTGTAGCGCTGCCGCCCCCCCATCTCTTCGACGGCCTCAACGAACGGCATCAGGGTGTTTATCGCCAGGCCCTCCGTCGTAGTAGGGACCACCACCAGGTCGCTCTCCTCGATCGCCGCCCGAAGGTCGGCCTCGCTCGGCCTCCCCTGGCTATCGAAGACGACGTTCTCGTAGCGTGTCCACCGGTCGCCGTCGTCCGGCCCCATCACCTCGAACGGCCAGCCCGCCCCCCCATTCTCTTCCTGGAGTGCCCGCTCCCGCCATTTCAGGACGCTCCCGTTCGGGTCCGTGTCGACGGCCGCCGTCGTGCCCTCCCCGAAGCGGAGCCCCAAAGCCGCCGCGAGATGCACGGCCGTTACGCTCTTGCCAACCCCACCCTTGTCACCCATAACGTTGATCCTCATATGCACATCCCTCTTTTCGCCTGACCTCCCACTGCGGTCGACGCGCACCCGCGCGACGACGGCACCACCCTACACGTTTGCCGGGTAGCCTGCAACTATTCGGATAGTCAGCGGATTTTCGGATATCCGAAAATGCTCACGTGGTATCTCGGCGTCGGTAATGGCCGCTGGGTTCGCGTGGGGTAAACGGCGCTCACGGGACGGAGGCGATAGAGCGCCGCCATATGCCCGTGGGGCGGTAGAACCCGTCCGGAAGCACCCGACGGGCGATCGTGGCGTTCACAGAGGCTGAGAAGACCCTCTCGCGGCAAAATTGTGTGCAGTCGGGGGCCTTTCCCCTCGAAAACGGCTCCGATGTTCCCGCACGACACAACAGCCCCTGGATCTCCTCCAGCTTTGCCGGACCTCCTGCCGGCCTCGTTTCTGACCCCAAACCTCTTCGATATCTGCATATCCGGGTAGTCACTGACTACCCGGATATGCAAAAAGGATCGTCGGCTGCGCGTTCGGCAGTTCCCTTACCGATACGCGAGACTCGTCAACGGCATCATGACTCTCGTGGCGCCAAGGTTGCGACGGCGTCAGGTGATGTATATGATGTATATATGGTCAGGAAGCAGCTTTACATAAGCGATGAGCAGGAGCGGGCGCTGAAGGCGCGGGCCGGGGAGCTCGGGGTCTCCGAGGCGGAGCTTGTGCGGCGGATGCTGGATGGTCTGCTGCTCGGCGGGGAGGGGGGGAGAGGGCCCACCGGGACGCGTGCGGCGGAGGCTCTGGAGGGCTTCCTGCAGGAGGCTGACCGGCTGGCCGAGTCCCACCGCTTCCCCGAGGGCTACCGGTTCGACCGGGACGAACTCTACGACGACCGGGCGTGAGGTCTCCGTAGGGGATGGCCGCTCGCTACCTGCTGGATACCAACCTTCTGGTGTACGCGCTGGATCGGAGGGAGCCCGAGAAGCGAGAGCGTGCCCGCGAGGTGCTCCTGCGCGCCGGCGGCGCCGGGAGCGCAGCACTGCCGGCGCAAGTCCTCTCCGAGTTCTCCAACGCCTGCCTGAGGAAGCTGGAGCCGAGGCCGGATCCGGCGACCGTGCGCCGGGAGGTCGAGCGCCTGCTCGTCGCCTTCCCGGTGCTGCCTCTCACGGGGCCCGTGGTGCTGGAGGCCCTGCGTGGAGTGGGGGAGCACCTGCTCTCCTACTACGACGCCCAGATCTGGGCCGTCGCCCGCCTGGGACAGGTTGGCGTGGTCCTGAGCGAGGACTTCAACCCGGGCTCCGTCCTCGACGGCGTGTCCTTTGCCAACCCGCTGGACCCCGACTTCGATCTCGCCGAGTTGAGTTAGAGTCGGCAAAGGGACCGCTCCGATGATGTATTGGCGAGCTCCCAGGCCAGACCACGGAGGCCAGCAGAACGGATTTTATTACCGATAATACTCATAATTATACCGACCCACGATACAGCTCCGAGGTTAAAAGGTACGAGGTTGCAACGTATTGTGAAGCACGGGTCGCCTTCCTCGATAACGGGTGGCTGGCGTAGAACCATTGCGTCCCTCCAACAGGAGTCTCGGTGGGGGAGCCATGGGGCGGGGGGTCAACGGATGTCGTAGCTGAGGCTGTGAGCGATTCTTTCGAGGGGAAGGAGCAGGCTTGGGTCCGAGAGCGGCCGATCGAAGGCGGGGGAGTCAGGGAGCGCCCCGGCCGCCCGTTCGTAGAGGGCCAGGGCGGGTTGGTTGCCGTTCATGGAGGACGAGTACAGCAGGCCGGCGACGCCCGGGTAGGCCGCGTGGATGTTCTTGGACCACCTCCGGCATCTGGGGCGCGGGCCCGAGTGGATGTTGGCCGATGCGCTGGCGCGGGTGGGCCACCGGTCCCGCAGGTTCAGGAGCGGCACATCACCGGCGAGCTCGAAGCCGGCGAGTAATGGCTCGCGGCGTCCGGTGTCCACGAGGTGTCCGTCCTGGAACACCTCCGCGATGCACGTGGCTATCGCCTCGTCGCCGGTGGCAGCGTAGAGGATCCCCCGCTCCTGTACCCGTTGTGGCTCGGCGTGGTGGTCGAAGCGGGCGTCGGGGAGCGGGCCGAAGGCCCTCATCCCGTCCCACCGGCCAGGATGATCCCCGCCGCGGAAGTAGATCCGCCAGAGCATCGTGCCAGCCGGGAGCACGCTGACGTCCGGCCGTATCGCCCGCATGGCTGACACGGGGGGTGGTTCGGGCAGCTTGGCCACGAAGTCTGGCTACCTCACCCTGGCAAGCGAACCGACAGCGGCCCAGACCCCCTAGAGAACCTCTGCCAGGGGTACGAGGACTGCTGGAGAGCCCCCGGAGAGCAGCCATTCTCGCGGTGAAGCGCCGCCGTGCTCATCCTCGTACAGCTGAAGGTCCGGGTTCGGCGATGTAAACCAGTTGAGCAGCGCCACCGGATGCACCGTGCGATCCACGTGCTTGAGGACTTCGCCTACGCCGCGAACCTCGTGGTCACCGTCGAACTGGAAGACGGGCAGCCTGTTCTCCCTGCCTGATTTCATACCGTAGAGGGTTCTATTTTGGAGCCTCTGCCGAACCCGTCCCTCGCTGACGCCGAGGAGATTGGCCGCCTCCTTGGTAGTCAGGGCTGCCGCCATGATGGCAGCATACTTGGCAGCCGTACGGGACAGGGGATCTGGCTCATCCGCCCCCGCAGGCGCCAAGTCGAGACCGCCCCTCTTTAGAAACGCTTCCTCCTCGGGAGAGAAACCCTCCGCGGGCTCGTTGACCCACCTGCCGGTGGGCAGAACCAGGAGGATCTCGGAGGCAAAGCGCCTGGCCTCCTCCTCGATCTCCTGCGGAGCCCGCCTTATGCCCCGTTCCCGCAGTTCCTTCTCCGTCAACTCCATCGTATGGGCCTCACCGTGCTCGCCTTCCGTTCCCGCGTTAGCTTGCGTTAGTAACGCTATCTTACCGCATCGTCGGCGATGCTGGCGAGTGACAGCAGTCGAGACCGACGAAACGTACAGGGAGGCGTGGCCCAGCCAAGAGAACACGGGAACTGCAAGCAGCTGGGTAGTATATATCTATAATACTAAAAGGGCGAGAGCAAGACGGACACCACAAGCCCAGAGATAAAACCAAGCATACAGCAAGACACAAGGACCACATAAAAGTACAACACCCCATCTTGATGTATTATGTATCTTTATCCCGCCGCCGGTCGCTTGAGAGTACAGAGGAAGAAGCGGTTCTCGGGCTCGGGCGGGCCGAGGTAGAGATAGAGGTCGCCTTCCAGGGAGAGGTAGTAGCGATTCTCCTCAGAGTCCACGATGGGAACTCTGGCGGCGACGAAGCGGCTGTACTGGTCGTAGGGGAGGGCTTCGAGGTCGGCTATGGTCTTCGTGAACTCGCCGGCGTCCAGGCGCTGCTCGAGGGCGCGGCGGACGTGCTCCTCGTCGGGAGGGGCCGCTTCGCGGATGGAGGATAGTTCAGGTTCCTCGGTGGCGGACTTGTCTGGCATAGTGACGGGCCAGGCGTTCTCGATGTATTTAATGAGCCACCCGGCGGGGTTGGTCAAGCCAGTCTGGTGGGGGAGGGCGTCGAGGTAGCGGCGGCAGTGTGCCGCCCCGTTCTCCGAGACGAGCTTCTCCGCCCTGGGGGCGGCGACATTGTGGCGGATCAAGGCATCGGCGGTGGCACGCTCGCGCGTGGAGAGCGAGACCTGGGGCCGCTCGCGGACCTCGACGAACCCACGCGAGATCCGAAAACAGAGAACCTGGTCTTCGCCGCGCTGCTCGTAGTCGGCCCTCTCCAGAAATCCCCGCTGCTTCAACTCCTCAAGGCCGGGCTCGACCTTCTCCCGGATCTTGGAGTCGTAGCGGTAGCTCTCGGGCATGGGGATAAGTTGCCGCAGTTGCTGCACTCCAACCGTCCAGGAGAGCTTGCTGCGGCGCTTGGCGTCCACGAGCTGGTAGAGGCTCTTGGCCATGGGGCTCTTCAGAGAGAAGAAGAAGTCGGTGTCGAGGGTCTTGAGATACCCGGAGTTGTACGAGCGCACGAGGATCTCGTGGAACTTCAGCACGTGGCGCTCGGTCGACCGGCCCTGACCCTGGCGGGTGCTCGCGAAGTGGACGCTCCAGGGTGTGAAGCGGTGGGTGCGGAACTGCTCGGTCTCATTGTCGTAGAAGGCGTTCTTCGCGTAGATGACGCAGTCGGCCACCCGGTCCAAAGACTCCCGGACCTTCTCGTAGTTGTTGCCCCCACGGTTCTTCCCCAGGACCTTGAGGAGCTCGTAGAGGCTGAAACTGACCACCCCGTCTGGCGGCAGGCCCCCCGCCCGGTGTACAAGCTTCATGATCCCGACGTGGACGTCCCGGTCGACCGGTCCCGGCATGCCGTACTCGCGTCCGGCTACCACCTTCACTGACTGCTCGAGGCGCTTACCGTCGGGTGTGCGGATGGTGTTCGTGGCCTCCAGGCTCTCCTCGGATCGGCCGCGCGCCTTGTAGAGAAACAGCGGTATGAGCTCTAGGTTGAGCTCGACGCTGATGATCGGGCTCTTCTCAAGCTCGAAGAGCTTGAGGTCCTCTACGTCAGCGTGCGCCGTACCGTTCTCGCGCTTCCGGCTGCTTCCCATGCTCTCCCTTCACGTTCTCCCCAGGAAGCTTCGCCTCGTCACCTACCGGAGGCTAAAATCCTCTTCTCTTAAGAAAAACACACTAAACAACTAACACAAACAAATACAGGGCGCTCGCACTCCGGGTTGGGAAGAAAGGAAGAGTTTGCAGGCAAAACCGCCTCAAATTTCCCGGAGCGGACGATAATATTTCCCCGGCAGGACGATATACTTTCCCGGAGGAGACGATATACCTTCCCCGGGCGGACGATGTAAGTTCCCCGGTGGAACGACAAGCCTTCCCGGCGAAGACGGTATGAGTTCCCAGGCAAGACGATAGGCCGAGCCCCGAAGTTTCCCGGGGAGGACGGTATTTCTTCCCGGAGGGGACGATATGCCAGGAGCACACCGGCGGCGAGCAGCGATTTCCGGGCTTCTGGGCGGGGGCACGGCGCGAAACCTCCTTCGGGCCGGGACGATATGCGCTTTTCGGGGCGTGCGCAAGCGGATCACGGTTCCCGAAGCGGACGGTATTGGCTTTTGTACCCGGCGAAACTTCCCGGGGGGGACGATAAAGGGAACCACGGCGGCCTGAATTTCCCGGAGAAGACGATATTGCGCGGGTACTGGCGGCGTTTCCGGCCCCACCAGAGCCGAAGATCGACGTATATCGTCCGGCCCGGGAAGGATCGTACCGTTCTGGTCGGGCGTGTCCGAGAGATCCGCTAGGGCCAGGGTCCTACTTTTCGGCGACGGATTCGACCACATGTGGCTCGTGGCCAGGTCGCAGTCTGCTGAGCCCGGTAGCCCGGCCCTGCACTCTAGCGGTGGGGGAGAGGAGCAGCCTACAATGTGCCGAACCTACTGCAGGGACCGGGGACGACATGTAAGCCAAGGAGGATCCGAATGGGCGAGTACCACAAGGTAGCCCGGGTGGGCGAGGTGCGTCCAGGGGAAATGAAGGCGTGCGAGGCGGGGGGCCGCAGGGTGGCGCTGTGCAACGCGGACGGACGGCTCTACGCCGTCGGCGACGCTTGCACCCACGCCGGGGTGCGGCTCTCCGAGGGCTGGCTGTACGACGGGCGGATAGAGTGCGCCCTCCACGGGGCGTTGTTCGACGTCGTGAGCGGCGCTGTGCTCGCCCCGCCGGCCAGCGCGCCCGTCCCGACCTACGACGTAAAGGTCGAGGGCGAAGACGTCTACGTCGTCCTTCCGGCGGGGTAGGAGCGATGGACGCCGGAGGCCCCGCACGATGTAGCCGAGGGCACGACGGTCCCTCATCGCTGTGAGGAGCCGGGATCTCGCGCTCCTGGTCGCGCTCGCAGCGATGTGGGGAGCGGCATACACTTTCACCAAGGTCGCCGTCGCGGGCGTCTCCCCGGCCTTCCTCGGCGCCTCCCGGCTCCTGATCGCCGTGCTCGTCCTGCTCGCCGCCTGGCCCCTGCTCGGGCGTCTGGCCGGAGCTGGCACCGCCTCGATAGGCGAAATGGGGAGCTTCGGCCTCCGGGAGGTCCTCGCCCGCTGGCGCAGCTTCGCCGTCCTCGGGGCGACCAACGCCGCGGTCCCCTACGTCTCGATAGCCTGGGGCACCCAGTACCTTCCGAGCGGTGTGGCCGCGATCCTCAACGGCTCGGTGCCGCTGTTTACCACGGTCTTCGCCGCGCTGCCGTTCTTCGCCGAGCGCCGGCTGGGACCGGTGGGGATCGCCGGGATCCTCTCCGGCCTCGTCGGCGTCTCTCTGATCGTCGGGGGAGACTACGGCGCCGAGGCCACCGCGCGCCAGACACTCTACGGCGCCGGCGCGGTCCTGGTAGGCTCTTCGGGCTACGCCCTGGGCGGGCTCTACGCTAGGCGCGCGCTCGCCGGGGTCCCGACCGCGGTGAACGCCCTGGGACAGAACGTCGCCGCGCTGGTCCTCGTGCTACCCTTCGCGGCGCTCACCCTGCCCGCCGCGCCTCCCGATGCCCGCACCGTCTCGGCCCTCGTGCTGCTGGGCACGGTGGGCACCGGCCTCGCGGCCATCGTCTTCTTCACCCTCCTCGACCGCGTGGGGGCCACCCGGACCTCGACGGTCGCCTACCTCGTGCCCGTCGCCGCCCTCGTCTACGGTATTCTCTTCCTCGGCGAACCCCTCATGATCCGCGCGCTCGGCGGCCTTGCCCTGATCCTGGCCGGCGTAGTCGGCGTGTCGGGCGCCTTTCCCAGGCGTTCCGGCGACCGGAAAGCACCCTCCGCCCGGTGAACTTCCTCGCCGCACGAGCTTGACAATATAGTCTGGGGGGGTATGGTGTGGGAGCCATGTTGAGTCTCACCGCCATCGACCAGAGCCGAGCACGGCTGCTCGCGGCGCTCCTCGTCGTGGCGCTGTTGGTGTGCCACGGGTTCTTCGGGGCTTTTCACGAGCTCTCCGGTTCGGCGTCTCTGGCGGGTAACGTGGCGGCGTCCGCGTCGCACGCCGCAGGCGGTATGACGGGCCACGACGGTGGGTCGGCAGACGGCGGGACGTTCGGACACGCTGTCGCCCTCCAGTACGCCGCCGTCCTCGTGGCGCTGGCGTCGGCAGTCTATTGGTTCCTGCGCGCTGCGCGGCCTCTGCGGCCACCCGGGGTGGTCCGCCGGCCGTACTGTGTCCCGAGCCCACGGTGGTTCGGGCCGGTATTTGCGAGGGGGCCGGATCCTCCCTTCTCTCAGGTGTTCCGGCTCTGATCCGTCCCCCGACGGACCGTAAGGAACACCGACACATCAGAAACGAGCAAAGGGAGAAGACGACGTGAAGAAGCACGTTATCGTCGCGCTGTTCGCGGCGGCCGCCCTGACGCTGGCCTCCTGCGGGGGCAACGCAGGCGGCGGTCAGGGAGGCGGAGACATGCAGGGTATGGACCACGGAGGGTCGGGGGGCGACAAAGCCCAGCAGCAAGACAAGCAGAGCGGTGACATGGCCGGCATGGACCACGGGGAGATGAGCGCCGATGACATGGCCTCCATGTCACGCGACATGGTGATGCCGAACGGCGAGTACTCGGACAAGGCGTTCATAGACGCGATGGTGCCCCACCACGAAGGCGCGGTCGAGATGGCCGAGGTCGCCCAGGAGAACGCCGAGCACGCGGAGATCAAGACTCTCGCAGAGGACATCATCTCTGCCCAGGAAGCCGAGATCGAGACGTTCGGCAATAAAAGGCAGGAGAAGTTCGGCTCCGCGGAGGGCGAGATGGAGATGAACGAGCAGGACATGCAGGCGATGGGCATGTCCGACCCCGAAGAGCTGTCGAAAGCCGAGCCCTTCGACAAGGCGTTCATAGACGACATGATCCCGCACCACGAGTCCGCCATCGCGATGGCGGAGGTCGCCCGCGAGAAGACCGACGATCCCGAAATCCGGGAGATCGCCAACGACATCGTTAGCGCCCAGGAGCGCGAGATCGAGCAGATGAAGCAGTGGCGCCAGCAGTGGTACCCGGAGGGATAAGTCGCCCGCCGGGACCAAAGTGCGGGGGCGCGGGATCAAGGGGTCCCGCCCCTCCGTCCCCGAGGTCACGTCGCGCCCTGGAGTCTATCCTCGTCGGCTGCGGAAACCGAGCCTTCCCCTCCGCGTAGGAGTAAACCGAAGAAGCCCGGACGAAGAAGGAGGAAGGCACATGCCAGGACGGCGCACGGCACTAATAGCCTGCGGGATCGCGCTCGGTAGCGTGGCGGCCACCCTGGCATACGCCGTACGGTGGCGCAAGAACCCCTCGGCCTGCCCGTACGAGCAGCGCTTCTTCTTGGAGGTTCCGCACCCTTTCATCACCCGATCCCGCCTGCGAGAGATCCTCGCTCCCAAACCCGGCGAGCGGGTTCTGGAGGTGGGCCCCGGAACCGGTTACTACGCCCTGCACGCGGCCCGATGGATCCGTCCCGGCGGCACCCTCGATGTCCTCGACCTCCAGCAGGAGATGCTCGACCACACCGAGCGCCGGGCGCGCGACCTGGGCGTAACCAACATCGTTCCAAGCCGGGGGGACGCCCGCGCCCTGCCCTACGCCGACGGCACATTCGACGCCGCCTACCTGGTCGTGGTCCTCGGCGAGGTCCCCGACCAGGACGCCGCCCTCGGGGAGCTGCGGCGGGTGCTAAAGCCGGGCGGCCGTCTCGTCGTGGGCGAACTCTTCCCGGACCCGCATATGGTCCCCTTTGGCTCCCTGCGCCAACGAGCGGGGGCGGCGGGGCTCCTCTTCGAGCGCCGGCTCGGCGGGAGGCTCGGCTACTTCGCCCGCTTCCGGACCACGCCCTGAAGAAACCTCCGCGCGTCGCCCCACAACGCCTTACGGTCGACATGCTCCCCCACACCCGCTCCTGAGCCTCCGTCAAGGGCCGACCTTCTGCGCCGACGAACACTAGACAATTACTATACCCCTGTATAGTATAAGCGGGTCGTTGGAGGCGGGCATGCGAGAGGAGGTGATGGGATGAAGCGGTTCACGATCCCGCGCGTGGCGCACTGTAGCGAGGGCTGCACAGCCCGGTCCCGGGCACGACTCTAAAAGGCCCCCAAGCGGAGGCTGGGGTGTGGAGGGGACCCCGGCCTCTTCGCCTGTAGCCTGAGGCTGGGCGGTTGTAGTAGGAAGGTGAAGTTGTGTGAGTGGTGCCGCCGTTCAAAGGAAGAGTGGTGAAGCGGCTCCCGTTTGTCGTGTGGCTCATGTGCGCCGTGTTCGTCGCTGCCTCCGGCACGCGACCAGGCGCTACTCCACTACTCACCGCGCTCCGCGAGCTGCGCCAATGCTTCCCGGGCAGCACGCAAAAACGCCCCCAGAGCCCGGTCCGAAGCGGTTTGATCGGCTGGCAACAAGAGACCCACGGTCAGACCCAAATCCATGCCGCGAACGTTCTTGACCGTCGTGCCGTGCGGAGGTGGGTTGATCGCCGCTTTGGGTAACACGGCCACCCCCAACCCCCGGCGCACGGCTTCCTTCAGGGCCACCATGCTGCCGATCTCGATTGGACGAGGCGGATCCCGAGACCTAGACGGAAAGGAGCCGGACCTTGAGCGCCGACGGTGGAAGCCCTGAGATAAGAGGCCGGAGCCAGGCGCTGCTCCTCGCGCTCGCACTCTCACTTGGCACGGCCGTGGCACTCGGGCTGGCGAGGTTCGCCTACGCCCTCCTTTTGCCCGCGATGAAGGTGGATTTGGGATGGTCCTACGCTTTGGCGGGCGGGATGAACGCGGCCAACGCGGCCGGTTACCTGTTCGGCGCGCTCGCCGCCGCGCCGGTAATGGCCAGGGTCGGGACGAAGAGAGCCTTCGTCGGCATGCTCCTCTTCACGGCGCTCTCCCTGCTCTTCTCAGGAGTCCCCTCCGGTTACTTCGCGCTTGCGGCGCTACGCTTCGTGTCGGGAGCCACCGGGGCGATGGTGTTCATCGCCGGCGGGGTATTGGCGTCCCACCTCGCCTCGTCTGAGGCCATCGACACCGGAGCGCATCCGGCGGCCGGCACCGTGCTGGCCGTGTACTTCGGCGGCGGAGGCCTCGGTATCCTTGCGTCCGGGCTGGGTGTACCCGCGCTACTGGAGTTCGGGGCGTCGGGCGCTTGGAGATGGGCTTGGGCTGCTCTAGGAGCCGCTTCGCTGCTCGCGCTTATCCCTGCCGGTAGGGCGGCCATTGGTCTGCGGGAGCCGCCCGGACGGCCAGCCGGGAACGCGGAGCGCTGGTCGGCCTTGCCGCTATGGCCCACGTTCTTCGCCTACTTCCTGTTCGCCTTCGGCTACATAGCGTACATGACGTTCGCGGTGGCCCTGCTCGTCCAGCGCGGGGCTGGCACACTGGAGACCTCGCTGTTCTGGGCGGTGCTCGGGATCTCGGCGGTAGCCTCGGCGTTCCTCTGGGGAAGGCCCATAGAGCGTTTGCGCGGCGGCCGGGCCCTGGGCGTGGTGCTGGCGGTCGTCGCCGCGGGGGCGCTGTTGCCGCTCCTCTCCGGCTCGGCGGCCTTCGCCTTCGCCTCGGCGGTGCTCTTCGGCGGCTCCTTTTTGGCGGTGCCCACGACGGTCACGGCCATCGCCCGCCGGTCGTTGCCCGCCCACACTTGGTCCGCCGGGATCGCGGCCCTCACGGTCGTCTTCGCCGCCGGACAATGCTTCGGTCCGATCGCCTCCGGCGCGCTCTCCGACTCCGCGAACGGACTACAAACCGGGCTCACACTCTCCGCCGCGATACTCCTCGTGGCCACCGTGATCGCTCTCCTCCAGAGGAGCGTCCATCCGGCCGCTGCTCCCGGATAGGCGAAGGGCGGTGTCGGTTTTGCCCCGGGCGCGGACGAGAAAGATCGAAGTTCCGCGGCGGCAGACGGGCCGCTCCGGTGATGGGGGTGTTCGTGGCCTCCGTTGCCAAAGGAGTGCCGGGATGAGCGAGTCTTTCCACGAGGGAGAGAGGGCGGAGCACGCTCGCGCCGGCGTCCGCGAGAAGGCCGGCCGGATAGCCAGGATGATAACCGGCAAGCTCGACGACAAGGCCCGCGCCTGCCTCGCCACCACGCAGCTCGTGGTGCTCGCCACCCTCGACGAGACCGACCAGCCGTGGGCCTCGCTCCTGACCGGTGATCGGACTCTACATCAGCTGGTTCCACCGGTGGGCCCTGATCTGCGGCTGGGCCGTCGGGGTGATCTCCAGCACGATGAGGACCGTGAGTAGCCCTACGATCTAAGCGAGTCGTGGGGTAGGGTTCCCGCGACGCCCCGGCGAGCCGGGGATGGCTCGTGAGTAGCTGCCGCCCTTCGCGGGACATGGCCGCCGTTTGCATCGTCCCCCCG
>Ga0136619_10000241_pt1 | contig 19902 bp, 16 predicted proteins | sample AntDrymUQ3532106_2_FD_104807 | JGI IMG/M metagenome (GOLD analysis project Ga0136619, IMG submission 104807) | Polar desert sand microbial communities from Dry Valleys, Antarctica - metaG UQ353 (21.06) | ecosystem: Environmental > Terrestrial > Soil > Desert | place: Antarctica: Dry Valley...
CGAGGAGCTGCTGGAACTCGTCGAGCTGGAGGTCCGAGAGCTGCTGTCGGCCTATGAGTTCCCCGGTGACGACATCCCCGTCATCACCGGCAGCGCCCTCAAGGCACTGGAAGGCGACGCGGCCTGGGAGGAGGGGATATTGCAGCTGATGGCGGCGGTGGACGAGTACATCCCCGAGCCAGCGCGAGCGGTGGATCAGCCCTTCCTGATGCCGGTGGAGGATGTGTTCTCCATCACCGGCCGCGGCACGGTGGTGACCGGGCGCATCGAGCAGGGCCTGGTGAAGGTCGGCGAGACCATCGAGATGGTCGGGATTCGCAACACGTCGTCGACGACGGTGACGGGTGTGGAGATGTTCCGCAAGCTGTTGGATGAGGGGCGTGCCGGTGACAACGTAGGGGTGTTGTTGCGGGGAACCAAGAAGGACGACGTGGAGCGCGGTCAGGTGCTGGCCAAGCCGGGATCGATCACGCCGCACACCAACTTCGAGGCGCAGGTGTACATCCTGTCCAAGGACGAGGGTGGCCGTCACACCCCGTTCTTCAACAACTATCGGCCGCAGTTCTACTTCCGGACCACCGATGTGACCGGGACCGTGCAACTGGGCGAAGGCAGCGAGATGGTGATGCCAGGTGACAACACCGAGATGACCGTCGAGTTGATCAGCCCGATCGCGATGGAAGAGGGACTGCGGTTCGCCATCCGGGAAGGTGGGCGGACTGTGGGCGCCGGGAGGGTCACCAACATCCTGAAGTAGGCCGGGCGGTGCTCGCAGTTGAGAGCTAGGAGAAGGAGAGATGGATGGCCAGTGATACGAGGCCGAAGGTGACGTTGGCTTGCGTGGAGTGCAAGGAGCGCAACTACATCACCAGCAAGAACCGCAACACCCAGCGGGAGCGCATCGAACTGCGCAAGTACTGCCCGCGGTGCAACGTTCACCGTCCGCACCGCGAGACGAGGTAGCCGTCCGGGCCACTTCGGCGCAACCCTCGCCGGGCCATCGCCCGGCGAGGGTGTTGTCATACCGGAACACCGGGTGTCGCCCGGATGTTGCACACTTGGAGCCCCACGCTCACCAGACCCCACACCCAGGAGGAGCATGAAGGAACGACTGTCCACCAACGCCGAGATTCGCGCCAAGGAGGTCCGGCTGATCGGACCCGAAGGCAGGCAGGTCGGCGTGGTGCCGTTGAAGATCGCCATCGAAGCCGCCCAGGCGCTGGACCTCGACCTCGTCGAGGTGGCCCCGGAAGCCAGCCCCCCGGTGGCCAAGGTAATGGACTACGGTAAGCACCTGTTCGAGCAGGAGCGGGCCCAGCGCGACGCTCGCAAGAGCCAGCGTTCGACCGGGCAGAAAGCCCTGCGCTTCCGGCCCAAGATCGACGACCACGACTACGACACCAAGGCCCGCCAAGCCCGCCGGTTCCTGCAGGAGGGCCACTCCGTGCGCGTGCAGGTCATGTTCCGCGCCCGCGAGCTACGCCGGCCGGAAATGGGCCAGAAGATCCTGGACCAACTCACCAGCGACCTCGCCGATGTCGGCGCTGTCGAGTCTCGCTCCGGCATGGAGGGGCGGTTCGTGACGATGGTGATCGGTCCCAAGGCCAGCGCCGTCCGCTAGGGGGTTGCTGAACTTGGGTGGAGGAGACCGTCGCAGACCGCAAGCGCCGCAGGCCAGCGAACTGACGGCGGTCGCCGGGACGATATTTTCAGCATCCTCCCAGCGCGTGCTCACGCAGGGTAGATCCCTGGGAGCCGCGCCATCGGCCTGAACACTGATCGGGTGGGCCACAGCTACCCCCCGTATCGCTATGAGGTCAGCCGGGAGAAGGTGCGCGAGTACGCCGCGGCCACCGGTGTCGACGGGCCAGCTCGGACGGCCGAACGCGGCGAGGTCATCGCCCCCCCGACCTTTGCCGCCTGTTTCACGGTTGGGCGTTTCGATGCACTGTTCGCGGACCCCGAGCTCGGCGCGCACTGGAATCTGGTGCACGGGTCCCAGGAGTACGTCTTCCACCGGCCGGTGCGGGTCGGCGACGTGCTCGCGTGCACACCGCGGATCGTCGACCTACGGGCTCGCGGCCGCCTTGACGTGCTGACGCTACAGATCGACTGCCTCGATGCCGACGACGACACGCCGGTCGTGACTAGCCGCGGCACCCTGATCTTCTTCACCGGGAAGGAATGACCGTGCCGAGCTGGGACGAGGTCGAGGTCGGCCAGCGGATCCCCACCGATCGGGAGACCCTCGACCAGGCACACCTCATCGCCTACGCCGCCGCCAGCGGTGACCTCAACCCGCTGCACTGGGACCCGGACGTCGCGGCCGAGGTCAGCCCGACGGGCGGCATCATCGCGCACGGCATGCTCAATATGGGCAACGTGTCACGTGCGGTGACGCGATGGGCGGGAGGACCCGAGCGGGTCCTGTCACTGGCGGCCACCTTCAAGGCCCCGTGTCCCGTGGGTTCGACGGTCACCTACGGGGGCGAGGTCGTTGAGCTCGACGAGCACGCGCGTACCGCCACCCTGGCCGTGTGGGCTGAGACCGAAGACGGCGCGAAGGTGGTGGACCGACGGTCGTCGCGGGCGGTGGTTCAGCTGGGCTGAGAACCTCACGCGCCCTAGCCTTATGAGATGACGGACGTACCGCCACGGGTTCGCACATGGGTGGCCGCTCGCGAACAGCACCGTCGCAACGGCGACTTCGCCGCGTCTGGATGGCGACGTCGCCGAGATCCTGCTGGACGCGTTCCGCGACCCGGATGTGGGTCTGGTGGGCAGGTCGGGTGCTGACATGGGCTCTTCGGTCCACGAGTTCGCCGCCGCCGAGCCGCCAGCCGGCGAGCTGGAAACCTTGGCCTGTGGCTGAAGACGGTTGCCGCGCAGCGGCGAGGAGCCCTATACTCTCAGGTGGCGCTGCCCAGGGGGCAGTGTTTTCTTTGTCCGGCCGTAGGGGCGTAGCTCAACTGGCAGAGCGTCGGTCTCCAAAACCGAAGGTCGGGGGTTCGAGTCCCTCCGCCCCTGCTCCACAGCTACAGACTGCCAGCGCACGGCACCCGGCAGCGCCCAGCACCGTGAGCACAACCAGAAAGAGGGCAGGATGCGCGAGATGAAGCGTGAGCCCGAGCAGGCCCGCCCGCGCCAACGCACGTCCCCAGGGCAGTTCCTGAAGGAGGTGCGCGGGGAGTTGCGCAAGGTCGCGTGGCCTTCGCGCAAGGAGCTCATCTCCTACAGCGTCGTGGTGCTCGTGTCGGTGTCCTTGATCACCCTGTACATCACAGCCTTGGACCAGGTCTTCGGCTCCTTGATTCTTCGGATCTTCTCATCATGAGCGACCCCCAACCACAGCCACTCGACGACGACGCGACCCTCACCGACGCCGACCAGTCTGCTGCCGCCCCCGCGGACGACCAGTCCGCTGTCGCCTCTGAGGCCGACGCGGAGGCCCAGGACGCACGCATCCCCGCCGGCCCGCCGGTCGAGCCGCCAGCCGGCGCGTCGGCCGCCGACGACGGCCCCCTGCCACAGACCAGCGTCGAGGGTGACGAACTGCCTGCCGATATGCCTGGCGTCGACGCCACGGGCCTGGACGACGACGGGCCCGAGGCCGACGCGATGCAGGTGCTCGACGAGGATGATCTCGACGACCTGTTGTCGCTCACCGGTTCGGACGCCACGGCCGAGGATACGCAGAGCCCGCAGGAGGCGGCCGAGGCGCTGCTCGGCGGTGTGGGACGGACCACCGACGACGACACCGCCGTCGTGGACGCCGCCACCGTCACCGAGCCCGAGACCCCGTCCGAGCCTGCTCCTGAGCCCGCCCCGGTCGCCAGCGACGGCTCCGGCAACGGTGCCCCGGCGATATCACGCCGCTTGGAGTTCGCCCGCCTGCCCGGCGACTACTACGTCGTGCACACCTACGCCGGCTACGAGGCGAAGGTCAAGGCCAACCTCGAAAGCCGCATCCAGTCCATGAACATGGAGGACCGGATTCACGAGGTGATCATCCCGACCGAGGACGCCGTCGAGATCAAGGCCGGCAAGAAGCAGACCGTGCAGCGCAAGGTCTTCCCCGGCTATGTCCTGGTCCGCATGGACCTCGACGACGACTCCTGGTACGTCGTGCGCAACACCCCTGCGGTGACCGGCTTCGTCGGTCCTCCCGGCGCCCGTCCGGTGCCGCTTAGCATGGGTGAGGTCGACGCGATCCTGCGCGAGCCGGAAGAGGGTGTCAAGGCCGCGCCCAGCGTCGAGTATGAGGACGGCGAGAACGTCCGGGTCACCTCCGGGCCGTTCGCCGACTTCACCGGCACCATTTCGGAGATCAACGCCGACCAGTCCAAGCTCAAGGTGTTGGTATCGATCTTCGGTCGTGAGACGCCTGTGGAGTTGGGCTTCGATCAGGTGGCCAAGCTCTAGGGTCGAGGCTGCCGGGGTGGCCCCGACCAGTCCTCCGGGGTCCTCAGGGTTGACCCCCCCTCCGGCCTGGTCGGGGCCACCCCGAACCCCCAAGCCCGACACCTCCAAGTCCGAACCAGCCCGTAGCGGCCGGGTCCGCCGGCCGAAGATTGAAGGAAGTGAGCGTAAGAGATGGCCAAGAAGGTCATGGCGATGATCAAGTTGCAGATTCCGGCCGGTCAAGCCACGCCGGCGCCCCCCGTCGGACCCGCCCTGGGACAGCACGGCGTCAACATCATGGAGTTCTGCAAGACCTACAACGAGCGAACGCAGGCCCAGCAGGGCAACGTCGTGCCGGTGGAGATCACGGTCTTCGAGGACCGCTCCTTCACCTTTGTCACCAAGACGCCGCCCGCGGCCAAGCTGCTGCTGCGGGCCGCCAACATCGACAAGGGCTCGGGTGAGCCCAACCGCAACAAGGTCGGTACCGTCTCGCGCGACGCAGTCCGTGAGATCGCCGAGCTCAAGATGGCCGACCTCAACGCGGTCGACGTCGAAGGCGCAACCCGCATCATCGAAGGCACGGCCCGTAGCATGGGCCTCGTCGTCGAGTAGGACACTTCGTTCGCGCAACCGTGGGAGGGGCGCCGAGCCCCGCTGGCACCACAGGAGGCAGGCACATGGCACAGCACGGCAAGCGCTACCGCGATGCGGCAGCCAAGATCGACCGCGAGCGGCTGTACAGCCCGACCGAGGCGATGACCCTGGCGGTCGACACCGCCACCGTTGCCTATGACGCCACCATCGACCTCGCCCTGCGCCTTGGCATCGACCCGCGCAAGGCCGACCAGATGGTCCGCGGCTCGGTGGCCCTGCCCAACGGCACCGGAAAAGCCATGCGCGTCGCGGTGTTCGCCGAAGGCGCCAAGGCCGCCGAGGCCGAGGCGGCCGGGGCCGACATCGTCGGCAGCGCCGAAGTCACGGCGCTGATCGAGGCCGGCAACCTCGACTTCGACGCGGTCATCGCCACGCCAGACCAGATGGGCAAGATCGGCCGCTACGGGAAGGTCCTGGGACCTCGCGGGCTCATGCCCAACCCGAAGACCGGCACCGTCACCATGGACGTGGCCAAGGCCGTCGGCGAGATCAAGGCGGGCAAGATCGAGTACCGCTCCGACCGGCAGGCCAACGTGCACCTGGTACTGGGCAAGGGCTCCTTCGGCGCGCGCAAGCTCGTGGAGAACTACGGCGCGGTGCTCGATGAGCTGATCCGGGTCAAGCCTGCCTCGTCCAAGGGCCGCTACCTGCGCTCGGTGCACGTGTCGGCCTCGATGAGCCCCAGCGTCGCCGTCGACCCCGCCCGCACGCGGGACCTGTGGGAGGAAGACGCCGCGGCTTGACCGAAGGCTGTCCGCGGGGTTGCGACCGTCGCCACCCGTGCGTACAGTCGTGCGCAACGCCGTAGACCGCTTGGTTCCGCCTGTCCACAGGCGGCGAAGGTCTCATCTGGGACGCCAGCGCAGGTGCCGTGCCAGCGTCGCTGGCCGTGCCTGCCTCCCGGTCGACGGGGGGCATTTTCTTGCCCCGGCAGACCAGCGATGCAAGGACACGTCCATGGCAAGGCCAGACAAGGTGGCAGCGGTCACACAGGTGCGCGAGCGCCTCGAGGGTTCGACCGCGGCCGTGCTGACCGAGTACCGCGGTCTGACCGTCGCCGAGCTCGCTGATCTGCGCGCGGAGCTGCGCCAAGCGGGTGCCGACTACAAGGTCGTCAAGAACACCCTCACCCGCCGGGCGGTCGCCGATGCGGGCTACGACGTCCCCGACGGCCTGCTCACAGGCCCGACCGCCCTGACGTTCTGTCCCGAGGACCCGGTCGCGGCGGCCAAGGTGCTGCGCAATTTCACGCGGACCCATCCCCACCTGATCGTCAAGGGCGGGATCCTCGAAGGCCGCTTGATCGACGCCGCGGAGACTCTGTCGCTGGCGGACCTGGCCAGCCGCGAGGAGCTGTTGGCCAGGATGGCCGGCCTGATGGAGGCGGTCGTGGCCCAGCCGGCCCGCCTGGCGCTGGCCAGCCTGTCCAAGGCCGCGCGCCTGTTCGCAGCCCTGGCCGACCGCAAGCCCGCGGAAGCGGCCGCCGACCAAGCACACGATGCCGACCAAGCACACGATGCCCCAGACGTTGCCGAGTCCGACCAGGGCGACGCCGACACCGACCAGTAGCACGCAAGGAGTAGCAGATGGCAAAGATGTCCAGCGACGACCTGCTCGAGACGTTCAAAGAGATGACGCTGCTCGAGCTGTCTGACTTCGTCAAGAAGTTCGAGGAGGAGTTCGACGTCACCGCCGCCGCGCCCGTGGCTGTGGCCGCCGGGCCTGCCGCCGCCGGCGACGCCGGGGGTGAGGCCGCCGAGGAGCAGACCGAGTTCACCGTCGTGCTGACCTCCGCCGGCGAAAAGAAGATCCAGGTCATCAAGGAGGTCCGTGCGCTGACGAGCCTGGGCCTGAAGGAGGCCAAGGATCTCGTCGACGGTGCCCCCAAGCCGGTCCTGGAGGGCGTCAACCGGGAGGCCGCCGACAAGGCCAGGGAGTCGCTCGAGGCCGCCGGCGCCGGCGTCGAGGTCCAGTAGAGCGGGCGGGGTCGCCTGCCCGGGACCCGCGTACCCGCCCGCCCTCCAAGGCACTCCGCCCGGTGACGAACCCCTTGACCGAACAGGACCGAACTGGCACTCTCGTCCACCAAGTCCATAGCAGTCCGTAGAGGAGGCGCGTGCCGCCGATCATCACGATCCGGCAGGATGTGGCGTTGAACGCGGTGTAGCGAACGGCTACACTGCTGTTCCGCGTGTCCGTCCTCGCTTGCGCTGCCCTTCTCTACCGCCCCCTTCTCCACCCATCGGCGCCACGCTCGTCCCTGTGGCTGGCACCACGCTCGACACGGCGGCTCGCCGGCCCACCCTGTCGACCACCTCGAAGAGGAGTAACCCTTGTCGACGCTGCCTTTGAGCGACGGCGCGGCCCCGCGTCTGTCTTTCGCCAAGATCGCCGAGCCGTTGCCGGTGGAGGACCTGGACCTGGTCGCCATTCAGCGCGACTCCTTCCGTTGGCTGCGTGAGAAGGGGCTGTCGGAGGTCTTCGAGGAGATCTCGCCCATCGAGGACTTCACCGGTCAGATGGCGCTGTCGTTCTCCGAGCACCGCTTCGAAAACCCCAAGCACCCCCAGGAGGAGTGCAAGGAAAAGGACATGACGTACGCGGCGCCGCTGTTCGTCACCGCCGAGTTCGTCAACCGCACCACCGGCGAGATCAAGTCCCAGACGGTCTTCATGGGCGACTTCCCGATGATGACCGACGGCGGGACCTTCATCATCAACGGCACCGAGCGTGTCGTGGTGTCCCAGCTGGTCCGCTCGCCGGGCGTGTACTTCGACGCCTCCGTCGACAAGGTCACCGGCAGCGACGTCTTCGCGTGCAAGATCATCCCGTCGCGCGGTGCGTGGCTGGAGTTCGAGATCGACAAGCGCGGCATGGCCGGTGTGCGCGTCGACCGCAAGCGCCGCCAGCACCTCACGGTGCTGTACCGGGCGTTGAAGGGCATCGTCCATGACGACGCCGCGGGTGAGTACGTGCTGGCCGACCGCGAGATCCTTGAGGCTCCGGTCCCAGACGAAGAGATCCTGGCCTTCTTCGGCGATGACGCCCGCATCCGGGCCACCCTCGAAAAGGACACGCTGCTCACGCCCAGCGACGCTCTGCAGGACATCTACCGCAAGCTGCGCCCGGGTGAGCCGCCCACGGCCGAGTCCGCCGGTGGCCTGCTGATCAACCTGTTCTTCAACGCCAAGCGCTACGACCTGGCCAAGGTGGGGCGCTACAAGGTCAACAAGAAGATGGGCGAGGAGCTGGTCCGCCTGGGCCTGCGCACGCCCGAGCAGGCCAAGCCGCTGTTGGCCCACGACATCCCGGATCGCTTGTCGGCCGCCGAGGCCAACGGGCAAGGCGCCCATGCCTTCGCCAAGGGCGAGGGCCACGCGGACTCATTCTCGTCCATCCTGACCAAGGAAGACGTGCTGGCCACCATGAGCTATTTGGTGCAGCTGGCCAACGCCGAGGACGGCTACGACACCGACGACATCGACCACTTCGGCAACCGCCGCCTGCGCAGCGTGGGTGAGCTGATCCAGAACCAGGTGCGCATCGGCCTGTCACGCATGGAGCGGGTCGTCCGCGAGCGGATGACGACGCAGGACGTCGAGGCGATCACGCCGCAGACGCTGATCAACATCCGTCCGGTGGTGGCATCGATCAAGGAGTTCTTCGGGGCCAGCCAGCTGTCGCAGTTCATGGACCAGACCAACCCGCTGTCGGGCCTGACACACAAGCGCCGCCTGTCGGCGCTGGGTCCCGGCGGGCTGTCGCGCGAGCGCGCGGGCTTCGAGGTCCGCGACGTGCACCCGTCCCACTACGGTCGGATGTGCCCCATCGAGACCCCTGAGGGCCCCAACATCGGCCTCATCGGCTCGCTGGCGACCTACGCGCGGATCAACGAGTTCGGCTTCATCGAGACGCCCTACCGCAAGGTCGCCGACGGCGTCGTCACCGACCAGATCGATTACCTGACCGCCGACGAGGAGGACCGCCAGGTCATCGCCCAGGCGAACGCAGTTCTGGATGACAAGTTCAAGTTCGTCAGCGAGTTCGTCCTGTGCCGCGCCAAGGGCAGTGAAGTTCGTGAGGTGCTGCCGTCCGAGGTCCACTACATGGACGTCTCGCCGCGTCAGATCGTTTCGGTGGCGGCGGCCATGATCCCGTTCCTGGAGCACGACGACGCCAACCGCGCGCTCATGGGCACCAACATGCAGCGCCAGTCCGTGCCGCTGCTCAAGTCCGACTCACCGTTCGTGGGCACCGGCCTTGAGGCCAAGGCCGCCCGCGACGCCGGCGACGTGGTCGTGGCCGAGGGTGACGGCCTGGTCGTTGAGGTCGCGGCCGACCGCATCATCGTCAAGACCCACGACAACAAGCTCGAGAAGCACTTCCTGCACAAGTTCGAGCGCACCAACCAGGGCACTTGCTACAACCAGAAGCCGGTCGTGAACGAAGGCGACGAGGTGGTGGCCGGCCAGGTCATCGCCGACGGGCCCTGCACCGACACCGGTGAGATGGCTCTGGGCCAGAACCTGCTGGTGGCGTTCATGTCCTGGGAGGGCTTCAACTACGAGGACGCGATCATCCTGTCCGAGCGCCTCGTCAAGGAGGACGTGCTCACCTCGATCCACATCGAGGAGCACGAGGTCGACGCCCGCGACACCAAGTTGGGCGCCGAGGAGATCACCCGCGACATCCCCAACGTGTCCGAGGAGGTCCTGGCCAACCTCGACGAGCGCGGCATCATCCGTATCGGCGCCGAGGTCAACCCCGGCGACGTCCTGGTCGGCAAGGTCACGCCCAAGGGTGAGACGGAGCTGACCCCGGAGGAGCGGCTGCTGCGCGCGATCTTCGGCGAGAAGGCTCGCGAGGTCCGCGACACGTCCCTGAAGGTGCCCAACGGCGAGGTCGGCCGTGTGCTCAACGTGCGCACGTTCTCCCGTGACGAGGGCGACGAGATGCCCCCCGGCGTCAACGAGCTGGTCCGGGTCTATGTGGCGCAGAAGCGCAAGATCTCCGACGGCGACAAACTCGCCGGCCGTCACGGCAACAAGGGCGTCATCGCCAAGATCCTGCCGGCCGAGGACATGCCGTTCCTCGCCGACGGGACACCGGTGGACATCGTCCTCAATCCGCTGGGCGTGCCCAGCCGTATGAACGTCGGTCAGGTGCTGGAGACCCACCTTGGTTGGGTCTCGGCCAACGGCTGGAAGTTCGACGCCAAGCCGAAGTGGTTCGACGCGCTGGGTTGGGGCTCGGAGATGCTCGAGCACGCCGGCGGCCACAAGCTGGCCACCCCGGTGTTCGACGGTTGCCGGGAGGACGAGCTCACCGATCTGCTCGACAACACCCGACCGAACCGCGACGGCGTCAAGATCGTCGACCGCAGCGGCAAGGCACAGGTGTTCGACGGCCGTACCGGTGAGCCGATCGACCAGCCGATCACTGTCGGCTACATGTACATCCTGAAGCTGCTGCACCTGGTGGACGACAAGATCCACGCCCGCTCGACCGGCCCGTACTCGATGATCACCCAGCAGCCGCTGGGTGGGAAGGCGCAGTTCGGTGGCCAGCGCTTCGGCGAGATGGAGGTCTGGGCGATGGAGGCCTACGGCGCCTCCTACGCCTTGCAGGAGCTGCTGACCGTCAAGTCCGACGACGTGCTGGGCCGGGTCAAGGTCTACGAGGCGATCGTCAAGGGCGAGAACATCCCCGAGCCCGGCATCCCCGAGTCGTTCAAGGTGCTGGTCAAAGAGATGCAGTCGCTATGCCTCAACGTCGAGGTGCTGTCGGCTGAGGGACAGGAGATCGAGATCCGCGAAGCTGACGAGGACGCCTTCCGCGCAGCCGAGGAGTTGGGGATCGACCTGAGCCGCCCCGAGCGATACAGCGACGAGTTCGGCCTTGGCTCTTAGCGGCCTCGAACGATGAGCACCCAAGTAACGACAGCGATGCAGAGGCGTGAGCCGGCCCGTGTGGAGCGCAGCGTAAAAGGGTCTTGCGGAGCGGAATACGGGCCGGCTCACGCCGGATCCATCAGCGGTGGAGGAGCAACAGCGTGCTTGACGTGAACAATTTCGATGAGTTGCGCATCGGTCTCGCTACGCAGGACCAGATCCGGATGTGGTCCAACGGCGAGGTGAAGAAGCCCGAGACCATCAACTACCGCACGCTGCGTCCTGAGAAGGACGGGCTGTTCTGCGTGAAGATCTTCGGTCCCTCGCGGGACTGGGAGTGCTACTGCGGCAAGTACAAGCGCGTGCGCTTCAAAGGCATTATCTGCGAGCGGTGCGGGGTCGAGGTCACGCGCTCCAAGGTCCGCCGTGACCGCATGGGCCACATCGAGCTGGCTGCGCCGGTCACCCACATCTGGTACTTCAAGGGCGTCCCGTCGCGCCTCGGCTACCTGCTCGACCTCGCGCCCAAGGACCTCGAGAAGGTCATCTACTTCGCTGCGTACATCGTCACGTCCGTCGACGACGAGGCCCGGCACAACGATCTGCCGAAGCTGGAAGAGGAGATCTTCGCCGAGAAGAAGCGCATCGAGCGGGACCTCGACGTCGATCGTGAGCAGCTGAACACGGAGCTGGAGACCGAGCTGGCCGAGCTCGAGGAGCAGAAGGCCAAGGCCGACGTTGTGCGCAAGAAGCGCCGCGACAGCGACAAGCAGATCAAGCAGGTGACGGCCGCCGCCCAGGGCCGCGTTGCGCGCCTCGACGAGGTCGTCGACACCTTCCGTTCGCTGCAGCCGCGCGAGCTGGTGACCGACGAGCTGCTCTACCGCGAGCTGCGCGACCGCTTCGGTGAGTACTTCACCGGTGGCATGGGTGCCGAGGCGATCCGTGACCTGCTCGACCAGATCGACTTCGACGACGAGGCCGAGACCCTGCGCACGGTGCTGTCCGACGAGGCCGAGAAGATCAAGGCCGGGACCCGCAAGGCTCGCAGCCAGAAGGCCACCCGTGCGGTCAAGCGCCTGAAGGTTGTCGAGGCCTTCCGCTCCACCGGCAACGACCCGACCGCGATGGTGCTGAAGGCCGTTCCAGTCATCCCGCCGGACCTGCGCCCGATGGTGCAGCTCGACGGTGGCCGCTTTGCGACCTCCGACCTCAACGACCTGTACCGGCGCGTGATTAACCGCAACAACCGCCTCAAGCGGCTGTTGGACCTTGGCGCGCCCGAGATCATCGTCAACAACGAAAAGCGCATGCTGCAGGAGGCCGTCGACGCGCTGTTCGACAACGGGCGCCGCGGCCGGCCGGTGACGGGGCCGGGCAACCGCCCCCTCAAGTCCTTGTCCGACATGCTCAAGGGCAAGCAGGGCAGGTTCCGCCAGAACCTGCTGGGCAAGCGTGTGGACTACTCGGGCCGCTCGGTGATCGTGGTCGGTCCCGACCTCAAGCTCGACCAGTGCGGCCTGCCCAAGCAGATGGCGCTGGAGCTGTTCAAGCCGTTCGTCATGAAGCGGCTGGTCGACCTGAACTTCGCGCAGAACATCAAGAGCGCCAAGCGGATGGTCGAGCGTGCCCGCCCGCAGGTGTGGGACGTGCTGGAAGAGGTGATCGGCGACCACCCGGTGCTGCTCAACCGCGCGCCGACGCTGCACCGCCTCGGCATCCAGGCGTTCATGCCGCGGTTGGTCGAGGGCAAGGCCATCCAGATCCACCCGCTCGTCTGCGCGGCGTTCAACGCCGACTTCGATGGCGACCAGATGGCCGTGCACCTGCCGCTGTCGGCCGAGGCGCAGGCCGAGGCCCGCATCCTGATGCTGTCGAGCAACAACATCCTGTCGCCGGCGCACGGGCGTCCGATCGCCACGCCGTCGCAGGACATGGTGCTGGGCACCTACTACCTCACCTTCGCCGTGGGTGCCGACGACCAGGCCAGCAAGCCGCCGGAGGGCCTTCGTGAGTCGGCCGCCGAGGGCAAGACGCCGCTGGCGTCCTACTCCGGCGCCGCAGAGCTGATCATGGCGCTGGACGCCCACACGGTGGACCTGCAGCAGTGGGTGTTGGTGCGGCTGCGCGACCGCGCGGTCGGTCTCGACGACGTCTTCGGCGAGTTGCCGGTGGACGCCGAGACGACCGACGGGGTGGTCCGCTCGTCCAAGGGCGTTCGCGTGCTCACCACGCCCGGGCGTGTCCTGTTCAACGAGGTCCTACCGGCCGAGCTGCCCTTCGTCAACCAGCTGGTCGGGCAGAAGGGCCTGGCCGATCTGGTGAACCGCTGCGCCGACAACTTCTCGCGCGCGTTGACGGCCCAGGTCCTCGACGACATGAAGGACATCGGCTTCCGCTACGCCACCAAGGCCGGGGTCACCATCTCGATCGCAGACGTCGAGGCGCCTGCCAGCAAGGGGGCGATCCTCGCCGAGCACGACAAGCGAGCCCAGAAGGTCGAGCGGCAATTCCGCAAGGGCGTCATCACCAACGACGAGCGCAAGCAGGAGCTGGTGGAGATCTGGACGGAGGCCACCACACGGGTCGCGCACGCGATGGAGGAGAACTTCGACCAGCTCAACCCGCTGTACATGATGGCCAACTCCGGCGCCCGCGGGAACATGACCCAGATCCGCCAGCTCGCCGGCATGCGCGGGCTGGTCGCCAACCCGCGCGGTGAGATCATCGAGCGGCCGATCAAGGCCAACTACCGCGAGGGCCTGTCGGTCCTTGAGTACTTCATCGCGACCCACGGTGCTCGCAAGGGCCTGGCCGACACCGCGCTGCGGACGGCCGACTCGGGGTACCTGACCCGTCGGCTGGTCGACATCGCCCAGGACCTCATCATCCGCGAGGACGACTGCGGCTCCGAGCGTGGCCTGCCGATCACGGTCGGCGCGCGCGACTCTCAGTCGCTGTACGGCCGGGTGCTGTCGGACACAGTCCATGTGCCGGGTACGCGCCGCCAGTTGCTCAAGGCCGGCACCGAGATCACTGACGCGGAGGTCCGCCTCCTGCGCTCGGTGCTCGTCCGCGGTGAGGACCCCGAGTCCGGTGAACCGCTGGACCCGCAGCCGACCGAGGCGCAGCGGCAGGTCAAGGTCCGCACCGTCCTCAACTGCGAGGCGGCCGTCGGCGTGTGCGCCAGCTGCTACGGCCGTGCGCTGGCCGAAGGTCACATGGTTCACATCGGCGAGGCCGTCGGCATCATCGCGGCGCAGTCGATCGGTGAGCCCGGCACGCAGCTGACGATGCGGACCTTCCACACCGGCGGTGTCGCCGGTGAGGACATCACGCACGGTTTGCCGCGTGTGGTGGAGCTGTTCGAGGCCCGTACCCCCAAGGGCAAGGCCGAGATCGCCCACCTGTCGGGCACCGTGTCGCTGGAAGAGACCGAGAAGGGCATCACCCTCACCGTCGACGGCGGTGGCGAGGACAACACGTTTGCGGTGAACGTCTCACGGCGAGCGCGCATGCGCGTCGAGGACGGCCAGAGCGTCCGTGTCGGTGAGCAGCTGACCGACGGGTCGATCGACCCGCACGAGATGCTGGAGGTGCTCGGCGCCCGCGAGACGCAGCGTCTGCTGGTCCGCGAGGTGCAGGAGGTCTACCGCTCCCAGGGTGTGTCGATCCACGACAAGCACATCGAGTTGATCGTCCGCCAGATGCTGCGGCGGGTGAACATCATCGAGCCGGGGGACACGACGTTCCTGCCGGGCGAGCTGGTCGACCGGTTGCGCTTCACCGACGAGAACCGTCGGGTGGTGGACGACGGTGGCGAGCCGGCCAACGGCCGCCAGATCCTGATGGGCATCACCAAGGCATCCCTGGCGACGGACTCCTGGCTGAGCGCGGCCTCGTTCCAGGAGACGACCAGGGTGTTGACCGAGGCGGCGATCGAGGGTCGCAGCGACTCGCTGCTCGGCCTCAAGGAGAACGTCATCATCGGCAAGCTGATCCCGGCTGGCACGGGGATGCCCAAGTACCGCGCTGTGCGCCCGCTGCCGACCGAGATGCCCGAGCAGGTGCTGCCCGAGGAGCTGCTGGCGCAGTTCAGCGACGGCAGCTACGACTACGAGTCCGACGAGGGCTGGACGATGGGGGAGGGCGGCTACTGAGGTAGCCGCCACATTCCCCGCCCACCTGCCAGGGCAGCTACTGAGCCCATCCCAGGCTCGGACGCGATCAATTAGAAGGGTTGGTCACGAATACGTGACCAACCCTTCTTTCTGCGTCGTGCTCGGGTCTACAGGGTGTGTTCCCACAGACGCGTCCACTCGGCGTCGGCGACGTAGGCGTCGTCGTTGGTGTCCCCGGCCAGGGTCATCGCCTCAGTTCACCCTGAGGGTGCCGCGCATGATGGTGTCGTGGCCGGGCACGCGGCAGTAGTAGCTGTAGCGCCCGGGTGCAGCGTTGAAGGTCACCCGACGTTCGGCACTGACGGGCACCCGCAAGTCCACGCCGAGCTCGTCGATCGTGAACGTGTGCCAGAACAGGTCTTCATTCTTCACCACGACGGCAACCTGTCCGGCGACGACCGACAGCTCGGGCTTGGTGAAGCGGAGGTTGGCCGTTGCCAGCACCAGGTCCCCGGCCTGCGCGGTCGCTTCGGCACCCGAAGACCGTAGTGCCCCCAGGATCAGCACCGTGGCCAGCAAGACCCCGGCGAGCGCGACCGTCACCAGTGGGCCGGCACCGTCGGTCGTGGTGCGGCGCCGGGAGAGCCAGGTGCCGAGGGCAGCGACCACACCCACCAAGGACAGGGTCGTCAGCAGCGCCGGGATCACCAGGCCGGGTAGGCCGTCGCCGCTGACCAGGTTGCTATACGCGCCCAGCGCCATCCACGCCAGGACGTTGGTGGACAGCAGCCCGATCGCCAGCACGCCGAGGCCGCCGTTGCGCAGGCGCAACAGCGCCATGGCCACCACGAACCCCAGCCCGGTCACGGCGGCCTCCAGGTCGCCGAGCAGGGCGGCGACGACCAGCACGGCCAAGCCGTCGGCCGCTCCCGCAAGACGCAGCAATCGCGGCCAGTCCAAGGACCGCAGGCCTTCGGCTGACGCGATCCGCGCACTGGCTGGCTGCGCGTCGCCCGTCGTGTCGGTCATGCTGCCTCCCGCCCCTTGCACTCGCCGCCCGCACGCAGCCTTGCCGAGCGGGCGCGGGGATTGCACCGGATCTGGGCAAGGGTCCCGCGACCACTCCGGCCATGCGCAAGGTATCCGCTTGCAGGTTGACACCGCCAGAGGGCGCGCCTAATCTGGGGATTCGCGCATGACGCCCGGGTGCTGCCTGGGCGTCGTTCATGTTCGTCATCACACCGGCACAACCCGACGGTCCCCCCGCGGGTGCACCACCGTGGCGCCGCGCGCCAGGCGGTGTTGGCCGACCACGGCGCCACCATCAGTTGCAACACGCGGTGCGCCGCAACAGCCCAGCGAAACGCCCGACCCCGTGGACCGGGGAAGGGCCATCCGAGGAACCTGCATGCCCACCATTCAGCAACTGGTCCGCCACGCCCGCCAGGCCAAGACCGACAAGGCCTCCACGCCCGCCCTGAAGGGGTCGCCGCAGCGGCGAGGTGTCTGCACGCGCGTGTACACCACGACGCCCAAGAAGCCGAACTCGGCGCTGCGCAAGGTCTGTCGTGTGCGGCTGTCCTCGGGCATCGAGGTCACGGCGTACATCCCCGGCGAGGGTCACAACCTGCAGGAGCACTCGATCGTGCTGGTGCGCGGCGGCCGGGTGAAGGACTTGCCGGGTGTCCGCTACAAGGTCATCCGGGCGGCACTGGACGCCAGCGGCGTGCGTGACCGTAAGCAAGCGCGCAGCAAGTACGGCGCCAAGAAGGAGGGCTAGACAGGCATGCCTCGCAAAGGTCCTGCGCCCAAGCGGAAGCTGATCGGCGATCCGCAGTTTCACTCGACCCTGGTCACCCAGCTGGTCAGCCAGGTGATGCTGGACGGCAAGCGCTCGCTGGCCGAGCACATCGTCTATGACGCGTTCAACATGATGCAGCAGCGCAATGGCGCCGACCCGGTCGCGACGTACAAGAAGGCGTTGGACAACGTGAAGCCGGCGCTGGAGGTCAAGTCCCGCCGTGTCGGTGGCGCGACCTATCAGGTGCCGATCGAGGTACGCCAGGGACGCGGCACCACGCTGGCGCTGCGATGGATCACCATGTACTCGCGCGCCCGCCGCGAGCACACCATGGCCGAGCGTTTGGCCAACGAGCTGCTCGACGCCAGCAACAACATGGGGGCAGCGGTCAAGCGCCGTGAGGACACCCACAAGATGGCCGACGCCAACAAGGCCTTCGCGCACTACCGCTGGTAGCCCACAGACTTTTCCAGGACAGATTCACGAGGACAGATTCATGGCCAAGCGAACGCACGCACTCGACCTGACCCGCAACATCGGGATCATGGCCCACATCGACGCCGGAAAGACGACGACGACCGAGCGCATCCTGTACTACACCGGTCGCAGCTACAAGATCGGTGAGGTGCACGAGGGCGCCGCGACGATGGACTGGATGATCCAGGAGCAAGAGCGGGGCATCACGATCACGTCGGCCGCCACCACCTGTGAGTGGGACGGTCACATCATCAACATCATCGACACCCCTGGCCACGTCGACTTCACCGTCGAGGTGGAGCGCAGCCTGCGCATTCTCGACGGCGCCGTCGCCATCTTTGACGCCGTGTCCGGCGTCGAGCCGCAGTCGGAGACCGTCTGGCGCCAAGCCGACAAGTACCACGTCCCGCGCATCTGCTTCATCAACAAGATGGACCGCACGGGTGCGGACTTCTACGCCTCCTTTGACTCAATCCGCGAGCGCCTCGGGGCGACCCCCGTCGCCCTGCAGCTGCCGGTCGGCGCCGAGAGTGACTACGTCGGTGTCGTAGATCTGGTTGACATGAAGGCCCGCGTCTGGGAGGGCTCTGGCGACGACTACGGCAGCAGGTGGAACGACATCGAGATCCCCGCCGAGCTGGCCGACCAGGCCGCGGAGTACCGAGCCGCCCTGGTGGAGGCCATCGCCGAAACCGACGAGATCCTGCTCGAGAAGTTCATCGAGGGCGAGGACCTGACCCGCGACGAGATTCTCGACGGCATCCGCAACGCCACCATCGACAACGTCATTACGCCGGTGTTGTGCGGCACCGCCTTCAAGAACAAGGGCGTGCAGCTGTTGCTCGACGCGATCGTCAGCTACCTGCCCAGCCCCATGGATGTGCCGGCGATCAAGGGCGTCGACGTCCGCAGCGGCGAGCCCATGGAGCGCAAGGCCGACGAGTCCGAGCCGTTCAGCGCGCTGGCCTTCAAGATCATGTCCGACCCCTACGTCGGCAAGCTCACCTACTTCCGCGTCTACTCCGGTCAAGTCGACCAGGGCGAGCCGATCGTCAACTCGACCAAGGACCGCAAGGAGCGCATCGGGCGCATCCTGCAGATGCACGCCAACCACCGCGAGGATCGCCCTGCCGCCTTCACCGGCGACATCGTCGCAGCCGTGGGGCTGAAGTACACGACCACCGGCGACACGCTGTGCGACCCGGCGGCTCCGGTGCTGCTGGAGACCATGATCTTTCCAGAGCCGGTCATCCACATCGCGATCGAGCCCAAGACCAAGGCCGACCAGCAGAAGCTGGGGACCGCGTTGCAGAAGCTGTCCGAGGAGGACCCCACGTTCCGCGTCCACACCGACGAGGACACCGGCCAGACCATCATCGGCGGCATGGGCGAGTTGCACCTCGAGGTCATCGTCGACCGCCTGCTGCGTGAGTGGAAGGTCGACGCCAACGTCGGCAAGCCGCAGGTCGCCTACCGCGAGACGATCCGCAGGCCGATCACCGACTACCTGCTGCGCTTCAAGCGCCAGACGGGTGGTTCAGGGCAGTTCGCCGAGATCGTCATCACCCTGGAGCCGACCGGCACCCTGGCCGAAACCCCCCGGGTCGACGAGGAGACCGGCGAGACCGGCGGCTACGAGTTCGTCAGCGCCGTCAAGGGCGGCTCGATCCCTCGCGAGTACATCCCTTCGGTCGGCCACGGCATCAGGGAAGCCATGGAGGGCGGTGTGCTGGCCGGCTACCCGCTGGTCGACATCCGCGCCACCCTCACCGACGGGTCCTATCACGAGGTCGATTCCTCGGAGATGGCCTTCAAGATCGCCGGTTCCATGGCGCTGAAGGAAGCGGCGCGCAAGGCCGGCGCCACCCTGCTGGAGCCCATCATGGACGTCGAGGTCGTGACCCCCGACGACTACATGGGCGACGTCATCGGTGACCTGTCCGGGCGCCGCGGCCGCATCGGCCACATGACTGCCCGCGGCAACAGCCAGGTGATCAACGCCAAGGTGCCCCTGGCTGAGATGTTCGGCTACGCCACAGATCTGCGGTCCAAGACCCAGGGCCGGGCGACCTACACGATGCAATTCAGCGGTTACGAAGAGGTGCCCACCTCCCTGGCGACCGAGATCATCGCCAAGGTGCGCGGCGAATGACCAGTGGGCTGGACTCGCAAGGGCTGCCGGCACCTGCCCTCCGGGGCGGGAGATGGTGTGTCGTCCGGCCTACGGGGTCCTCAGGGTTGACCCCCCTCCGGCCGGACGACACACCGGCCGCTAAGTGTTCAGAGCAAGAATCGAAGGAGAGAAGCTAGTGGCCAAGACGAAGTTTGAGCGGACCAAGCCGCATGCCAACATTGGCACGATTGGTCATATTGACCATGGCAAGACGACGCTGACGGCGGCGATCACCAATGTGCTGCACAAGCACAACCCGAACGTGGCGTTCATGCCGTTCGATCAGATCGACAACGCCCCCGAGGAGCGCGAGCGGGGCATCACGATCTCGGTGTCGCACGTCGAGTACGAGACGGCCAACCGTCACTACGCGCACGTGGA
>Ga0136619_10000243_pt1 | contig 19818 bp, 15 predicted proteins | sample AntDrymUQ3532106_2_FD_104807 | JGI IMG/M metagenome (GOLD analysis project Ga0136619, IMG submission 104807) | Polar desert sand microbial communities from Dry Valleys, Antarctica - metaG UQ353 (21.06) | ecosystem: Environmental > Terrestrial > Soil > Desert | place: Antarctica: Dry Valley...
CCCGTCACCCCGGCCGCGATGAGCGCCTCGGCCGCGCTGGCGCCGCCCGCCACGCCGCCGTCGCCGATGCCGACCAGCAGCTCGGGCAGGCCCCCGGCGCGAAGGGCGTCGCGCACCCCCTGGCGGCGCTGGCTGGCGGCCGGATGCGCCGACGGGGCGCCGATGTGGCCGATGAGTCGGTGGCCGAGCCTGATCAGGTGCTCGCCGGCCATCCGCGCGCCATGCCGGTGCGCGGTCGTCACCGTCGGCAGCCCGGATCCGGTGACGGTGTCGTTGACAAGCACGACCGGCACGGCCGCCGCCCGCAGCCGCTCGGCATGGCGTGGCGTCATCCGCGACGACGCGATCACGATGCCGTCGACGCGCCGCTCGACGAGCAGGTCGAGATGCTCGAGCTCGCGCGCCGGATCGTCACCGCCGTTCGCCAACACGATCCCGTAGCCGCGCGCGTGGGCGGCTGCCTCCACGGCGCGCACGACCTGTGGGTAGAACGGGTTCGTGATGTCGGTGACGACGAGTCCGAGGGTCCGCGTCTCGCGCAGCTTCAGCGCGCGGGCGATGCCCGAGGGGCGGTAGTCGAGCTCGCGCGCCGCGGCGAGCACGCGCTCCCGCGTCTCGGGCCGTGCCGGCACCGAGCCGGACAGGACGCGGCTGACCGTCGCGGTCGAGACTCCCGACCGCTCGGCCACGTCGTCGATCGTCGCCGCCATGGCGTCCCCCTAGGTGTGCTGCGAGACGTACCCCGTCGGCGGCAGTGGTGGATCCGGGCGTGATCCGGCGATCTCCTCGAGCTCGTGCTGGATCTCTTCGAGCTCGGCGCCGCCGCCCATCAGCTCCAGGAGCTGCCCAGGCGTGAGATCGGCCTTGTCGAAGGTGCCCTTGGACGTCCCGCGATCGAGGATCGTGAATCGGTCGCCGACGGGGAAGGCGTGGTTGATGTTGTGCGTGATGAGGATGACGCCCACGCCGGTGTCCCGGGCGGTGGCGATGAAGCGCAGGACCACGGCCGCCTCCTTGACCCCGAGCGCGGAGGTCGGCTCGTCCAGGATCACGACCTTCGCCCCGAAGTGGATGGCTCGCGCGATCGCAACCGACTGGCGCTCGCCGCCCGACAGCGTCCCGACCGGCTGGGAGGTATCGCGCAGGTCGATTCCCATCTGCTTGAGCGCGGTGCGGGTGACCCGGTCGGCCTGCCGGACGTCGAAGGTCTTGAACGGGCCGAAGCCGCTGACCGGCTCGGCGCCCAGGAAGAAGTTCCGGCTGATCGACAGCAGCGGGATCATGGCCAGGTCCTGGTACACGGTGGCGATGCCGCGCTGGAGGGCGTCCCGCGGAGAGCCGAGCACGACCTCCTCGCCGTCGACCAGGATGTGGCCCTCGTCCGGCGGGTGAACGCCCGACAGGATCTTGATGAGGGTCGACTTGCCGGCGCCGTTGTCGCCCAGCAGGCAGAGCACCTCGCCCGCCCGTACCGAGAGCGACACGCCGTGCAGCGCGACCACGCTGCCGAAGTACTTCGTCAGATCCCGCGCCTCGATGAGCGGGGCGCCGTTCTCGTTGGTCATGGCGTCGCTCCTTCTCAGTGCCGCGTCATCGTGGCGCGCTGGCGGATGTAGTTGTTCACGATCACGGCGGCGAGGAGCAGGACGCCCAGGAAGGCCAGGTACCAGTCGCCGGGGATGCCGGCGAAGACGATGCCCTGCTTCGTGATGCCGAGCGTGAGGGCGCCGAAGACGGCGCCGATGGCGCTGCCGTAGCCGCCGGTCAGCAGCGTGCCGCCAATGACGGCGGTGATGATCGCCTCGAATTCCTTGTCGGAGCCGCGCAGCACGTCGCCGCTGCCGACGGTGAGCACCTGGATGACGGCCAGCAACGCCGCTGACGCGGCCGTGGCCATGAACAGGACGATCTTGACCCGGCTGACCGGCACCCCGACGTTGCGCGCCGCGATGGCCGAGCCCCCGGATCCGAAGATCCAGTTGCCGAACGACGTGCGGAGCAGGACGAAGGTCGCCAGCAGCGCCAGCCCGATCCACCACAGGATCGAGACCGGGAACGGGCCGATGTCGGCGGTGAAGATGGGCGAGATCGGATCGGCTGCGATCGCCTCGGCCAGCCCTCCGACCTGTGTCCTTCCGGTCAGCGCACGGGTGATGCCGATTGTCAGCCCGCGCAGGATGAAGAGCGTTCCCAGGGTGACGATGAACGAGGGAAGGCGCGTGCGGACGACGAGGTAGCCGTTCAGGAAGCCGATGGCAAGCGCGAAGGCGAAGGCCAGCAGCACGGCCAGCCAGACCGGCAGGCCGAGCTCGCCGATCCCGACCGCGACGACCATGCCGGCCGCCCCGATCATCGAGCCCACCGACAGGTCGAACTCGCCCGCGATCATGAGCAGCGCGACGGCCGACGCCACGATGCCGACCTGCGCGGCGACCTCCAGGTAGGTGGCGGTGCCGTTGAGCGTGAGAAAGCCGCTCCCGCCGGCCCAGATGGCGAAGACGATCCAGACCAGGATGGCGCCGATGATGGCGCCGATCTCGGGGCGTGCGAGCAGGATGCTGACGATCCCGACGCTGCGAACGCGCTCGTCGGCGGGCGCCGCGGCAGTGGCCATGCCGATCAACCTCCTCCGTTGTGTGCGGCACCGGGGCCGCGGCGCGGCCCCGGTGCCAGTCCGGTCAGCGGATGCCCTGCGAGCTCAGCTCGATGACCTGCGCCGCCGTGTCGCCGGTCACGAAACCGGGACCGGTGCGCACGACGTCGCCGCCGCCGAGGAGCAGGCCGTACTGTACGAAGAGCGTCATGATCGTGACGCCCTGGTAGCCCTGCAGGTACTGCTGCTGGTCGATCGCAAACAGCATCCGGCCCTCGTCGATGGCCGCCAGGACCTCCGGGGACAGGTCGAACGTGGCCAGCTTGACCGCGTCGTTGCCCTCGAGGGCCAGCAGCGCGGGGGCTGCCCCCGTCGGACCCAGCGTCAGGATCCCGTCGATCGTCGGATCGGCAGACAGCGCCGCCTCGATCGTCGCCTGCGATCCTGTCGCATCCGACAGGTCGACCGGGATGACTTCGGATGGGACGCCACCGAGGCCTTCCGCGAAGCCCTCGCAGCGCAGATCGAGCGCCCCGTTGCCGACCTCCTGGTTGACGCAGATCGTGTTGGTGACGCCTTCGGCGGCCATCCGCTCGCCCGCCCCGACGCCCGCCTCGAACTCGGTCTGCCCCACGTGGGTAATGAGCCCGAGGTCCTCGAACACGTCGCTGCCCGAGTTGATGCTGAGAACCGGGATGCCCGCCGCGATGGCCGCCTCGATCGGTCCGCGCAAGGCGTCCGCGTCCGGGATCGAGACGATGATCCCGTCCGGCTCGGCCGCCACGGCCGTGTCGATCAGCTGGCCCATGGCGACGACATCGAGGTCGTCGGACGTGGGTGCGCGGTAGTTGGCGGTGATCCCCAGATCGTTGGCGGCGGCCTCCACGCCGTTGGCGACGACCGACCAGAACGGGTCGGAAGCCTGGCCGTGGACGACGACCTCGATCACGATGTCGCCACGGCCGCTGTCTCCGCCGTCATCGGCCGGCTGGCTCGCCTGTTGCTGTGCGCCGCACGCCGACAGCACCAACGCGAGTGCTGCCAGGGTGACGCTCACCTTCCTGATCCGCATGGGTCCGTTCCTCCAAGTTCTCCGTTGCCGTGGTTGGTGCGTCGATGCTCAGGGCCGATTGCTCGTCACGTCACCTCCACGAGCTGAACCGGCCGGTGCTCCCGCAGCGACCGGGTGGCCGCCACCGCGATGCGCGCGGCCTCCAATCCGTCTCGCGCCGTGCAGGCGCTCTCCTCCTCGCCGCCTGCAACTCGCAGGAACGCGCGCTGCTCGGCAGCATATGCCTCGTGGAAGCGGTCGATGAACTGCGACCAGGCCGGCCCCGCCGGCGGTGGCACGCCGGGCTCCAGCGAGCGCATCGGCGTGCGAGGCCCCAGGCCGATGCTCACCGAGTCGCCCGAGCCGAACAGCTCGGTGCGGATGTCGTAGCCGAGCGGGTCGTGGCGCGTGGCCGAGAGGATGGCGCGCGTCCCGCCCGAGAGGCGAAGGGTTGCCACGGCCGTGTCGACGTCGTCGTACTTCGCGAACATCGGGAAGCCGAGAACGGCACCATCGGCGTACACCTCCTCCACCTCCTGGCCGGTCAGCCAGCGCGTGACGTCGAAGTCGTGGATGCTGAAGTCGTTGAAGATGCCGCCCGAGACGGGGATGTAGGCCTCGTGCGCCGGCTCGGGATCGTGCCCCGCCAGGCGCAGCACGTATAGCGTTCCCAGCGAGCCGTCGGCGACCAGGCGGCGCGCCTCCAGGTACGCGGCGTCGAACCGTCGCTGGAAGCCGAGCTGGAACCGGATGCCAGACGCCTCGATCTCCTCGACCAGCCGTCGGGTCTCGTCCAGGTCGGTGGCGAGCGGCTTCTCGCAGAAGACGGGTATGCCGCGGCCGATGCCGGCGCGGATGAGCTCGGGATGCGCACTGCTGCTGGCGGCGATGACGAGCGCGTCGGCCGATGCGATCGCCTCATCGATGCCGGTGCACTCGGCGCCGACGGACGCGGCGACCGTGGCCGCGCGAGCCGGATCCGCGTCGGCGACGACGAGCGACCCCGGCTCGAGCAGTCCCGAGAGGATGCCAGCGTGCATGGCGCCGATGCGCCCGGCACCGAGCTGCGCGACGCGCATCAGGCCACCTCCAGCCGGGCGAGGCCGGGGATCTCGCCGAGCGCGACGCGACGACGCTCCACGTGAGACCGCGTGGCGGCCACGGCGATCCGCATCGCCTCCAGGCCGTCTCGGGCGCTGCTGGCCGGGGGCCGAACGCCGCGGCAGCACGCCAGGAAGCCGACGAGCTCCGCGCGGTAGGCCGGCTCGAAGCGCTCGAGGTACCCACGCCACGGATCGACGGGGGCGCTCCAGTCGGCATGGAAGGCCGGAGTGCGGGGAGAGAGTCCCCCGGTCACCGCCGCCCGCTCGGAGAGAAGCTCGATCCGGCAGTCGTAGCCGGACGGGTTCAGCCACGCAGCATCCAGCACGGCCAGGGTGCCGCCCGCAAGGCGCATGGTGACGATGGCGCTCTCGATCTCGCGTGGATCGACCGGGCGGCTGCCGTCTCGGCGCCTGGCCTCGGCCGAGACCTCGGTCACCTCCTGGCCGCTCAGCCAGCGGACCATGTCGAAGTCGTGGATCGACGAGTCACGGAAGCTCGGAGCGACCTCCGGCGGGGGCCCGGACCCCGCGGAACGTGGCGAGATCAGCGGATCATGGGCGGTCAGCTGGATGGTGTGGATGCGACCGGCGGCGGCGGCGCGCGCCGCGACGAAGCCGGCATCATGGCGGCGCTGGAAGCCGACCTCCAGGTGGGAGCCGGCCTCCTCCACGCGGTGGGTGAGCTCGATGGTGCTGGCGAGCGACTCCGTCAGCGGCTTCTCGCACAGGACGTGGATGCCCGCGTCGAGCGCGGTCTCGACTGCGGCACGGTGGAGCTCCGGCGGGGTCGCGATGACGACGGCGTCGACTGACGCGACCGCATCCGCAAACGTCGCGGCCCGGCCGCCGGCTCGTTGAGCCACCACCTCGGCGCGGGACGCATCGGCGTCGACGACGTAGAGCGCCTCGACGTCGTCCATTGCGCCGAGCAGGTCGGCGTGCATGCCGCCCATGCTGCCGGCGCCGATGACCGCGACCCTCATCGGTCGAGCTCGCGCAGCGCGTAGTCCAGCACGCGCCGCCCGACCGCCGCGGCCTCCGACGGCCGCAGCCAGGAAGAGTCCTGCTCGACCATGAGCCAGCCGCCGTAGCCGACGGCGTCGAGCATGCTGAGGACCCCATGGAGGTCGAGCGCCCCGTTGCCGAGCTCGGTGAAGATTCGTTCGCGCACGGCCTGTCCGAAGCCGCTGAGCTCGCCCGCGCGCAGGCGCGCCAGGACCGATGAGTCCACGTCCTTGAGATGCACGTGTGTGATGAGCGGCCCGAAGGCGCGGATGGCGCGGGCCGGCTCGCCGCCGCCGACGAGGTAGTGGCCGACGTCCAGGCACAGCCCGGCCCCGGTGTCCGGCAGCCGGGCGGCGATCGCCGCGACCTCGTCGGGCGCCTCGATCCAGGTGGCCGTGTGCGGATGGAAGGCGACCCCGACCCCCTCGGGGGCCGCGTCAACCACGCCGGCGAGCAGCTCGGCCAGGCCCGCGTACGCGCTCGCCTCCCACTGCGGCGCGCCGACACTGACCCGGCCGCTGACGGCGTCACGCTCCCCACCGCCATCGATCGCCACCACCAGCACCTCGCCGCCGGCCGCGACCAGGCGGCCGAGGTCACGCCGCGCGATTTCCGCCGCGCCCTCGTCCAGGCCGTCCCGGCCGGCGGGGAGCGCCGAGTACAGCTCGGCGAAGCGCAGGTTGCGAGACTCGAGCTCGCGACGCAGGTCGTCGCCCTCGGGAAACCCTCGCCCGAACTGGATGCCGGCGAATCCGAGCCGCGCAATCTCGTCCATCACGGTCGTACCCGCCGTCTCCGGCGCGATCTCGAAATCGTCCGCGTTGTTCCACACGATCGGGACGCCGCCGATGGGCGCGTCGCGCAGGCTCATCGGTGCTGCTCCTCGGCGCGGCCCGCCGCCTGCTCGTCGTACACGGGACGGCCCTCGGGGACCGGGACGTCCCACCAGCCGGTCTTGTCGGGGCCCGCCACCGCGAGGTCGCGGTCGACCTTGACGTGGACGAGCGAGGGGCCACCCGACGCGAGCGCCCGCTCGACGGCCGGCCGCACCTCGTCCGGCCGGTCCGCGCACTCGGCGTGGATCCCGAACGCCCGGCCGATGGCCGCGAAGTCGGGGGAGTACGGCTTGCCGTTGCGGGTGAAATCGGTGATCGCGGTCCGGCCGAAGTGGTGCTGCTGCCCGCCCTTGATGCTGATCCAGCCGCTGTTGTCCAGGACGACCGTGCAGACCGGGGTGCCCAGGATGGCCGCCGCGGAGAGCTCCTGCATCGTCTGGAGGAAGTCGCCGTCGCCGCACACGGCGAGCACCTGGGCGTCCGGACGCGCGAGCTGCGCGCCGATGGCGGCCGGCAGCGTGAAGCCCATCGTCGAGAAGCCGCCCGAGGTGATGTGGGTGCGGGGCCGGCGGGTGACCCAGCGCTGCTTCACCATGCCCTGCGGTAGCCCGGCTCCCGTGACCACGATGGCATCCGGTCGCGTGGCCGCCTGCACGTCGCGCACGGCGCGGGCCATCGTCATCGGCACCGCGTCGGAGCCGGACGTGACCTCGACCTGCTCGGCCCACGCGCTCCGCAGCCCTTCCAGCTCCTCGCCGCGGTCGGTGCTGGCATCGCCGCGGCCGAGGGCCTCGAGCAGGTCGGCGAGCCCGGCGCGGGCATCCCCCAGCAGCGGCACGGCGACGGGGTAGTTCTTGCCGATCTCCCGGGGGTCGATCTCGAGCTGGATGAGCTGGGTCGGCGGGATGGCGAAGGTCACTCCGGCGCGCCACGACGAGGCCGACCAGTCGACGAAGCGGCACCCGACGCTGAGGATCACGTCCGCATTGGCGGTCAGCGCATTGCCGATGGTCGAGCCCGTGTCGCCGATCGTCTGGCCGGCCAGTGGGTGGGACTCGTCGATCGCGCCCTTGCCGTTCCAGGTCGTGACCACCGGGGCTCCGAGTCTCTCGGCGACGGCAAGCAGCTCGCTCGTCGCCTCGGCCGAGACGACCCCGCCACCGGCCACGATCACGGCCCGCCTCGCGCCGGCCAGCAGGGCTGCCGCGCGCTCCACCTCGGCCGCGTCGGGGCGCGGCCGCCCGCGGGCCGCCCGCGCATCGGGCTCCGGGATGCGGACCTCCGCGGCGTCCGCCTGCACGTCCATCGGCACGTCGAGCAGCACCGGCCCGGGCCGCCCGGCGAGCATGGCGTTCCAGGCTCGGTGGAGGACGAAGGGCAGCTCGTCGACGCGCGACGGCTGCCACCACTCCTTGACGATCGGCTCGAAGATGCGCGGGTTGTCGGCATGGTGCCGCCGCTCGAGCTCCTGGAGGACACCGTGACCGCGCATGTACGTGTGCGCCGAGCCTGTGAGGAGCGCGACCGCGGTGGAATCGACGTACGCGGTCGCCATGCCGATCACCGTGTTGGTGGCCCCCGGCCCGATCGAGGTGAAGGCCAGCATCGGTCGACCGGAAGCGCGGTAGAAGCCGTCGGCAAGATGGACGGCGGACTGCTCGTGCATGACCTGCACGGTCCGGATCTCGGGACGGTCGAGGAGCGCGTCGGTCAGCGTCCAGACGCCGTGGCCGGGGATGCCGGCAGCGTGCGTGACGCCCGCGCGCACCAGGAATTCGGCGATGATCTGCGCCCCGCTGAGGCGTTGCACGGCTGTGCCCAGTTGCGTCAATCCGCTACCATGCAAACGATTACATCGCGGCACTCTAGCACCGCTGCAGGAGCCGATGTCAACCCCCGACACGCTGAGGCTGAGCCCGCTCGGGCGGACCGTTTCCGACACGGCGACCGACGTCTGGAACGACAGCTGCAACGTCGACGAGCTGCGCTACGCGGTCGCCTTCGGAGCGGTCGGGGCCACCGCCAACCCGACGATCGTGGTCGACAACTGGAACGGCGACCCGGCGCGCTGGGCATCGCGCGTGCGCGAGCTCGCCGCCGAGCAGCCGAGCTGGTCCGAGCGGGAGCTGGCCTGGGGGATCGTGGCGGAGATGAGCGTGCGCGCCGCACCGCTCCTGCTGCCCGCATTCGAGTCGTCCGGCGGTCGCGCGGGGCGCCTATCGGTCCAGACCGATCCGACCCTCTTCCGCGACGCGCCCGCCATGGTGACGCAGGCCTTCGGGTTCACCGGGCTGGCACCCAACGTGATCGTCAAGTTCCCGACCACCATCGCCGGCGTGGCCGCCATGGAGGAGGCGACCTACCGCGGCATCAGCATCAACGCCACGGTCTCCTTCTCCGTGGCCCAGGCCCTGGCCGCGGCAGAGGCCGTCGAGCGGGGCCTGGAACGACGCGCTGCGGAGGGGCTGCCGACGGAGGAGATGGGGCCGGTCATCACCATCATGATGGGCCGCATCGAGGACTGGCTGCGGGTCGTCGCCGAGCGCGAGCAGCTCGTCCTCGATCCCGCCGCGCTGTCGTGGTCGGGGGTCGCCGTCTTCAAGCGCGCGTACGCCGAGTGGCAGGCACGCGGCTACCGGGCGCGCCTCCTTGGCGCCGCAATCCGGCACCACCTGCACTGGTCGCAGCTCATCGGCGGCGACGTCATCATCACCATGCCCTCGTCCTGGCAGAAGCGCTTCAACGCCTCCGACATCGAGGTCCGGCCGCGGATCGACGACCCGGTGCCCGCCGAGCACCTCGACGCGCTGCGCCGCCACCTCCCCGACTTCGTCCGCGCCGTCGAGCCCGACGGGCTGGCGGTGGACGACTTCAGTACTTGGCCGCCGACGGTGCGCACGTTGCGCGCCTTCATCGGCTCGTACCACGAGCTGCTGCACCTGGTGACCGAAGCGTTGCTCCCGAACCCGGACCGGTGACCGGCGACGCCGGCCTGCGGCTGCCGCCGGGTGAGCCGGTCACGCCCGAGCGTGCCGGCTGGCGCTACCTCTCGTTCTCCGTCCATCGTGTCGTCGAGCCGCTCCAGGTGGGGGCCGGTGGTCTCGAGACGGCTGTCGTCATCCTCGCCGGTGGGGGAGCGCGGGTCGGCGACCTGGAGCTGCCCGGTCGAGCATCGGTATGGGATGGCCTGCCGTCCGCCGCCTACCTGCCGCCGGGTTCTGTTGCGACCGTCACGCCGCTGGGCTCATCTGTAACCGTTGCGGTCACGAATGCCCCGGTATCGGGTCGCACGGCCGCGGAGGCGCCGATCCGCATCGGTCCGGAGGACGTGCGCGTGGAGATCCGAGGCGCCGGCAACGCCACGCGCCAGGTCAACCACATCATCACGCCCGACTTTCCGGCCGATCGGCTCGAGGTGGTGGAGATCTACACGCCCTCGGGCAACTGGAGCTCCTGGCCGCCGCACAAGCACGACACCGACGACATGCCGAACGAGGCGGTGCTGGAGGAGGTGTACTCCTACGCCTTCCGCCGGCCCGAGGCATGGGGGATCCAGCGCCTGTATCGGGCCGATGGCTCGCGCGACCTGCTGTGGGCGGTGCGCGACGGCGAGACGGTGATGGTGACGGACGGCTACCACCCGTTCGTCGCCACCCACGGCGACGATGCCTACTACCTCAACGCGCTGGCCGGCGACGTGCGGACCATGGCCTGCTCGTTCGATCCGGCACTGGATCACGTGCGCGACGCGTGGCCGTCCATGGATCCCGACCCGCGCGTGCCGCTCGTCCGTTAGTCCACAGGTGGGCGTATCGGCCATTGAGTGGCTGTTTGTCCCACCCGCGAACCACAGACGGCCACGAACGCGCTCCTGCCTGGCCGTCCGTCCCACCCACGAGCTAATTCGGCCACTTCCTGGCCGATACGCCCACGGGCGGACTAGCGACGCCTCGCTCTCGCAGTACCAGCGCTGTCCCGCTGCGGAGCAACTTCGGAATACAACACGACATCCGGTCCCGCGGGCACATTGCGGAACCGGGTGTCGGGAACGGCCGTACCGGTCAGGCCGGTGAGCTGATCTTGTCCTCGGCGCGGTCGAGGGTCTCCTCGGCCTTCGTCGTGGCCTGGTCGACCGTGTCGCGCACGATGCTGCCGACCTGGCGGCTGGCGTCGCCGAGGACCTCGCGCTCCTTCGGCGTCTCGGGCACGATCGAGCCGACCAGCGCGCCCGCGCCGATCGCGATCGCGCCCACGGCCAGCGGGTTGGCCTGCATGAAGCTGTCGAGCTTCCAGCCGACCTGCTGTGCCGTCTCGCCGGCGCGGTCGATGACCTCGCCGGTCACCTGCTGCGCGCCCTCGGCCGCCGAGCCGACGGCCCCGCCGACGGCCCCGCCGACGGTGGACGCCGCGTCCTTCGCCTTCGAGCCGATGCCGCCGTCGCCGCCGGCCTCGTACATGGAGCCGGGGCGGCCCTGGTAGCCATACCCGCTGCGGTAGGACGAGTACCCCTGCGTCCCCCGCGAGCCCTGCGAGCGGTTCGCCCACAGGAGCGCGAGGCCCGCACCGGCCAGCGCGGCCGGGATCGGATTGCGCTTGATCGTGTCCATGACCATGTCTGAAATCCCCTTCGCTGCCTCCTCGACGCGACCGATGGTCGCCTCGCGGACGTTTTCCTTTGCCTGTTCGACGAGATGGCTCGGTTCGAGGCGGTCACCGAGCTCGTTGAGCGTGCCGCCCATCTCCAGGCGGGTCTCCTCGATCTCGGCGCGGATCTCGAAGACCTCCGCCTGCTCGTCGTCGCTCATCGCGTCGTCCGTATCGGCCTGGAGGACGGCGTCGGCCGCATCCTCCTCGGCCGACCGGCTGTCGTCAGTGCGGTCCAGCGTCACTTCATCTGCTCCTTGACGAACTCGACGTTCTCGCGAACCGTCTCAGCCGTCTGCTTGGGTGCCAGCTCGGTGCTCTGCATCTGCTTCACGCCCATGGACGTGACCACGCCACCGATGACCATCACGACGACGGCCACGATGAGCGCCGCCAGCCAGGCATCGAGACCGGCCTGGATGAGCCCCAGCACGAGGGCCAGCAGCAGCACCACGAAGCCGGCATAGAGGAGCGCGCCACCGGCCCCGGCCATCGCTGCCCCGCGGCTCATGCGGCCGACGTTCGACGTCACCTCGACGCGGGCGAGATCGATCTCCTTGCGAACCAGGGTGCTGACCTGCCGGCCGAGATCGCCGAGCAGGTCGCCGATTCCCCGGCTGTCCTCGCGGGCCTCCATGTCAGGAGACCTCGTTCCCGTTGGTGATCCCGGAGCCGGTGCCGCGGAAGGACTCCGAGCCGCGATAGCCCGTGTCGTAGCCCGACCGCTCGAACTGCCCGCGCCGCGCGGGGTCCGGGTTGCCGGCCTTGATGAGGCGCGAGGCCACGACCCCGAGCAGGAAGGCGCCGCCCACGAAGATCAGCGGCTGACGCCGCGCGACGTCCTCGACGTTGCTGATGATCTGGCGCGCGTCGGTCTGGCGCAGGTACTGCGCGACCTTCTCGGCCTGGTCGGCCGCCGACAGCGCCACGTTGGCGATCTGCGGCTGATCGGTCTGCATGTCGGTGGAGACGCGACGGACGGTGCGCGCCACCGTGTCGATGCCGTCGGCAGCCATCTCACGGCCGCGGTCGGCCTGCTGCAGCCCGAGGTCCGCGGCGCGCCCCGCCAGGTGGCCGGCGCTCTCGGTCGCCTGCTGTCCGGCCTCGGCCAGCGGGTGGGTTTCGGTGCCCGTCGTCGGCTGGTCCAGCGTGTTGGTTGGATGTTGTCCGGTCACTCTTCGGTGCCCCCCTTTGTGCGGTGTTGCTAGGGAGCACTCAAATGCAGCGGTCGTGCCACTCCGCTCAGCCGGTCGGCGACCGACGGCTCTCACGCCGCGTCAGCCGACCAGCCCCGTCAGCTTGTCGACGACCCGGGCGACGATGCCGGGCTCGTCGGGAGGCTCGTCGGAGGGCTCGGTCCTGCCGGCCTGGAGCAGGTCGCGCTCGATCTGGAGCCGCTGCCGGTAGAGGACCTCCCACTCCTCGTACGGCACGGTGAGTCTCGCCAGCCGGGTGTCGATGGCGTCGAGCATCTTGAGGGCGACTTCGGGGTCGGCCGGATCGCGCAGCGCGCGGAGCGCGTCCTCCACCTCCTGCGCCTCCTCGCTCGACGTCAGGTAGGCCTCCGTCTTCGTGAGCCGATTGGCGACGGCGGCCCGGGCGCGGGCGACCCCTACCTTGCTCCCGGCCATCGCGACGTCCGACGGATGGATCGTCACCTCGAGGTCGCGGGCGCGCAGCATGACGATCCGATCCGGCACGAGCCGCCGCACGCTCTCGCCGCCGACCGCGGCGAGGAGTCGTGACGGTGCCTCGAGCACCCGCGGTGCGCGAGCGCGTGCCAGGTCCAACCCCGCACCGTCCACCGCCGCCTCGAGGTCGCTGGCGACGCGCTCGTAGGCGTCGGGCTTGATGACGATCGGGATGTGGGCGTCCTCCCAGCGCTTGATGATCGTGCGCAGCTTGAAGATCGGCGCGACGACGAGCAGGAACAGGATCACGAGCGACAGCACGGCCGCGTACGGATAGCCGCGCAGGACCTGGACCGCCTTGCCGCCGATGCCTGCGGGCCGATCGGCCGGGGCCATCAGCATCAGTCCGCCGGCGCCGACCAAGAGCGGCAGCACGATGGCGAGGACGAGCATCACGAGCCGGATCAGCCCTTCGTCGATGAAGTCTGGTGCCGGGACGAATGCGATGAGGAACGCCCCGACGTCCGGGACCAGGACGCCGATGAGGGTGACGACCCACAGGATCGACCCCAGCGCCACCCCCGCCAGCAACAGCTGCCTGCTCTGGGGCACCCGGCCGAACAGGAGGATCGTGGCCCAGCCGAACGCCATCTGCACGATGCGGCCGACCTGGCGGCCGATGAAGGCGAGAAGCGGGGCGAACAATGCCACGTGGGGGCACTGGCAACCACCGTGCCACGCAGGACAGCCCCTGAGCGTGGCGAGTCCCGCCCCACGGGCGCAGGCCAATGGAATGTGGCTGAGGTTTGCGCCGATCCGGTACCCTCCACCGTGCACTCACGGAGGACCCGGATGATCTGCGCGTCCTGCGGAACCGAGAACCGCGGCGGCAGCAAGTTCTGCGACAACTGTGGCAGTCCCCTCGCTGCCACCTGTCCGCACTGTGGCCAGCCGAACCGGGCAGATGCGCGCTTCTGCGCAGGCTGCGGCCTGGCACTCGACGCCGATGCGCCGGCCTCCACGCCCGCGACCGTTGCGGCAACCGCCGAGCGCCGCCTCGTCACGGTCGTGTTCACCGACCTCGTCGGCTTCACGAGCCTCGCGGAGGACCGCGACCCCGAGGCCGTGCGCGAGCTGCTGAGCCGCTACTTCGACACGGCCACCGAGATCGTGCAGCTGCACGGGGGGACGGTCGAGAAGTTCATCGGCGACGCGGTCATGGCGGTCTGGGGCACGCCGGTCGCCCACGAGGACGACGCGGAGCGGGCGGTCCGCGCGGCCCTCGAGCTGGTCGACGCGGTCTCCGCCCTGAGTCCGGACCTCCAGGCCCGGGCCGGCGTCCTGACCGGCGAGGCCGCGGTCACGCTCAACGCCCTGAACCAGGGGATGGTGGCCGGCGACCTCGTCAACACCGCCGCGCGTCTCCAGGGCGTCGCGGAGCCCGGCACCGTGCTGGTGGGGGAGGCCACCCGCCGGGCGGCCGAGAGCGCGATCGTCTTCGAGCCGATCGGCGACCACTCGCTCAAGGGCAAGACCTCGCCGGTTCCCGCCTGGCACGCCCTGCGCGTGGTCGCTGCACGCGGCGGCCAGGGGCGCGCGGACAACCTCGAGCCTCCGTTCGTCGGCCGCGACGAGGAGCTGCGCGAGCTCAAGGAGGTGCTCCACGCCGTGGGCCGCGAGAAGCGGGTGCGGCTGGTCTCCATCACCGGGCCCGGCGGCATCGGCAAGAGCCGGCTGGTCTGGGAGCTCGAGAAGTACATCGACGGCGTCACGGAGGACATCTACTGGCACCGGGGCCGGTCGCCGTCCTACGGCGAGGGCGTCACGTTCTGGGCGCTGGGAGAGATGGTGCGACGGCGCGCGCAGCTGACCGAGGATGACGACGAGGCAACCACCCGACGACGTCTCGAGGCGACCCTGGCCGAGCACGTGCCCGACGCGAGCGAGCGCGAGCGCATCGGTCCCGCGCTCCTGTGCCTGCTGGGGTTTGACGAGGGCTCGGCAGGTGGGCGCGAGACGCTCTTCCCCGCCTGGCGCCTGCTCTTCGAGCGGATCGCGGCGCGCGGCACCACCGTGCTCGTGTTCGAGGACCTCCAGTGGGCCGATACGGGCCTGCTCGACTTCATCGATCACCTCCTCGACTGGTCGCGCGGGCTGCCGATCCTGGTCGTGACCCTGGCCCGCCCCGAGCTGTTCGACCGGCGCCCGGACTGGGGCGCTAACCGCCGGCACCTGACCGCCATGGCGCTCGAGCCGTTGACCGATGACGCCGTGCGCCAGCTCCTCAACGGGCTGGTTCCGGGCCTCCCGCACGATGCCCTGGCCGCGATCGTGGGACGCGCCGAGGGCGTGCCGCTGTACGCCGTCGAGACGGTGCGCGGCCTCCTGGCGGACGGCCGTATCCGGCGTGTCGGCGACGTGTACGAGCCGGTCGGCGACCTGTCGAGCATCACCGTCCCGGACTCGCTGCGCTCGCTGATCGCCTCGCGGCTCGACGCGCTGGACGCCGCCGACCGGTCGCTGCTCCAGGACGCGGCGGTCATCGGGCAGGTCTTTGCGGCCGATGCGCTGGCCGGCGTGAGCGGCGAGGCGGTCGGCGAGCTCGAGCCGCGGCTGCGGGACCTTGTGCGCCGCGAGCTGCTCGACGTCGAGACGGACCCCCGCTCGCCGGAACGCGGCCAGTACAAGTTCGTCCAGTCGCTCATCCGCGAGGTCGCCTATGGCACGCTGGCTCGTCGGGATCGTCGCTCGCGCCACCTGGCCGCCGCCCGCCATTACGAAGCGCTCGGCGACGACGAGCTGGCCGGTGCGCTGGCGAACCACTACCTCGCGGCCCGCGAGGCCTCCGACGAGGGCCCGGAGGCCGATGCCATCACCTCCCAGGCGCGACTGGCCCTGTCGGGTGCCGCCGACCGTGCCGCGGCCCTGGGCGCGCACGACCAGGCCGTGGCCTACCTGGACCAGGCGCTTGCCATCGCGGGCGACCCTGCAGACCGCGCATCGCTGCTCGATCGCGCGGCGACCTCTGCGGCCTCGGCCTCAAGGGATGCGGTGCGCTATGCCGAGGCGGCGATCGAGGCATACCGCCAGCTGGGCGATCGGGTCGCAGCAGCCGCCGCGACCGCGAGGCTGGGGCGGGTCCTCATGGACTCCGGCGAGGTCATCCGCGCCATCTCCGTCCTCGAGGCCGCCGTGCCCGATGCCGAATCGATCGGCGACGAGCCGGTGCTGGCGCAGATCCTGGCGTACCTGTCGCGTGGCTACATGCGCCGCGGCAACACCGACAAGGCGATCGAGGCTGCTGATCGGGCGCTGCCGATCGCCGAGCTGCGCAACCTCGAGGCCATCGTGGCGGAGGCATTCGTGAACAAGGGCTCGGCGCTCAGCATCGCCGGCCGGCGCCGCGAGGCCGTCGCCCTCCAGCAGGCGGCCCTTGAGATGGCGGTGGCGGGACCCGACCGCAACTTCGAGATGCGCGCCCGCAACAACTTCGCGTCCGCCATCTCCGAGGACGACCCAGCCCGCGCGACGCGCCTCTTCCTCGAAGCCTCCGAGCTGGCACGCCAGGTCGGCGACCGCGCGATGTACAACTGGACCATCGCAACCGCCGGCGTCGGGCTCTACTCCGAGGGGCATGACTGGGACGCCCACGCTGCACTGGTGCGCGAGGCGCTCGAAGGCGCCACGCTGGCGCACGACAGGGTGCGCCTGCGGGTGCTGATCAGCCTGCATGAGACCGCGCGCGGAGAACGCGTCGATGAGCTCGTTTCTGAGATCACGGAGCTGGTGGGCGACAGCACGGAGCCCGATGACCTCTTCTCGCTGCACATGGCTCGGGGCGACGCCGCGCTCGTCACCGGCGACCCCGACACTGCGTTCCGCGAGGCCCTGCTGGGGGCCGACGTGCTGATGCAGAATCGCGAGGTGCCGCTGGGGCTGGCGGTGCGCGCGGCCACCTGGTCGAAGAGCCTCGAACGCACGCGGCAGGCCGCCGAGCTGAGGGCCGCACTGCCGACGACCGGCGCCTTCGGCCACGCCGACATCGCCCACGCCAACGCGGCCGTCGCCGCGCTCGAGGGTCGCACCGCCGAGGCGATCGCCGGATTCCGGGTCGCGCGCACCAGCCTGGAGCGGATGGAGCAGATGTTCGACGCCGCCACCCGGGTCGTCGACGCCGCCATCCTCCTCCCAGCCGAGCCCGAGGTGCGCGCGTGGGCGGCAGAGGTGCGGCCGCTCCTCGAGGAGCTCAGGGCGCGCCCGTACCTCGACCGGCTCGACGAGGCGATGGCGTCGGTCCCAACGCCGACCTCGACCGCCGTCCGGACCGAGTCCCGCGCCCAAACGCCAAGCGCCTGACCTCCCGCGAACTCCTCGCTTTGGTTCGCCCCTGGGACTAACCGCCACTGATTGGCCGATGCGCCCCGCTGCGGACCAAGAACCGCCATGCAGATCCCCCTGCCTGGCCGTTCCTCCCACCCGCGAATCAATTCGGCCACTGCTTGGCCGATACGCCCGCCAGCGGACTAACCAACCGCCGTTGAGCGCTCCAGCACGACGACTGGGATGACACGCGTGGTGCGTTCCTCGTACTCGGCGTACGCGCCGTCCACCTCGACGAATCGCCTCCACAGCGCCTCGCGCTCGACGCCGGCTGCCTCGCGCGTCCGCACGCGCGCGTGCGTGCCGCGGATCTGCACATCGGCCATCGGCTCCGCCTTGAGGTTGAGCCACCAGCTCGGATGCCGATCCTCGCCGGCGTACGAGGCGATCACCGCCCATCCGTCGCCGTGGTCGAGCGACTGCAGCGCCACCCGCCGCGGTTCGCCGCTGCGCCGCCCGCGGGTGGTGAGCATGAGGATCTCGAACCCGTTCACCCGCGTGCCGATCCGCCCACCGCTGAGCCGGTACAGCCAGCGATGGACGAACCACGCGACCCTGAGCGCCGGAGAGAGCCGGACTGCTGCCATGTCGGCTCTTGTACCACGAATGGGTCACATGGCCGACCATTGGCTGGGCTAGCGACGCTCGTAGTCGGGCGGCCTTGGCCCCGAGGGCGGAGTCGCCTGGCTCGCTCATCGGCGCATCATGCATGATGCGCCGCATGCAGCGCGATCTCCCGTCCGGCACGGTCACCTTCCTCTTCACGGATGTCGAAGGCTCGACGAGGCTGCTCCACGCGCTCGGCGCAGAGGGCTATGCCGAGGCGCTGGCCGAGCACCGCCGCATCCTGCGCGAGGCCTGCGCCGCCCACGGCGGCGTGGAGGTCGACACCCAGGGCGACGCCTTGTTCGTGGCCTTCCCGACCGCACCCGGCGCGCTGGCCGCCGCGCAGCAGGCCCGCGCGCAGCTGGCCGGCGGACCGATCCGCGTGCGCATGGGCCTGCACACCGGCACCCCGCACCTGACCGCCGAGGGCTACGTCGGCGCAGACGTGCATCGTGCCGCCCGCATCGCGGCCGCCGGACACGGCGGCCAGATCCTGGTCTCGGCCGCAAGCGTCGCGCTGCTCGACAGCGACGAGCTGCGCGACCTCGGCCTGCATCGGCTCAAGGACCTCTCCGCCCCGGAGCGCATCTACCAGCTTGGTCCCGACGAGCACCCACCTCTCAAGAGCCTGCACCAGACCAACCTGCCCGTCCCGGCCACTCCCTTCCTGGGCCGCCAGTCGGAGCTGGCCGAGGTCGGGGCGCTGCTGGCCCGAGACGATGTGCGCCTCGTCACCCTCACCGGACCCGGCGGGACCGGCAAGACGCGCCTCGCGCTCCAGGCGGCGGCATTGGCCGCCGATGCCTTCCCCGGTGGAGTGTGGTGGGTGCCGCTGGCTCCGCTGCGCGATCCCGCCCTGGTGCTCGCCTCGGCTGGCCAGGCGCTCGGAGCAAGCGGTGACCTGGCTGAGCACATCGGCGACACCCGCCTCCTCCTGCTTCTCGACAACTTCGAGCACCTCGTCGACTCCGCCGCCGATCTTGCGCCGGTGCTTGCGAGCTGCCCGAACCTGACGCTCCTCGTGACCAGCCGCGAGGCGCTCCACCTCGGCGGCGAGCATGAGTACGCGGTCGACCCGCTGCAGCGAACGGAGGCGGTCGAGCTGTTCCTGACGCGCGCGCTCGCTGCCCGCCGAGACTTCGCGGCCAACGGCGAGGTGGCGCTCATCTGCGAGCGGCTGGACGACTTGCCGCTCGCGATTGAGCTGGCGGCCGCGCGGGTCAAGGTCCTGAGCCCACGTGCGCTCCTCGAGCGCCTCGAGCAGCGCCTGCCGCTCCTCGCCGGCGGCGGCCGCGACCTGCCTGACCGCCAGCGCACGCTGCGCGCAACGATTGAATGGAGCCACGAGCTGCTGACCCAGGATGAGCAGCGGCTCTTCGCGCGCCTCGCCGTCTTCCGTGGCGGCTGCACACTCGGTGCCGCCGAATCGGTGGCCGATGCCGACCTCGACACGCTGCAGTCATTGGTCGACAAGAGCCTCGTCCGGGTCCGGGAGGACCGCTTCTGGATGCTCGAGACGATCCGCGAGTTCGCGCTCGAGCGGCTCAATGCATCGGGACAGGCCGACGAGCTCCGTCGTCGCCACGCCGACCACTTCCTCGCGATGGCTGAAGAGGGCTCTCCAGGCTTCGAAGGACGCTCGAAGGCGCGGCTGGAGCGGTTCGAGCGGGAGCACGACAACTTCCGCGCCGCCCTCGACTGGTTCGAAGGCACAGCAGATCATCAGCTCCACTTTCGGCTGGCGGGGGCGCTCGCCACGTTCTGGTACTCGAGAGGACATCTGGCCGAAGGCCGACGGCGTCTGGGCGCCGCGGTGGCACGCGATGTGAGCCGCACCGCGGCCCGCGCCAGCGCGCTGAACGGGGCGTCGCTCATGAACGTCGAGGGCGGCGGGGACGCCGAGCTTGCGAGGGCGTATGCGGAGGAGGCGCTGGCCATCTACAGCGACCTCGCCGACGACTGGGGCATC
>Ga0136619_10000244_pt1 | contig 19780 bp, 18 predicted proteins | sample AntDrymUQ3532106_2_FD_104807 | JGI IMG/M metagenome (GOLD analysis project Ga0136619, IMG submission 104807) | Polar desert sand microbial communities from Dry Valleys, Antarctica - metaG UQ353 (21.06) | ecosystem: Environmental > Terrestrial > Soil > Desert | place: Antarctica: Dry Valley...
CGACGACGACATGAACGGCGACGACGACATGAACGGCGACGACGACATGAACGGCGACGACGACATGAACGGCGACGACGACATGAACGGCGACGACGACATGAACGGCGACGACGACATGGACGACGGCGACGACAATGTTGACGATGGCGACACCGTGGTTACGGAAGACGTTGTCGTGGAGGATGAGGTTGTCGTGGAGGATGAGGTTGTCGTGGAGGATGAGGTCGTCGTGACGGAAGACGTGGTCGTGACGGAAGACGTGGTCGTGACGGAAGACGTTGCGGCCGGCGGTGCCGCGGTGCTCCCTGAGACGGGTGGCTACTCGCTGCTCGCCCTGGGCGCCGGCGCCCTGCTCGTGGCCGGTGGCCTCCTGGCCCGCCGGATCGTCCGGTAAGCAACAAGCAAGCCGTTAAGGCTTCACTAGGAGGCGGGTCCCTTCGGGGGCCCGCCTTTTTCGTGCCCGTGTAGCCGTTCCGGGGCCGGCTTGTATTCGGGCCGGGTTGTGGATATCCTCATGCGCGGTGAGAGTCCTTTTGAGCCGTGCAATCTTTAGAGTCTCCGCGGGGTTTCTGGTAGGTGTCCTGGTCCTGCTGGCGGTGTCGCTGTATCTCTCGGAGCATTACACTAACGAGTATCAACGGCTCTCGGCGGCCGGCGATGTGGAGGGGGCGATGGAAAAGGTGAGCCTCGCCGCGCGCCTCGACCCCTTCGATGCCGACCCGCTGGAATCGCAGGCCTACCTCCTTCAGAGGCAGGGCCTCTACCAGGAGGCCGAGCAGGTCCTCAGGGAGGCGACCGAGCGGGACCCGCAAGATTTCGTGCCATACCTCGTGCTGGGCAACCTGCGGATGACCCGGTTGGATGATCCAGACGCCGCGGCGCGGAGCTACCGGGAGGCGCTCGAACGCAACCCCAGGCTGGCCCTCGGGAAGACCTCGTTGGCCCAGGCGTACATCCGTCAGGGGAAGCTGGGGGAGGCCCGGAGGGTTTACGAGGACCTCAGAGAGACAAAAGACCTCACCTACCAGGGACTGTACGATCTGGGCAGGATCTACGTCCGCTCCGGCCGGCCGGATGAGGGCGTGAAGGCCATAAGGATGGCCCAGAGGAGGGTGGACGACGACCTGGAGGCCACGGAGCAATCCGGCGAGGTCAGGAGCCTGCGGGCCTCCATGGACCTCGCCATCGTCGACGCCTTCGTGGTGCAGGGAGAGTACGGGAAGGCCAGGAGGATAGTCGCCGGGAGCTCCGCGGAGCAGGCGCCGGCTATCCTGCGCCTCCTCAGGCTGGACCCTGAGAGATACCGGGAGTCGGTGGAGAGCAGTGCCATCTACTAACGGGCGGAGCTGGCAGCGCGGACGGGGGGATGACCCCATCCTCCCCGAAGTCCTGCACGTGCTCTGGGAGCGGCGGTTTCTGGTAGCGGGCGCCGTGCTGGCGCTGGTGCTCGTCGCGGCGGTGTTCGGCCTGCGTGGGGAGCGGCTTTATACGGCTGAGGCATCCGTCAGCGTCCGGCCCCAGGAAGGCGCCGGCGAGGACTCTGAAGCCTTCGTGGAAGGGGTGCTGGGAGCGGTGACCGCGCGAGACTTCCTGCGGGACGTCATGCGGGAAGCCAACTGGACCGAGGGGCCCGAAGAGTTCAGCAAGAGGCTCGATGTCGAGCGGTACCAGGGATCGAACGGTGCGTCCGGTCTCCGGGTGCAGTTCTCCGGGTTGAGCGCGGAGGAAGCCGCCCTCTCCGCCAACGCATACGCGGAGGTCTTCGTCGCCCGGGTCGAGCAGCTCAACGACCGGCGGCTCGCCGGAGGGGCGCTGGCCGCCGACGCCAGCGTCGAGGAGTACGCCTCCCCGGAGAACGGGGTGAACTACCGCCTGCTGCTCCTCGCCGTTGCCGCCACGGTCGCGGGGGTGCTCGTGGGAGGAACCGCGGCCATGCTGCTGGAGAGCCGGACCCGTAGCTGGCGGGACGCCCGCGACGCGGAGCTTACCCTGCGGGCGCCGGTCCTCGGGGTCATCCCCGACTACTCCTCGGAGGAGGGCTGAGTTGAACCTGGACGCCGCGCACGGCGCCGGGGCGAGGAGGCTCCTCAGCCCGGACTCGTCGGTCAGGCGGCACTTCGAGGAGCTGGCGGACAACCTGCTCTCTCTGGGCGAACGGCCTTTGAGCGTCGTCGTGACGGGGCCTGAGCCGGGTGCGGGGTGCTCCAGCGTGTGCCTCGGGATCTCGGGCGCCCTTGCCGGGACGGGGCGGCGGGCCGCCGTGGTGGACTGCAACCTCCGGAGCCCGGGGCTGCACCGGATGCTCGGCGAGCCGAACTTCCTGGGCCTGACCACCGGCCTCGGGGGCGACCGGGCGCTGGAGCATTACGGGTTCGAGGCCGTGCCGGGCGTACTCGCCGTCCCCACAGGGCCCGTGCCCGCCGACCCGGACGCCCCGCTGCGGTCCGGGCGGTTCGTGGAGGCCGTGCGCGGTCTGGGGGAAGGCCGGGATCTCGTGCTGCTGGACGCGCCGGCGGCGGAAAGGGTCCTCGAGTCCCCGACGCTCTCCGGCGGCTTCGACGGGGTCTTGCTCGTGGTGCACGCCACCCGGACCTCGAAGAACACCGCCCGCGAGGTGACCGAAGACCTGCTCGATGCCGGCGTCAACCTCCTCGGCGTGGTGCTGAACGGCTTCGCGAACGGACCCTCGTGAGCGAGAAGACCGGACAAGTGAGCGTCGGGGAGAAGCGGGAGCGTCCCAAAGAGCGGCGTCCGGGCCGCCTGGTTACCGTGTTCAAGGCCGTCGTGCTGCTGGCGCTGGTGGCCGTAACCGCCTACGGGATGCTCAACCGGGGCCTGTACGCCGAGGAGCTCTGGCTGCCGGTCGCCGCCGGGGTGCTGGCGCTGATGGTCGCCACCCTGCTCGTCCGGGGCTACTACCAGGACGTGCCGCGCATCGGATGGGCCCTGGCGGCCTTGATGGGGGCGCTGGTCGGGATAAAGGGCCTCTCGCTGTTGTGGACCGTCAGCAAGATAGAGACCCTTCAAGAACTGTTGCGCTCCTCGATGTACCTGGCGGCCTTCCTGATGGCGCTGGCCGCGCTCGCGTCGTGGCGTCAGGTCGGCCCGACGATGGACGCCGCCGTGCTGGTGGTGACCGCGCTGGCCGGGTACGGTTTGCTGCAGAAGACGAGCCCTCTGCAGTTCCCGATCTCCTCCGTGGACGATGTAAGCGTGGACTCCACGCTCGACTACTCGAACACCCTCGCCACCGTCCTGGGCATCGGGGTGGCGCTGGCGCTGGCGCGCCTGACGCAGTCCCGGAACGTGGCGGCCCGGGGGCTGCTGGCCGCCCTGATCCTGGCCTTCCTCGCCACCCTGTACCTTACGGCCTCCCGGGGAGGCATCGCGTCGCTGGGGGTGGCCGTGATCCTCATGGTCGTCCTCTCGAACTACCGGCTTCAGATGGCCGCCAACCTGCTCCTCGTCTCCGTGCCGGGGGGGTGGCTGATCTGGAGGATGCAGGACCTGGGCGCCCTCTGGCAGTCCGAAGCCCCGGACGCTCAGAAGCTCGCCGCCGGGGTGGAGCTACGCAACGACCTCGTAATCTCGCTCGTCGCGGCGTTCGCGCTGCAGTGCGGGTACGCGATCCTCGTCCGCCGCTACGATCTCACGTCCCTGGCGCGCCGGGCCATCGGCGGGGCTTTTCTGGCCGCGGTGGCCGTGGCCGTGCTCGGGGGGGCGTTGCTGATCGTGGGCCAGTACGGCGGGGTGGGGAAGGCTTACGATGCCGTCCTGAGCGACCCGCAGGGCGATGAGAGCGCCCGTCAGCGGCTCGCGTCCCTGAGCATAGGTTTCAGGGAGGATTACTGGAAGGTAGCCTGGGAAGAGTGGAAAGAGCATCCCCTGATGGGCACGGGGGCCGGGACTTTCCCGTACACGTGGCTGCGCGAGCGTCCGGTGGACGCGAGCGTCAAGCAGGTCCACAACCTGTACCTGGAGCAGGGCACCGAGACGGGGCTGTTCGCCTTTCTGACGCTGGTGGGGTTCTCCGGGTTGCTGGTCGGGTACACCGTGAGGGAGACGTGGCGGTCTTCAGGGCACAGGAGGCTGCTCCTGTCGGGGCTGGTGGCGGCGATGGTGATCTACCTCCTCTCCTCGGTGATCGAGTGGCACTGGTACCTCCCGCCCTCGACGCTCTTCTTCTTCGTCCTGTCCGCGGTGGCCGTGAAGTTGGCCTCCTGGAAGGAGTGGGACCCGCCAGGTAAAGCGTCCGAGGAGCGGGGCTGACGGACCTATCCGGGAGAGAGCCGGGAACCGTGAAGGGCGGAGGGGTGGCGGAACGGCTGCTCGCGCCGCTCTACCTGGATCTTAACCGGGACCATTGCTGCTCCGTGTTCCTCGCCGGGAGCGGCCGGAGCGGGACCACATGGGCCTCCGAGATCGTCAACCACCGGCGCGAGTACCGGTTCGTGTTCGAGCCTTTTTATCCGGAGCGCGTCCCCCTCTGCCGGGGCTTCCTGCGCAAGCAGTACCTGAGGCCGGACGACCGGAGGGGGGAGTACCTGGGTCCGGCCAGGAAGATCCTCTCCGGGGGACTGAGGAACGCCTGGACGGATCGCTTCCATCGCAGGTTCGTCGCTCGGCGGCGCCTCATCAAGGATATAAGGGCCAACCTACTTCTGGGTTGGATGCGCGCCAACTTCCCCGGCATGCCCATGATCCTGCTCCTCCGTCACCCCTGCGCCGTCGCCGCCTCGAAGCTCGCTTTGGGATGGAAGGACAACCTGGCCGGCGTGATGGCCCAGGAAGAGCTCGTCGAGGACCATCTGCGACCGTTCGAGAGCGAGATCCTCAAAGCAAATACCGACTTCGAGCGGCACGTGTTCCTCTGGTGCATCGAGAACTACGTCCCCTTGAGGCAGCTCTCGCCCGACGACGTGCATCTCGTCTTCTACGAAAACCTCCTCGCCGGCCCGGAAAAAGAGATCCCACGCCTCTTCGCGTTCCTCGGCCGGGACTTCGACGACCGCGTGTACGGGACGCTCGACCGCCCCTCGCCTCTGAGCAGAGACGGGGCGACGGGAGACCGGACGCTCGACGGCTGGCGGGGTGTCGTGGGCGAAGCCCGGACGAAAAGGGCCGTCGAGATACTGGGCCTCTTCGGCCTCGACCGCGTCTACGGAGAAGATCCCATGCCCGATCCCGAAGGCGCATACGCCCTGATGAGGGATCGGGCGGGCGAGATCCCGCAAGGAGGATGAGGGATGAGACGGCCTGCGGTCGTGATGCTCTCCGGCATCCGGTGGGACTTCCTGTGGCAGCGGCACCAGATCCTCGCCACCCACTTCGCGCGGGCCGGCTACCCGACCGTCTTCGTCGAGACCACGGGCCTCTCGAACCCGCGGCTGAACCGGGCGACATTGCGCAAGGTCGCGATCCGGGTCTCTCGTTCCGGCGGGAAGCGACCTGCAGGAGAGTCCGGGCTCTCCGTGTACGCGCCGCTCGTTGCGCCGCCGACCCACGGGATCTTCCGGCGCATGAACAAGAGAATCTTCGTGCCGCGGGTGGCGCGGGATCTGGAGAAGATCGCCGGTTCAAACCCCGTGGTCGTTGCCTATCCACCGTCCCGGACGACGCTCGACCTGATCTCCGGCCTCGAACCCCGGCTCCTCTTCTACGACTGCTCGGAGGACTACGCTGGCTTCCTCGGCGTCCCCCGGGACATCGCCGCCACGGAGCGCGAGCTGCTCCGGCGGGCCGACATCGTTTCCTACACCTCGCCACCGCTGCTCGAAAAAGCGAAGTCCCTGCGCCCGGACGCCTTCCTGAACGGTCCCGGCGTGGACTACGACAGGTTCGCCGTCCTGCAAGAAGACCACTCCGACAGGATACGAACCGTCTGCTTCTTCGGCCACCTCGGCGAAGAGCGCGTGGACTTCGATGCGCTGCGGAAGATCGCGGACGCCGGCTTCCGGGTGCGGCTCGTGGGCGGGCTCGGCCGCGCTCCGCGCGGATTTCTGGAGACACCTGGCATGGATTTCCGGGGCGAGGTCCCGCACGAGAAGCTCCCGGCGGCCCTTGCGGGCGTGGACGCCTTCGTGCTCCCGTACAGGACCAACGCCCTCACCTGGAGCATCTCGCCGGCCAAGATCTACGAGTGTCTGGCGACCGGAAAGCCCGTCGTGGCGACTCCGCTCCCGGCGCTGGCGACGCTCGACCCTCACGTGTACCCGGCGCGGGACGCGGGAGAGTTCGTCGGAGTACTGCGAAGCCTGGATAGGCTGGAGACGGAGGAGAAGGCGTGGGCCAGGGCCGCGCTCGCCCGGGAGAACTCCTGGGATGCTCGGTTCCAGGAGATCGAGGAATCAATATGGCGCAGGCTTTGAAGAGAGACAGGATCGAGGTCCTCGGCGTCGGCGTGGACCCGGTGACGGTTGACGAGTTGCACGCGGCGTTGTTGCGCCTCGCCCGCGAAGATGGGCTCTCCCTGGTGCTCAACGCCAACGCGCACTGCCTCAACCTGTGCTACCGGGATCCGGTGCTGCGGAGCTTCCTGAACCGAGCGGACGTGGTGTTCTGTGACGGGGCCGGGGTAATGCTCGCGGCCCGCATTCTGGGAAGGCGCATCCCCGAGAGGATCACCTACGCGGACTGGGCGTGGCGTCTGGCGGCCTTCGCCGAGGCGGAGGGGCTCTCCCTCTACTTCCTCGGCGCCCGGCCCGGCGTCGCCGAGAGGGCCGCGCAGCGGCTACGGGAGCGTCATCCAGAGTTGAAGATCGCCGGCGCGCGCCACGGCTACTTCGATCACGCCGCCGGGAGCCCGGAGAACGCGGCCGTCGTCCGGGAGATCAACGCCGCCGCGCCGGACATCCTCCTCGTCGGCCTCGGGATGCTGCTTCAGGAGCGTTGGCTGATGGAGAACGGAGAGAGGCTCAACGCGCGCGTCGCCCTCACCGGTGGGGCCGTTTTCGACTACGTCTCCGGGAGGGTGAGCCGGGGTCCGCAGGTGCTCACGGACAACGGCTTCGAGTGGATGGCGCGGCTCCTCCTCGAGCCCCGCTGCCTGTGGCGCCGCTACCTCCTTGGCAATCCCCTCTTCCTCCTGCGGGTCCTGAGAGAGTACCTCGACACCCTCTAGGGGCGTGGGATGGTGGCCCTTAGGGGAATGTCTTTACCGTTCCGCGGCCGGGCTGTTCGTAGGGCTGATCAGGCGGTCGTACACGGTCTCGGCCCTGGCGATCAGCTCTCTCCGTTTCGGGTCCTCCGGATCGTAGCCCACTTCGTGCTTTGTCCTCTCTCGTGCGGCGGAGGGGCGTGAGACTTTGTTCTCCCAGTGCGTCTCTCCGAACCTTTTCCTGGTATTCCTCTCCAGGCGGGCGAACACTTCGGCGACGTTTTGTTCGTCGTGACGAAAGGGAGAAAACGTGGTCCCGAACCTGTGGTTTACGCGTTGGATGACCTGTCCGAAGTCCCCGGTTACCTCTTCGAAGCGCCCCAGGACGTACGCATCGCGGTACTTCTCGACCGTCTCGTAGAAAGAGAGGTAGTACTTGAGGGCCTGATCGACGGATAATGGGTCTCGTACGGCGAAAGACAGCACGGCGTCTTTGGGTTTTCGGATCAGCACCAGGGTGGGTATCCGCCACCGTGCCGCCAGGACCACCTGCGCCGGAACGTGGAGACCGTAGGCGATGCGCACCTTCTCGCTTTGCGCCTTGCTGAAGGCCACCCTGGCAAACGAATTGGCCGACCTCGGGAATCCCTCCATGACCAGTTGCGTGTCCGGGGTCACGACGCGCGCGGGATCCTTGCGCGCCAGCCGGTACAGACTGTAGAAGACGGCGGGGTGCTTGCCCGCGTAGATCTGGAGCCACTTTTCGAGCCCGAAGACGGCTGGGTGTTCGCCCGCGTAGGGCCTTAGCCGCTCCTCTATAGCCCTCATTTCGCCGCTTTACGTCTCATTTTCTACCTTATATACGCTCACCGGGTGATACTACACGAACGATGAGTTGGCCGTCGACCATCCTCTGAACAGGTGAAACTACATCCTCTCGCCCGCGGCGTAAAGTGGGGCACAGTGGTCATGAGGGGCGACATCATGGGCTGCGCCGGGAGCACGGGCGGCGGCATCCACAAGCTTGGCTGATCGCACACTCGGGACCAGAACTTCGAGGACGATAGCATCAGCCACCCATAGCCCGACCCCGTTCGCGAGGCTCAGACTTCGTGCCCGGCCACGGCCCCCACGGTGGCGTTATACTGGGTCTCGAAAGGAACTCTTTAGATCTTGAAAGGGACCCTCAAGAGGCTGTTGCTGATGGGAGCGCCGCGGCGCTCCCTGAGCGTTGCGGTCCTGGTGTTGGTGGACGCGGCGGCGATGCTTGCGGGGCTCGCCGCCGCCTCTTACGTTTCGGGGGGCCGGATCGGGCAGACGCTGTACCTGGCGCCGGTCCTGCTCGCCATCTGGGTCGCCATCTTCGCTGCTTATGACCTATACAACCGCGCCAGGGTCAGGCGCAACCCCGGAGCCCTGCTGGGAGCCGGGCTCGTCTGGGCTGGTTTGCTCGTGGCCGGGGTGTGGCTCTATCCCCGGAGCGGCCTGACGACCGGGATGGTCTTGCTGGCCGTCCTCCTCGCCCTCGTCCTGAACGGCGCTCTACGGCTCCTTTACGAACAGACCGTGGAACTCCTCTACCGCAGGGGGCTAGGAAGGATTCCCACCGTCATCGTCGGTGACGCCGCCGGGAGGACCCGGGTGCGCCGGATGATGGAGCAGACCTCCGGCGCCGACTTCTGTGTGGCCGAGGTGGACCTGGGAGAAGAGGAGGTGAACCTTCCCGCCTTGCGGGCGGCGCTGGACCGCACGGGCGCGCGGAGCGTCGTGCTGGTCGGGGGCGAGCGGCTCCCGGACGAGAAACTGCTGGACCTCCTCCGCTCGGTGCGGCTCCGGGGCGTGCGGATGAGGGTCGTCCCCGGCGCACTCGCCCTGATGCGGAGCCAACCAACCGTTTCTCAGAGCCTCGGGCTGCCGCTCGTGGAGGTCCGGTATCCCCGGCTGGACAACACGCAGCGGCTCATGAAGCGCACGCTCGACGTGACGGTCTCGGCGGCCGGGCTCATCCTCCTCTCGCCGCTCCTCCTGGCCGTGGCCCTGATCGTGAGGGCTACTTCATCCGGGCCGATCCTGTTCCGCCAGAAACGCGCCGGGGCGGACGAGGAGGTCTTCGTCTGCCTGATGTTCCGCTCTATGTACGCGGACGCCGAGGTGCGCCAGCCGGAGCTGGAGATCCTGAACGAGGTCGAAGGCGCCGCTTTCAAGATAAAGGACGACCCCCGCGTGACGACGTTCGGCCGTTTCCTGCGGCGCTGGAGCCTCGACGAGTTGCCGCAGCTCGTGAACGTCCTGAAGGGCGAGATGAGCCTGGTCGGACCGCGTCCTCTGCCCCTGCGGGACTTCGAGCGGATGGGGGAGCCGCACAAGCGGCGGCTCGCGGCGGTGCCTGGGATGACGGGCCTCTGGCAGATCAGCGGCCGCGGCAACCTCCCCTTCGACGAGATGGTGCGCCTGGACCTCTTCTACATAGAGAACTGGTCGCTCTCCTTCGACGTGAAGATCATACTCCGCACCCTGGGCGCCGTGCTGCGCCGCGAAGGCGCATACTAGAATAACTGGTCAGCACGTCAGATTGCCAGCATTTCAGCAAGGGACCGGATAGACGTCCTCCATCCGGGACGCTACGTCTACGGCCCGGGACGCGGTTGCTTTTGCGCGGTGTGGATGCGACGATCTAAACGGTATCTGACAGGCTGACCGGCTTCAAAAGGAGAGGTTTTGGCTGAGAGTTTCAGGGTCGGGGTCGTGGGGTCCGGGTACGTGGGGCTCGTGACGGGCGCCTGCCTGGCGCACGTCGGGCACCGGGTTGCGTGCGTGGACAAGAACGAGGTCCTGGTCGAGCAGCTCCGGGAGGGCCGGATGCCGATCTTCGAGCCCGGCCTCGAGGAGATGGTCTCGCGCGGCGCGCGCCGCGGAAGGCTCTCCTTCACCACGGGCCTGCCCGAGGTCGTGCGCGACTCGGACGTGGTCTTCATCGCCGTGGACACGCCGCAAGGCGACGACGGCTCGGCGGACCTCGGGAGCGTCGCCGCGGTCGCCCGCGGCATAGGGAGCGCGCTGGCCGGCGCCCGCCGGGAGCACCCGCTCGTCGTGGTCAACAAGAGCACCGTCCCCGTGGGCTCCGGTGACTACGTCTCCATGCTCATCAGGGAGGGCGCCGCCGAAGACGGTGGGGGAGACGTGGACTACAGGGTGGTGTCCAACCCGGAGTTTCTGCGGGAGGGGAGCGCGGTATACGACTCGTTTTTCCCGGACAGGATCGTGCTCGGCTCAGAGGGGCGCGACGCGCTTGACACGATGAGGGAACTGTACAAGCAGATCATCGAACAGACCTTCCCGACGGAGATGGACCCGAGGCCGCGGGCGGCGGTACCGTTCGTCACCACGGATTTGGCGAGCGCCGAGATGATCAAATACGCCGCCAACGCTTTCCTCGCCACCAAGATCAGCTTCATCAACGAGATCGCCAACGTCTGCGAGCTGGTCGGCGCGGACGTCGCAAGCGTTGCGACCGGCATCGGCCTGGACCAGCGCATCGGCAGCCGCTTCCTGAACCCCGGCATCGGCTGGGGCGGCTCATGCTTCCCGAAGGACGTCTCAGCCCTCCGGTCCATCGCCCGCGAATACGACTACGAGCCCGCGCTCCTGGACGCCACCGTCGCCGTGAACGAGCGTCAGCGCAGGCGCGTGGTGTCCAAGCTCCAGCACGACCTTCACACCCTGAAGGGCAAGCGGGTCGCCCTTCTCGGTCTCGCCTTCAAGCCGAACACCGACGACATAAGGGAGGCCCCGAGCCTGGAGATAGCCAGGGCCCTCACCTCCCGCGGCGCCCGCGTCGTGGGCTACGACCCCGTAGCCGGCAAGGCCGCGGCCCGGCGCGTCCCCGACCTGAAGGTGGTCTTCGACCCCTACGAGGCGCTCTCCGGGGCGCACGCGGCGGTCGTGGTCACGGAGTGGGAGGACGTCAGGGGCCTCGACCTGAAGGAGGCCGCCGCCCTCATGGAGTCCCCGAAGCTCATGGTGGACGGCCGCAACGCCCTGGACGCGGCCACGGCCCGCGACGCCGGACTGCTCTACAGGGGTTTCGGGCGTGAGTAAGCGCCGGGCGCTCGTCACGGGCGGGGCCGGGTTCCTCGGTAGCCACCTCTGCGAGCGGCTGCTGGCTGAGGGGTACAGGGTCATCTGCATGGACAACCTGCGCACCGGCTCGCTGGAGAACGTGGCCCATCTCCGAGGAGACGCGGACTTCGAGTACGTGGACCATGACGTGACGACGCACATCGGCGTCGCGGGGGGGCTGGATGAGATCTACCACTTCGCCTCCCCCGCGAGCCCCGTGGACTTCGAGCGCATCCCGATCCCGATCCTCAAGGTCGGCGCCCTGGGCACGTACAATTCCCTGGGTCTCGCCCGCGCGAAGGGCGCTCGGCTCATGCTGGCCTCGACCTCGGAGGTGTACGGAGATCCGCTGGTGCATCCCCAGCGCGAAGACTACTGGGGCAACGTCAACCCCATCGGCATCCGCGGCGTCTACGACGAGGCCAAACGTTACGCTGAGTCCATCACGATGGCCTATCGTCGCCACCACGGCGTGGACACCCGCATCGTAAGGATATTCAACTCTTATGGTCCTTCAATGCGTCCAGACGACGGACGCATGATCCCCAACTTCATAACCCAGGCGCTCGCCGGCGTCCCGCTCACCGTGTACGGCGACGGCTCCCAGACCCGTAGCGTGCAGTACGTGGACGACCTCGTGGAGGGCGTGTTCCGTCTGATGCACGGCGCGGAATGGCGCCCGGTGAACATCGGAAACCCCGTGGAATACTCGGTCAGGGAGGTGGCGGAGTTGATCCTTGAGCTCTCCGGCAGCCGCGGCGGGATCGTCTACAAACCGCTCCCGCAGGACGACCCGAAGCAGCGATGCCCTGACATTACCCGCGCCAGAGAGACCCTGGGATGGGAACCGCGCACCCCGGCGCGCGAGGGCCTCGAAGCCACCATAAACTGGTTCGCGGAGCGATTCGGGCGCGTGGGGGCGTCCGCCGGACGATGAAGGTCCTTGTTACCGGCGGGGCCGGTTTCATCGGGTCGCACGTGGCGGATCATCTCCTGGAGCGCGGCCACGAGGTCGCTGTCGCGGACAACCTCTCCACCGGCAAGCGGGAGAACGTCCCCGAAGGCGCGCGCTTCTACGAGGCCGACATCCGCGCCGGGCTCGACGAGGTCTTCGAGGATTTCCGGCCCGAAGCGGTCGCCCACCAGGCAGCCCAGATGGACGTGCGCCGCAGCGTGCGCGAGCCGGCTTTCGATGCGGACGTGAACGTGCTAGGCACAATCCGGATTCTGGAGAGCTGCGTGAAACACGAAGTCCGGAAGGTCGTCTTCGCCTCGACCGGCGGGGCGGTATACGGCGAGCAGCGGGAGTTCCCTGCGACGGAGGATCATCCGCAGTACCCGGTCTCCCCTTACGGCGTCTCGAAGCTGGCCGGGGAGCGGTACCTGCACTACTACGAGGTCCAGCACGGGCTGCCTTACGTGGCGCTGCGTTACGCCAACGTGTATGGGCCGCGCCAGGACCCGCACGGCGAGGCGGGGGTAGTGGCGATCTTCTGCGGCAATCTGCGCGACGGCAGGACCTCGACCATCAACGGCACCGGGGAGCAGACGCGCGATTACGTGTACGTCGGCGACGTGGCCAGGGCCAACGTGCTCGCGCTGGAGGGTGAGGTTTCCTCCGGCGCATACAACATAGGGACCGGCATCGAGACGGACGTGAACCGGCTCTATGACCTCTTGTTGAAAGCCTCCGGCAAGGAGTTGCCTCCGGAGCACGGTCCAGGCAAGCCAGGCGAGCAGAGCCGCAGCAGCGTGGACCCGGCGCTAGCCGGAAGCGCGTTCGGGTGGCGCCCGGAAGTGAGCCTCTCCGCGGGGCTGGGGGAGACGCTGCGCTTCTTCGGCGCCGCGTAGGGCGCAGCCTTGCCAACGGAGTCGAAAACGGTTAAATACACGTATATTGCGGCATACGACGGGCTGATGTATCTTCCAAAAGAGGAGCGGGTTGCGGCGCACGCTGACGCGCAAAGAATTCTTGAAGGTGGCCGGGACGGGAACCGCGGGGGCCACCCTGCTGGGCTCTTCGGCCGCCGGCTCGGGCTGCGCCTATCTTCCTAGTGGAGGGTCGAGAATGAACGTGATAATGGTGATCCTGGACAGCTTCCGAAAAGACCACATCGGGGCGTACGGGAACTCGTGGATCGAAACCCCCAACCTCGACGCCCTGTCGGGGGAGAGCCTGCGCTTCACGCGGGCATACCCGGAGTCCGTGCCGACCATCCCGGCCCGCCGGGCCATCCACACCGGCATAAGGACGTTCCCTTTCCGAAACTGGATCCCCCAGAAAGGGGAGACATACTTCCCGGCCGGCTGGCAGCGCATCCCCGAAGATCAGACGACCCTCACGGAGATCCTCAAGCCTGAGGGATACAACACCGTCCTCATCACCGATACCCAGCACGAGTTCAAGGCCTCGATGAACTTCCAGCGCGGCTTCGACGTCTTCGACTTCATCCGCGGCCAGGAGCGCGACCACTACCGCTCCATGCTCTCCATCCCCGAGGATCGGGTGAACCGCTACACGGTCCCCGGCAACGACGGGAGCATGAGGGACAAGGTCCGCCAGTACCTCGCCAACACCCGCTACCGCAAGGGCGAGGAAGACTACTTCGCCCCGCAGGTCTTCACCCGCTCCGGGGAGTTCCTGGAGCTCGCTCGCGAGGCCCAGCCGTTCTTCCTCATGGTTGACTGCTTCGATCCCCACGAGCCGTGGGACCCGCCCGAAGAGTACGTAAAGCTGTACAGCGATGGCTATGATGGTCCGGATCCCATAGTCCCCAACTACAGCAAGGACGACTGGATCTCCGGCCGCGAACTCGAACGCATGCGCGCCCTCTACGCCGGAGAGGTCACCATGACGGATCGCTGGCTGGGACGTTTCCTGGACCGGGTGGACGACCTCGGGCTCTCGGAGAACACCCTGCTCATGGTCCTCTCCGACCACGGCGTCGCCCTCGGCGAGCACGGCTTCACCGGCAAGCCCTACCAGGCGCTCTACCCTGAGCTCACGGACATCCCCTTCCTCATACGCCACCCCGAGGGCAGGGGCGCGGGAGAGACCAGCGACTTCTTCGCATCCATCCACGACGTCGCCCCAACGGTGCTCGGACTACTGGGCATCGAGCAGCCGGAAGCAATGGAAGGTCAGGATCTCTCCGCGATCCTCGACGGCGGGGAGCCGGAGGAGCCGCGTCCCCACTTCACTTTGGGCTACGACGACTACGTCTGGGCCCGCGACGAGCGTTACGTGATGTTCAGCCGCAACGACCGGACGGAGCCCAAACTCTTCGATCTGGAGTCCGACCCGGACATGGAGAACAACGTCGCCGGGAGCAATCCCGATATAGTGCGGCGCATGTTCGAGGACTACGTGCTTGCGGACGCAGGGGGTTCTCTGCCAAAGTATTGAGCCGGAGAGAACCACGGTTCAAAGATAAGCACACGGGAGAGAGGCATTGCGCGGGCTGATTCGGTTCTTCATAAGGTGGATCGGACTGCTGTGCGTGCCAGGCGGCGTGCTCTGGTCGCTTGCGCCCCTGGGCGTCCACCTCTCCGAGCTGAAGTTCAAGACCCCCGACGTTTTCTGGAAGCTCTTCCCCTCGGCCCCGCTGCTCCTCTTGCTTGGCCTGATCGGGTTCCAGATCAGGCAATCGGGACGCTCGGGTTGGCTGGAGAAGGTCGGCTTCCTCGCGGCGGCCGTGGGGCTCGTGCTGGTCATGCTGGGCGACGTGGGCCTGTACTGGCTCCGGTTGGACAACATCTACATCATGGCGGCTCCCGCCTGGAGGACCTTCCGGCTGGGCCTCATCCTGCTGGCCGTCGGCTCCATCCTCTTCGGCGTCTTCTCCCCGAAGGACGGCGCACTCCCGACCTGGGGCTTGCTGCCGTTCGTGGTCGGGGGTCTGTGCGGCCTGGTCTCCTTCCTCCACGACTTCGGGACGCCCGGCGCCGTGCTGTGGGCGCTCTTCGGCGCCGGATGGGCCTGGCTGGGTCTCTCGCTGCTGGTCCACGGCCTGCTGTCCTTCTGGCGCAAAAAACGCGCGTCTACCAGATCCTCGCCTCGCGAGCCAAAACCTCTATAATCTAGCGCCGTGACTACGGGAGGAAATCCACGCAGCGGCGAGTCCGCGCCCGGCGAAGATCCCAAGATGACCACCGGGAAGTCGGATCGTCCACCCGAAGCTGCAGGCGACGCGCCCTCCGGTGTGCCCGGCGCGTCCGCTCCCGAGAATCTTGGCCGTGAAGAGAAAGACGACACCAACGTCGCCAAGGTGGCGCGAGGCGCAGGCATCAGCACCGCCGGGCAGGGGATAGGCCGGGTTCTGGGTTACGTGGCCCAGGTCGCCGTGGCGCGGCTGCTCGGCAGGGAGCTGTACGGGTTCTTCACCCTGGGCGTGGCCGTGGTCAACGGGGTTCACATCCTCTCCCGCTTCGGGATGGAGAACGGTGTGGTGCGCTACGTCGCCCACTACAGGGAGGAGGGCGACGACGCCAGGGTGCGCGGCACGATCCTCCAGGTGCTGCTGATTACGCTGGGGATAAGCCTTGTTCTCTCGGCGGTTATGTTCTTCGGGGCCGGGCTCATAGTGGAGCGTCTACCCAAAGACGCGCCGTTCATGGGCACCGTGCTGCGGGCTTTCGCGTTCGTGCTGCCGTTCTTCGTGTTCATGAGCATGACCGCGTGGGCCACGCAGGGCTTCCAGACCGTCACCTACGCCGCCTACATCCAGCAGCTAATACGCCCCGGCCTTTTCCTGGCGCTTGTCGGGGTCTGCTACGTGCTCGGCGCCAGCACGGTCGGCGTGATCGCCGCCTACGGCGTCGCCATGTTCCTGGCGGGACTGGCCGGGTTGTACTATCTGAGGAAGCTCTTCCCGCCGCTCTTCGACCGCCGGACCCCGGCCGTGTTCGAGACTCGGTCCCTGTTCGGGGTATCGGTGCCCATGAGCATCGCGCAAGGGGCGCAGTACCTCAACAACTGGTCGGCGATCCTGATCCTCGGGGCCTTCGCCGCCGGGGGACCCGTGGGCGTATTCAACGCCGCCGCCCGCACCGCCACGTTCCTGACGATCGTGCGATTCGCCTTCTCCGGCATCTTCTCGCCCATAATTTCCAGCCTCCACGCCAGGCAGGACACCGAGGAGATGGGACGGCTGTACAAGGACGTGTCGCGTTGGATCTTCACCGGCGCCTTCGTCCTTTTTCTGGTGCTCGTGGTCTTCGCTCCCGAGGTGATGGGCGTGTTCGGCGAGGGCTTCGGCGAGGGTGCCACGGCCCTCATAATCGTCGCCGTCGCCCAGCTCTACAGCTCCTCCGTCGGCCCCGCGCCCCGGATGCTGGCGATGACCGAGAACCAGAACCTGGCTATGATCGCAACTGCAATAGCCGCCGCCACCGGCGTCGTCGCAAGCCTCATCCTCGTTCCGCGCTTCGGGCTGCTGGGCGCGGCCATAGGGATGGCGACCGCGATCATCACCGAGAACACGGGCACGATGTCGGCCGTGAAGTGGCGGTTGGGCTACTGGCCGTTCAACCTCGCCTGGCTGAAACCCCTCATCGCCGGCCTCCTGGCCGCGGGCGCGACGTATTTCCTGAAGTTGTTCGTGACCATTCCCGGCGGGGCCATCCCGACCGTGTTCGTGCTGGGCGGGTTCCTGGGCCTCGCGTTCCTGGGCCTGCTGGTGGTGTTCGGGCTCTCCGAAACGGACAAAGAGTTCCTCGGAGCCTTCCGGGAGGCGGGCCAGCGTATCGTGCGGCGAGGCCGCGGTTCCGGGGGGGACCGTGGATAGCGGGTCCACGAAAGTCCTCTACGTCGCCGGTTTCGGTCGGAGCGGGAGCACTATCCTCTCGAACAGTCTGGGCCAGGTCGAGGGCTTCTTCTCGGCGGGCGAGTTGAACTTCATCTGGAAGCACGCCCTGATCGAAAACCGCCTCTGCGGCTGTGGCCGGCCTTCCCGCGAGTGCCCGGTCTGGCGGAGCGTCTTCGATGAAGCCTTCGGCGGCATGGATAGGGTGGACGCCCGCGAGATGATGCGCCTCCAGGCCGCAGGCGCCCGCACCCGTCACATCCCGCTGATGCTGACGGAGAAGGGACGGAGGAGACTCAAGGGTCGCATGGGCAAGTTCCTCAACGCCTCGGCCCGGCTGTACGAGGCCATAAAGTCTGTCACCGGGAGCCGGGTCATCGTGGATTCGTCCAAAGAGCCGGCGTATGGCTACGCCATGGGCATGGTCCCGGAACTGGACGTGCGGGTGTTGCACCTGATCCGGGACCCCAGGGCCGCCGCCTACTCGTGGCTGAAGAAGAAGGCCCAGCCCGACAGCGAGGACCGCGAGTTCATGCACCGGAAGAGCGCCCTCGACAGCGCCGTCCTCTGGGACGCCTGGAACGCCTCCATCGAAGCCCTCTGGTGCGGCTCCGGCGACCACCTCCGCCTCCGCTACGAGGACTTCGTCACGGGTCCGAAGGACAGCTTCGAGCGGATACTGGATCTCCTCGACGAGCCCGACGCGGGCCTGCCGCTCGTCGGCGAGCAGGAGGTCAAGCTCGGCGTCAGCCACACCGTCTCGGGCAACCCCAACCGCTTCGACACCGGCGCCATCGAACTGCGTCCCGACCACGAATGGACGAGAAAGATGAAGCCCCGCGACAGGAACCTCGTCACGGGGCTGACCTTTCCTCTACTGAAACGCTACGGGTACGAGACAGGCATCAGGCATCAGCAAGAACTAAAGCTCGGCTGACAACACCGATGCCGAAGAACGACATGGTGGCTACCTGAAACCTGTAGCCTGATGCCTAGAAACTAAAGCTGTACCGCTGCTCCTGCCAGGGGTCTCCGTAGTTGTGGTAGCCGTTCTCCTCCCAGAATCCCGGCTTATCCTCCGCCAGAAACTCCAGACTCCTGAGCCACTTCGCGCTCTTCCAGGCGTAGAGGCGTGGGATCACCAATCGCATCGGCGCTCCGTGTCCTTGCTCCAGCGGCTCGCCGTTGTGGTGCGTCGCAAAGAGCGCATCCTCCTCGTACAACTCCTCCACCGGCACGTTCGTCGTATACCCGCCGTCGCAGAACGCCGAGAAAAACCTCGCCTCCGGTTTCGGCTGCGCCATGTCCAGCAGATGCTTCGCGTGTACGCCAGACCACACGTTGTCCAGCTTGCTCCACGAGGTGACGCAGTGCATGTCCGCCTTCACCGCGACCGTCGGAAGCTCGTTCCACTCATCCCACGTGAAGCGCAGCGGGTTCTCTACAAGCCCGGTTATCGTGAAGTCCCAACTCAGCTGGTCGAATGTCGGCGTCGTGCCGTAGGTCAAAATAGGCCAGCGGTCCCCGACCAGATATTGTCCTGGCGGGACCCGCTCCTTGCCCCGTGCCGTGTCTATCTCGATGCGTTCCAAAGCGCCTCCTCCAATCACCGTATGAAACCGTGCTACTGATTGTTAGTTACTCACCTTACGCACTGACTTGAGATAGCCGTAAATCTTGCAACTCTTGAAAAGCTGCTTGAACGGCTTTCACACACAGACGAGAACGCAGGGCGAAGTGGTTCATCGACGTTGCCAGCTTCATCCGCTCCAACTTCACAAACGCCCAGATCGAGGCGAAGACGTGGTTGCCCTGCGTTCTGATGGTCTTGGTCGGCGACTTCGCCAAAGAGGCGTTGGACTTCAGCGATTTATGATACTCCTCCACTTTCCACCGTCTTTGGTAGATCGCGGTGATACGTTCGTAGTCGAGGGTCACGTCGCTACCAACCAGATACAGAACACCTTCCGTGCCATCTTCGTTCTTGAAGACCTGCTTTGCCAAAAGCAAGGGGAATTCGACCTGCTCCAGGTAGACTTCCCGCGTGGTGTTCGGCTCCAGTTCGAGGAGCGCGACTCGCTCGTAGAGGCCCCGCCGCTTGTCTTCGGGAGAGAGGGCCACCTTGCGATTGCTCTTAAGCGGCATGATGAACTCTTTTTCGAGCTTGCGCTTTATGTGGTCCATGTTCTCAGACGCCGAGTACCAGACATCGGAGAGGACATAGCGGAACTTCAGCCGGTTACTCCGGCATGCCGAGAGCATCTCTCGATACAACTCGTTCTTGGTCTTGAGGCTCTTCCTCCGCCATTTCTCCTTCTTCCCGTCGAAGACCCATCCACTCTTCCTTACGAGCTCAAAGGCCACCGGGACGGAGACGTCCCTGGCCTGATAGAGGGCGCTGATGAGATTCAAGCCCTTGACGGATCGACCTTTTGAGTGATCGTAATGCCAGCAGACAAGCTCGCTTTCGTCGGTGTAGGGCTTCTCCTCGATGGTGTCGTCGATGACCAAGACACCCTCATCGCTCTCGACTTGACGCGCCAACGGCTTGACCAGACGCCACAACGCCCGAGAATCCATCTCTTCGGAAGCTAGGAAGCGAGTGATCCTGTCGTGGCTGACTTCTCCCCCGGTCATGGATGAGAGGCCGGTGGCGGTGACATGACTGAATGAACTCAGCAGGTAGTCGCTGTAGAGTTCGAGGAGATCCTTGTTCATAATGCTCCAACTCTACACCCTGCCTCCTGCGTAAGGTGAG
>Ga0136619_10000246_pt1 | contig 19727 bp, 23 predicted proteins | sample AntDrymUQ3532106_2_FD_104807 | JGI IMG/M metagenome (GOLD analysis project Ga0136619, IMG submission 104807) | Polar desert sand microbial communities from Dry Valleys, Antarctica - metaG UQ353 (21.06) | ecosystem: Environmental > Terrestrial > Soil > Desert | place: Antarctica: Dry Valley...
GGTCCTCAGCGCAGAGTTAGGGTGGGCCGCGGCCTACGTGGCGGTCGGTGAGCAGCAGCCGCTGATCTGGCTCGTTCCCGCAGTCGGGGCCCTGCTCGCCGGCGTTGTGCTGGTTCGAGTGCGTCTCGCCAGCGCGCCCGCCGCCTCGCCGTCGCGGTGGTAGGCACGGCGGCGAGGTACTTGCTGGCAGCCGTCGTCGGTGCCGCGGTCGGCCTGGTCGTGTGCGTCGTCCTCCTGTTCTTCGTTGCACTCGGCGTCATGACGGTGGCGCCGACGAACTGGTACATGGATCAGCCCCCGGAGTTTCTCTACCTCTGGATCGGCGTGCCGACGGGTCTCGTCCTCGGCGCCATCCTGGGGATGCTGTGGCTGCGCCGGCGCCTGCTGCGCCAGCGCGCGCATCGGCACAGCGGATCACGTCACGTCAGCGGGTCGCCAGCTCCTTGATGACGGCCAGCGCCTTGCTCGACTGCTGCTTGGGCTGGATGCGGTCAAAGGCGGCCGCGACCTTGCCGCGGGCGTCGATCACGAACGAGGAGCGGATGACGCCTTCGTAGCGCTTGCCGTACATCGACTTCTCGCCCCACGCCCCGTACTTGCCGATGGCCTTGTGCTGTGGGTCGGCGAGCAGCGTGTGCGGCAGCTGGAAGCGGGCCGCGAAGGCGCTGTGGCTGTGGTGGTCGTCCGGCGAGATGCCCGTGACCGCCACGCCGAGCTCGCTGAACTCGGCCCAGTTGTCTCGGATGTCACAGGCCTGCGTGGTGCAGCCCGGCGTGTCGTCCTTCGGATAGAAGTACAGAACGACGGGGGAGCCGCGATGCTCGCGCAGCGACCAGGACTCGCCGCGCTGGTCGGTCAGGGTGAACTGCGGCGCGACGGCGCCGACCTGCAGGGTCATCGAAGTTCCTTTGCTCGACGGTGCGGCAGAGGATGGCACGTAGGCTCGGAGACGATGCGGATTCTGTTGGTCTGCCTGGGGAATATCTGCCGCTCGCCGACGGCGGAGGCCGCGCTGCGCGAGGCGCTGGCCGAGGCCGGCATGTCCGGCGTCGAGGTCGACTCCGCAGGCACCGGCGACTGGCATCTCGGCGACCCCCCGGATGAGCGGATGACTGCGGCAGCCGCCGCCGTTGGGCTCACCCTGACCGGCGCCGCACGGTTGCTGGACAGCAACGACTTTGGCTCGGCGGATCTGATCCTGGTCATGGATCACGCCAACCTGACCGACGTGCGGGCGCTGGCCCGCGACGAGGCGGACCGCAGCAAGGTGCATCTGTTCCGGGAGTTCGACGACCGGCGCGATGCCGACGATGTCCCCGACCCCTACTTCGGCGACGCTGCCGGATTCGCCCATGTGGTGGACATCACCCGCGCTGCGGCCAAGGCGTTGGTCCGCCGGTTACAGACCATCGGAATCGCCTGATCCCGCGACCTGTGCCGCCCGGTGCCTGGCGCCCAGCACCGGGCAGGCACCTTGCCGGGAACGCTACAGCAGCGGTGGGACCTCGTCGGGTGGCTCCGGACTTGGCAGCGGACCCGGCCCGCCGGGTTCGGGCAGCGGCGTCGGTTCGCCCGGGTCGGGTAGGGGGGTGGGCTCGCCCGGGTCGGGCAGCGGCGTGGGTTCGCCGGGCTCGGGCATGGGGGTTGGCGTCAGCAGCGGGGAAGGACCCCCTGGCTGCGGCAGCGTCGAGTCGCTCATGGTCTCAGTCCTTTTCGCTTGAGCGTCGATCGTTCCCATCCGACGGCCCGCTACGCTTGCGGCCATGACCGGCGACGACGTGGTCGAGATCTTCGTCGAGATCCCCAAGGGATCGCGCAACAAGTACGAATGGGACCACAGCGCCGGCCGCTTCCGCCTCGACCGCATGCTGTTCAGCGCGGTCCAGTACCCCGGCGACTACGGGTTCGTCCTTGACACCTTCGGCGGTGACGGCGACCCGCTCGACGCGATGGTGATCCTCGGCGAGCCGACCTTTCCGGGCTGCACCATCACCGCTCGGGTGTTCGGCGTGTTCTGGATGACCGACGACAAGGGCGAGGACACCAAGATTCTGACGGTGCCGGACTCCGACCCGCGCTGGTCGCACGTCCGCGACCTCGGCGATGTCCCAGGCCACCTGCTGGCCGAGATCGAGCACTTCTTCTCCATCTACAAGGACCTCGAGCGCAAGAAGGTTACGGTCGACGGGTTCGGCAACCGGGAAGAGGCGCTGGCGGTCATCGCGGCTGACCACAAGCGCTTCGCCGAGATGGACGACCCGCCGGTGATGCCGTAGGCGGCAGCCTATGGCTCGGTGCGCGCACGGCGAGGTCCGCGTGACGGGGTGCGGAAGCGGACACGTTGGTCCGGCCGTGCACCCGCTCGGTGAGGTCGTGAGCGATCGGGTGCGGAAGCGGACATGTTGGTCCAGCCGTGCACCCCGCTCGGCGCGGGCCTAGGTCGCGGTGAAGCCCAGCCCACCCTCGGCCGCGACCGTTCGCAGGTTGCGCCGATCGGCCTCGGCCGTCGCCCGGGCGAGCCACTCTCGTGCGGCATCCGGGTCGAACCCGGCGCGGGTGACGCGCGAGTCCCGGCCGGCGTCCAGCGCGATCCGCACGCGTCCTCGGACTCGGACTCCGCGTAATCCTTCGATCGCCGCCCATCCCACCTGCGCGACCTGCGCGCCGTCCTGTATCACGACGCCCAGGTCGCCCATCGCCAGGCGAGTAGCGCCCTGGAGCGCGGTGCGCACCACGACCATCGCCCCCAACGCCACCAGCACCGCCGTCAACGGCACGCCCGCCACACGAGGCAGAAGCGACCAGGCGGCCATCGCGGCCAGGACCAGCGTCGCGAGCAACAGCGAGGCCAGCGAGTGGTGCAGGCGGACGTTGGCCGTCACTGGTCGCAACCACAGCCAACCCTGTTCGCTCGCCACCTGCGAGCGGGCCGCCAGCACGCGCATCCGGCCACGCTACCCGTGGATGGCGGACGAGTTGGTGGACGGTTGGGTGACGGTCGGCGGATGGGTTGGTGATGCCCGGGTCGGGGCCGCCGACCTCAAGTTGCGGCTGGCCATGACGAGGTTCCGAGCGTGGGAAACGTCAATGCAAGGGCCTGCCGCCGCTTCGTCGGGGCCGCGCTGGTGCTGGCCTGCATGGGCGGACCGCTGCTGCCGGGACCGATCGCTGGTGCCTCGACCGATCCGCAGGTCAAGCGGGCCGGTGCCGAGCTGGAAGCGGCCCGGACCCGCGCCGGCAGGCTCGCGGTCGACCTGGAAGCGGCCGCTGGCGAGTACGAGTACGCCCGCGCCCATGTGGCGCGTTTGAACAACGAGCTGGACGAGGCTGCGGCCACCGTCGCCCAAGCACGGACCGGAGTCGGTGTCGCCACCGACGCGCTCAACGGGCGGTTGGCCGCCGCCTACATGCGTCCGGGCGCCGAGGTGGCCATGGCCGACGCCATCATGCTGTCGCCCGACGCCTCCACCGCACTGCACCGGGCGGCCTTACTGGGCCGGCTGGTCGACCGCAGCGCTCGGGACGTCGACGCCGCCGCCGACGTCCGTGTCAAGGTCGACGACGCGGTGCGACAGGAGCGAGTGATCAGCGCGGGTAGCACCGCGGCGGCCGCAGTGCTGCGCAGCCGGGCCACGGCCTTGAACGCCGACCTCGCCAGGGCGAACGACGATGTCAGCGGCGCCGAGCAGGGCGTCAGGCAGGCCCGCGCCGATGCCCGCCGTGAGGCTGCCCGTCGTGCGGCTGCCGTCGCTGCTGCTCGGGCCGCGGCCGCCGCGCAGGCTGCCGCTGCTGCTCGGGTCGCCGCTGCCGCCCAGGCTGCCGCTGCCGCCCAGGCTGCCGCTGCCGCCCAGGCTGCCGCCCCCACCACGGTTCCGCTTGCCGGGGCCGGCGCCGCGCCCGCTCCCGCCGCTGCCGTCCCCGTGTCGTCTGCTGAAGTCCCTGCGGGCGGTGTCAAGGTGTGCCCCGTCGGCGGTACCACCGGCTTCATCGACTCCTGGGGCTTCGCACGCTCCGGCGGACGAACCCACGAAGGCGTGGACATGTTCGCCGAGTACGGCACGCCGGTGCTGGCCGTGGCCGACGGCGTGGTAGAGAACGTCTACAACAACACCCTGGGCGGGCTGGCGATCAACTTCATCGACGACAACGGCGACAGGTACTACCACGCGCATCTGTCGTCGGCGTCGGTCTCCAGCGGCCAGCGGGTCACCGCCGGCACGGTCATCGGTGCCGTGGGCACGTCGGGGAACGCGGCCGGCACGCCGCCGCACCTGCACTGGCAGTACCACCCGGGCAACGGTGACCCGGTCAACCCGTATCCACTGGCCAGCGCCCTTTGCCTTTAGGCCAGTGAGGCGCTGGCCGACCTGTACATCCGCCCGCTTGCGGTCACCTCCTGCCGGACGCGGCCACCTTGTTCCAGACGGGTTTGTGGTCGCCTAGCGGACGTCGAGTCCGGTCGGTGTCCACGAATCCCTGACTCCACCGGTCGACCACACAGGGGGCGGGTGTTCGATGGCGGCGGCCTGGCCGACCGAATCGACGCGATCACCCCGCACGTCATGTCCGCCCTAGCCGGCAGCAGCGCGAGGCAACGCCTTGTGGAGCACGACGATGCGCTCGACGGGGGTGAAGCCCAGTCGCTCGTACAGCGCCAGAGCGCCGCTGGCGTTGCCGGTGTCGACCATCAGCGACGCCACGTCCAAGCCGGCGTCGGCGATGGCGCCCAGCGCCGCGCCGAGCAGGGCCGTTCCGACTCCGCGCCGGCGGAAGGCTGGCAAGGTGCCGAGGCGGTCGATCCATCCCTCGCTGTACCCCTTGCATGCCGTGTCTTGCAGGTAGTGCGAACCGAGGCAGTAGCCGGCGAGCTGCTCGCCGTCGTAGGCGAGCAGACTCAGATCCGGGCGGAAGTGGCCAGCGCCCGTGTAGCTGTGGCGCCACGCTTGGGCCTCCACCGAGGTCGTGCCCCAGTGGCCGGCGAAGGCCAGATTGTGGGCGATCCTCGTGGTCTCGTCGTCGTCGGGCGACCACGGGCGGATGCTGATGCCCGCAGGCAGAGCGACGTGCGCGGCCGTCGCCGCTCGCAGGTCGCGCTGCATCTTGCTGAACCAGCGCACCGGCACGAAGCCGGTCCGCTCGAACAGCCGGATGCGGTCACCCAGGGCGATCTCGGCGGCAACCTCCAGGACGGCCGGCAGGTTCGGCGGCAGGTCGGCCGCGATCTGTTGACCCCGCGCCTGTAGCCACGCCAGCAGAAAGCGCCCGAGGCCCCGCCTACGCCACTCGGGGTGCACATCGCCCCACAGCCGGACGCGGTGGAGCTGCACGGCGCCAGGGGTGCACTGCACCCAGCCGAAGGCGAGTAGCGACCCGTTGTCGTCGAAGCCGAACAGCGCGTCGCGCCGCGGATCTGTCCAGGCGGTGTCGAACTCGTCGGCGAGCTCTTCGTCGTCGGGCACCTCGCCCTGGCCCTCGATGGCATCCACCGCGGCCAGCAGCCGCTGCCACGCCGGCACGTCGTCCCGGGTGGGCGCTCGCCACCGCAGTGCCGGCATGGCTGGCATGGCCGGCATGGCCGGCGGGGCAGGCAACCCCGTCATGCGCGCACCGTCCACCGCTTCAGCTCCCTGATCCCGCCCGCCGCCGCGAGGCTAACGCCCATGCCCTGCCCGGTTCGCGCGTCGGCATCCCGTGGGCGGGTATGCCAGCCAGGTGACCGTGCTCGTCGGAACGTCCGGCTGGCAGTACCGGGACTGGCGAGGCGCCTTCTATCCCCGCGAGCTGGCGCAGCGGCAGTGGCTCGACCACTACGCCGCCCGCTTCGCCACGGTCGAGATCAACACCAGCTTCTACCGGCTGCCACCGACCGAGCGCTTCACCGCCTGGGCCGCGACGACTCCCGCCGATTTTGTGCTGTGCCCCAAGGTCAGTCGCTACCTGTCCCACATGAAGAAGCTGCGCGACCCGCAGGAGCCGGTCGAGCGCTTCGTCGCCGCCGTGCGCGGCCTCGGGAGCAAGCTCGGCCCGGTGCTGCTGCAGCTGCCCGGTACGCTCCCGCTACATCTGGACCGCCTGGACGCTGCGTTGACGGAGTTCCCCGCCGGCGTCCGGGTAGCGGTCGAGCTGCGCCACCCCTCCTGGTTCACCGAGGACACCCGGCGGCTGCTGACCCGCCGACGTGCCGCGCTGTGCCTCGCTGACCGCGGATCGGTCGAGTTGACGCCAACCTGGCGCACCACAGATTGGGCCTACATCCGCTTCCACGAGGGGCGTGGCACGTGGCCGTGCTACGGGCGCACCGCGCTGGCCTCCCGGGCGCGGATGCTCGCCGAGCGCTACGGGCCGAACGCCGAGATCTATGCCTTCTTCAACAACGACCCGCGGGCCTGCGCCGTACGGGACGCCCGCTGGTTCGCCGCCGCCTGCCGGCGCGCCGGGCTGGTGACAACCAGGGTGCCGGCCGCCGGTGACGTCCGGGTGGTCGAGGCGAGGCAGCGCGGTTAGTTACCCTGCGGTCCCCGCCGAGGCTGGGCTACGTCCCGCGGTCGCCGCCGAGGCCCGGGTGGTCAGTGTTCCCGCGATCGTCGCCGAGCAGGAGGAGGCCGTGCCCGTGCGGGTTCGCGGCGCCCGCCGCCGAGCAGGAGGAGGCTATGCACGACGTGCCCGTGCGGGTTCGCGGCGCCGCCGCCGAGCAGGAGGACGCTATGCACGACGTGCCCGTGCGGGTCCGCGGCGAGGTCGCCGACGCCCTGGCACAGCATGAGCCCGTCGTCGCGCTGGAGAGCACGCTGGTCGCGCACGGGCTGCCGCGGCCGGACAACCTGGCTGTGGCCGTGGAGGTCGAACAGCTGGTACGCGATGCCGGCGCCGTCCCGGCCACCATCGCTGTCCTCGGCGGCGAGGTCGTGATCGGGCTGGACGCGGCCGAACTGGCGCGGATCGCGAGCAGCCCCGACGTCGCCAAGGTCAGTACCCGCGACCTCGCGCCGGCGATCGCCGCTGGCTGTGACGGCGCGACCACGGTGGCCAGCACCGCCACTCTGGCAGCGCGGGCCGGGATCGCGGTGTTCGCCACCGGCGGCATCGGCGGTGTGCACCGGGAGGCGGCAACGACCTGGGACGAGTCGGCCGACCTCGGCGCCCTCGCCCGCACGCCGATCGTCGTAGTCTGCGCCGGCGTCAAGTCCATCCTCGACGTTGGCGCCACGCTCGAGCGCCTGGAGACCCTCGGCGTCACCGTCGTCGGCTACCGCACGCGTGCGTTCCCCGGCTTCTACCGCAGCGACTCCGGTCACACGGTGGACTGGACCGTGGACGATCCCGCCGGCGTCGCCGCCATCGTGGCCGCACAGCGGGGGTTGTCGGTCGGCGCCGGCGCCGTGGTCGTCGCCAACCCGCTACCACCCGACGAGCAGGTCGACCCCGAAGTGCACGACCGCGTGCTTGCCGAAGGCATGGCGGCTTCTCGGGAGCAGCGCATCTCCGGCAAGGCGGTGACGCCGTTCCTGCTCGAGCATTTCCACCGAGCGACGGGCGGCGCGAGCCTGACCGCCAACGTCGCCATCATCCGGCGCAACGCCCTGCTGGCGGCCGAGATCGCCGTGGCGATCGCACGGTGAGCCGGTCCGGGGTGATCGTGGTCGGTGACGTGGTCGTCGACGTCCTGGCTCGCGCCCTGGAGCCGCCCGCGGTCGGCAGCGACGCCACCGCGCGGGTCCGTGTCACCGGCGGTGGCTCCGGGGGCAACGTCGCGGCGTGGCTGGCCCGCGCCGGTATACCCGCGACGCTCGTGGCCCGAGTCGGTGACGACTCCTTCGGTCGCGACCAGCGCGCCCAGCTGCAGGCGGCGGACGTGGACTGCCGCCTGGCCACCGACGCCGCCCTGCCGACCGGGGCGATCGTGGTGATCGTCACTCCCGATGGCGAGCGCACGATGTACCCGGACCGTGGCGCCAACCTCGCCTTGGCCCCCGCCGATGTCGAGGCGGCGCCGTTCGATACCGCCGCCCATCTGCACGTCGCCGGCTACACCCTGCTGGCGAACGGCTCGCGTCCTGCGGCGCTGCACGCCATCCGCCGCGCCCGCGAGCAAGGGCTGTCCGTCTCGGTCGACCCGTCCTCGGCGCAGCCACTGCGCGTCGCCGGCGCCGACGCGTTCCTGCACTGGACCCGTGGCATCGCCAGCTGCCTGCCCAATCTCGAGGAGGCCCGGGTCCTCACCGGCTGTCACGACAGCAAGGACGTGGCTCGCTGCCTGGCGGGCGCCTATCCCGAGGTCGTCGTCACCCTCGGCGCGGACGGGGCGCTGTGGTCCGACGGCACCAACATGATCCATCGTGACGCCGCCGTGAGCGAGGATGCCCCCAACGTCGACTGGACGGGCGCCGACGGGAGTAGGGGCGCGCACGGCATCGACTCGACAGGAGCGGGTGACGCCTTCACCGCCGGCTGGCTCGCCGCGCGTCTGACGGGTGCCGAGGTGCACGCCGCGTTGGCGGCAGCTGCGGCGCTGGCGGCGGTCGCGGTCGCCACCTCCGGAGCCCGCCCGCCACCGAGGGCGCACACCCGCCCGCCTTCGGGATGAAACAGACCGTGATCATGTCCAAGTGCAGCCGCGAACGTGTCATCGGGTGCGGATTCCGTCGCCGGCGCGGCTCGTCGCGCACGGGCGACAACCGTGTGCGGATTCTGTCGCCAGCGCGGCTGATCGCACACGGTGGCCGTGGAGCTGTCGGCGGAAAGGTCAGGCGTGGCGGATCTCGAGCAGCTCCCCAAGCTCATCCAGCAGGCGAAATCACGCGCCAGTACCCCGCTCCGCGGGTACCATCCGGACAATAGCCGCGGCCACGGCGACGACGGCCACCACGACGATAAAGGGGACTGCCATGGAGCAGCGGCGCCGCCGAATCGATCGTGTGACAGCCACCGACTTCCTCGACGGTCTCAACGACCGCCCGGCTGACGAACTACGCGCCATGCGCGACGACTGCCGCGACGAGGAGGCCACGCTGTCGTTCACCCGGCGGGTGGTGCAGGGCCAGATCGACATCACGCGCGCCGAGCAACACCGGCGCAGCGCCGGTAGTGACGCCCACCTCGTCGACGAGCTCAGCGACATCCTGGCCGAGAAGACCGACGGCGAACGCGACCCACTCAAGGCCCGGATTTCACCGATGTTCGACCCGGACGACCAGCCCTACGGCCACCGCGCCCAGGACAGCCCCGTCGACGATGCCAGTCTGAGCCGTATCCCCGACCTGGACGACGCCGAGTTGCGTGCGCTGCTCGAGCGTCTGCAGGCCAAGGAGGCGTCGGTGTCCGAGCTGCGGCGCAGCGTGCTGCACGCCCTTGACGCCCTGCAGGCCGAGCTCGTCCATCGCTACCGCGACGGCGCCCTGGACGTCGACGCCGTCGTGGCGTCGACGGTGCGCGAGCGCGGCGGGTCCGCCGCAGCCGGAGGTGCCGCCGAGGCAGGAAGGGCCGCCGGAGCCGGACCGTCCGCCGAGGACCGCTAGGCAAGCTCGGGCGGCCACCCCGGTAGGCTGCGCCTCCATGGTCGCTTCCCGCGCCGTCCCCCTGCTCGATGTGGTACGCGACGGCGTGCTGGAGTCCCAGCACGGCGGCCACGTCGTGGTCTGCGACACCGACGGCACCGTCGTGGCGCAGCTCGGGGACGCCGAGCTGCCGACCTACGTCCGCTCGGCGGCCAAGCCCTTCCAGGCGCTGGCGACCCTCGACCTGCTCGCCGAGGCCGGCGTGGCCCTGGACACCAACGGGCTGGCGATCGCCTGCGCCTCCCACGACGGCACTGCCACGCACCAGATCGAGGCCGCACGCCTGCTGGCCGAGGCCGGCCTGGACGAGACGGCACTGCAGTGCCCGCCGGCGCTACCCACCGACGTACCGACAATGCTGGCCCAGCGCGAGCCCCAACCATTGGCGCACAACTGCTCGGGCAAGCACGCCAGCTTCCTGTTGGCACACAGCGCCACCGGGGGTGACCCCGCCGACTACCTGCGGCAGCACACACCGCTGCAGCGGCGGGTCTACGAGCGCCTGGCCGAGGCCAGCTCGGCGACGCCGACCGGGCCGGGGATCGACGGGTGTGGCGCGCCGGCGTGGGTCCTGTCGCTACGCGGCTTGGCGACGGGGTTCGCCCGGCTGGCCGCCGGCCAGACGCCGGAGCTGCGCCGCATCCGCAGCACCATGACCGCACGGCCCGCCTTGATCGGTGGCGACGACGCCTTCGACACGCAAATGATGCGAGCCAGCAACCGGGTGGTGGCCAAGCGGGGCGCTGAGGCGGTGTTGGCGGCAGGCCTTGAGGGCGAGACGGCGTTGGGCATCGCGGTCAAGATCGCCGACGGTGGCAAGCGCGCCGACGGGCCGGTGCTCGCCGCGGTCCTGGAAGGTCTCGGTGCGTTGGTCCCCGCGCCGGTGCGCCACCCGGTGGTCCTGGGGGGTGGCCGTCCTCATGGTGCGCTCGAGGTGCGCCCAGAGGTGCTCACCCTGCTGCGGTAGCGGAAGGCAGCGAGGTGGAGAGTCCAAGGACGCGACGACGGCGACGGCTGGTGTTGGACGCGGCCTCGGCGAGTTCATCCGCGAGCAGCGGCCGGGGGCGGGGGTGCCGTTGCGCCAGCTCGCCAGCCAGGCAGGCGTATCCAACCCCTATCTGTCCCAGATCGAACGCGGGCTGCGCCGGCCGTCGCCGGACATCCTGCAGCGGGTCGCTTCTGCGCTGCGCATCAGCGCCGGGACGCTCTACGTCAAGGCCGGGATGCTCGAGGAACGCCGGGACGATCTCGCCAGCCGGATCCTGACCGACGCCTACTTGACCGAGAAGCAGAAGTGCGCACTGCTCGAGGTCTATCCCTCCTTCCGCCGTGAGGCAGGGCCCACCCGCGGCTGTCGTGGCTAGCATGGCCGGTCGGGTCGACGACAGGGAAGCCGATGCAGCAGGACTGGGGCGACAGCCGTCCATCCGACCGCGCGGGACCGCGGCGCGTCGGATTGCTGTCGGTGCACACGTCGCCGCTGGAACAGCCGGGCACCGGCGACAGCGGCGGCATGAACGTCTACCTGTTGTCGCTGGCCCAGCGCCTCGCCGCCGCCGGCGTCGGCGTCGACATCTTCACCCGAGCCGCTGGTCGCGACCTTCCCGCCACCGTTGCGACGGCAGGTGGCGTCGCGGTCCACCACCTGGAGGCCGGTCCGGCGGGGCTGGCCAAGGACGACTTGGCGTCCCACCTGTGCGCGTTCTACCTGGCTCTCGCCGCGCATCCAGCGACCGCTGCGCTTGATCTGCTACACGGCCATTACTGGATGAGCGGCTGGGTGGGGCGACGGGCCGCCCGGCGGCTGGGACTGCCGCTGGTGCAAAGCTTCCACACTCTTGGCCGGGCCAAGAACGACACGCTCGCGCCGGGTGACCTGCCCGAACCGCCACTGCGCCTTGCCGCCGAAGAACGGATCGTGGCCGCCGCCGACGCCATCGTCGCGCCCGCAGCCAGCGAGGTCACCATCCTGCGGCAGCGCTACGGCGCCGCCCCTGGCAAGATCCACCTGGTTGAACCTGGGGTTGACCTCGAGGTGTTCTCCGCAGCCATCGACCGCCGTGCCGCCCGCCAGTCGCTGGGCGGCGGGCGCATTGTGTTGTTCGTCGGCCGCTTACAGCCGCTGAAGGCACCGGACATCGCGGTGCGCGCGCTGGCTGCGCTGGACGCGCTACTGCCAGCTGACGGTGTGCCCACGCGGCTCGTGGTCGTCGGCGGCGCCAGCGGTAACGGCGCCGGCGTTTCCGATCCCAACACCCTGCGCCGGCTGGCCGTCGACCTCGGCGTGGACGACCGGGTGGCCATCTTGGCTCCACGTCCCCATGCCGAGCTGGCGCCGCTGTACCGAGCTGCCGACGTGGTGGTGGTTCCCAGCCACTCGGAGAGCTTCGGCCTGGTCGCGCTGGAGGCCCAGGCGTGCGGCACGCCGGTGGTGGCCTCCGATATCGGTGGCCTTCCCGCCGCCGTCGACGGCGGCGGGACCCTGGTGTCGTCGCGCGATCCCCGCGACTTCGCCGCAGCCCTGCTGCCCTACCTGGTCGACGCGCGTATCCGGGCCGAGGCCGCCGAGGCCGCCCAACGCCATGCCGCCCGCTTCAGCTGGACGGTCACCGCACAACGCACCTTGGCGGTGTACCGCGAGGTGCTTCGCCAGCACCGGGCCGCACAGGACCCAGCTGGTCTGGGCGTGGCGGTGCCGGAGGCCGAGGCCAAGGGCGCCTAGTGGAGGCGCACGCCGCGGTTGACGCCTGGTTCGCCACTCAGCCTGAACTCGACGTCGAGCGTCTCGGCGCACCGGCCAGCGCTGAACCAGCCGGAGGTGGTAGAGGCGGCAGCGCTCCCTCATGGTTCACGCTGCTGCGCGGCGAGCGCAAGCGCACGATTCCCGTCTATCTGGAACTGGGCGCGCACAACCTGGTGGTCGAGTCGTTCTTCATGGCGGCCCCCGACGAGCGCTCCGACGAGGTCTATGCCTACCTGCTGCAGCGCAACCTGCGCAGCTACCTGCTGCGCTTCGCTCTGCACGACGCCGGCGACGTGCTGCTCGTTGGCGTCCTGCCGCGCCACGCCGTCACCGTCGACGAGCTCGACCGGATGCTCGGCCAGCTGCTCATCGTGGCCGACGAGTCGTACTGGCAGGCGATCCGGCTCGGCTTCGGCGGCTACATCGAACGCGAACAGGCCTGGCGCGCCCGCGTCGGAATGGGCCCAAACCCCATCTCCTGATCCGACTATTCCGCACGTCCCATTCCTGATTGACTCGTGATGGCCGCTGGATGACTAGTTCGGCTGGGCTAAGAAAACCGTCCAGGAGGACCATGGTGGACGGGCGACGTATCGCCGATCCTGATAACAACGTCCGACTGTCGGCGCCGGGTCATCGGCGTCGTGCTCACGGGCCTGCGCGCGGCCGCGTAGGCTCAACGGCAACGGGTCGGCGCGCCACCGCCTCGAAGTTGCGCGCCTGGGCCCGACGGGCGGGTAGGCCCGCGACGCCGCGTCGCGGGCCTCCTGCATGTCGGCCCCTGGCTCGTAAGCCTGGAATGCATTGGCGACGGAGGGAACAGCTGTGCAGGCCTTGATCGTGGTCGACATGCAAAACGGCTTCCTGCGAGAGGGCAACCTCGCCAGCACCGACTGCCTGGCGGTGCTGCCCGCGGTGGTTCGCGAGGTGGACGCCGCGCTGGCCGCCGGCCAGCGGGTGATCTTCACGGCCGACACCCACGAGACCGACGATCGCGAGTTCGACGTGTTCCCGACCCACTGCGTGCGCGGCACGCAGGAGGCGCAGCTCGTCGACGAGCTGCTCGGCTACCTCGACCGTGCCGAGGTGCACCTGCTGTCCAAGCGTCGCTACTCGGCGATGTTCGAGACCGAGCTGGAAGGGCTGCTGCACCGCTTCGACATCGACGAGGTGCGCATCTGCGGGGTGTGCACCGACATCTGCGTCCTGCACACCACCGCCGACCTGCGCAACCGTGACATCGCCGTCACTGTCGCAGCCGAGGCGACCGCCACCTTCGACGCGCCCGAGCACGACGCGGCCGCGATCCGGGAGCAGTCGCTGGACCACATGGCGCAGATCCTGGGCGCGCGGGTCGAGCGGACTCAGGACGCCGCTCATGCCTGACCTCCTGCGCAACCTGCTGATCAGGGCCGGTGAGAACAAGCCGCTGGCCAAACAGGTCACCTCGCGCCGCCTGACCCGGTCGCTGGCGCTGCGCTTCGTCGCCGGCGAGACCTTGGACGACGGCCTCGCGGTCACCCGCCGGCAGGCCGCTAAGGGCAAGACGGTCACGCTGGACTTCCTCGGCGAGAGCGTGACCTCGCAGGACGACGCCAGGGCCGCCGCCAAGGTCATCGTCGAGGCGGTGGGGCGCATCGGTGACGAGGGGCTGCCAGCCGGCGTGTCGGTCAAGCCCACGCAGCTGGGCCTGAAGCTGTCCGAGGAGCTGTGCACCGAGCTGTGCTGCGACGTGGCAGAGGCCACCGCGCGTATCGGCGAGCACCTCACCCTTGACATGGAGGGCCGCGACGTCACCGAAGCCACCGTCGCCCTGGTGGAGCGCCTGCAGCAGGCGGGCCACGCCCACGTCGGCTGTGCCGTGCAGTCCTACCTGCGCCGGACCCGGGCGGACGTGGAACGACTGTCGCGCGCCGGTGCCAGCCTGCGCCTGTGCAAGGGCGCCTACGCCGAGCCGGAGCGGGTGGCCTACCAGTCGCGGACGCAGGTGAACGCCAGCTACGCCGAGTGTGCCGACTACCTGCTGGCGCACGGCAACTACCCGCGCATCGCCACCCACGACGACCGGCTCATCGACCACGTCAAGGTTGTGGCCAACCGGTTCGGGCTGTCGCGCGACGACTTCGAGTTCCAGATGCTGCACGGCGTGCGGGCCAGCCTGCAGGACGCCCTCGTCGCCGACGGGTACCGCCTGCGGGTGTACGTGCCGTTCGGCCACCAGTGGTACCCGTACTTCATGCGCCGCCTCGCCGAGCGCCCGGCGAACGTGCTGTTCTTCCTACGCTCGCTGCGTGACACCTAGCCACATGCGCGCTGCCGGTTACTCGTCGCTGTGGCGGCGGTGATGGACGCCACCCTCGCCATCCTGGGTGCGGGACGGATGGGCGAGGCCCTGCTCGGCGGTTTACTGCGCTCGGGCTGGGCCACCGCCGACCAGGTCTTGTGCGCGGTGCGCACCGCCGAGCGAGCCGCTGTGCTGACCAGCACCTACGGCGTGCGCGCCGGCACCGACGCCGCTGTCGCCGCGGCTGCCGCCGACGTGCTGGTGGTGGCGGTCAAGCCGCAGAACATGGACGCGCTACTGGTACAGATCGCCGGCGACGTGACCCCCTCGCACACCGTCATCTCAGTTGCGGCCGGCGTCCCCACGGCCAGGATCGAACAGGCCCTGCGCGACGGCGTGCCCGTGGTGCGGGTCATGTCCAACGTTGCGGTGCAGGTCGACGAAGCGATGAGCGCGATCTCGCCAGGGCGCCATGCGGGCCCCGAGCACCTCGCCACCGCCGAGTCGGTGCTCGGCCACGTCGGCAAGGTGGTGCACCTGGCCGAGGAGCACCTCGACGCCGTCACGGCCCTGTCGGGCTCAGGTCCCGCGTACTTCTTCCTGCTCGCCGAGGCCATGATCGACGCCGGCATCCTGCTGGGACTGCCGCGCGACGTCGCCACGGAGCTGATCATCCAGACGATGGTCGGCAGCGCCAAGATGCTGCGCGACACCGGACGGCATCCCGTCGAGCTGCGTGAGGCGGTCACCAGCCCGGGTGGGACCACGATCGCGGCCATCCGCGTGCTGGAGGAGCAACGGGTCCGCGCCGCCTTCCTTAACGCCATCGAGGCCGCACAGCGCCGCTCGACGGAGCTGGCCGGCGGCTGAAGGGCAGGGACGTCCCCAGCTGGCGAAGCGGTAGGACAAGGCCAGTTCCGTTGCGGCCAGAGGGGGTGGGGGTAGTTTGGAGTGGGCTATCGCCGCGAAGACCGGAGCTGGATAATGACAGGGACCCCGTCCGCCGTCGCCAGTACGTTGACCCACCAGTTCGAGGGGGCCTGGCGCGACGACACGCCCATCTTCGGCTGCTGCCGGCGGTCAGTCGGTGTCGCCATCGAAGGCACCGACGTGCTCGCTGTCGCCACGCTCGACCCGGCGGCCCGAGTGCGTGCCCTCCGCCAGGCCGTGGACGCGCAGCTGCCGGGCCACCTGGACACCCACCGCTGCTGCGCAGGTCACCTCGCCGACCTCGCCTTCGATCTGCCCGACCTGCTCGCGCCTGCCACGGGACCCTAAGCCGCCCCTGCATGGGTCGGCGCACGGGCCGCACAGAGCCCGTGGCTGCAGCGTCGCTCCAGCGGCGGTGACGGGGACGTACCCGGACGTTGCGCTGACGTTCTCGGTTCGCGGCGCCTGACCCACCGGCGAAAGGACCCATCGGCCGTGCGTAGCTTTCTCGCCATCCGGCGCGGCACGCTGGCCGCTGGGGTGCTGAGCCTGTTGCTCACTGGTTGCTTCGGCGACGACCTACCGGTGGTCGAGGTGCAGCGCGTCGGTGACGGCAAGGTGACCCAGACGGTGTCGGCTCCGGCCACGATCGAGGCCGCCGCCAGCCAGCAGGTGGCCGCTGGTGTCTCCGGCGTCGTCGTGGACCTCGCCGTGCGCGATGGCGAGAAGGTGCGCAAGGGCCAGACGGTCCTGCGGCTGTCCTCTGAGCAGGTCCAACTCGCCCGCGAGCAGGCGCGAGCCGCCGAGTCGGCCGCTGCGGGCGCTGGCGGTGTGGCGGTCTCAGGCGCCGGTGACCAGACCCTGGCCAACGTGCAGGAGGCGGTTGCGGCGCTGGACCGGCGGACCGAGCCGCGGGTCGCCGAGGCCCGCCGCAACGCGAAGCGCATCAAAGACGCCGACCAGCGCGCGGCGGCACTGTCGGCGGTCGACGCCGTCGAGGCCTCCTATGAGGCCACCCGGGCGGCGCTGCTGACCTCGGGACAGGCCCTGGCGGCGCAACAGGACGCGACCGCCGAGGCGCTGTCAAGCGCCCTGAACCAGGCGGCGTCCTCGGCGACCGCGGCGCAGCGGCTGCAAGCCGAGGCGGCCGCTGCCGCCGCCAAAGAGCAGGCTTCGCAGTTGGTCGTCAAGGCCCCATTCGCCGGACGCGTGCAGCTCGGCGACGCGGCGGTGTCGCAGGCGTCGCCCCTGCCTGGGCAGCTACCCGATGACCTGTCGGGCGCGGCCGGTGCCCTCAGCGGACTAACGGGAGGCGGTGAGCCCGGCGGGACGCTGCGGGTCGGGGCGCCGGTCAACCTCGGTCAGGTCCTGTTCAGCGTGTACGACCTTTCCGAGCGCTACGCCGCAGCCGACGTCGACGAGGTCGACGCCCCGCAGGTACGCAGCGGACAGCGGGCGACGGTGCTGGTCGACGCCTTTCCCGAGGCGACGTTCGAGGGCATCGTCGAGCAGGTGCAGGTTGCGGCCGATCGCACCGAGACGGGCGGCGTCGGCTACCCCATCCGCATCCGGATCATCCCCGAGAACGAACGCCGCGGTGGCACGTCGCGGCGGCTGCGAGTGGGCATGACGGCCAGCGCCGAGATCGTGACCAAGAACCAGCAGGCCGACCTGGTGGTGGCGTCTCGGGCGCTGCTGCGTCGTGAGGGTGGCGACATCGTCTACGTCGTGCGCGACAGCGTGGTGGAGGTCGTCGACGTGCGCGTGCTGGCCCTTGGCGAGGAGCGCGCCGCCGTGCGTGGCGACCTCGAGGTCGACGACCAGGTGGTGGTCACCGGCTACGAGGACCTGTCGGCGGGTGACGAAGTGACCTTGCAGTGACGGTCTGTCGTGGACCGGGCCAGCTGCGGTGACGCCCCCGCCCGTCGTCGAGGCCACCGACGTCACCCGGTCCTACACCCTCGGCAAAGGCGCCGACGCTGCCGTCGTCCACGCGTTGCGGGGTGTGTCGTTCGCCGTTCGGCCGGCCGAGCTGGTGGCGATCATCGGGCCGAGCGGTTCGGGCAAGTCGACGCTGCTGCACCTGCTCGGAGCGCTGGACCGCCCCACCACCGGACGGCTGCGCTTCTTCGGCCGTCCTGTCGACGAGATGAACGACGCCGAGCTGGCGCGCCTGCGCAACACCGAGATCGGCTTCGTGTTCCAGCAGTTCCAGCTGCTGACGAGGACCTCGGCTCTGGCCAACGTCGCGCTGCCGCTGGTCTACCGCGGCACGCCTAGGGCGGAGCGCCGTGAGCGGGCTGTCGCTGCGCTGCGGTCGGTGGGCCTTGGTCACCGCCTCGACCACCGGCCGTCGCAGCTGTCGGGCGGCGAGCAACAGCGCGTGGCCGTGGCCCGTGCCCTGGTCAGCCAGCCCCGCCTGCTGCTGGCCGACGAGCCCACCGGCAACCTCGACACGGTCACCGGGCAGGAGATCATGGACCTGCTGCGCGAGCTCAACCGCGAGCGGGGCGTGGCCGTGGTGGTCATCACCCACGACCCGGAGATCGCGGCGCTGACACCTCGCCAGATCCGCATCCGTGACGGCGTACTGGAAGGCGCGGCCGTTACGCCAGCGGGTCCCGTGGCGCGCGAGCAGCCCGTCTCGCCCGTGGCGGCCCGCCGGGAGCGCGGCGCGTGAACCTGCCCGAGGCGTCCCGGGTGGCGATCACCGCCATCGGCTCCAACCGGTTGCGCTCGGCACTGACGGTGCTCGGAGTGGTCATCGGGGTGATGAGCGTGGTCCTGCTGGTGGCCGTCGGCACCGGCGCACGCAACGAGGTGACCGCCGGGGTGGAAGACCTCGGCTCCAACTTGCTGCTGGTCGTGCCCGGCTCGTTCGACTTCGGCCAGGCCCCGACGCTGAGCAAGTTCACCATCGACGACGTCGAGGACATCCAGCGTGACCTCGGCGATCAGGTGTCGGTCAGCGGCAACCTCGCCAGCGGCGAGACGGTGCGGGCCGGCAGCGTGTCGGCGTTTTCCAGCGTCCTCGGGGCCACCGCCGAGTTCGATCAGGTGCTCAACCGCGAGGTGGTGCGAGGCGAGTTCCTCACCGAGTCCGACGTCGCGACCGGCCGCCGGGTGGCGGTGCTGGGGTCCAGTGCCGGGGCAGCGCTGTTCCCCGACAGCGACCCCATCGGCAAGTACGTGACCGTCGCGGGGCTGCGCTTCCGGGTGATCGGGGTGTTCGACGAGCTCGGCGCCGCCCTCGGCGTCGACCGCGACAGCCAGGTGGTGGTGCCGATCACCGCGGCACAGCGACTGTTCGGCACCCGGCGGGTCGACACCATCTTCGTCAAGGCACCCGACGCCTCGCAGCTGGATCCGATTTCCGAACGGCTGCGCGCCGTGCTGTCCGAACGGCTCGACGAATCCGAGTTCAGCGTGCTGACTCAGCAGGAGATCCTCGGCGTCGCCGGCGAGATCCTCGACACACTGACCCTGGTGCTGGCCGCCATCGCCGGCATCAGCCTGCTCGTCGGCGGGATCGGTGTGAGCAACATCATGCTGGTGTCGGTGCAGGAGCGGACCCGCGAGATCGGCCTGCGCAAGGCGCTGGGAGCACGCACGCGGGACATCACCACGCAGTTCCTGGTCGAGGCGATCGTGCTGTGCGGCGTCGGCGGGGTGCTGGGCATCGCACTGGGCATCGGCCTCGCCGAGATCGCGTCGTCGTTCACGCCGCTGCCCGCCGCGGTGACCGGCTGGAGTGTGGCGCTGGCCTTCGGGGTGAGCGTCGGCGTCGGCATCGCCTTCGGGACGTTCCCCGCCCGACGCGCGGGGCGCCTCGACCCGGTCGTTGCCCTGCGCTACGAGTGACCGCGCACGCCTCCTGGCCATGCGCGGTTGGCGCCGCCTAGGCATGCCTAGGCCCGCCATCGCCCGGTCCTAGGCAAGACGGCCCACGAAAGATGCGCACTGCTGCCGATGCGGCTGGCTACCTCAGAGGCACATGGTGGTCGTCATCGGGTTGCAACGCCCCCGAGAAGGCTGGAAGGAGGCCGACATGCTGCACGACCCGCATTTCGCGGCGGTCATGGAGACCGCACGCGTCGAGCGACTTCGCGCCGGGTTCACGCGACGTCGCCGTCAGAACAAGACGGCGACGTCCGCGTCCCGTCCGGCCGCCATCGCGCCTCGCCCCGCCGCCACCGCGCCGCGGCCGGCCGCCACC
>Ga0136619_10000247_pt1 | contig 19722 bp, 20 predicted proteins | sample AntDrymUQ3532106_2_FD_104807 | JGI IMG/M metagenome (GOLD analysis project Ga0136619, IMG submission 104807) | Polar desert sand microbial communities from Dry Valleys, Antarctica - metaG UQ353 (21.06) | ecosystem: Environmental > Terrestrial > Soil > Desert | place: Antarctica: Dry Valley...
CGTAGCCTATGGAGTCGGCATAGCTCTGATCCCCCGGTCAATGGCGGATCTCATTCGCGACGTACACCGCCGTAGTGTTAACCCACCAACACCGCGCAGCAGCATTGCTGTGGTAGTTGGCAGGCCGCGTCGCCTAAACCCGGCTTCTGAGGGTTTCCTCACTGCGCTGTGCGCCGTTGCTTCACGCGTCATCGGGCGCGAGGAAGCTCGCCCGGCCGAACCAGTGGCGGGCAACAGTCGGCTCCGGCATTATCGGAAGTCCGATCATGCTGGGTAGCTCGGGGCGCCGTCCGAGCCGGCTAGAGGGCCGCCAGCGCGTCGATTTCAAGCAGGAGGTCTGGGTCGTAGAGACCATTGACTATTAACAGCGTGTTCGCCGGGTATTCGCCGTCGGGGTACGTGGTGGCATACAGCTCGCTTCGCAGAGCAAAGTACTCCCCCAGGTCGTCCGCACGAGTGAGGAATGTCCGAAGTTGGACGACATCTCTCAGAGTGGCGTTGGCCGCCTGCAGCACGGCGGCCAAGTTGGCATAGACCTGTGTGAACTGCGCCCGAAAGTCACCCCGTCCAACGACTTCACCTCCGGCGTCGCATGCAACCTGCCCAGAAATAGCGATAAGGCGGCTGTACCTCCCTGCCTCCATGGCGATGCCCTGAGAGAAAAGACCGTCGCCGACGGGTACCGCAGCCGGGTTGAGGATCTCTTTGGCGGCCAACCTATATTCCTACCTCGCCGAGATACTCGCGAGCCCGTACATTCAGCCCATCAGCGCGATGGAATACTTGCCGCCTCGGATTGGGCTGGGCTCGATCTGCTCTTGATGGTACACGCTGGCCGGTCCGAACTAGCGACCGTCGGTCTGCGCTCGCCCGACCTTAGCGCTGGCCCGCACTCGTAAGGCAGGGCGCGCATCGATCAAACAGACATCGCCGCGTCGCTGGATTCCCCTGAAAGGGTGCGTCTCATGGTGGACTGGAAAGCGCGTTCACGGTGGGCGGGTTAGCAACCGTGGAAAGCCACCGGCGCGTGGTTGTTCCGGCCGTGTTCGCAATGGCAGTTGTCAGCCTTCTAGATGCCGCGCGGCTCCTGGTGAGCTCGCCCGTCACATTCGACCAGCTGCAGACGCAAGTGCTCGCATCCATCGCCTCGTTCGAAGCCGGTTGGGCTCTGAGCCTCGCGTTCTTAGGGATCCACCTCGTTACCCTCGCAGTTCTGCTGCGAAGGACCGCCCACTTCCCGACGCTCTTGGGTCTTCTGCTGATAGTCACAGGCTTCGCGCATCTTGCTGACGCGTTCGCAGCGATCCTGATACCCGACTTCGACTTCACGCCGAGCGCACTGACATTCTTCGGCCAGACTTGGTTCATCTTCTGGCTCCTCTGGAGAGCCTTCAAGGGGTTCCCCGCCGAACGTCGGCCGACAAGCGGACAAGCTGACTGACCCGCGGCAAGCCGCCACGACCCTCGGCGCCAGATTGCATCGGAACGACTTGGGCCGGCCGCGGTGGTGTTGCTGCCGCACTTGAGGACCTAAAGGCGTCCTCGAAGCTTCCGAGCAAGGGCCGGGCCTGCGGAAACCGTGACCGCATAACTGAGGTGTTTTCGCTCGGCCCACCACGCTCATAGCACAGCGCTCAGGCGGAAATGCTTGACATGCAAGAGGTCACTGGTTCGAGTCCACTGTCGCCGACCACCTCACTATTCACGCCCAGCGACATCGGATAACTGCGCGGTCGAGGCCGCTCCTCGCGGCCTAGCCGATGAAGCCGCACGGATCGGGAGGATGTCCCGGACGTTGTTGAAGTCCGGCGGTGATCCGGGGTGGTTCACGCAGCTTCCTCATCGTACTTGGCTTGTCTGACGCGCTCCGCGTGGTGGCGCAGCGCGGCGACCAGGACCGGCATCTCCCGACAGCCCTTCAGCCGCCGGAAGCTGCGCTCGGCCTCGAGCATACCGGCCGCCACCCAGCGCTTCTTCATCCGGCCGTGCCGCCAGCGCTTGACGTTGCCCATCGTGGTGCGGGCCACCGAGATCATCGACTCGATGGGGTTGGTGCTGATGAGGGTCCGGGCCAGGCGACCCTCGATGCCGAGACGGCGGACGGTGAACATGTCGGCCAGCCCCTCGCGCAGGCTGGCGGCCGCGTCGGGATGGTCCGCCTCAAGCTCGGCGGCGATCGCCTTGGCGCGGGCCAACCCGGCAGCCGGGTCGGGCGCGTTGAACGCGCGGGCCAGGCGGCGGTCGATCCGGCCGGCCAGCTCCTTGGGCAGGTAGCCCGCGACGTTGCGCCGCTGGTGGAGGGTGCAGCGCCGGATCAGGGCGTGCTCGCCGAACACGTTGCGGACCGCGGTCGCCAGGGCCTTGGCACCGTCGATGACCACCAGCAGGCCGCCGTCGGTTGACAGGCCGCGGGCGGTCAGGTCGGCCAGCAGGTCGGTCACCACGGTCTTGTTCTCCGTGTCGCCCAGCCACAGACCGACCGGGACCTTCTGGCCGGAGGCTGTGATGACCAGGGCCGCCACGCAGCACTGCTCGGCCACCACGATGCCGTCGATCATGAGCACGGTCACGTTCAGGTCGGACAGCTCGCGGGCCAGCAGCTCGTCGAGCGCGCGGCGGGTGGCGCGCACGAAGCGACGCGAGACCGCTGAGCGCGACGTGCCGCTGGACGCACCCTCCAGTTCGGGGCCCAGCGGCTCGGCCACGTCGGCGTGGCGGCGGGTGGCGACGCCGGCCAGCATCCGCTCCAGCACGAGCTGATCGAGCAGGTCAGTGGAGCTGAACACGGCCCAGCTGTCGAGCGCGATCTCGGTGCCGTCGACGCCGCGCCCGCGCGGCCGCGGCGCAGCCAGCTTGCGCCCACCCAGCACGACCGAGCCGCTGGTGGTGCCGTGCCGGTTGCCGGCGCGGACGCCGATCCGGGCGTGCTTGGGGCCGACCCGAGAGGTCAGCTCGGCCTCCATCAGTTGGCGCATCACCACCAAGCCGCTGGCCGCGGCGAAGGCCAAGAGGCCATCGCGGATGGCGGCCCCTACGTCCGCCATCGCCACCCTGGCCTCGAGCGGCAGTTCGGCCAGGCGGGCGGCGGCCGCAGGCTCGGGGACGGTGATGACAGGTATTCTCTTTCCCACGGTGGTCCTCCTTCTGTGCGGGCGTCTTTCTCGGACACCCGAACCTTGCCAGAGGCAAGGCCTCTCAGGTGGCGGACCACCGCCCTACTTCAACAGACTTTGGGACAACCTCCGGATCGGTGACGGGAGCCCTTATTGGAGCCCTTATGGATCCTGTCTCATGCGTCTCATGCGTCTCTTGGTGTCACTGGGTGAACGCGGCTGAGACACGTGAGACGATTCACACGGAATCCGGTATGCGGTACCAGCGCTGGACCTCGCGCGCTTCAATGCTTTCGTGAAAGTACCAGGGCTAGAAGCGGTCTGACAGACTGAGCCGACGGTGCGCGTCGCGGGCGCGTTCGTCGGCAGCGGACGCTCCGTACCTTCCCAGCATGTCACGGCTTCGCCAGCCGGCGAGCCGCATCAGATCACCTTCGTTCCCGCCGGCGGCCAACCACTGGTGGGCATAGGTATGGCGGAAGAGGTGTACGTAGATGTGCTCGATGCCGGCGGTTCGGCCACGGCGCCGGATCATTTGCAAGATTCCGGTGTCGGTGAGTCGTCCCTTCTTGCCCAGCCACAGCCACGGTGACGCCGCGTGCGGATGCTTGGCTCGCACCCGAAGGTAGCGATCGACCGCCTGCGCCGTGCGGCGCCCAAACGGGCAGGCGCGGGCGCGGCGCCCCTTGCCCATCACCACCGCGACCTCACTGTCAAAGTCGACATCTACGACCTTCAGTCCGGCGCATTCTGCGCGCCGCATTCCGGTATCCATCAGCAACCGCAGCAGGGCCATGTCGCGACGTTCCTCGAAGCCGGTGCCCTCACAGGCCTTGAGGAGGCCCCGCAGCTGCTCGTCGCTCAGAATGGCTGGCGGCTGGACCGGTACCGCCGGCGGCTTCATGCGGGCCATGGGGGAGCGGGGGATTTCCTCCTCTTCGGCCAGCCAGCGGAAGAGCTGCTGGAGCGAGCGGTAGCGGTTGGCGACCGAGGCGGCGCGACGACCATCATCCTGGAGCTTGACGAGCCAAGCCTCTACATGCCGGGCTTCGATCAGGCCAACGTCCAGCGGAAGCCGCGACGCCGTCAAAAAGCGTCCGAAGTGGTCCATGGCGTCGAGATAGGTCTGGATCGTGCGCGGCGCCTTGTTCGCGGCGCGCAAGTGGCGACGGAAGCTGGCCTGAGCCTGATCGAGGCTCAAGTTGACCGCGCGAGGCGAATCGGTGACGATGTCGCCTGCCGTCGAGGCTCTTCTCATCGACATGTAGGCTCCAGATACGGCGAGACGAAGCTCGTCGAATCATGCGCTCTATCAGCGGTGTAGTCAAGCCTTGGACGAGTCAGGCGCTCTATCTGAGCGTAATCGTGGTGGCCTTAGCTCAACTGGCAGAGCATCGGATTGTGGCTCCGAAGGTTACGGGTTCAAGCCCCGTAGGCCACCCCATCTCAGGCTCGGATCGGCGTCACGAGCGCCCTTCTGATGCCATCCTCACAACTTCCGACTCTTGCCCAAGACAGGGCAAGGCCGTGCGGCCGAGAACCCCGACCAGCACTGGCCGGGGTCCTCTCTTTGGCAGGCGTGCCTCTACCGTTTGGCGGCCAAGGCCCAATTGCAGGTCGGGCGAAGTCTTGCCAGCGCACCGGTGTCTGCATATATTCGCCGTGGCGCCCACCCGGCGCCCAAGCTCCGACCCGGTCCCTGCGCGACCTGCTCGAGGGGCCAAAGGGGATTTGTGTCCTCTGGGTGATCTGTCGGTCATGAACTCTCAGGTCGTTGCCTTGGCGCGCAGGGGCGGTGCGATGGCCGGAGGGATCTGAATGACTGAGCAGAAGCATCTCAAGGCGCTCATCCGGGCCCGGATGGCGCGCACGGGCGAGTCGTACACCTCGGCTCGCAGCCACATCGTCAAGCCTGACGCTCGACCGAGCCTGACGCCGACTGCGGCGTTCCGCGCTCATGACAAGCACTGCATGACCGCCGTATTCACGCCGGACGACGCGCACATCATCAGCGGTGGCTTCGGTGGCCAGGCACGCATCTGGACCCTGGACGGGAGCTTGAGCGGCGAGCTCGTCGGCCATGAAGCGGCCGTCAGCGTCGTGCGGATCTCGCCGGACGGCGCGACCGTTGTCACCGCCGCGTCGGCCAAGACCGTCCGCGTCTGGGATCTCCAGACGAGGCGGCAGCGGTCTGTCCTCGGCCGGCATCGGAAGCAGGTGCTGGCGCTCGACCTCGACGCGTCGAGAGACCGCGTGTGGAGTGGCGGCCACGATGGGAGGCTGAACGCATGGAGCCTCGCGACGGCGCAGCTCGTGGCCGCCATCGACCTGGGAGGGAGTGTGAGGTCGGTCGCCGTGCGCCCGGTTGACGGCGTGGTCGCGGCGGCGACGGTCGGCTCGGGCATCGCGATCATCCGCGCCGACGGTGCGGAAATCGCGCGCGTGGCGGACGACATGGAGGCGGTCGGCTCGGTCGCCTGGGCAGCCGATGGCACCTTCCTGCTCGCCTCGACCCCGGGCGGCGCTACGGTCTAGGCCTCCGACGGATGGGAGGCCGTGCGGTCACTGGCCAGTGGCGCGGGGAGCATGCTGCCGATCGCACTCACCCTCGACGGCAGTCGCATCGCCCTGGGATGGGACCACCATGTGGGCCTCTGGAGCGCCGATGAGTCGCACCCGGAAGTGTCGGTCGAGGACCTGCCAAAGGGCGTCTACGGCCTCTCGTTCTCGCACGACGGTCGGTCGCTTGCCGCCGCAGCGGCCGACGGTCGCGTTCGAGTCTGGTCGGTGACCTAGCCGGCGGTCACCGAGGGCCGGCGACGTGCAGAACCTCGGGCGTGGTTCGCGGCTGGCCGTCGGCGTCGTCCCCGCGGGCCAGCCAGCGAGCCAGCCGCCACTCCACTGCCAGACCGATGATCGGCACGGCCGCGAACCAGTAGGCCGTGCTGGCCCAGCGGTCCAGGAACAGCACCAGCACGAAGGCCGCGCATCCCGCGAGGCACATGACGTCCCACTGACGAGCGAGCAGCCCGGCGACGGCGGGGATCGCGCCGAGCCAACGCCACTCGGGAATGTTCAGCGAGTTCGGTTCGGGATGGGCGGCTCTGCCCACCTCGACGTTTCGCAGGAGGTTGCCTGGCCCCCACGCCAGGAGTGGACTCCACAGCACCGCCGAAAGGCCCACGAGCGTCAGGGTCGCGTGCCAGCCTCCGTACCCGATGGCCGGCAGAAACCAGGCCGCGGCGTACGGCTTCAGTGCGGCAGCCACAGCCAGGAGCGCCGCTCCCCACACCGCATGCGAGCGGAGCAGGATCATCGCTCCCGCAATCAATAGGGCCGGCGAATAGTCGTTTACCCCCGACAGCGGTAGCGCCGCAACCGGCTCCCATGCCGCCATGACACCCAGCGTGAGCCACGCGCGCTGCCCAGCCAGCAGGACCAGCATCGCGACGGAGGCGACGACCTCCACCCACGGGCCGCCGACCAGCCACCAGCCGAGCGCAAGCGGGCCGTAGACGAACCCCTGGCCAAACGGGCCGTAGACGCCGACGTACGGGTTCTGTCCAGCGAACGCGGCCCATCCCGCCTGTTGCGCCACGATGATCTGGTCCGCGTCGCGTGGTTCGAGGTACGGCACGCGCAGGACGATGCCTGCGACAATGACTGCCGCACCGAAGGCCCACGGCATGCGGCGCAGTACGAGGGCGCTGAGCAGAAGCGCCCCGGTGCCGATCCACCACTCGGGCGCCCCGGCGGGGAGCGTATCGAGCGCGAGGAGTGCGAAGAGTCCGAGCGCCGCCGGCTGGTAGCACCGACGGACGATCGCGCCGGCCCTCGCGAGTCGGTTGGTGCCCCCCGTCATTGCTGGGACCTCTGGCCTGCTTGAGTCTCTTGACTTGCGGGACCGCGTATCGCCAGTTCCTGGCGCCTGCGCCAGCGGCACGACGACGGCGCCGTGGCTACATGCCGGGCTTCACGACCATTAGCACGATGATCGCGACCACGAGGAGCGCGAGCAGGATGCCGACCGTGCGGCTTCGCGAGCTGAGTGCAGCGAACTCGGGGGTGGCAGCGCCGCCGGACTCGTACGCCGCGATGAGCCTCGTGAGCGTCGGCGAGTAGAAGAGCAGGGCCAAGGCGCCCATGACCAGGTAGAGCCCGATGGCGGCGTAGACCCACAGCTGCGTGAACTCCCACGGCCCGGTGAGGACGAGCAGGATCCCCACGACGAGCAGCCCGGCATACGACGGGTTCGCGACGCGGTCGTCGAGGAACTTGATGCCGCGCAGGGCGTACCCCATGTGCTCGGGCTCGCGGGCCGCCCGCGCCTGCCAGATCGCGTAGCTGATGTTCAGTCCGACCGCCACGATCGCGAGGAAGATGTGCAGCACCTTCAGCCAGGGATAGGGGTCCACGTGCGTCTCCTCCGTCTTGGGCCGATACGTCCAGCCTAGGCGACCCGGGAAGCCCTTGACGCGAGAGTCACGCGAACCCAACATCGGGCCATCCACGATGGGGTGGGGAGCGTGAACTCGGTGGTGCTCGCGAGAACCGCATCGGGCTCGACGTACGTGCTCTCGGTCGGTCCCGAAGGGGTCCATTGGTGCCGGCTTCCGGCTGAGACCCTTCGAGCGCCATGGGTGGCCAGCGGCTGGGAAGAGAGCATGCCGCGGATCGTTCCCGGCGAGCGGCTGCTGATCGGAAACCTGCGGACCACGCCCGTCACGTCCGTCTCGATCCTGCCTGTCTGACGTCGGGTGCCGTAGTCGAGTCACGGCGCACCTCGTCGGTCTTCGGGATAAGGAAGGCGGCGGACGCTGCGGCCGCCAGCGCGCCGCCGACACCCAGGGTCAGGATGGCCAGCTCGATCGAGCCCTCGGCCAGGATCCCGGCGACGGCTGCGCCGATCGGGACCCCGAGGAAGTTGAAGGCCATCGAGACGGAGAAGGCCCGTCCCATCCACGCCGTCTCCGTCCTGCGCTGGCGCACCGTGAAGAGGGCGATGTCCATCGGCCCTGCCACCAGGCCGATCAGGAGCGATTCCACCGCGAGGAGCGCGAGGCCGAGGGGGACGAGCTCGCCCTGTCCGGCCGCCACGAGCAGCAGGAGCATGGCCGGGACGAGCGCCAGGGTTGGCCAGACGAGCAGGGCCCACTCCCGCCCGCGCGTGTCCATGCGACCGAACAGGAGGGCCGAGGCAATGCCCGAGATCCCGGAGACGGCGAAGACCAAACCGACCACGGTCTCGTTCAGGCCGAAGCGCTGGAGGACGATGAGGGGCAGCACGATGGTCGTCATGCCGTTCGTCAGGTTCACCGCCGAGATCGCGAAACCCAGGCCCCGCAGCGTGGGGTTGCGCCAGGTGTAGACCACCCCGTCCCAGGCATCGACCAGCAGGTTGCCCCTCGACGACGTCGGTGACGGCGGATCGGGCACGCCGAGCAGGGACAGGGCGGCCGCGCCGAATGCCACGCCGATCACGACCAGGGCGACCGCGCCACCGAAGAACGCCACCAGCGCCGCGGCGGTGGGCGGGCCCAGGATGATGGCGACGACGTACCCGTTCGAGTCGACCGCGTTCACCCGCTCCCAGAGGTGCTCGGGCACGATGATCGGGAAGAGGCTGCGCACGCCGACGTGGCTGAGAATTGATGTCAGCGACGATACGACCGCGATGATCAGCAGGAGCGGGCCGGGGAGCGCGTCGAGCAGGGCGAGGACGCCGATGAGCACCATGGCCAGCAGGGCGACGACGTAGTCGAGCAGGACGAGGCGGATGCGGCCGTGCCGATCGAGCAGCGCCCCGGCCAGCGGGCTGATCAGGAGGCCGGGGAAGACGCTTGCGAAGGTGACGAGTCCGGCGAATGCCGCCGAACCGTATCGGTCGAGCGTGAACAGGACGATGGCGACGCTGACCATCGACTGCGCCACGCGGGCGATCTGCATCGATACGAGGACCCGCCCCAGGGTTGGGACGCGCAGCAGGGCGCGGTAGGAGCGATCCTGGAGTTCCGTCACGGGACGCCGATTCTAAAGGCCGCGGCGTCGTAGCATGGCGCCCCCGACTCGAGGAAGCCGATGCCGTTCCCGCCCGACTTTGCCTGGGGCACCGCCACAGCCAGCTACCAGATCGAGGGCGCCGTCGACGAGGATGGGCGCGGACGGTCGATCTGGGACACGTTCAGCCACACCCCCGGCAACGTGGCGAACGGCGACACCGGCGACGTCGCCTGCGACCACTACCACCGCTGGTCCGATGACGTCGACCTGATCGCGTCGTATGGCCTGGGCGCGTACCGCTTCAGCGTTGCCTGGCCCCGGATCCAGCCGGACGGCCGCGGAGCCGCGAACCAGAAGGGGATCGACTTCTACCGGCGGCTGGTGGACCGGCTGGTGGAAAAGGGCATCAAGCCCGCCGCCACGCTCTACCACTGGGACCTGCCGCAGGCGCTGCAGGACGACGGAGGCGGGTGGCAGAACCGCGAGATCGTCGAGCGCTTCGCGGAGTATGCGGCGATCGTGTACGAGGCCCTCGGCGAGGACGTGGCGTGGTGGATCACGCACAACGAGCCGTGGGTCGTGGCCGCCATCGGCCATCGCACCGGCCGCCATGCCCCCGGGCTGCACGCCATCACGGCCGAGCTGAAGACCGCCCACCACCTCCTGCTCTCGCACGCCAGGGCCGTCGAGGCATACCGATCGACGGCGCTCACCGCACCGATCGGCATCTCGCTGAGCCTCGCGCCGACCTACCCAGAGCGCGGCACCGATGCGGACCGTGCCGCGGTCGACCTGTCCGACGCCTACGTCAATCGCTGGTATCTCGACCCCGTCTTCCGTGGCGACTATCCGGCCGACCTGTTGGTCCTGTTCAGGGAGCGCTACGGCCTCGACTGGGTCCGTGATGGCGACCTGCCCGGCATCGCGCAGCCGATCGATTTCCTGGGTGTGAACTACTACGCACGGCGTGTGGTGCGGGCGCCGGAGCCCGGCGAGACCGCTGAGTTTCCGTGGGTTGACAGCACGGTGCGCACGCCGGAGATACCGCGCTCCGCCATGGACTGGGAGATCACTCCCGACACGTTCACCGACCTCCTCGTGCGACTCGACGCCGACTACGGGGCTCCGCCCATCTTGATCACCGAGAATGGCTGCGCGATCGCGGACCAGGTCGCCGTCGACGGCGAAGTGCACGACGCGGGGCGGATCGAGTTCCTCCGCGGGCACCTGGCGGCCCTCGAGGAGGCGATCCGCCGTGGCGTGGACGTGCGCGGCTACTTCGCCTGGTCGCTGATGGACAACTTCGAGTGGGGCGAGGGGTATCAGCGCCGCTTCGGGATCACCTACGTCGACTATCCGACCCAGCGGCGCATCCCGAAGGACTCGGCGCGCTGGTACGCCGCGGTCGCCCGTCGCAACGGGATCGGCTAGGGCTCCTCGTCGCGGAGGGCAAGCACGCGGGGCAGGCCGGCGCGGAGGAGGCGCGGCGGTTCGTCGGGACTGCCATCGGTCACGATCGAGTTCGGGCCGGTCCGCTCCTCGCCGACGCGCGGCCGCTCGCTGGCGGCGGTCTGCAGGGTGTGCGTGACCTGCGTCACGCGAAAGTGGCGTCGCCCGCCGTCCTCACCGATGAACTCGATTCGCTCGCCCACCCGCGGCAGCGGGGCCGCGTGCTCGAGATCGGCGGACCAGCCCTCGTCGCCATCGTTGACGAGAAGGGTCCAGGCGGTGCCGACCGGGGGTCCGCCGTCGTCATCGCTGACCGGCTCGAGGACGGGGTCTCGCGCTTCGGTCTCGTTCATTGTCTGGGCCTCAAGCAAGGATCTTGCCGTATGGCGCCCGGATGGACTGCCGGCGCTTCTCCTGCCATGATGCGCCGCCGAACAGGGGGAGGAGGTCTGATGGAAGCGCAAGGGGCGGACACCGCGCGGGGCCGGCGCGAGCGATGGTGGCGATCGGTCTTCCTTATCGTGGCCACCGTCTACGTGACGCTGCTGCTGGTCGGCCTCCTGTTCCAGGTCCTCGGGGGCTTCGCACAGATCGCGCTCATCGTGTTCATGGCGTGGCTGCTGGCCTTCGTGCTCTCACCGGTCGTCGCGTGGCTGAGCCAGCGCCTGCCCTGGGGGCGGGGAGTGACCATCGGCTTTGTCTACGCCGTGACACTCCTGGGCAGCGGGTTCCTGCTGTTCTACGCCGTCTCCTCTGTCGGCGCCTCGATGGGCGAGATCGCCGACGAGTACCGCGTGACGCGGGTCCGGATCGAGGACACCCTCCGCGCATGGCAGCAGGCCGTCTCCTTCGGGCGGTTCGAGCCCGACCTGCTCTCGCTGTATCGCGACGTGGAGGGAACCGCCGTTCGCCTGGCGGACTCTGCGCTGGGGGACGTGCCGTCGGTGACGGTCGTCATCCTGGGCGCCCTGTTCCTGGTGATCATCCTCAGCCTCTACATGCTCGCGGACAGCGAGAACACTCTTGCCAAGCTGAACCGCGTCGTGCCGGCCAGGTACGCGGATGAGGCGGAGATTCTCGAGCGGAGCGTCTCGAGTGCGTTCGGCGGTTTCCTTCGTGCGCAGGTCATCCTGACCGGCCTGCAGGCGGCCCTCACGCTCGTCGTCGTGCTCGTGGCTGGCGTCCCATACGGGTTCCTGATCGTGGCGATCTCGGCGCTCGCCATGCTGATCCCGTTCTTCGGGCCGCCGCTGGCACTCGTCCCGCCCATCCTGGGCACGGCGGTCTTCAGTCCCGGCTGGCTCCTGGTCGTCGCGCCCGTGCTGCTGGTGACCCAGACCGTCCTGGTCAACTACCTCCAGCCGCGTCTCATGCGCGACGCGCTCGGGATGCATCCGATCCTGGTCCTGATCGGCCTCCTCGTCGGCGCGCAGGTGGCCGGCCTGTGGGGGGCGCTGTTCGGCATCCCGGTCCTGGCCGTCCTGAACGTGTTCTTCAACTACGCCATCAACCTGCGCACGATCGACGAGACACCCACCGTCGAGGTGCGCGAGATGATCGAGGAGGTTCGCCGCGAGGAGCCGGAGGCCACGCACGAGGAGCTGGTGGCCATGGCGGCCGACCGGGTGGAAGAGTCGATCGCCAGCGACGCGAACGAGTCGGCGTCGGACGTGCGGGAGGTCAGGGAGCAGGTGGAGGAGCGGGCCAAGCGGGCCTAGGCACCACGGTGCGCGTGGGTTTCGAGCACGTGGCATGCCGCCCGCCTGGCCCGGTGGTCCGGGGTCGGCACCGTACTCGACGATCGATAAGTCACCCCCGGACCGGACCGATCGGCTACTGACCGCGCGCGGAGTGGCGCCTACGGTGGTTGCGGGTGCCGAGCCACCCACCCGCATTCCTCGCCAGGAGACGCCGCATTGCCCGGCAACGCACCCAAGAGACGTCCGACCCGCATCATCGCTCGGACCCTCGTCTTTGGAACCAGCGCTCTGTTGGCCGCCGGGCTCCTCGTGTCGAGCCCCTCATCGACGACCGGCTGGAACCAGGGAGCCGCCGAAGGAACGCTGTGGCAGCTCCTCAACGGGGCCCGCACCAACAACGGCATGGCGCCGCTCCAGCAGCATGGCACGCTCGTCGGCATCGCCCGATGGCGCAGCTCCGACATGCTCGACCGCAACTACTTCAGCCACACCATCCCCGGCTGCGGCTGCCTCGTCTACTCCTATTACGACTCGAACGGCCTCTCCTACGTGTGGGGTGGCGAGAACATCGGCTGGAACTCCGGCCTTGATGACGCCTCCTCGCCCGTCCGGGTGCACGAGAACTTCATGGCCTCCGCCGGGCACCGCGCCAACGTCCTGACCGCTGCGTTCACCCACGGCGCCGTCGGCGCCGCGGCGGCCGACAACCGCATGTTCCAGGGCTACGTGCAGAACACGCGCATGTACACCGAGCTGTTTCTGCAGGCGCCCGGTGGCGGTGCGCCGCCCCCCGCGCCGGCTCCCGCGCCTCCCCCGTCCGGTGGCGGCGGCGGCGGTGGCGGCGGTGGCGGCGGCGGCGGTGGCGGCGGCGGCGGCGGCGGCGGCGCGGCCCAGCCGGTCGCCCAGGCGCAGCCGGCGGCCCAGGCAACTCCTCCACCGGAGCCGACACCGAAGGAGATGACCGTCGACGGGCTGCGTCGTCCCACATCGGCGGCAGGCCTGGACGGCGTCGCCAGCATCGTCATCGAGCGCAACGCCCCGGACCTGACGGAGCGCCTTGCGGCGGACGACGCACTCGGCCGCCCGCAGATCTCCAGCCAGTCCGCGACCGGCGACGACCCAGAGGAGCGACCGGTTCGCGCGCTGGAGGTCACCGCGGCCGCCCCGGCCGACGCGGGGCCCTTCGACGGGATCGTCGGAGCCCTGCTCGGCTTCCTGTTCGGCTGAAGGCTTTCCTCAGCCGGCGTCCGGGTCTGTCAGCCCGGGTGCAGCCAGTGCGGCCGATCCGCCGGGTGCGGGTGGGACCCGACCCGATGCGCCCGATGCGCCCGATGCGCCCGATGCCAATCCAGTTAGCCCTGTGACGAACGGAGGCTGACTCATCGGCTATTCGGCCAAGCTGGTTGGCCGAATGTCGGAGGAAGTCGGTGTTCGGGCCTCGTAGGCCACGTGGCCGCGGGTTCGGACGTCGCGGCGCCAACCCAGTTGGCATCGGTCAAGGCAGGGTCACCCAGGCGCACCGAAGCGCAATGAGACATATATACGTATATACGCCCTGCCCGGCCGTCCCTCGCGTGTGCCGGCACCTCGGTAGACTCACGGACCATGCCGGTGATCCTCGAGGCCCACGATCTCGTCAAGCGCTACCCGCTCGGCGAGGGCCAGGTCGAGGCCCTCAACGGAATCTCCCTGGCGGTCGAGCGCGGCGAGTTCGTGGCCATCATGGGCAGCTCGGGCTCGGGCAAGTCGACCATGCTGCAGCTGCTCGGCGGCCTGGACCTGCCGACGTCGGGCGAGGTCGTCATCGACGGCGTGCGGATCTCCACGCTCGATGACGAGCGCCGCACGCTGACCCGCCGGGATAAGACCGGCTTCGTCTTCCAGTTCTTCAACCTGATCCCGCTGCTGACCGTGGCGGAGAACGTCGCGCTGCCGTTCCTCATCGCCGGCGACCCGGCCACTCGTCACCGGTCGCGGATCGACGAGCTGCTGACCATGGTCGGGCTGGCCGACAAGGCGAATCACCGGCCCGATCAGCTGAGCGCGGGCGAGCAGCAGCGCGTGGCGCTGGCACGGGCGTTGGCAACCTCCCCGGCCATCCTCCTCGCCGATGAGCCCACGGGCAACCTCGACTACACCACCGGCACCGAGATCCTCGACCTGCTCTGGGATTCGGCCGATCGCCTGGAGCAGACGATCGTCCTCGTGACGCACGCCGCCCATGCCGCGGCCTACGCCGATCGCGTCCTCGTGGTTCGCGACGGCCGCATCCTGGACGAGATCGCGCTCGGACGGCGCCGCGACCACGATGCGCGCGAGCTCATCGCCCGCCTGGCCACGCTGGGACTCTAGGAGCGTCCATGCGGCTGGCGACGCTCGCCTGGCGCGGGCTCTTCGCCCGCCCGTTGCGGACCGCCCTCGCGGTCATCGGCATCGCCCTCGGCGTAGCCGTCGTGACCGCCACCATCGTCACCAGCGCGGCCGCCGACGCGGCACTCCGCAGCGCGACCGCCGACCTGCTCGGGACGGCCGACGTGCGGCTGCGCGCCTTCGCCGAGACCGGCTTCACTCCCCGGACCGTGCAGGCCCTGCGTGGATTCCCGGACGTGGATGCGGTTGCCCCGGTCTCCGAGCGTCGCCTCGTCGCGTACACGGCCCCCGGCGAGGCCGAGGGCGTCTTCTCCCTGCTCGTCCTCGGGATCGATCCGGATGCGGATGCTGCGATCCGTGAGCCGCGGCTGGTCGACGGCGTCCCCCTCTCGCCCGACAGTCCGACCGATGCGCTCGTGGCGGCGTCGTGGGCACTGCGGAACGGGCTCGATCTCGGCGACGAGATTCGGCTCAACGGCAGGCGTGAGGGGCTGCCGCCTCTGCGGATCATCGGCCTGATGGGTGACACCGGCTTCGCGGCACTCGAGCGCGGCGAGGTCCTGGTCGTCTCGCGGGCGACGCTCGACGAGTCGTTCGACGTGCCGGCCCCGATCCGATACCTGGACCTCGACCTCGGCGAGGGAGACGTGTCGGAGGCGCTCGACCGCGTCACTGCCAGCCTGGACGAGGCGTTCATCGTCGAGACGCCTGCGGACGCCGCCGCGCGGCTCGCCTCCGCCCAGGCGAGCTTCGGGAACGTCGCCTTCCTGTTCGGGCTGGTCGCGATGGTCTCGGGCGCGTTCCTGGCGGGGAACACGCTGGCCATGACGGTCGGGGAGCGAACGCGTGAGCTCGGCCTCCTGCGGGCCGCGGGCACCACCTCGCGCCAGGTGCGGGGCATCGTGCTGCGCCAGGCAGCCGCTCTCGGCGTGGCGGGCGCCGTGGTGGGCATTCTCGTCGGCATCCTGCTCGCGACGTGGATGATCGGCTTCCTGTCGTCGACCCGTGCGGCGCTCGTGGTCGGCCTGCCGCTGCCGCCCATGGGGCTGCTCCTCGCGTTCGTGCTGGGCGTGGGCGTCACGCTGGCCAGCGCGGTCGTCCCCGCCATGCGTGCCGCCCGCCTCTCGCCGCTCGATGCGTTGCGCCACTCGACCCGCACCGGCCTGGGGCTCGTCGACCGCCTGCGATGGCTGGTCGTTGCCGAGCTGGTGATCGTGGCACTCGCAATCGTGCTCCTCCCGGTGGAGCGTACGGAGACACCGTTCCTACCGATCGTTCTGTCCCTCGGCATTCTGCTGGGTGGCGCCGTGGCGACGGCCTTCGTGCTCGAGCCGCTGGGCAGGATCATCGGCCGCCCGTTCGAGTGGATCTTCGGCGCCCAGGGGCTGCTGGGCCGGGCGAACCTGTCGCGCGACCGTGCGCGGACCGGGCTGACGGTGGGCGGCATGATGATCGCGCTCGCCGCGGTCGTGGCCCTCGGCACGGTCGCCGAGTCCGCCCGAGCCGGCACGGAGCGCTGGGTCGACTCGATCCTGCCGGGCGGCCATGCCATCCGCAGCAGCGTCCCGCTCGACGTCGAGTCCTTCCGCCCGACCTTCGACGCCACCCCGGGCGTCCTGGTCGCCAGTCCCGTGTACGAGGTGCCGGCGGTACGCGTCACGGACGAGGGGCAGGAGGAAGTCGCGGTCGCCGGCATCGACCCCAACGTGTTCCAGGACTCGGGCGCGCTGATCGTGCGAGAGGCAGAGCGCGCCGATGCCTACGCGGACCTGCGCACCGGCGGCTCGGTGCTCGTCCCGGCGGCGCTCGCCACCCGAGAGGGGATCGACGTCGGCAATGTCATCGCCCTGGGCCTGCCCGGCGCCGAGCCGACCGAGTTCATCGTCGCGGGCATCGTCGAGTACACGATCCCGGCGCGGACGCCCGACGGGGCGCTGCTCGTCGGGGCGGCGGACGCGCGCGACCGGTTCGGCGTCACGACGTCGTCACTGTGGATCATGGTCCGCCAGCCGGACGTGCCATCCTCGGTCTTTGCTACCGCTGTGGGGGACACCGCCGCCCAGCTTTCCGCCCAGCCGCTGACGGCGCGCGATCTCGCCGGTGACCTCGCGCGCTCCCTCGATCGACTGGTCGGTCTGTTCGACGTGCTGGCGCTGATCTCGGTCGTCATCGGCGCGCTCGGCATCGTGAACACGCTCGGCATCGGGGTGAGCGAGCGCGTCCGCGAGATCGCCATCCTGCGCGCGCATGGCATGACCGTCGGGCAGGTGCAGGCGATGGTGGTGGCGGAGGCCGCGATGATGGGGGCCATCGGCGGCGTGCTCGCCATCGTCACCGGCCTGGCGGTGGCGTTCACGCTCGTCACCGGTGGGGCATCGGCCGACCTCGACGCCGGACTGCGCCTGCCGTGGGGGCTCCTGGCCGCGGTCGTCCTGGTCGGGACCGGCGTGTCTGCCCTGGCCGGTCTCTACCCCGCCCGGGTGGCGGCCAGGCTGTCCATCGTGCGCCACCTCACACACTTCGAATAGGAGCACCGATGTCGTCACCGACCCGATTCTGGGAGGCCACCGCGGGCCGCGCCTTCGTGGGCCGCCTCGCCGCCGGCACGGATCTCGTCGCGGAGATCGAGCGACTGTGCGCGGAGCAGGGCGTGGTGGCCGCGCAGGTGACCGTCATCGGCGCCGTGCGCCGCGTCAGCTATGCGTATTACGAGCAGGACGATCACCGCTACCTGGAGCTGGCGTCGACCACCCACCACGAGGTCGTCGGTTTCGTCGGCAACGTCTCGCTGCGAGACGACCGGCCCTTCCTGCACGCCCATGCCACGTTCGCGGATGCCGGCGGCGCCACGGTCGGCGGCCACCTCCTGCGCGGCTGCGAGGTGTTCGCCGCCGAGGTCATGATCCGGGAGCTCGGCGGGGTCTCGCTCGTTCGTGTCCCCGACGAGGAGACCGGGCTCGCCCTGTGGTGAGTGACCTCGACGCCCTCCTGGAGCGTCATTCGCCGGCGGTGCGGGAAGTGTTCGTCGCGCTTCGCGCGCTCGTGCGCGAGGTCTTGCCCGATGCGGTCGAGCAGCTGGACATGCCAGACCGGCTGCTCGCATTCGGCTTCGGCCCGCCCGCCGGCGTCCGCATGAGTGGCTTCGCGGTCGGGCTCATCCCTCATGCAGCACACGTCAACGTCCAGCTGGCCGACGGCGCCCTCCTGCCGGACCCGGAGCGCGTCGTGGAGGGTACCGGCAAGCGCATTCGCCACGTCAAGTGCCGCTCGCTGCAGGACGTCGCGGCCCCGGCGCTGCGCGCGGTCCTCGAGGAGCAGGCGTCGCGGCGTCGAGGCGGATAGGAGTGCCCTGGCTCAGAGACGATCAGCCGCCGGAATCGTCATCCTCGGTCCCGCGGTCCTGCTGACCGGGTGCCTTGTCGCGTCCGTGGCCGCCGCCGTTGCCCATGATCGACCCGATACCCGGATGGAACCCGAGCTCCTTCGCGATCCGGCCCCAGCCCATGCCGCTACCCTCGGTTCCGTCGCCGTCACGCATGGCCGTGATCGATTCGACCGTGATTTCGTCGTTCGGGTCGGCCGCCCAGGCCGTGACCCGGACGGCCCCGCCAACCCCGTAGCGGGTCGCGAGGTCAGCCAGCACCGCGTCGTCCACGGCGATTTCGCTGGCGCGCAGCCGATCGGCCGCATGCGCGACCTCCTCCGCCGTCGGCGGTGACTCGTCGTCGTCCTGCGTCACGCCCGCCGGCTCAGCCGTGGCCTGCGGCTGGCGCGTGGCGAGGACGGTGCCCGAGACAGCCAGAATGAGCGCTGCGCCGGCGAGCAGTGCGAGTCGAGTGCCTCGGTTCATCGGTCGGTCCCCCAGTTCACGTGACGTAGCGACAGCATACAGATTGAACCTTACGGTGAACCTTGCGTCCAGGGGCAGTGGTGCTGCGGTGCACCGGGCCTGCCCGCCGATGATTCAACATCCCTCGGGCCTTCTCTGAATGCCTTCGACGTCCTGGTCCTGGTACTGCTGCCGAAACAATGTCGGAGAGGGGCGGAACGGTCGGGTTAGTGTCAGTTGCTCGACGCGCGGATTGGCGGGATGTCATGGGACTTCGGTTGGGGAGCCGACTGGGGGGAACGTAACGATCCGGCCGGTGCCCTCGGGGGAACGAGGGGCCGGCCGGAGTCGTATTCACGGGGAGACGCCACCCGGCCCATCGTCCGGTCGCGCGAACCGTTGTCGCCGGCGCACCCGGCGCGTGCCTCAGCGTAGGAAAACCGGGCGCGTCCCGTAGGAAGGGGAGGCTGCCCGGAGTGCCCATAAGATAGGGACCCCCCGCGGACGTCGTCATGACGGACTTGTCATGAACAACCTGTCATGACGGCAGGCCCCCGGCTGGGACACCATCGGGATCATGCCGCCCCTGACGTTGGATCGAGAGCGCATCGCACTCCAGATTCGAGCCGTCGTCGTTCCGTATCGCCTCGAGCAGGAACGAAGGGACCCCGAGGCCTGCGAGAGCTACCGCGGTCGAGCGCGACCGCTTCTCGACTACCTGGACGACGCGGTCGGACCGCATCCCGACCTCCAGGCGGCGCTGGCTGCGGCTCGAGCGGAGCTGGGGCTCGACGCCTCGCGTCATTGAGCATCCCGTCACTGACGGGACTCAGTCGACGGGGAGCCGAGAAGCGCCTCTTCATCGCGTCCTTCGCGCTGCATGCCGCCACCGGGGCGGGGCGTACAGCCAGGAGCAGATCGCTCACGGCGGTCAGGCGGTCTCCGTCGTCGGCTATCTCGCAACCTCGCGCTTCTGGTGCGAGTCGTTCCAGAACTGGCAGAGCGAGTTCCTGGCGGTCGGCACCCTGATCGTGTTCTCGATCTTCCTGCGGCAGCGCGGATCGCCCGAGTCAAAGACCGTCGCCGCCAGCCACGCCGAGACGGGCGCCTGACTGCCGGAGGCGCGCAGCACACGATGGTCGCCTAGCGGGCGAGGCTATCGAGGTACGCGAAGGCGCGTTCGATGTCGTCGAGCGCGTCAGCGGGCTCGTCCTGCTCGACGACAAACCAATCGACGCCGGTTGACCGGCCCGCCTCGACG
>Ga0136619_10000248_pt1 | contig 19694 bp, 19 predicted proteins | sample AntDrymUQ3532106_2_FD_104807 | JGI IMG/M metagenome (GOLD analysis project Ga0136619, IMG submission 104807) | Polar desert sand microbial communities from Dry Valleys, Antarctica - metaG UQ353 (21.06) | ecosystem: Environmental > Terrestrial > Soil > Desert | place: Antarctica: Dry Valley...
AGTCGGTCACCAGCTCGACCATCTCCTGGCAGCTGAGGTTGGTGCCTTGCTCCTTGTGTCCCGCCACCGTCACACCTCCCCCCGCCGGTGCAGCCGCTCCAGCGCCGTACGCAGCGCGGTCCGGCCACGGTGCAGCAGCACCCGCTGGTTGACTGGAGTGATCTCGAGGGCGGCACACACCTCGCCCGACGTCAGCCCCGCGACATCTCGCATAGCCACGACCGAGCGCTGCCGCTCGGGCAGGCACTGCAGCGCCTCAACCAGCGCGGCCCGGCGTTCCGCGGCGAGCGCGGACCCCTCGGGGTCGTCGGCCAGCGGAGCGGGCCGGCCCAGCGAGGTCCAGTGGCCCGGCCACCTTTCGTCCGCGGAGTGGAACCGGTCCGGGTCCACCGACCCGGCGCCATCGCCAAGTGCGAGCGAGGACATCGGCGTGGTGCGCGACTCCCGCATGCCTCGGCTGATCGCGCGGTTGGTGAGGATGCGCAGCACCCAGGTTTTCAGCGACGAGCGGCCCTCGAACCGCGGCAGGCCCTGGATCACCGCCAGCCAGGTCTCCTGCACGACCTCCTCGGCGGACGCGTCGGTGGACACGTGCATCCGAGCGATGCGCGTCATAACCGGAGACCAGGCGACCACGATCTCAACGAAGGCCTGCTCGTCCCCGCGAAGCAGACGGGCGACGAGCTCCTTGTCAGACATCCCGCCAGACGCTAGTGCCCGCACCATCGGTGGGGCAGGGATTCTCACGCGCACGTCCAGCAGCCTCATGAGGTCGAGTGCTCTGCCGGCTGAGGCTGGGCCTCCCCCTCCAGCTGCTCCGCCTGGGAGATCGCCCACGCGGCGTTGACCATGCCGATGTGGCTGAACGCCTGCGGGAAGTTCCCGAGCAGCTCGCCCGTGGCCGGGTCGACCTCCTCGGCGAGCAGCCCCACGTCGTTGACGAAGCCGGCCGCGCGCTCGAAGACCTCGCGGGCCCGCTCCGGCTGCCCGGACAGTGCCAGCGCCTCTGCCAGCCAGAACGTGCACATGAGGAACGTGCCCTCCTCGCCGGCCAGGCCGTCGACCCCGCCCTCCGTGCGGTACCGGAAAACCAGGCCGCGGTCGTCGGTCAGCCGCTGCTCGGTGGCGGTGATCGTCGCCATCATCCGTGGGTCGTCGGCCGGCAGGAACCCGACGATCGCCATCATCAGGTTCGACGCGTCCAGATCGTCCGAGCCGATGCACTGGGTGAACGACTGCGCGCGCTCGCTCCAGCCCTTGTCGACGACGGTCTGCCAGATCTCGTCGCGGGACCGGGTCCACGCCTCGACCCGGTCCTCGGCGCCGATCCTGTCCGCGAGCGCAATGGCGCGGTCGAGCGCAACCCAGCACATGACCTTCGAGTAAAGGAAGTGCTGCGCCTCGCCGCGGACCTCCCAGATGCCCTGGTCGCGCTCGTTCCACTCCCGCGCCGCCGCGTCCGCGCAGGCCGCGAGGAACGCCTTGGTCTGGTCGTCGAGGTCGGAGAGCTGGTCGGCCAGCCGGTACGCGGCGCCGAGGAGCTCCCCGTACACGTCGATCTGGCGCTGGCTCCATGCGCCGTTCCCGACCCGTACGGGTCGGCTGTCCCGCCACCCCTCGAGGTGCGGGAGCTCGCGCTCGGTGAGGTCGTGCTCGCCACCGATCCCGAACATGATCTGCAGCGCCCGGTCGGGTCCAGCCCCGGACGCCGCCGCCGTGGTCATGAAAGCGAAGTAGTCGTCGGCCTCATCCGGACACGCCGCGACCCAGAGCGCCTCCATGGTGAAGCTGGCGTCGCGCACCCACGAGTAGCGGTAGTCCCAGTTGCGCTCGCCGCCGACCTCCTCGGGCAGGCTGGTGGTCGCGGCGGCCACCACCGCGCCGCTCGGCTGGTAGGACAGCGCCTGCAGCACCCGCCCGCTGTGGTGCACCAGGTCGGCCCACGGACCCTCGTAGCTCTGGTGCATGTCGGCCCAGGAGCGCCAGGCGTCGACAGTGTTGTCGACCTGCTCGGCGAGCTCCTGCTGCGACCAGACCCGCGCGGGCGTCTGCTCCAGAGTGGTCCGGTGCAGGCCGAGGTGGACGGTCTCGCCCGCCTGCAGGTGGTGGGTCCCGGTGGCCGTGCCATGGCCGACCTCGAGCTCGAAAGGCACGCTGACGACCAGCCACTCGGCGCCGCCACGAGCCGTGACGCCGCCGTCAACGGCGGCGAGCAGCGGCACGATCAGCCCGTACTCCGGCCGCGGCCGGTAGTCGAGGCTCACCTCGACCGCACCCTCGGTGCACTCGAGCCGCCGGACCAGCAGGTGCGGCACGTCCGTCCCGAGCCGGTGTCCACCGTTGTCCTCTCCCATCGCCAGCAGGTCGGTGAGTACGAGGGTGCCGGCGTCGGTGCCGAACGTGGTCTCCAGGACCAGCGTGTTCTCGACGTATCGGCGCGTGCTGCGCCACTCCCCGACGGGCTGGACCTGCCAGTACCCGGCCTCGTTGCCCAGCAGCCGGGCGAAGATCGGCGGCGAGTCGAACCGGGGGAAGGCCAGCCACTCGACCGAACCGGCGCGGTCCACCAGGCCGGTCGAGTGCCGGTCGCCGATGAGGGCGTGGTCGCCGATGGGGGTGTTCGACATGTAGGTACGTCCCGTCCGGGCCGGGAGCGTTACGAAGCCATGGCCGAACCACCCGTGGCGCGCGGCGTAACGCTCCCGACCGGTCCGGTGACCTGCAGGGGTGAGCGAACCCGGTGACGCGGTTGCCGCCGCCCGCCGGGTGCCGGGCGCCGCCGCAGCGGGTTCGATCGACGTCGACTACACGTTGCGGGTGGCCAGCGTCGACGGAGGCTGGCTGTTCGCGATCGGCGACTGCAACGGGCTGGCGCCGCTCACGCACATGGGCAAGTACCAGGCTCGGGTCGCGGCCGACCAGATTCTCGGGAAGGACTCCCGCGACCGCGCCAGCGCCCAGGCGGTGCCGCGCGTCACCTTCACCAACCCGCAGGTGTGCGCGGTCGGGCTGACAGAGGCGCAGGCGCGCGAGCGCGGCATCACCGTGCATGCACTCACGTACGGCACCGGCGACGTCCCCGGCGCGTACACGCTCGGCGAACACATCGCAGGGACCAGCAAGGTTCACCGGGCCGGGCGTGCAGGAGCTGCTGCACTCGGCCACCGTCGCGGTCGCCGCGGCGGTGCCGCTCGACCAGCTGTGGCACGCGGTCCCTGCGTTCCCGACCGTGAGCGAGGTCTGGCTGCATCTGTTGGAGTCGTACGGCCTCTAGCGCGCCGGCGGCGACGGACGCGCAAGCGCAGCGCTGCCGCATGCCCCGTTACGGGGCTTGTGGCCTGGGCCGTGGGTGCCCGCTCACTCGCTGGACCAGGTGGTCTCGAACGAGGGGTAGAGTGTCAGCCCGCCGTCGACGAAGACGGTCTGGCCGGTGATGTAGGCCGCCTCGTCCGAGCAGAGGAACGCGGTCACCGCCGCCATCTCCTCCGACGTGCCGGCGCGGCGCATCGGGATGTGGCTCTCCACCGCCCTCCTCTTGTCCGGGTCGTCGATCCACGACCGGTTGATGGGCGTGACGGTGGCGCCAGGGCCGATGCCGTTCACCCGGATGCCACGCGCCGCGTACTCGAGCGCCAGCGTGTGGGTGAGGTTTTGCATGCCGCCCTTGGACACCGAGTAGCCGACGAAGCGCGGCTTGGGGATGACCTGGTGCACGCTGGACACGTTGACGATGGCGCCGCCGTCGGAGTCGAGGAAGTGCCGGATCGCATGCTGCGCGCAGAGGAACGCGCCGCGCAGGTTCACCGCGAGCACCTTGTCGAAGTCGGCCACCGCGAGGTCCTCGGTGTCCTTGGCGACCTGGATGCCGGCGTTGTTGATCAGGAAGTCGAGCCGCCCGTACTCGGAGGCCACCTGGGAGAACATCGCCTCGACCTCGTCCTCGCGGGAGACGTCGGCCTCGACGATGGTCGGCCTGGTCCCGGCACTGCTCATCTGCGCCATGCACGTGTCGACCCCGTGCTGGATGGTCTCCCGGGTCTCCTCCGCGCCCTCGGGCCGGCCGGCGTAGTTGATCGCGACGTCGACACCCTCTTCACCCAGCCGGACGGCGATCGCCTGGCCGATGCCTGAGCTGCCTCCGGTCACCACCGCGACCTTGCCGCGCAATCCCAGCATGTCGTGCACCTCGTTCCGGGTCGCCGTTGCTGCTCAGTCTTGCCGAGGCGGGCCGCGTTACACCGAGCAGGTGCGGCGTAACACAGGACGCGGTCGTACGGACTGCGTGGCATGACTGGCGGTCAGCACCAGTTGCGCCACGACGACCAGGTGGCGGTCATCGACGGACTCGGAGCCGGGCTGCGCCGGTACGCGGTGGGCGACTGGGAGGTCGTCGACGGCTATCCCGCCGGCACCCGGCCGGATGGCGCCCGTGGGCAGCTGCTCGCGCCGTGGCCGAACCGGATCCGCGACGGGCGCTACCGCTGGGGCGACGAGGAGATGCAGCTCGAGATCACCGAGCCGCCGGCGCACAACGCGATCCACGGTCTGGTGCGAAGGCTGCCGTTCTCGCTGCGGGCCTGGGACGGAGCCTCGATCGTGCTCGGCATCGGGCTGGAGCCGCAGCCGGGCTACCCGTTCCGGCTCGCCCTGGAGGTGTCGTACGCGCTGACCGACACCGGGCTGTCCGTTGCCATAACCGCCCGCAACCTGGGTGAGCGGCCCGCGCCGTACGCCGTCGGCCAGCACCCGTACCTGCAGGTCGGCACCGAGCACGTCGACGACGCCGTGCTGACCATCCCGGCAACGCGCTGGCTGGAAACCGACGACCGCGGCATTCCGGTGCGCGAGCGGCCGGTGGACGGGACGGCGCTGGACTTCCGCGAGCCGCGACCGATCGGCACCCAGGTGCTCGACACCGCCTACTGCGGCCTGCACTACGGCGACTCGGGCATCGCGGTGGCCCGGCTCACCCGCCCGGACGCTTTCCGGGTCGTGGACTTGTGGGTGGCTGCTCCCGCCGACTACCTGCAGGTCTTCACCGGTGACACGCTGCCGGACCGGGATCGGCGCCGACGCTCCGTCGCCATCGAACCCATGTCCGCGCCGGCCAACGCCTTCAACAGCGATCCCGCCGGTGTGGCATTGGCGTCGGGCGCCAGCCACGAGCTGCATTGGGGCATCTCACCGAGCATCCGCAGGTGAACGAAACGTAGGTCGATCAGCCTGCCTCAAGGGGGCATACTTTTCAGTCTGAGCAGCCACCAGGGAGGGCACGGTGATGCAGGAAGTGCTCATCACCCTGTGCGGCGTGCTGGTCGCGCTCCTCGGGGGTTGCCTGTGGTACGTGCTCACCCGCATGGGGACACGAATCGACGGCTTGGACGAACGGTTGCGAAACGTGGAACAGGCCGTCACCCGGATCGATGGACGCATCGAGCATCTAGAGGGGCGCATGGAGCGCGTCGAAGGTCGCCTCGAACGCATCGAGGCTCAGCTGGCCGGCCTGGATGAGCGCATCAGCACCGTGCTGGACAAGCTCCAGGAGATGGGCGAGCGCCTGACCGTCGTGCAGGAACGAACCGCACCTGCCTAGGACTCACTCGGGGACGTTGTCGGCGTCGCCGCCGACGACGTAGTCGGTGGTCACGCCGTCGTACATCAGGTGCGCGAGCAGCCCCTCGGTCACGTGCGGCAGGTTGTGGCAGTGGTCCATCCACACGCCCGGGTTGTCAGCGACGAACGCGATCTCGTACGTCTCGTCGTCCTCGACGTTAAGTGAGTCGACCCACAATGGGCTGCCGGTGTAGCCCTCCCCGTTCCGGCTGAGCACCAGGGCGTGATGGCCGTGCAGGTGCATCGGGTGCACCTCCCCACTCGTGTTCTCGATCGTCATCCGCACCACGTCGCCCTCGGCCACGACGTACATCGGGATGTCGGGGAACATCTCGCCGTTGACCGTCCACCACAGCCCCGGTCGGCCGTCGAGGAAGCCGGGCCAGCGGCCGATCCGGTAGTCGAACGACCGGTCGAAGTCGAGCTCGAACGGTATCGGCGCCGGCTCGCCGTACGCGAGCAGGTCGAGCTCGGTCTCGGGCTCGTCGCCAGCCGGCGCGGTCGCACCCTCGGGACCGACAACCAGGGAGGCGCCGCCACCGCCAGCGCCAATACGCACCGCTGACCCGTCGGTCGGAACCGTAAACTCGAGGTCCACCCGTCCGCCGGCGGTAACCAGCACGGAGGTGTCGGTGACCCCGCTCGGCTCATTGAGGTCGAAGCCGTCGACAGCGACCACCTGGTACGGAGCGCCCGCAACCCAGGTCGGCATCGGCCCGTTGTCGGTGTTGACCACCCGGACCCGCACTGGGCTGCCCGGCTCGGCCGGCTGCCAGCTCTCGCCCACCGCACCGTTGACGGTCCGGTTGCCGTCGTACGTGTGCACGGCCGCAACTACGTCGACGTCGGTGGCCACGCCGTCGCGCGGCTCCACGACGAGCGTGCCGAAGAGCCCGCCGCGTACCTGCTCGTGCGACACCTGGTGCGAGTGGAACCAGTACGTGCCGACGTCGTCCACGACGAAGCGGTAGACGTGCTCGCCGCCGGCGTCGACCGCGTCCTGGGTGACCCCGGCCACCCCGTCCTCCGCGTTGGGCACGTCGACGCCGTGCCAGTGCAGCGTCGTCCCGTCCGGGACGGACTCGTTGACCAGCGTGACCTCGACCAGGTCGCCCTGGGTTGCCCGAATCTCGGGGCCGGGCGACGTTCCGTTCAGGGTGTAGCCGTCGACGGTCGGGCCGTCGACCAGGTCGATGCTCTCCTTGCGGGCTGTGACGGCGACGGCGACGTCGGGCTCGCCGTTAGTCGGACCGGTGAGCGTGGACAAGTCCTGCGCGCCGTCCATGCCGTGGTCCATCGCCGGCCCGCCGCCGAGGTCGACGACCCCCATGTCCATCACGTTGTAGGTGTCCGGCACCAGGCTGGCCCACCACAGCCAGCCGAGTGGTCCGACGATCGCCAGCGTCGCAGCGGTGGCCACCAGCGTCCGCAGGTGGCGCCGCGTCGCAGCCACCAATCAGGCGGGCGCGGTCGTGCGCGGCTGCTCGGGTCCTGTGGTCGGCGCCAGCGCGGCAACCCGTGCGCCGGCCCGCTCGGCGACGATCGCGAGCGCGAGCGCGTTCATGCCGTGCAGCAGCCCGATCACCGGAGCTGAGAAGGACACCAGGGCGAGCAGGAACTGCAGCACCACGAGGCCGAAGATGATCGCTGCCCACTTGACCCCGCCGGGGATCTTGGCGAAGAACGACAGGACCAGCAGCACCAGGCTGATCACCGGGATCACGATCGTGCCCACCATGGCGTGCAGGAGCTGGCCGGCGTTGTAGTCGGTGTTCTCGTCGAAGACGGCGCCATCCTCGACCTCGGACAGCACCTCGAACCAGCCGAACGCGATGAGGGCGGCCTGCACGATGACGCCGAGCGCGACGAGTCGGGCGAGCGCGACGTAGGTGGATCGCATGGAACCTCCAGGTGCGTACGGGGCCGGTACGGACCCCTGCGGGAGTCTAGAGCCCGCCCGGCCGGACCACGGGCAATTTGGGTCAGACCCGCTGGAGGTCGGCGGCCAGGGCGTCGTTGACCTCGGTACGGGACGCGACGCCGAGCTTGCGCAGGATGTTGGACACGTGCACCGCGGCGGTCCTGGGGGAGATGTAGAGCCGCCGGGCCAGCTCGGCGTTGGTGAGCCCGTCGGCGACCAGCCCAGCCACCTCGCGCTCTCGGCGAGTCAGCGCGGCCAGGCCAGTGACGGCGCCGTGCTCGTCAGCCGGGGTGATGCCCAGCCGGAGCTGCACCCCGTCGAGCTGAGCGACCCGCCACCCGCCCCAACGCCCCAGCAGCTCGGCCGCGGCGGTCGCCTGTTCGCGCGCCGGCTCTGTGCGCCCGAGCGCGAGCAGGGACCGAGCCGCGCCGACGGCGGCGGTCCCGCGAACGGACGGCAGCAGGGCGGTCGCCTCGGCCGCCGACTCGTAGCCCTTCCGGGCGTCCTCGACGTCGCCGCGTGCCTCGGCCAGCTGGGCGTCCACCAGCCAGCCGTACTCCTGCATGCCGTCGTGGTCCATGAGGTCGCGGCCGATGCGTTCCAGCGTCTCGTGTGGCAGCCCGGCGAAGACGGCCGCAGCGACCAGGTCGTGGGTCTGTGACTCGCTGCGCCAGGACTGCTCCTCGAGCCCAGCGTAGACGTCGTCCAGCGCCCGCTCGGCTGCGCCGATGTCGCCGCGGCGGCAGGCGAGGTGGAACCCCAGGCCGGGTACGCCGGCCCCGGAGATGCGCGCATCCCGTAGCTCGTCGATCAGCTCGCCCGCCTCGTCGAGCCGACCCGCCTCGAGGTAGAGCCCGGCGAGGAACACCGAGTGGTAGTCCGCGCGTCGGCCCCGCCGCAGGTAGCTGCGCTCCCGGTCCCGGCCGAGCTGCAGCGCGTTGATCGCCGCGTCGAGCTCACCCTTGTGCATCTTCAGACGGGCGCGGCCCTGGTAGTACGCCGCCACCGACAGCGACTCGAACCCGGCGCGTTCGGCATCGGTGCGCATCCGTTCGAGCATCTCGGCGTGCTCGGACGGCGACGCTGGCGGAGCCTGCGAGACCAGTGTGTTGAGCCCGCGCGCAGCGAGCACCCACTCGCCGAGCTCCTCCGCCTCGTCCACGACTCCGGCCAGCAGGGCGCGGCCTTCGTCGCTGGTCGCCGCCCGGTCGGTGAGCGCGCCACCCTTCTCAATCAGGGCGGCCACCCGTACGTGTGGCAGGTCGAGCTCGTCGGCAAGCGCGAGTGCGCGGTCGGACCACTCCAGCGCGTCGTCGAGGCGGTCGTCGAGCCACGACGCCTGCGCCACCGCGGTCATCGCCAACGCCTGGTCGGCACCAGGGGGAAGGTCCTCGATGAGCTGCTCGACGTCGGCGGTGAGCCGGCGCATCTCCTCGGTGTCGTCGAGCTCCCAGGCGAGGCGGATCAGCAGGTAGAGCGCGTCGGCCCGGTCGCTCACGGTCGCGGTGTGGTCGCGCCACGAGCGGGCGTAGCCGACCGCGTCCTCACCCAGGCCAGCGAGCCAAGCCGCCCGCGCGGCACCAGCCAGCAGCGGCGGGTCGTCGGCTGCCTCGTCGAGCCCGAGCTCGGCCAGCTGGAGTGCTTGGTACGCCGAGCCGATCGACAGGTACAGCGCGGTGCCGCGCCGCGCGGCGTCGACCATGTCGTCGTAGCGGCCGGCTGCGCGGGCATGCAGCGCCACCATCGCCGGGTCCGAGCCGCCTTCCGCGAGCAACGCGTCGAGCGCAGCCTCGTGCAGCCGGCGGCGTTGCCGCCCGAGCAGCTGCGAGGCGATCGCCTCGCGGAGCAGGACGTGGCGGAAGCTGAGCTCGTCCTCGCCGAACTCCACCAGCACTCCGCGGTCGACCAGCTCGCGCAGCACCGCGATGAGCTCCCGCTCGTCCGCCCCGCTCACGGTGGCGAGCAGGTCAAACGGCACCCGGTGTCCGAGCACGGCAGCCGCCTCGACGACCTGCTGCGCCTGCGGCTCGAGGTCGTCGACCTGCCGGCGAAGCAGCTCAGCGAGGTTCCACGGCAGGGGATGCTCGTCCAGGGTCTCGAGGTCGGCACCCTCGTGCCCGCGGACCAGCTCCTCGAGGAAGAACGGGTTCCCACCGGTGCGCTGGTGCAGCGCAGCCACGGTGCGAAACGGCGCTGGGGCGCCGGTGATCGCGACGACCAGTGCGCCCGTGTCGGCCACGCTCAGCCGGTTCAGACCGATGTGGGTGACGGTGTAGCTCCGCTCGAGCCGCTCGAGCAGGGCGGCGACAGGTCTCCTGCTGGTGACCTCGTCCGGGCGGTACGTGGCGACCAGCAGCCGGGGGCCGGACTGGTCGGCCAACCGCTCGAACAGCGCGGCGCTCTCGGAGTCGGCCCAGTGCAGGTCCTCGATCACGATGACCGACGGCTGGTCGTCGACGATCTCGTCGACGATCGACAGCCCGATGTGCAGGCGCTCCACCGAGCTGCGGGTGGGGTCGGCCAGCGCGACCAGCTGCTCCTCTGGCACGCCGAGGCGCCCGTCGACGGCGTCCAGCAGCACCTCGTACGGACGTGCGAGCGAGCCGGGCTCAGCGTGCCCGACCAGGACCACTTGGTCACCGCTGAGAGTGCCCAGGAGCTCGTTGATCAGTCGGGTCTTGCCGATGCCCGGCTCGCCTGCGACCACTGCGACGTGCGGCCTGCGGGACTCCGCGAGGCGGCTCAGCTGCCGGAGCTCGCGGTCCCGCCCGACCATCATCGAGGTGGTACCGGCACGCGATCTACCCACCGAACGAGGGTATCGCCGGCCCGGCGGCCGAACCGCCGCCGCGAGGTGCTGCGGTTCGCGCCGCGGGCCTCGCCACCGGCGGCTGGCCGCCGCCTGGCGGCGGCGAGCCGGCGGTACTGCTCGGCTTCGGCGATCAGCTCACGCTGACGGTCGCGGGCCAGTGTCATCGCCAGGTCTGGGTGCAACATGGTGACCGTCTCCTTTCGGTTTCTTCTCGGTGCACCCATCGTGGCTCGGTAAGAGGCAGCTTCCATCGGTAGCGGTTACCTATCTTTCCCAGGGGGAGCTACCTAGTCGGGGTCCGGCGGGCCTAGGCATGCCTACGGTTCTGCTGCGGGCACTGCCCGATCCGGCTCAGCGCGCGAGGAGGTTCAGGAGGATGGTGAGGCCGAGAGGATCATCACCAGGCAGCCGGCCGCGCCGCGAGTGACCGTACGCGCACCGGGCTCATGGTGAGTCGATCCTGGTCTGGTCGTGGCAGTTCGGCGCCGGCGCCCCGGACGGAGGCGCGTCTACCCATCCTGGCCCAGATCTTGCCATCCCGCCTGCTCAGGAGCGGTCTTTGCCACGAGCATGCGGACCACCGCGGCCGGTCCGGCAGCGTACGCGCGGCGCTGCCGCTCGGCACCGGTGCCCTCCTGCTCGAGATGCGCCACAGTCGATCGCACCGCCGACAGGTCGCCGACGTCCTCGAGGGCATCGCGCACTCGTACGACGAGTTGTTGGACCAGCGCGCCCGCCGGCGCCGTTCGTTGAGCCACGAGGTCGACGCCCGGTCCAGCAAGCCCGTGCCGGGCGGCGTTCCAGACGCCAGCCGCGGCGACCTGGCTGTCCACCTCCGGTGCTTCCCGCCCAGCAGCTCTCTCGGTCAGCGCCGTCCTGACCAACGCCCGCGACAGCGCGGCCTGCAACACCGCCCCGTCCGGAGTGATCGACGCGTCCGCAGCTCGGAACTCGACGGTGGGCAGGTGCGGAGACGGCCGAGCGAGCCAGAACGTCATCCGGTCGTCGACGAGCACACCGAGGTCCACCAGCCGTGCCACCTCCTCGTCGTAGGCACGTGCCGAGTCAAACGCAGGTGGCACTCCGGAGCCCGGAAAGCGCGCCTGCTGGACCATGCGCCAGCTGGCGTACCCCGTGTCGACGCCGGCGTGGAACGGAGAGTTCCCGGACAGCGCGAGCAGGACAGGCAGCCATGGGCGCAGGTGGCTGATCACCGCGACCGCGGTGTCACGGTCGGGAACCCCCACGTGGACGTGCAGACCGCACGACTCGTAGCCGACGAGCAGCCCGCCGTACTGTTCGCCGATCCGCGCGAAACGCTTGCCGCGGCCGATGGCCGCTGGCGGGCCCGTCAACGGCGGGGTCCCGGTGGCGACGATGTGGGCCCGCTGGGAGTCAGCTGCGGTGGCCAGGGTGCTCCGGCCCTGCCGGAGCCGGGTACGGACCTCGTCCAGCGTGGTGCTCACCCCGGTTACCGCCTCGACCTGGGTGGCGAGCAGCTCGTCGTGGAGCAGGGTGCCGGCGGGTGGCGAGTCGGCGGCTGCGAGCACCTCCGCGGCTCTGGCGACGGGCCGGCCCGATGATCGGTCGACGAGGAAGAACTCCTCCTCGACACCGACGGTGCGCCCCGGCTCCGGCATACCCAAACACTAGGAACGACCGGCCGCGAGCGCGACTGACCGCCTCGGACGCCTGCCGTCCAGTTGCGAGTCCGATCCACGCCGCTAGTGTCTTGGTCGTCGCCAAAGCACGCCGGCGACACCAGCGGGGCTCACCCACATGTGACGGAAGCAGTGCTGATGGACCGCAACATTCTCGCGGTAGACGTCGGGGAGAGCTTCGAAAACGCTCTGGACGAGTTTTTCGCGTTCCTGCCACGACTGCTGGCGTTCCTCATCATCTTGATCGTCGGCTGGATCGTGGCCACGATCATCCGAACTGTCGTCCGCAAGCTCCTCGAGAAGCTTGGCGTCGACCGCCAGGTGCGCAGCTCCCAGGCAAACCAGTACGTCGAGCGGGCGATGCCGGGTGCCAGCCCGTCCAGCGGAATCGCTCGGGTGGTGTTCCTGCTGGTGTTCGCGTTCTTCTTCTTCACCGCGATCGGTGCGCTCAACATTCCGGCGCTGACCGACTTCATGAACGACGTGCTGGCCTACCTGCCCAACATCCTCGTCGCGATCGTGATCTTCGTCATCGCCGCGGTGGTGTCCGGCGCCGTCGCGGCCGGTATCGCCAAGGTCATGGGCGACACCACGACAGGAAAGGTTGCCGCAACCGTTGTCCCTGCCCTCGTCATGGTGATCGCGCTGTTCATGATCCTCGAGCAGCTCAACATCGCCCCCGAGATCGTGCGCATCGCGTTCGGGGCGACGATGTTCGCCCTCGCGCTCGGCCTCGCACTCGCCTTCGGCCTGGGCGGACGGAGCATTGCGCAGCGGATGCTCGAGGACGCCTACGACGCGGGCCAGCGCAACAAGGACCAGGTCGCCCAGGACCTGCAAGCCGGCCGGGACCGGGCGAAGGCGGAGGCGCAGTCAGCGGCTGAAGGCTCGGGATCAGCGGCTGGGACGGCTCCGGGAGCGGCACCCACCACCGGGCAGCCGACGACGCAGTCGTTCTCGAGTCCCGACGACCCGCGCCGCACTCCATAGCGGCGAGGGCCTTTCGGGGAAGCCCGCCAGCCGGGGGGGCCGGCTATGTGGAGCGGTGCTGGCTGAGCATCCGGATCACGGCGCGTTCGATCGCTCCGTGCGTCGCTGGGTGCCCCGGGTCGGTGTCCTCGCCGAGCCGGCGCAGCGACCGCTCGATTGTGATGCCGTCCTCGAACAGGTCGATGACCCGGGGATCGACGTACGCACTGCGGACGACCGCAGGCGTGTTGCCGAGGTAGTCCGCGACTTCGCTCATGGCCCGGGCAACGGCGCGCTTGCGGGCGGTGGGTGAGTCGGAGGCACGTGACGACACCGCAAGCGCGACCGCCGCGAGCACGGTGCCGTGCCAGGTGCGGAAGTCCTTGGCGGTGATCGAGCCGCCGACCAGCTCCTTGAGGTGCTCGTTGATCTCGACCGACTCGACATCGTGCCAGCGACCGTTCTCCTTGTACGCCAGCAGCTCGTCGGTGCCGCCGCGCCGCCGATGCAGCTCCCGTACCGTCGTGATGACGTCCGGGTCGGCCAGCGCGGTCAGTTGGTCCTTGCCGCCCTTCGCGACGTAGGCGATCTCGACCCGGTCGCCCGTGACCGTGACGTGGTCCTTGCGGATCGTCGCCAGCCCATAGCTCTCGTGCTCCTCGGCGTACTCCTCCCCGCCGATGCGGAAGAAGCCGAGGTCGAGCAGCCGGAACGCGAGCGCCAGCGCGCGTCGCCGTGGCATCCCCTTGGCCTTGAGGTCGCGAGCGACACGCTCGCGCGCCTTGGGCAGTCGCTTGGCGACGGTCAGGACGTGGTCGAACTTCGCCTCGTCCCGCTGCCTTCGCCACTCGGGGTGGTAGAGGTACTGCTTGCGGCCGGCGGCGTCGACCCCAATCGCCTGGATGTGCCCGTTGGGGTACTGGCAGATCCAGACGTCCTCCCACGCCGGCGGGATGACCAGGTCCTTGCAGCGGACGATGTCGGTGGTCGCGAGCCGGCTGCCGGTCGCGTCCACGTAGACGAAGCCCTTGCCGTGTCGACGGCGGGCCCAGCCCGGCCCGGTCGGCGCGGCCCGCTTCAGCCTCAGGACAGTGCCTTCAGCAGCTGGGCCTTCGTCATCCTCGACCGGCCCTTGATGCCGGCGCGCTTCGCGTCGGCGTACAGCTGCTCCTTCGTCCGGCCTTGCGCACCGGAGTGCGAGCGCAGGCCACCGCGTCGGCCCGAGGAGATGTCGTCTGTAGACGTGCGGCTGCGCTGCTTGGCCTCACCGGTGCGCGCCCGCTCCTTGTTCACCGTTCGGGCGGCAATCTCCTCGGCCCGATCAGTGCTGGTGCCGCGCTTCTTCGCGCTCTTCTTGACCTTCTCGTACTGGCGCTCCCGCTTGGCGCTCCAGGCCTGCTGTGGCATGCCCTCGCCTCCCGTCGTCCGACTTGGCTACGAAACCACGACCCCGTCGGGAGCGAAACCCGGGCGGTGGCGCACGTACGAGGCTCAGCCGCCCGGCAGGCTCGGGTCGGGGCCGTCGGGCGCTCTTCGGTCGGTCGCCTTCACCATCTCGCGGGAGATGTCGCGCAACTTCATGTTGCTGCTTCGAGAGACCCGGACGAGGAACTGGAACGCGCGGTCCTCGTCCATGGAGTAGCGCTCCATCAGGATGCCGATCGCCTGACCGATCTCCTTGCGGGTTGACAGCGCCAGGTTGAGGCCCTCCTCCACGCGCGCCTTGCCCATCGCAATGGCGGCATGGGTCGCGAACAGCCGTCCGATGTGTTGGGTGTCGATGTCGAACTCGTCGACCTCGGTCGAGTACAGGTTGAGTACGGCTTCCATGTGCGCGTCGCGGGTGAGCAGGTAGGCCATCCGGGCCCGCACCCCCAGCTCGTTCGCCCGCAGGGTGAAGCGGGGCCATTGATCCGGGTTGTCGCGATGGTCGATGACCTGCGACTCGCCACTCGTCAGCGCGTGCACGCATGGACCCTCGCCGGTCTCGTACTGCAGCTCGTCCAGGTCGCGCACCAGCTGGTCGGTGGCTGCGACCGTCTCGAGCCGGCCGTTGCTGAGGCGCCTGGTGACGCTGGCGTGGTCGACGCCAGGCACGGCGCCGAGCACCGTGTGCACCGCGGCATCGAGGGCATCGTCCAGGGACTGTTCCTCGTCCAGCCGGTCGGCGGTATCTGCCATCACGTCGGCGAGCCGGAACCGGTCGCTGTCGGACATCGGCGCCATGCCGTCGACCATGCGGGCCGTCCTTCCGGACCAGGTCCTGGTTGGTGAACCCCGGAGACGCGCATGTTAGCCGGTGGGGAAGGGAACCGACGGTGGGTCGTTGCGCGGAGAGCGCCGCTCAACGAACCGCCGTGCCGCGCACCTGTTCACACGCGACAAGTGGGCCGTAACGTTCTACGCCTGAGATTGCGCCCGCCGTCGACCCACCTGCGGTGAGCATCGGGCGGGCGGCGGGATCAGCCGAACAGCCGCCCCATCAGCGCGGTGAGCCCGAACGCTGTGCGGTTGAGGGTGTCCTCGATGCCCTCGAACCCCTCGTTCGGGTTCAGCTGGTTGCTGCCGAAGTCGACGTCACGGTCGTCGGCCGTGCCGCCGATGTTGTCCGGGCCGGGGCCGAAGATGGCCCGGGCGTTGCCGCCCTGGTCCATCAGGTTCGCTTTCTGGTCGAACTGGTCGACGTGCCAGTTGCCGAGGATGTGGCCGGCCTCGTGCGCGGTGATGTTGCCCAGCACCTGACCGACCCACGCGACCCGGTTGCTCTTCCGCTTCATCCAGTAGTTCGCCGAGTACTGCTCGAACTCGCCGTCCCTCGGCCCGGACAGGATGTCCAGCAGCAGCAGCCCGCTCTCCTCCCGGTCAAAGTTTCCCGGGTCGATCGACTGAGCTACCCCGATCGTGAAGACGCCCGACTCCCGGATCGTCCCGCCCACGATTATTCGGCTCACGTTCGGGTCACCGAACGGATCCGCGTGGTCACGGCTGTTGAGGATCTCGACATCGAAGTTCTCGTTGTTCCCGTGAGCCCTCATGTCCTCCTCGACGCTCTCGGTCACGACGTCGACGACCCGGTCGATCAACGCGTTCTCCTGGGACGCGGCCAGCCCCCACCGGCCGAGGAAGCCCGACAACGGGCTGAGCTCGCTGACCCCGCTGCCGCCCCAGATCCCGGTGTTGACCCGCTCGCCGTCGAAGTCGAGGAACAGCGTCTGGGTTCCCTGCGAGCTGGACGCCTCGCCGCCGGTCTCGTACACCTCGAGGTCGGCCTGGTAGTCGCCGGTGCCGCTGGTCACCTCGACGGTGTAGCGGCCGTCGATAGACGCCGAGTGGTCGACCACCGCGCGACCGCCGCCCGGCATCGGCGTCACGTCGGGGAAGATGAAGCTGGCGTCGAACCTCGAGCCGAAGACCAGCTTGCCGGCGGGGTCGTAGACCGACAGCCGGCCGACGTCGTCCACGGTCCCGCCGAGCTCGTCGCCCTCGTCCAGGCGTACGGCGTAGAAGTCCCGGTCCGGTCGGACGGCCGAGATCCGCAGCCGGTAGTCGCCTTGCCGGTTGGCGCCATTGCCGCTGCCCGACTCGAAGGGGTCCCGCAGCCGGGTGTGACCGGAGCTGGCCATGACGTAGTAGGTCCCCGGCTCCACGGGCCGGGTCACGGTGACCTTGTTGCCGTGGCTGTGCCGGTTCGCGATCCTGCGTCCGTCCGCGTTCCAGTACGTGACCCCCGGATACAGCCGGTTCTCGTCGCCGGTCCGCGTCAGGGTCGTGACCAGCTGGCGCCCGGCCGGGATCCGAACCCTGAAGAAGTCGAAGTCGCCGTTTCCAGTGCCGGCCTGGCCGTGCGGACCGTCACCGATGCGACCCTCGGTGGTCACCCCCAGCGTGCGCCTGGGGATCTCGGTCGCGGCCGCCTTTCGGATCGAGCCGTTGTCCTCGTCCGGCCGCTTCAGTCGCCGGATGCGGACGTCCTCCTTGGTGAGGCTGCCGAAGATGCTGACCCCGGGCTCCTCACCCCCGCCAGTACCGAACCCGGCGACCGGCTCTGCCGAGTCCTGGCTGTCGTTGGCACCCAGCAGATCGTCGGGCTCCTGCTCGTCGTACGAGAGCGGCTCCTCCAGCCGGGCGCGCTCGCGCGCGGTCTGGCGACTCTCCTGCCGGGCGAGGCTGCGCCAGTACTTCCAGTCCACCGCGTCGATGTCGGGCAGCAGCGACAGCCAAGGGATCGACTCGGCCACGGTGTGCCCGTTGTGATGGACGGTCGGGCGTGGCCCCGGGCGGTCGTCCGCCTCGGACGGCGCCGCGGCGGCCGGCCCAGCGGTGACGGCCAGCGCCGCGATGGTCGTGGTCGCGGTGCATCGGACCGCGAAGACAGCGAGTCTGTTCACGACTCCCCCTCGGGTGTCGGCCGCAGCCCCGACGTCGGCACGCGGGGCGGGAGTGCGAGCCGTGGTGGGGGTACCAGACCACATCGACGGTTACCGTGACCATGATCTGCCGAAACCGTTATCCCTCGGCGGATGCAGCCCCTACTTACGTCGAGGCTGAGATCGGTGGAGACGAAGGGACTCGAACCCTCAACCCCCGCCTTGCAAAGGCGGTGCTCTGCCAGTTGAGCTACGTCCCCGGGTGGACGATGCGGGTCAGCGCCGTCGGTCGGGCTCCTGGCCGAGCGAGTCCGTCGCCTCGGCCCACAGGTCTGCCTCGGCCCGGTCGGCCCTGCTGCGCTGGTAGACCCATGCTGCCCCGGCGGCGGCTGCGGCCAGCGCGAGAAGCTTCTTCATCGAGACCTCCTGAGTCGGGGGCGTGGGCCTGGCTGGACTTGAACCAGCGACCTCTTCCTTATCAGGGAAGCGCTCTAACCGGGCTGAGCTACAGGCCCCCGTACTGACGCGACCGGCCACGGAAGGCTAGCCGATCGCACTACTCCCGGGGCCTCAGCGGTCCTCGGCCAGGGTGACCTCGAAGCCGCCGAGCAGGGCGGCTGCCAGGTTGTAGAGGAACGCCCCCAGCGTGGCCAGCGCGGTGAGCAGCACGATGTTGGCCGCCGACACCACCATCGCCAGACCCATCACCCGGCCGAAGCCGGCGTACTGGATCACGTCGAAGTCGCTGCCGGTGCGGGCGTTACGGAGCGCGTCGACGCTGGAGTTGATCGCCTCCCACACGCCGGCCGCGTCGAGCACCGCCCACACGATCGCCACCGCGATCACCGTGACGATGGCCAGTGCGACCGACAGCGCGAACGCCATCTTCATCACCGACCACGGGTCCAGCCGCACGATCCGCAGCCGCGCCTTCCGCGGCGCCTGGCCGCGGGACTTGCTCGCCGCCGCCGGCCCTGGTCGAGAGGGTCGCGCCGGCTTGCGGGCTTGCTTCTTGGCGGCTTGCGTTGTCGGCGGCGTTGTCGGCGGCGCTGTCGGCGGCGCTGTCGGCGGCGCTGCCGGAGAGGTAGTGGCCGGCGCCGGCGGTGCGTACGGCGGTGCCATCGCGGCGGTCGGTGGGCCGCCGTCGCGGACGCGCTCGGACGCGGACTCCCGCGCCGGTCGGGACCGCTCGGGCGACGCCTGTGCGGGCTCCTCGGCGGGCGGTCCGGTCAGCGTGCGCCGCGGGAACAGCGGTGCCCCCTGGTCGGAACGTTCGCTCATCGGGTCTCCTGCCCTCCGGCCTCGGTTTCGGGCGCGGTGGACTCGTCGTCAGTCACGTCCTGCTCGGCGTTGCGGGCGATGGCGACCACCTCATCGCCAGCCGTCACGTCGACGAACTTCACCCCCATCGTGTCACGTCCCTTCACCAGCACGCTCGCGACAGGGCTGCGGGTGACCTGCCCCGAGGACCGGATCGCCAGCACCTCGTCACTCTCCCCGACCACGACGGCGCCAACCACCCTGCCGCGCCCATCGTCCAGCCGCATCGCCTTGACGCCGTACGCGGCGCGGTTCGTCAGCCGGTAGCCGTCGACCGCCGAGCGCTTGCCGAACCCACCGGAAGTGACGGTGAACACGTACTGCCCCGAGTGCTCCTCGCCGGCCCGGATCACGCTCATGGCCAGCACCTCGTCGCCAGCCCGCAGCTTCATCCCGATCACCCCGGCGCTGACCCGCCCCATCGGTCGGAAGTCGCCGTCCTCGGCCACGAACCGCACCGCCTGCGCGTGCCGCGACACGAGCAGCACCTCGTCGCCGGGCTTCACCAGGTCGGCGCCGATCAGCGTGTCGTCGTCGCTCCTGAAGTTCAGCGCGATCAGCCCCGCCTGACGCGGCGAGTCGTACGCGGTGAGCCGAGACTTCTTCACCAGACCCTTGCGGGTCGCCAGCACGAGGTAGGGCGCCTGCTCGTAGTCGCGGACCGCGAGCACCTCGGCGATCTGCTCGCCCGGCGTGAAGCTGAGCAACCCCGCGACGTGACCGCCCTTGGCGTCGCGGTTGGCCTCGGGCAGCTGGTACGCCTTCGTGCGGTAGACCCGGCCCTGGTCGGTGAAGAACAGGATCCAGTGGTGCGTACGGGTCGCGAACAGGTGCTCGACGACGTCGTCGGGGCGTAGCACGGCGCCTCGCACCCCCTTGCCGCCGCGCTTCTGCAGCCGGTATGCGTCGGTGCGAGTGCGCTTGGCGTACCCGCCGCGGGTGATCGTGACGATGACGTCCTCGTCGGGGATCAGGTCCTCCATCGACAGGTCGCCGTCGGCCGGGATGATCTGGCTGCGCCGGGCGTTGGC
>Ga0136619_10000252_pt1 | contig 19555 bp, 21 predicted proteins | sample AntDrymUQ3532106_2_FD_104807 | JGI IMG/M metagenome (GOLD analysis project Ga0136619, IMG submission 104807) | Polar desert sand microbial communities from Dry Valleys, Antarctica - metaG UQ353 (21.06) | ecosystem: Environmental > Terrestrial > Soil > Desert | place: Antarctica: Dry Valley...
GCGATCAAAGATCTCGGTCGTGAAGGGCACAAGCTTCTCGGGACCAAACGGTAGATGTCTTTGTGTAGTAGTAGCCATGTCTCCATTTCTACCACTGTCCGAACTTATTGCCGAAGGTCAGTACAGCGGGTTGCAGCATAGATGACCTATCAGGTATCATGAAGGCATGAACGCATACTCAGAAGACCTCAGAATGAAGATCGTCGAGGCGCTCAGGCGGGGGATGGGCAAGAGCGAAGCCGCCCGCACCTTCTCAGTTAGCCTCTCATCCAGAAAGCGCTACGCTAAACTCGCCGAGGAAGGCCGCTCGCTCGCACCCAAGAAGAGGCCTGGCTCAAGACCGAAGCTCTCCGAGCGGGAGAGGAAGCTGCTTGAAGAGGACATAAAGGAGCGCCCTTTCATCACTCTGCAGCAGCGGTGTGAGTATCTGCGGGCAGTAGCCTCTGTGGAGGTCAGCCGATCCACAGTGTGCCGAGCCATACACAAGCGGATGAGATCCACAAGGAAAAAGGGGGTAGATCGGCTACAGAGCGCGACGAGTTTATGAGGGCCGCCTGGAGGGTGATGGTAGCCGGGGTGGTGGACCCCAGGAAGCTGGTGTTTGTTGATGAGTGTGGCACTCACACCTCGCTGGCTCCTACCTACGGCTACTCTCCCAAAGGCGAGCGGCTGAAGCTCTCCGTAGCACGTAACAGAGGTAAGAACACGACGGTGCTGGCGAGCATCACTTTAGAAGGGATGGGACCCTCCATGGCGGTTGAGGGCTCGACCACGAAAGAGGTCTTCTCGAGGCTTATCTAGAGGAGGTTCTCCTCCCCGAACTGGAGGAGGGTCAAGTGGTGGTCATGGACAGACTGCCGGCATACAGGCCAAATAGGGTGAGGGAGCTGATCGAGGGACGGGGCTTGGAGCTTATGTACCTGCCTTCCTACTCCCCGGATTACAATCCCATCGAGGAGGCCTTCTCGAAGATCAAGGAGATCCTACGCAGGGCTTGCGCCAGGACTCGCGAGGCCCTGCTCGAAGCGCTGGGGGAAGCGTTATCGGCGGTCAGCCTCAAGGATGCCCAGGGATATTTCGAGCATGCCGGTTACCATCCTACGGCTCAACTACTATGAAACGTGCTGTTGGTACTAATTGCCGCCCGGCTGGCTCAAGTCATAACCTTCGGTCTCGCCGATAAAGTTTGATGCTATTTGGTCCTAATTGCCGAGGCGTAAATGTTCAAAATGAGGCTATTCTCCCCCATGACTTGCCTCCGAAAGCATGTCAATGGCGAAAGCTCCACGTTGTGCCTACGTAAATCGCAAGGCATGGGGAAGCTAGAAATCTAGTCAGGGTGGGCCATCGGCTATACTTGCTTCCCGGATGGGCGGACTGCTTATAACCATTGACGGGCCCGCCGGGAGCGGGAAGAGCTCGGTCGCCCGGGCCGTAGCCGGACGGCTCGGCGTTGCCGACCTCAACACCGGCGCCCTCTACAGGGCTGTGGCGCTCGTGGCGCTGAGGGAGGATCTGGATCTCGACGACGATACCGCCCTCTCCGAAGCCGCCGCAAGCATCGAACTTTCTCCTGATGGTGCGCGGATACACGGAGCGGCGGTCTTTGAGGACGAGTTGCGTACCCCCGAGGTCTCGGCGGCGGCGTCGAAGGTCTCCGCCCACCCCGACGTGCGCAAGGTGCTGCTCGATGTGCAGCGGAGGGCCGCGGAGGAGGCGCGGAAGGCGGGCGGCGCGGTGGTGGAGGGGCGGGACATCGGGACCGTGGTGCTCCCCGGCGCGGACCTCAAGGTATTTCTCTCGGCTGCCCCCGAGGAGCGGGCGCGCCGCCGGGCCGTCCAGAGCGGCCGCGAGGGGGAGCTCGCCCGCATCCGGGAGGCAATGAAGGTGCGCGACCGCCAGGACTCCGAGCGGGAGGCCTCGCCCCTGAAACCAGCCCCCGACGCCGTGGTCCTCGACACCACGGAGCTCGGCCTGGAGGAGGTCGTCTCGCGGGTGCTGGACCTGGCGCGCGGAATTCGGCGGGGGGCGTGAGGGAAGCCCCCATGACGGGACGACCGTGGCCCGCCGGCATGTCTTCGCGCTACCGGCTCTTCCGGGGGATGCTGCGGGCGCTGGGACGTATCTTCCTCGGGTTCACGGTCCACGGCGCGGAGAACACGCCCGATAGGGTGTCCCTGGTCGTGGCCTCCAACCACCGTCGGTTCTTCGACCCCGTCTTCGTGTGCATGGCCGTGCCCCGGCGCTTGCAGTGGATGGCGAAGAAGGAGCTCTTCGTCCCCGGCCTGCGGTGGTTTTTCGCCCTGATCGGCTCTTTCCCCGTGGACCGCCAGGGCGGGGGACGCGCCGCGTTGCGCGTCGCCCTGGGATTTCTCGGAGAAGGATTCGCCCTCGGCATCTTCCCCGAGGGCACCCGCCGCAAGGAAGGCGCATCCTCCGAGGCCAAGAGCGGAGCCGTGATGCTCGCCGTCCGCGGCGACGCGCGGGTCCTTCCCGTCTTCGTCGGCAGGATCCCCGGCCCCGCCGCCCGCCTCAGGGGAGAGAAGTTCCACATCTACGTCGGCGAACCGCTAGCGATGGACAAGAACCTGCGGGGGAGACAGCAGTACCGGGAGGCGGCCGACGACCTCCTCCGCTCCATCTACGCGCTGCCGGAGCAAGAGCCGGTGGACCGCCGATGATGCCAACTACGCTCGATCGCCGCCCCATCCGGCGCGGGAGCCGGACTCCGCACCCGGATTCGGTATGAGCCGGACTCCCGTGGTGGCGGTGGTCGGCGCTCCCAACGTGGGGAAGAGCTCGCTGGTCAACCGCATCCTGCGCCGCCGGCGGGCCGTGGTCTCCGAGCAGCCGGGCACCACCCGCGATCGTACCTACGACCGGGCCGAGTGGGCCGGACGGGAGTTTGATCTCGTCGATACCGGGGGCATGGAGCCCACCGCCAGGATGGGCCTCGAGGCGCTCGTCACCCTGCAGGCCCGGGTCGCCGTCGAGGAGGCGGATGTGATCCTGCACCTCGTAGACGCCCGCACGGGTCCCACGGAGGCCGACGCCGCCGTCGCCCGCGAGCTGCGCCGCGCCCCGGGCAAGGCCGGTCGGGTCGTCCTTGCCGTGAACAAGCTGGACAACCCCGCCGACGACGCAGACCGGCACCTGTTCCACTCTTTGGGCGAGGGAGAACCGCACGCGGTCTCGGCGGTGCATGGTATCGGGGTGGGGGACCTGCTTGACGTGATCGTCTCGCTCCTGCCGGAGGCGGAGGCCGAGGAGGAAGAACGTCTGCCGCGGCTGGCGATCATCGGGCGGCCCAACGTAGGCAAGAGCACCCTGCTCAACCGCCTGCTCGGCGCGGAGCGCGCGGTCGTCTCCGAGGTCGCCGGCACCACCACCGACGCGGTCGCGGGCGAGGTCGCCTCGGAGGACGGGGCGGAACGATACCTCCTTCTGGACACCGCCGGGGTGGGGAGCGGCTCGCGGAAGGCGGGGGGCGTGCCATACTACTCGGCCTTGCGCACCGAGGAGGCTGTCAGGCGCTCGGACGTGTCGTTGCTCCTGGTGGACGCCGTCGAGGGGCTCGTCGCCTCCGACCTGCGGCTGGCGCGTCAGATAGAGGACGCCGGCCGCACCTGCGGTGTGATCTTCAACAAGCGCGACCTCGTCCCCGACGAACGGCTGCGGGAGATAGAAGATGTAGTCGCCGCCCGCATGACGGACCTCCGCCCCCCGGTTTTGGGTATTTCCGCGCTATCGGGCGCGGGCGTGGAGGGCGTGCTACCTCTGGCCGCCCGGCTGCTGCGGGCGTACCACTTGCGTCTCCCCACGCACGAGGTAGCCGAGTTCGTCAACCAGATCGTCGGCCGCACCGCCCCGCCTGGAGGAGTCAAGATCCGGTACGCCACCCAGACCGGCAGCACTCCTCCAGGGTTCCTGCTCTTCGCCAACCGCCCGAAGGACCTCCCTGATAGCTACCTCCGCTATGTGGAGAACTCCATCCGGGCGAGGTACGATCTCTACGGGGTGAGCGTCAGGATACGAGTCAAGAGCAGCCGTTAGGAGAAGAAAGGCCTGATGCCGGAACCACGGAACGAGGAGCGGGCTCGCCGGTCGCGCTGGTCCGGGCGCCCCGAAGATCGGGTTCTTACCATACCCAACGTCCTCACGCTGCTCAGGTTCCTCGCCGTGCCGGTAGTGCTCCTGTTGCTCCTCTCTGAAACGGACGTCACGGACGTGGCAGCGGGGGTGCTCTTCGTTCTCGCCGCGCTCACGGACTTGCTGGACGGTGTGATCGCGCGCCGCACCATCCCCACGCGCCTGGGCGCCCTCCTCGACCCGGTGGCCGACCGGCTGATGCTCTCTGGGGTCGCGGTCGTGCTCGCTATGCGGGGACTCCTGCCCGTCTGGGCGGTCGCAATCCTCGTCGGGCGCGACCTGCTCGCGCTCGTGGGAGGGCTCGCGTTCGGGGGCAGGATCCGGGTCAATCCGGTCGGCAAGGCGGCGACCGCCGTGCTCATGATCGCCGTCGCTTTGGTTATACTCGGGAGAGGGAACCTGGAGACCACGGGAGGGATCATGTTCTACGCGGGATTCGCACTCTCGCTCGCGGCCGCTTTAGGCTACGCCGTCAGGGTCTCGCGGGTGTTCGGCAATTCGGACCGGGGACCGGGGGACGCGGGGTGAAAGCGGTCATCATGGCCGGCGGGCAGGGGACCCGCCTGCGGCCCCTGACCAGCGACCAGCCGAAGCCCATGATCCCCATAGCCGGCGTTCCGTGCATGGAGCACATCGTGAACCTGCTCGCCCGCCACGGCTTCACCGACATCGTGGTGACCCTCCAGTTCATGCCGGAAGCCATACAAGACTACTTCGGGGACGGCTCCGAGTGGGGCGTGAACATCGCCTACTCCATCGAAGACTCGCCTGCCGGAACCGCGGGCTCCGTCAAGATGGCCGAGGAGCAGCTCGATCTCCGGGGGGAGCGGTTCCTCGTCATAAGCGGAGATGCCCTCACCGACTGCGACCTCGCCCGCGTCGTGAGTTTCCACGAGGAGAAGAGATCCGAGGCCACGATGGTGCTCAAGAGCGTCGAGAACCCGCTGGACTTCGGCATCGTGATAACCGGGGAGGACGGGCGGATCTCGCGTTTCCTAGAAAAACCGGCCTGGGGGCAGGTCTTCTCGGATACCGTCAACACCGGCATCTACCTCCTCGAAGCGTCGGTAATGGATGAGATCCCCGACCCCGAACAGGATGAGTACGATTTCTCCAAAGAGTTGTTCCCGAAGCTCCTGGACGCCGGACACTCGTTGTACGGTTTCGTCACGGAGGATTACTGGGAAGACATAGGGACGCTTGAGCAGTACGCTGGGGCGCAGCGCGACGTGCTCGACGGCCGGATGCGTGGTGTCCGGCCTCCGGGCACCCGCCTGCGCGAGAACGTCTACGTCGGTCACAATGCCAGCGTGGACGACGAGTTGCTCGAAGGGCCGGTCGTCATTGGGGAGGACGTCAGGGTGGATGAAGGGGCCAGGATCAGCCCGTACTCCGTCATCGGGGACAACGTTGTGATCTCCTCCGGCGCCACCGTCGAACGCAGCGTCGTCGCCGAGGGCTCATATATTGGCGAAGGCGCGCAACTCATCGACACCCTCGTAGGCCGCTCATCCTATGTGCAGGCCCGCGCCCGCATCCTCGAACGTTCCGCGCTCGGTGACGACGTCATAGTTGGAGAGGGAGCCACCGTCTCCCCGGACGTCAAGGTCTTCCCGCACAAGACCGTCGAGAGCGGCGCGAACGTTACGCAGTCCCTGATCTACGAGACGATGGGCCTGCGCACCGTCTTCAAGGGCGGCATCGTCACGGGCAAGTTCAACGTGGACCTCACCCCCGAGTTCGTGATACGCCTCGCCTCCTCATTCGGCACCACCCTCGACCCTGGCGCCGTCGTCACCCTGGGCCGCGACGCCTCGCGCTCCGCGCAGGTTGCCAAACGTGCGATGTCAGCCGCGCTGCTAGGCACCGGGGTGAACGTCCGCGACCTCCGTGCCGCCCACGCGGGCGTCGTCCGCCACGATGTTCTGGCCGGCAAGTCCTCTGCGGGGATTCATGCGCGGGCTGGGGGAGACCCAGATGATGTAGAGGTTTTGTTCTTCTCCTCCGACGCCACGCCGATGACGGAGTCCGACCAGCGTGGGGTGGAGAAGGTCTTTGTGCGCGAGGAGTATCGCCGGGCGCACGGCGAGGGGATTGGGGAGTTGATCTACCCCGGCCGCGCCGTCGAGCAATATGTGGAGCGCCTCGAACGCGCCGTGGACCGCGCGAAGACCACGGGCAAAACGGTTGTCGCGGACTTCTCGGGCGGGGTTGCGGGCCTGGTCGCCAGCCGGGCTTTCTCGCGACTCGGGATCAACGCCGTCGTCGTCTCGGGTTTCGCCAACGCCAACGTGGTTGGCGGCGAATCACGAGCCACTCTCCAGGAGGCCCTGGAGCGCGTCGGAGGCATCGTGCCCACGGTCGGGGCGGCGTTCGGGTGCGTCGTTGGGCCCACGGGCGAGGACGTGCACTTCGTGGACGATGCCGGAGAATTCGTCCCCCCCGACGTGATGCTCGCGTGCTTCCTGGATCGGATGCGCCCCGCCGAAGCGGTGTTGCCTGTCAACCTCAGCAAGGGGTACGCCGGGCTCATCGAGCGGCGCGGCGGCCGCCTCGCGGAGAGCCGCACGGGCCTCGGCAACGTCGCCCTCGAAGGCGCCCGCGTGGACGCCGACCTCGCGGCCACCGGCGACGGCCGCTACGTGTTCCCTTCCTTCCTGCCGGCGCCGGACTGCTTCGCGACGCTGGGCAAGGCCCTGGAGGCGTTCGGCGAAGAACCGCTCGTCAGCGTCCGCGGAAAGTACGGGGAGCGGTTCGGCAACGTCGTCCGGGAGCGTCTGGAGTGCCCGTGGGCCGCGAAAGGGCGCGTGATGCGCGGCCTCGCCGAGAAATTCGGCGGCGACCCGGACGCCATCCTCACCGACGGCGTCAAGCTCAACGTGGATGGCGGCTGGGTCTTGATGCTCCCCGACCCCGACAACCCGCTCTTCTACGTCTACGCCGAGTCCGAAGGCGCATCCGATGGCGTATCTGGGGACGGAGACGGTGCGGCTCCGGCGGACCTAATGCGGGACTACGTGCGGCTGGTCCGGGATCTCATCCAGGACGTACGATAATCGTCGCCTGAGACTGTACTTCAGGTTCAGGCGAAGTTATACTGCGGGTTATGAGTGAGCACGAACCGCCGAGGGGAGAGGTGCCGGAGGAGGCGTTCGACTGGCAGGAGGACGACGACCTCACGTCGCTCTCCGAGGGGCGTTTGAGGGAGCTTCTGAGCGAGCTTGCCGAGGAGGAGCCGGCTGTTAGCTACCGGCGGCGCCTGTTGCGGGGGAGGATAGGCCTTATCCGGACGGATCTCGTCCGGAGGGACGGGGCTGTGCTGCCCCCCGAGGAGCCGGTGCTCGTGCTCGTGGGCGAACCTTCGGCTACGGAAGCCGGAGGCCCCGGGGATCCAGAGTGTCGGGGGAGCTCTTGAGGACCTGCCCGAACTGCTCCGCCGCTGTGGAGAACGACATGAAATTCTGCCCCGAGTGTGGCCAGCCCCTGGACTTCGGACAGTCCACCGTCTCCTACGCGCCCAGTTTCGAGGAAGAAGAGGACGTGTCGGCGGTGAGTAGCGGTGGAGCGAATGGTGCGGCCCTTATCGAGTTGGATCAGGTGGAGGGAACAGCTGGCCGCAGGATGCACGACGTGGGGGAGGAGGTGGTGACCGTGGGCCGGGGGCCGGAGAGCAGCATCCACCTCGACGACGTGACGGTCTCCCGCGAGCACGCGGAGGTAATGCGCGGAGACAGCGGGTTCAGGATACGCGACGCCGGCAGCCTCAACGGCACCTACGTCAACCGGGTGCGGGTGGACTCCGTGGACCTGCGCAACGGCGACGAAATACAGATAGGCCGCTACCGGTTCAAGTTCGTGGTCACTTGACGCCAGAGCGTTGGAAGGGAACTGCAAGGAAACGCGCGGAGAGGACGGGAGTGAGTCAGGTTGGAGAACGCTAACACCGGCAAAGACAGCTACACCATAGGCGAGGTCGTGGCCCGCTTGCGGCAGGAGTTCCCGACGTTGTCGGTGAGCAAGATCCGCTACCTGGAGCGCAGGCGTTTGATCAACCTGACGCGCACGCGGGGCGGATACCGGCTCTTCTCCCCGCAGGACGTGGAGCTTCTGCGCTACATCCTGACGCTGCAAGACAAGGAATATCTGCCGCTCAAGGTGATCAAGAAGCGCATCGAGGGCGGGGCGCCGGTTCCGACCTCAGGGGAGCCCGGCAACGAGTTCTCTCGGGTTCTCGAGGATCGCGTCTACACCCGCGAAGAGTTGGCCGACGCCATAGAGGTCGAGTCGCGCTTCGTGGACGATCTTGCGACGGTAGGTGTGATCGGCCGCAACGGCGAGCTTCGCCAGCGCGACGTGGAGATCGCGCGCATGGCCCTGGAGATGGCGAAGTACTCCATCCAACCCCGCCACCTGCGCGGCATGATGGCCGCCGTTGACCGCGAGGCCGCCATGTTCAAGCAGGTCCTGAACCCCGAGCTTCGCAGCGGCGACGATGCCAGGGTTGCCGACGCGGTCAACAAGGCCCGCCACCTCGCCTCCGTGGACGCTCGCCTCAAGGAGCTCATGATGGCAAACATCATAGACACCTTCGCCCCGTGAGCGGCGGTCTCAGCGAACAGAAGCTTTCCATAGAGGAGATCCGGGACCTCATCAGGGACGTCCCTGACTTCCCGAAGCCCGGCATCTCCTTCAAGGACATAACCCCCCTGATAGAGGACGGCCCCGCCCTGCACGCCGCCGTGGACGCCCTCGCCGACGCGACGGACCACCTCGACTACGAACGCATCCTCTCCGCCGAGGCCAGGGGCTTTGTGTTCGGTACGGCCTTGGCCTACCGGGCCCGCAAGGGCCTCGTGCTCGCCCGCAAGAGGAACAAGCTGCCCCGCGAGACCATCTCCGCGACCTACGAGCTGGAGTATGGCACCGACATCCTCGAAGCCCACGCGGACTCCGTCGAGTCCGCATCCCGCATCCTCGTCGCCGACGACCTTCTCGCCACCGGCGGCACCGCCCGCGCGATGTGCCAGCTAGTCGAGAACGCCGGCGGCACCGTGGCCGGTGTCGCCTTCCTAATAGAACTCGACTACCTCGAAGGCCGCAAGCGCCTCGCCCCATACGAAGTCGTCTCGCTCATCAGATACCATGACCCAGACGACTAGCAACCTCCCCGAACCCGTAGACCACGCAACTCCGTCTCTCGCTTCTGCACCCTCCGTCGAACTCGAACGCCTGATCTCCACCTACCTCCGCACCCTCACTAGCCCCCAGACCAAAAAAACGTATAATACAGAACTGAGGATGTTCGTCGAGTACATAGAAGGTAAACTGGAGAAGGGGTTAACGAATGTGACGGCGGAGGACGTGTCGCTGTACCGGGAGCATCTGATAAACAACTACGCTCCGGCCACGGCCGCCAAGAAGCTCGCCGTGCTGCGGCGTTTCCTCGTCTTCACTTACATGACCGGGGTCACGACGGTCAATCCTGAGGCGTTGAGGTTCTTCGCCAAGAGCCCGCGTGTTGGGCAGGATCCTTCGTACAACGTGCTCACGGATGATGAACTCTCCCGGATGTTGAGTTCAGCGCGGATGTCCAGCTTCCGCGACTATGCGCTGCTTGCCGTGATGGCCGGATGCGGGCTTCGGGAGGCGGAGGTCGTGGGTATCAAGATAGGGGACTTCCGGGAGGTGGGGGGGGACTCGGTCCTCCTGCGCGTGATGGGGAAGGGCTCCAAGATCCGTAACGTCCCCATCTCGCCCGACCTCTGGCGCCTGGTGCAGAGATACGTCCTCCTCTCTGGTCGCACCTTTATCTCTCACTCCGATGTCCGCAAGCCGCTCTTTCCATCCAGAGTAGGTAAAGACAAACAGCTTACAACACGCTCTGTGCAAAACATCGTCAAGAAACATGTCCGGGCTGCAGGCATAACTAAAGCCATTTCTCCTCACTCCATCCGCCATACTGTCGGCACCAACATGGCCGTTAATGAAGCGCCCCTCCTGGTAATCCAGCAGTTCCTCGGCCACTCAGATCCCAAAACCACCATGCGATACATCCGACGCGCCGAAGAACTTGCCGCCAAAGCATATCAATATAATACCTTGCCCTTGTAGGATGAAGCAATGTGAGGATCGAGGTGTGTGAGAGATGCCAGAAGATAACATAGTCTCTAAGGGCGAAATGTACGCAACGCACAAGGTTTGCGTGGATTGCGGCAATTACAAACGTGCTGGTGAGTTCAGCAGGTACTCTCGCTCCAAGGACGGTTTGTACTCATATTGCAAAGATTGCAGAAAGGAACGCCGTCGAAAATATGATGCCACTCCCGAGGCGAAGAGGAAGGCTCGAGAGCGCGCTGTACTGCGCCGCTACGGATTGAATCCCTACGAGTACCGAAAGCTCCTATCTCGTAGCGATGGGCGCTGCGAGATATGCCGAGAAGCGCTACCCGAAGATACCAAATTTATCCATGTGGACCATGACCATGTTTCCGGGGCGATTAGGGGAATACTCTGCCGTGGATGCAATTCAGGGATTGGGCACTTTCGGGAAAATTCTGCTTATCTCTACGCTGCCATTGATTATCTGAGAAAGCATCGAATACTTCATGAGTAGACGGTCTTCCCAGCCCCCAACTTCGCATAATGGGAATTCTCGGAAGTTCATTATTTTCGTAGTGCGTATCTGAGGAAGAGTTCTGAATGCTGCTGGTTTCCCTGGTCTGATGAGAGGTAGGCAGATATCAGCCGTGGCTGTGACGACTGTCCTCGGAGGATGGGACCGTTGACCGGGGAGAGCGTGTCTTCTGGCGTTCCTCCGAGGAGTTTTGGGGAGAGCGTAACGAAAAACTCGTGGACGAGTCCGAGGGAGAGAAGCTCGTGATTCAAGGACGGACCGCCTTCGACCAAGAGAAGGTTGACTCCGTGATCTCTTTTTAGCATCCAGAGGGCTGATGTCAGATATTCGGCGTCTGTATCACTGGGAATATCACTGGAGAGATGAAGTAGTTGCCCCCTCTCGGATAACCTGCTTGCTTTGTCTTCCGCAAGATCACAGCGAGTCAGGATGAGAGTATTTCGAGGGGCTGACCTTATGGGGTTTCCAGCAGGCAACTCGCCGCTTTTGCTGATGAGTATTATGAGTGGCTGAGTGGTGCGTCCTCTTTTGAGGCGTTCTTCAGAGAGGTGAAGCGGGATGTCCAGGGCGATCTTCTCTGCTCGCAGGGTGCCTGCGCCCACCATAACCCCGTCAGCCCTGGATCGCAGGACGCGCATGACGCGGCGGTCGGTTTCGCCGCCGATCTGGCCGGCCCTGCCCTCTACGGATGCTTTGCCGTCCAGTGAGGAAACCATGTTTATGATGACCCTCGGGAGGTCGGGGCGGCCAGATCGCGGTTCCCAGAGATCCTCGTAGATGAGGCTCTCCGGGATCACCTCGGACGGGGTCGGGTACAGGCGCAGGATCTCATTCTCCGGGTGGTTCATCCTAGGATGCGCGGTAACGCGAGTACCGGGCTGCGGACGACCGTGGAAGCGTGACGTCGAGCCACAGACCGCTGGTGGTGTCGCGGGAGGCATGGATCTGGGCGCTCCCGTAGAGCCCGCTCGATGCCCCGTACTCGGAGTGAGGTATCAGGATCTCCATCCTCTCCCAGCCGGAAGATATGGAGTCATATATCGCATCGAGTAGAGGGTAGAGGTCGCCCTCGATAGCGCTGATCGAAACGGCGCCCGGATAGTCCATTGCCAGACCCTTGAGCCGGGATCCGGCGAGAAGGTCGATCTTGTTCAGACACAGTATCCGGGTGGCGCCATCGTTGCCCGGTGTGCCCAGAGTCCTCTCTAAAGTCTCATTGACGGTTCGGATCTCGGTTCCAAGATCCAGACTCGACGCATCCGCGCACACCACAAGCACGTCAGCATCCCCGGCCTCCTCAAGAGTGCCCTCGAAAGACCGAACGAGCTGCGTGGGGAGCTTGCTTATAAAACCCACGGTGTCCGTGACTACAAAATCCGGTCTCGCCGAGCCAGCCACATCCTCCCCACCGTTGTTAGTATTATCGGTTGTATCGTCGTGGTTGTTAGAAGGGACACCCTCGACGAGGCGGGTAGTAGTTTCGAGCGTCTCGAAGAGCCGGTCGGCGGTGGAGCGACCGGCACCCGTGAGGGCGTTGAGTATGGTGGTCTTGCCGGCGTTAGTGTAACCGAGGAGCGCGACGCTCGGGGTGCCGCCCTTCTTACGGCGGGAACCCCGGACCTTCCTGGCGGCCTTCTCGTCCTTCAGACGGGCGTTGATGGTCTCCATCCTCTCCCTGATGGCACGGCGGTCGTACTCCAGTTGCTGCTCGCCGGGGCCCCTGGCTATCCTGCCACCACCCACGCTGCCGCCGAGACGGCTGAGGGCCTCGTTGCGACCCTTGATGCGGGGTAGCCGGTATGCGAGGTCCGCCAACTCTACCTCAAGGCGGCTCGCGCGATCCCTGGCATGAGCCTCGAAGATGCGGATGATCAACTCCGTCCGGTCCACGACCGTCGTGCCCGCGTCGCGCTCCAGCACCCGCGCCTGAGACGCCGTAAGCTCGTCATCCGTTACGACGAAGCCAGCACCCAGGCCGGAGACCAACTCGCCAAGCTCCCAGCGTTTTCCCCGGCCCAGATATCCCGAACCATCTCGGCGACCCTGGTACAGGCTCCCAACCACCTCCATCCCTAAAGTGTCCGCGAGACGCCCCAACTCCTCCAGGCGCGCGAAGTCCCCGGCCCCCACCATGATGGCCTTCGCGTTTACGCCCGAAACACCGCCGGTCAACTCTGCCCCACCGTCCATGCCCCTATTGTATCATGCATAGTATTCCAAAGCGCCGGGGCATCCGGGCTCTCGGCGACGACTACGGTGGTGCGTCCTTTCAGGGTCCGGGCGAGTTTGTCGAACCAGCGGATCTGGCGTCGGGCGAGCTGGCGGGTTCGGGTGGCTACGCACTGCCCGGCTTCCTGGCGCGTGATCTCTCCTTCGAGGTGCTGCCGGAGCTCGCGGACACCGATCGAAGTAGAGACCGAAGGGTTGGGAGGCTTGCCGGATCGTTCCATCTCTCCGATCATCTTCGCCTCCTCGAGTCCGCTGCCGGCTATCGCGGCCGACCTCTTCTCGATGGCGTCACGCAAAACGTCCCGCGCAGGCCGCAAATAGACCATGACTACGTCGAGAACGGGCTCGCCCTCCCAGATGGAACCCCGTGGCGGCGCGCCCGAAGTCCGCAGTTCCTCCTCGCGCACCGCCCGCCGCGTGTTTGGCGGCGGGGCCTCCATACCCCGAACGGTCTCCTCCGCCAGGGACCGCGTCTCAGGAGACACGCGAGGCGCGAGCGGGACATCGAGTAGCACCGCGTTCAGGTACATGCCGGTCCCGGCATCCAGCACTACTGGACCCTCAGCTCCCTCGATGATGCTCCGAGCCGCCGCGCGGTGACGCGCCACCGTCCATTCCTCCGAAACCGAGACCACCCCGACGAGCTCAGCCGGACGCTCCCTGGCCTGGTTGGTAATGATGGGTATCTCCCTGTACACCTGCATGGAGTCAACGGCTACCGTCGTAGCAGAGCCGAACTCCTCCTCCATACAAAAGGCCAGAGCATCTGAAAGACGGCTCTTCCCGCTGGCGGTGGGACCACAGACCACCAGGGCCTTTCTCCCTGGTGTCGGCGGTATCTTCTCGGATACCCCATTTCCGCGGGGGCTCTGGCGTGGGCTTGCTACCGCGGACTCCCCGCGTACAGCACGTGCGGGCCGGCGGACTCTATCCTGGCCCGCACGTAATCGCCGGGGGATGCGTCGGTGGAGACGTGTGCGGCGTGGCCGCTCCAGGTTTCGCCCACCGCCTTGCCGCTCTCCGAGCGGCCGTGGCGAATATATATGTCCTCCAGGCTCCCGATCTTGCGCTGGTTCCTCTGGAAGGCGCCTCGCTCCACGGCGCGGAGTATCTGCATGAACCGGCGCTGCGCCACCTCTGGCGGCACAGCCTCGCCCATACCGGCGGCCTCAGTCCCTCTTCTCGGAGAGAACTTGAACACGTAAGCGGAATCGAAGCCGCAGTCCTCCACCAACTTCAGGGTTTCTTCGTGATCCTGCTCCGTCTCGCCAGGGTGCCCCACTATGATATCGGTGCTGAGGGTGCCGTCCGGTACGTTCTCGCGGAAGACCTCGATCTTCCGGCGATACCTCTCCGCCTTGTAGCCGCGGTGCATGACCCTCAACATCCGGTCGGACCCCGACTGCACGGGGAGATGCAACCTCTTCACTATCGAGGGCTGCTTGCCGATCAAACGCAGCGTCCGGTCTTCCATGTTGGACGGATGGCTCGTCGTGAACCACACCCGGGGCGCCACCTCGGACACCCGCTCCAGCAGGTCGCAGAACTTCATCCCGTCACCCGACGGGTCCCGCCACGCATCCACCGTCTGCCCCAGCAATGTCACGTAGCTCGTGCCGGCTGCCACCAGCCTCTCCACCTCGCCCACGACATTCTCCAGCGGCCGACACACCATCCTGCCCCTCACGGAAGGCACGATGCAGTAGCTGCACTGGTAGTTGCAGCCCGTCATTATCGTGACGAAGGCGCTGCTCTTCCCCTCCGTCCCCGGCAACTCAGGGGTGAACGTCTCCCTCATAGTCGGCAGCCCCACGAACTCTGCCAATTCATATGTATTATGGGTACCCAAAACCAGGTCTATGCCGTATTGCTCCCTAAGTTCTTGCGACTCTTCCGCGGCGCCGATGCAGCCGGTGAGGGCGACCTTCTTGACCCGGCCCTCGCGCTTGAGGCGGACCAACTCGCCTAGATGGCCGCGCACGCGGTCCACGGCGTTCTCGCGGACGTAGCACGTGTTGAGGATGACCACGTCGGCGTCCTCGTAGGCGTGGACCTCCGCGTAGCCGGCGTCGAGGATCATACGCCGCATCCGGTCGGAGTCGTGGACGTTCATCTGGCACCCGAAGGTACGGATGCAGGCGGTCCCGGAAACGCCCTCCGCCCGGGCGGTTCCCGTGGCCTCGCTTCCGGCCTTGCGTGACAGCGGTATCGGACGAGCTTCCGGCTGTGGAGTTCCGCTCTTCTGTATCACTCGTACTCTTCCTCCGGTTCGAAGACCCTGGCTCTCAAGACGATCTCTCCGGCCCGGGCACTGACCTCAAGGTCCCCGATCCCGAGGTAACTCGCCCCCGCCGACCGGCTCAGTATAGCCGAGATCTCGCGCACCTCCTCCGGTCCAAGCGCCAGAGTTGGTTCGTCCCGATCCTCACTATTCCTCGACCTCCTCTTTCTCTCCGCACCCTCCTCTACCCTACCCAGAATAGGGGCCGCCGGCGACACCTCACCTTTCACCACCCTCTGAATCGTTCTGGTAGAGACCCCGAGCCCTACCTCGCGCGCGAACCTCGTGACTCCCTCAGATTCATCCCCGCTCGAATCCAATCTCCATTCTTGATGTATTATGCGGTTATTTAAGATGGTTGCGAGGATGCGGGCGGGTGATGCGAGGTAGAGGTTGGGAGTATGGGCGCCGGGTGGGGTGTCTCGCAGGAAGGCGCGGAGGGTGGCTTCGAGGTTGGAACGGGATGGCCTGGAACCGGACTGGAGGGTGCGTTCAGGGAGGACGCGGGTGTCGAGGACCACGCGGATGGCGGTTGGCGCAGCGGAGACGACGCCGGCCTCCAGGGCGGCGCGGCGTATGTGATAGAGGGAGAGGCCTGCGCCGTGAGGCGTCCCGTGGGGTGTGGAGCCGGAATCTGGGACCGGCGCGAGGTGGCGGGTGGTGACGCCGGGCTCGAAGACCAGGTCGCGGTGGGTTTCGGGGATGCCAGTGCCGTCGTCCAGGACGGTGAGGTTCCTGTAGCGGCGTCCCCGGAGGACGGAAGCAACGTAGACGTTGCGGGCTCCGGCGTCGCGGGCGTTGCGCACCAGCTCCCGGAGGACATCCTCGATGGTGTTGATGCGCGAGGGAACCCGCCGGGAGCCCTCGGCGCCCGTCAGGCGGGCGAAGCCGGAGCCAAGATCCCTGTACGGTCCCTCCAGCAGAGCGCCCCTCCCCTACCGGCCTACTTCGCGACCTCGCTCACGCGGCTCTCGCGGATCACGGTGACTTTGATCTGGCCTGGGTACTCGAGGTCGTGTTCGATCTGCTTGGAGATGTCCAGGGCCAGCTTGGCGGCGATGCGGTCATCTACCTCGGAAGGCTGGACCATCACCCTGACCTCGCGGCCAGCCTGGATGGCGTAAGCCTTGTCTACGCCGCGGTGGCCGAGGGCTATGTCCTCCAGGGACCGCAGGCGCTCGATGTACGTCTCGGTCGTCTCGCGGCGCGCGCCGGGACGGGCGGCGGAGACGGCGTCGGCAGTGGCGACCAGAACGTCCTCGACGGTCTCCATCTCGATCTCATGGTGATGGGCGGAGATAGCCCTGACCACGTCGTCGGTCTCGCCGCTCTTCTTGGCGAAGCGCCCGCCTATGAGCGCGTGGGTCCCCTCGACCTCGTGGTCTATGGCCTTGCCAACGTCGTGCAGCAGCGCGCCCCGGCGCGAGAGCTTCACGTCAGCCCCGAGCTCCTGGGCCATCATGCCGCACAGGTTGGCGACCTCGACCGAGTGGGCGAGGACGTTCTGGCCGTATGAGGTCCGGTACTTAAGGGCGCCGAGGAGCCTTATCAGGTCGCCGTGCATGCCGCCGGAGATCTTGGCGTCATAGAGCGCCTGGCGCCCGGCGGCCTTCATCTCCTTCTCGGTGTCCTTGCGGGCCTTCGCCACTATCTGTTCGATGCGCCCCGGATGGATGCGGCCGTCCTGCACCAGCCGGCCCATCGAGACGCGGGCCACCTCCCGCCGCACCGGATCGAAGCTGGAGAGCACGACCGTCTCGGGGGTGTCGTCAATTATTACGTCCACCCCCGTCGCGGCCTCGAAGGCCCTGATGTTGCGGCCCTCGCGGCCTATGACGCGACCCTTCATGTCATCAGAGGGGAGCGGGACAGCCTTGACGGTGGACTCGGCGGTCAGGTCGGAGGCCAGCCGCTCCATGGTGGTGGAGACGATTCGGCGGGCCTCCAGGTCCGCCCGCTCCTCGGCTTCCATCGTCCGGTCGCGCACGAGCCGGCCCAGCCGGTCCTCCAGCTCCGTCTCCAGGCTGGAGAACAACCTGTTCTCCGCCTCCGCGCGGGTGAGGCCGGCGATCTCCTCCAGCGCCCGGACGTGGTCGGCCTCGCGGGATTTGAGATCTTCCTCGGCCACCCGGAGCTTCTCCTCGGCCTCCGAGAGCCGGCGCCGGCGTTCGTCCAGCTCGCCGTCACGCCGGTCGAGGGCGGTGTCGCGGTTATCCAGACGTTCTTCGACGCGGGCGATCTCCGCCCGCCGCGCGCGCACCTCGGCCTCGGCCTCGTCCTTTATGCGCAGCGCCGCCTCCTTGGCGGCCAGTTCGGCCTCGCGCCGCGCCGAGTCCGCGGCGCGGTTGGCATCCTCGATGATGGAATCGGCGTCCGTCCGCGCTCCGGCCTGACGAGACGCCACGTTCCGCTTGTAGACAAAATATCCCAGGGCGCCACCGAGGATGAGTCCGGCGGCCAGTCCAAGGACCAGTAACAGGTAATTCACGAGTTTTCCTCCAACAAGGCCGCCCTTGCGGCGGCCGGATCAAGCTCTCCGACTATTCGCCGGCTTCCGGCGATCCGGCCTCCCGATACCTCCGGGCGACCTCGGCGCAAACATCCGCCGAGTAGCCCCGGCGCGTCAAGAAGCCGTAGACCCGGCGCGCTTCGGCGTCGGACCCTCCCGCATTATAACGCCGGGCCGCTGCGGATAAAGCGTCGTCGAGCTCCGAGCGTTCCGCGAACTCTTCTTCCACGGCCCGCTGCGCCGTATCGGAGTCCACGCCGCTCTTGCGAAGGTCCGCCGTGACCCGGCGCGGACCGTACCTTCGAGCCCGCTGCCGGGCGGCATTGCGGGCGAATTCCTCGTCATCCACGTACCCGAGCTCCCGGAGGCGTTCCACCACCGCCTCGATGGTCTCGATCCCGAACTCCCGGCGCCGGAGGCGGTCCCGGATCTCTGCTTCCGAGCGAGCACGATACCCCAGCAAGTTCAACGCCCGGCCCATCGCAAGCGCCCGCTCTCCCGCAACCCGGGCTTCCTCGAGCTCCTCGTCGGAGAGCGTGGCTCCCTCATACAGACCGCGCTCCGCCGCCACCCCCGCATCTATTTCCGCCCAGAGTTCCCCCTCGACGAAGACCTTCGCCCGCCCCCGGCGCTTCCGGACATCGGTTATTCGCGGCACGCTCTACCGGAGCCGGGCTCGCTGGCCGCGCCTGCTGCGGCGACTAGAGAGCCCGGCCCGCCGGCTCTCCGTTGGGGCTCCCTGGGATGTCCTCGGGGGCGCCATCGGCGGATGGCTCTTCCTCGGAAGGAACCTCGATCGGGGCGCCCGACCTGTCCAGGCCGAGCTTCTCGTAGATGTCGCCGAGGACGCGCTCGCGGACGTCATCGTTGTCCTTGAGGAACTGCTTGGAGTTCTCCCGGCCCTGCCCGAGGCGCTCGTCGCCATAGGCGAACCACGCGCCGGACTTCTGTACCACGCCGTGGACTATGCCGATATCCAGCAGGCTCCCCTCCCTGGAGATCCCCTCCCCGTACATAATGTCGAAGAAGACCTCCTTGAACGGCGGCGCCACCTTGTTCTTGCGAACCGTCACCTTCGTCTGGTTGCCCACGGTGTCGGTGCCGATCTTGAGCGCCCCGATCCGGCGGATATCCAGTCTGACGCTGGAGTAAAATTTCAGGGCTCGGCCGCCGGGAGTCGTCTCGGGGGAGCCGAACATCACCCCGATCTTCTCGCGGAGCTGGTTGATGAAGATGCAAGTCGTTCCAGACCTCGACAACGAACCCGACAACTTCCTCAGGGCCTGGCTCATCAGGCGGGCCTGGAGCCCCACGTGGGAGTCGCCCATTTCGCCCTCGATCTCGGCCCGGGGCACGAGCGCGGCGACGGAGTCTATGACCACCACGTCGATCGCGCCGGAGCGGACGAGGGTGTCGGCGATCTCGAGCCCCTGCTCGCCGGAGTCCGGCTGGCTGAAGTACAGGTTGTCCAGGTCCACGCCGATGGCTTTAGCGTAGGTTGGGTCGAGGGCGTGCTCGGCGTCTATAAACGCGGCCAGCCCGCCGGCCTTCTGAGCTTCGGCGATGATGTGCAGGGCCACGGTCGTCTTGCCGCTCGACTCGGGGCCGTAGATTTCCACTATGCGCCCGCGGGGCACCCCGCCGACGCCAAGGGCCAGGTCCAGGGCCAGGGCGCCTGTTGGGATCGAGGGTATCCTTCGCAGTTCCCTGTCTCCCATGCGCATGATCGAACCCTTGCCGAACTGCTTCTCGA
>Ga0136619_10000253_pt1 | contig 19550 bp, 19 predicted proteins | sample AntDrymUQ3532106_2_FD_104807 | JGI IMG/M metagenome (GOLD analysis project Ga0136619, IMG submission 104807) | Polar desert sand microbial communities from Dry Valleys, Antarctica - metaG UQ353 (21.06) | ecosystem: Environmental > Terrestrial > Soil > Desert | place: Antarctica: Dry Valley...
CCGAGTGCCGATTCATCCAGCGCTGCCCGTTTGCGGCCGAGGTCTGTCGGACGAACCCGCACCCCCCGCTCGAGGCGCGCGGCGACCGTCACTTCGTCGCCTGCTACCGGGTCGAGGAGATCGAGGCCGGAGCTCAGCCCACCCAGTAGCACGCTCTGTGAGTCAGCCCGAGAGCGACTCGGCGAGCGCCTCGTCGGCCTCCTCGATGGCCACCCGATCCGCCGACTTCGCCACGCGCCGCCAAGCGCCATCGTCGCCAGGCTCGTATCGGTCCATCGACTCCCAGTTCTGCCCGACCTTGAGGTCCACCTCCAGAGGAACGTCGAGCGGCAGGGCACCCTCCATGATCTCGTTGGCGAGCGCGGCGAGGACGGGCAGCTCCTCCTCATCGGTCTCGAACACCAGCTCGTCGTGGACCTGGAGGAGCATCCGCGACCGGAGCCCTCGATCGCGGATCGCGGCGTCGACACGCACCATGGCGATCTTCATCCCGTCCGCGGCCGTGCCCTGGATCGGCATGTTGATGGCCATCCGCTCCCCCGCCGATCGGAGCGACTGGTTCCGCGCCGAGAGCTCGGGGAGGTAGCGCCGGCGCCCGAGGAGCGTGGTCACGAACCCCTGGTCGCGCGCCAGGATCTTCATCTCGACCGTGTAGCGACGGATCCCCTCGTAGGCGGCGAAATAGTCGGCGATGAAGCGCTGCGCCTCCTCGCGTGGGATCTTGAGCCGCTCCGCCAGGCCGAAGTCGCTCAACCCATAGGCGATGCCGTAGTTGATCATCTTCGCCACGCTGCGCTCCTTCGGCCCCACGGCCTCCGGCGCGAGCCCCAGCACGCGGGCGGCGGCGGCGAGGTGGATGTCGGAGTGCGCCGCGAAGTCGGCGCGCAGGCCAGGGTCCCCCGATACGTGGGCAAGGATCCGCAGCTCCTGCTGCGAGTAATCGGCGCCGAGCAACAGGCAACCCGCTGGCGCCACGAAGGCGCGGCGGATGCGCCGCCCCAGCGGGCTGCGGATCGGGATGTTCTGGAGGTTCGGATCGGTGCTCGACAGGCGCCCCGTGGACGCGACCGCCTGCTGGTAGGTCGTGTGCAGCCGGCCACCGGCTCCCACCAGCGTGGGGAGCGCGTCCACGTACGTTGACTTCAGCTTCGCGATCTGGCGGTGCTCCAGGATGAGCCCGATGACCTCGTGGCTCTCACGGAGCTCCTCGAGGACCGATGCATCGGTCGAGAAGCCCGTCCGCGTTCGCTTCGTGCCCGTCAGCCCAAGCTCGGTGAAGAGGATCTGCTCCATCTGCTTCGGCGAGCCGATGTTGAACGGATGCCCGACGAGCTCGTAGATGCGCGATTCGAGCGCGCCAAGGGTGGCGGCGAACTCCTCGCGCATCTCGGCCAGGGCCTCGAGGTCCAGCGCGACGCCCTCCAGCTCCATGCGGGCGAGCACCGGGACGAGGGGCATCTCCACCTCGCGGAATAGGCTCATCAGCGCGCCCTCCGCGAGGTCCGTCTCGAGGAGCGGCCGGACGAGGAGCGCGGTCAGGGCCTCCGCAGCCGCGCGGCGGGCAGCGGAGCCCTCCTCCGCCGCGCTCTCCGGAGTGAGCGGCCGCTCCGGCAGGACGCCGCCGTAGCGCGTCGAGACGACGTCCTCCAGCGTCTGCGCGCGGAGCGCCGGGTTGACCATGTAGCCGGCGACCAGCGTGTCGAAGCAGGCGCCCCGCAGCTCGGTCCCGCGCGCTGCGAGCATCACGATGATCTGCTTGAGGTCGTGACCGACCAGATCGCGGTCCTCACGACCGAACCACCCGGGGAGCGGGCGGTCATCGCTCCACGGCACGTACCAGCTGCTGCCGTCGGCGCCCGCCAGGGCCACACCGAGGAGCGGCCGCTCGAGCGGCCGACCGGCGCCGGAGGACCAGCCTATGCCGATGCTCCCCTCGTGCGCCGCCAACCAGGCGTCGAGCTCGGTCCGATCCGCGTCGGAGCGCACGACGCGCGGGTCGATGTGCTCGATCGCTCCGCCGGGATCCGCCAGCGGATCGGGCTGCGCGCGTTGTGCGTCTGGAGAGGCGCCGTCGGTCGCGCCCGCCGGCGGGCGGCCGCCCAAGAGCTCGAGGCTCAGCTGAAGGCCGCCGCCGCTCTCCTCCGGCCCGTCATACCCGCTCGGGGCGATGCTCGAGGCGGGCAGGCGGTCGATCAGCGAACGGAACTCGAGCTCACGGAGGCGCTGGGCGACCGCCCGGCGGTCGTATCGGCCCGTGCGCGCCTCCTCCAGTCCGAGCTCGACTGGCAGGTCGGTAACGATGCGGCCGATCTCGCGCGACATGAACGCGGATTCGCGGTGCTCCGCCAGCCGCTCGCGCAGCTTGCCCTTCACCTCGTCGAGCCGGTTGTAGACCTCGTCGAGCGTCCCGAACTCCTGCAGCAGCGAGACGGCGGTCTTCTCCCCCACCCCCGGCACGCCGGGAATGTTGTCGGACGTGTCGCCCTTCAGCGCCTTGTAGTCGAGCATCTGGTCCGGGCGCAGCCCGTAGCGCTCCATGACCCGCGCCTCGTCGTAGATGACGGTGGCTGCAACGCCCATGCGCGTGGTGAGCAGCCGCACGTGGTCATCAACGAGCTGAAGCCCGTCGAGGTCGCCCGACACGATCATGGTGTCCGCGCCCTGCGACGTGGCCTTCTTGACCAGTGAGCCGATGACATCGTCGGCCTCGTATCCCTCCATCTCGCGGATGGCGATGCCCATCATTCCCGCGATCTCGCGGACGATCGGAAACTGGGTGCGCAGGTCGTCCGGCATGCTGGGGCGTCCCTGCTTGTACTCGGGGTACGCGTCAAAGCGGAACTGCGGCTTGCCGACGTCGAAGCTGAGGATGGCGTAGTCGGGCTTCACGTCGGCCATGCCGCGCAGGACGATCTGGAGGAAGCCGAAGACGGCGTTCACCAGCGTGCCGTCCGACATTGTCAGCGGCGGAAGGGCGAAGTACCCGCGGTACACGAGGCTCGGCCCGTCGATGAGCATGAGCAGGGGGCGTCGGTCAGCCATGGGTCCCGTTGAGTCTAGACCGATGGCGGCCTGCGGGCCGCCTCTGCGGAACGCCCGCGCGGGGCCGTAGAATCGGCTGAATGCCCACCACGCGCGCCATCGATCCCTACGCGATCCTCGGGGTGTCTCGCGACGCCACGCCGCTCCAGGTCGCGCGCGCGCACCGGCACCTCGCCAAGCGCCATCATCCCGACCTGCACGAGGGGGCGAGCGACGCCGCGGACCGCATGCGGCGCATCAACGAGGCGTGGAGCATCCTCTCCAACCCGCGCCAACGGGCCGAGTACGACCGGGCACACCCGACGCTGGGCGCGTTCAGTCCGGCCGGGCATTGGGTTCCGTCGCGCGCCCCGATCAGGCCGGCCGGCGCCGCCTCCACCACCCGGACGTGGGCGACGTGGCGAGCGACGGCGGCCGAGACGCGTGCCGCGCCGGGGACGCACCGCCAGCCCGGGGAGATGCCATCGATCCGCACCCGACGGCCCGTCCGCCCGGACCCCACCGAGCCCGTGTTCCGGGACTCGGGATGGGCCGCGGTCATCGTGGCGGCCGTGCTCCTGGTGCTCCTCGCCTCGGCGGTCGTCGCGGGTCGCCTCGCCTTCGTCCCCTGAGCTCGCCGCGGGCCGCTCGTCAAACCGACCGGGGAACCTAGGCCGAAGCGTCGAGATTCACACGAGGCGTGCATCGCGCCCGACAAACCCTCTCCGAACGGTTCGGATTCACGCCTGGTGTGAATCAAGACGCTTCATAGGTAGCTGACCGTCCGTATTGGTTGCCTGGTGTGAATCAGGACGGTTCGCGCAGTCGCGAGGTGGCCCGTCAGCCGGCGCGCGGCACCAGGATCCAGCGCAGCAGCGCGGCGGCGATCATCAGGGCGACACCGCTGAACAGGACCATCGGCCACGGCGAGCGCTCCTCCGACAGGGCGTCCGAGTCCGAACGCAGCACCTCCCGCTGGGCCGCCTCGTCCTCGTCCTCGTCCTCGACGCCCAGCGTCGTGGGCTGGCCATTGCCGGCACCGTCCTCCCCGAAGCCGCTCGGGAGCGCAAATTCGAGCGTGGGATCTTCCTCGCCGGCACCGGCGGCATCGGCGGCCTCGGCCGCCGCGGTGTCGGTGCCTCCGGCGTCCTGGCCCCCGCTCGATGCCATGCCGCCGAGGCCGGGAAGCGCCGTACCGACCACGCCGACCATGGCCAGCGCGGCGCCCGCGGTGAGCGCGGGGGCGAAGAGACGGCGCGCCCACAGCCCGAAGCGATCCGGGCCGCTCACCGCATCGGCCTCGACCGGCGGTAGCAGGCGAAGGGGCCGTGGCGGTGCGACGTCCGGCATGTCGGAAAGCGCGGAGCGCAGGAAGCCGAGCTCGCGCACGACATCGGCGCACCGCTCGCAGCCACCAACGTGCGCGGTGAGCGAGGCGTCGGCGGACGCGTCGGGATCGGCTGCGGCGAGCGCGGAGAGGCGCTCGTCGTCCGGATGATTCGAGTTCAGCATGCCGTGGGTCCAGACGCGCTCATCGGATGAACAGTTCCCGGTGCTCGGCGAGCAGCTCGCGCAGGCGGAGGCGGCCCCGGTGGATGCGCGACTTCACCGTTCCGAGGGCGGAGTCGGTCATGGCCGCCACCTCGTTGTAGTCCATACCGTAGACGTCGCACAGCACGACCGCCGTTCGCTGGTCGTGCGGCAGCAGCCGCAGCGCCGCCTCGAGGTGACCGTACATGTCGCTGCGCGTCGCCTCCTCGAGCGGGCTCGCCGCGGAGATGTCGGGCAGCTCGACACCCCCCTCCTCGGGATCCGGCAGCGTGCTCGCGGGCCGGCGCTGCGCGCGGCGCAGGATGTCGTAGCTGGCATTGGCCGTGATGCGCATGAGCCACGAGCGGAAGATCCCGCCGCGATAGCTGCGGATGGCCCTGTAGGCGTGAACGAAGGCGTCCTGGGTCGCATCGGCTGCCTGGTCAGGGTCGCCGAGCAGCCGCCAGGCGAGGCCGTAGCAGGCGCTCTGGTAATGCTCCATGAGCTGCGTGAAGGCCAGGCGATCCCCGTCTGCCGCACGCGCGATGACCGCCGCCTCATCGGGAAGCGGCGGGGTGCGCCGTGAAGTCGCCTGGGGAGCCTCGGGCATCGGCTTCCTATAATGACTGCTGGTCCCGGCCGGAGTGGCGGAATCGGCATACGCGTCGGTCTCAAACACCGATGAGCGCAAGCTCTTGTGAGTTCAAGTCTCACCTCCGGCACCACACCAGTTCGTGCTCAGGACGTCGGCGCGGGTGGAGGGCGGCGTTTGCGTACCTCCGGTCGATTGCGGGGCTCGATCCTGGGGCGCAGTCTCAGGCCATGCAACGGCCGAGCGCGTCATCACCACCCGCCGACCTGAGGATCCCGATCCTGATCCATCCCGACGATCGGGCGCGCGTCATCACGGTCGATGTGAAGAGCCGCATGCCAGGCGATCGCCTGGAGGACGAGTACCGAATCACGCGTGCGGGTGGCCGGGTCATCTGGATCCGCGAGGAGGGGCAGGTGACCACATCGTCCGACCCCGACACGATCTGGCGCACGGTTTCCTGACCGACGTCACGGATCGCAAGGTGCTCGAGCAGCAGCTCAACGAGCTCGCCTTCCACGACGCGCTCACCGGCCTGGCGAATCGCGCGCTGTTCGATGATCGGCTTGGCCTGGCGCTCGCACGGAGCCCCAGAAGCGGCCTTCGTGAGTGCGTGCCGTTTCTCGACCTCGATGGGTTCAAGTCGATCAGCGACACCATGCACCGGCACAGCGCTTGCTTGGCAGGCAAGCCGTGAGCAGACAAAAGCACGTCGTCGTGGTGAACGACACCGAGGAGATCCTCGAGCTGTTCGAGGTGATCATCACTGGCCTCGGCCACAAGGTCACCCGGCTCAGCTATGCGCCCAGCGATGGAAGGGAGATCGCCGAGCTGAAGCCGGACCTCTGCATCATCGACTTCACCATGGGCGCCCGCGAGTTCGAGGGCTGGCAGCTCATCCAGAAGCTGCGGATGGCGCCGGCGACTGAGGAAGTGCCGATCATCGCCTGCACCGGTGCCGTTCGCGAGGTGCGCGAAATGGAGGGCAAGCTGGCCGAGAAGAACGTTCGCGTCCTGCTGAAGCCATTCAACGCCAGCGAGCTCGAGCGCGAGGTCACCGAAGCGCTGAAGTAGGCGGGTCGGTACACTCCTCCAGGGTCGGTTGGTTGCACAGCCGACCACCGGCCGTCGGCGTTCTCACCGCCGGCGGCCACCTGTTACGCTTGCGCGCCGCCGGGACTGCACTGGAGGGCACCGCAGCACCCATGACCGACGAGCTCGTCGAATGCTTCAACTGTGGTCACTCGAACCCCGAGTGGGCACAGGTCTGCCGCGCGTGTGGCGTTCCTCTCCGCCACGGCGAGCCGATCCTGGCGCCGGCGGGTCGACTGCCAACCGATCGCGACTCTCTCCTCTCCATCGGCGCCGTCATCGGCACGATCCTGGTGGCGGTCCTTCTCGGTCTCTTCGTCTCGGGTCTGAACCCGACCGAGCCGTCGGTTGGCCTGGGCCTGGAAACCCCAACGCCCAGCCCGACCGTCCAGCCGAGCCCGTCCGAGAGCTTGGCGCCATCGGAGACACCGGCCCCGAGCGTGTCCGCCGCGCCCGCCGGCCCAGCCGGCACGCTGGTATTCGGCGCGGGGCTGGACGAGAACGACCAGGTCATCGAGCCGACCGATACGTTCACGGCCGGAATGGACTTCGCGCACACCGTGACCGTCCCGGAGCCATGGGGGGTCTCGACCATCGGCGAGCAGGTTGTGCGCATCCTCGACGACGGCACCGAGGAGGAGGTCCAGGGTGGCGCTCCGATCTTTTCGGTGGTTCCAGACCTGACCTACGCCGGCTTCGAGGTCCCGGTCGATAACCTCTTCACCGATTGGGGGCCCGGGATCTACGAGATGCGCGTCTTCGCCGGCGAGGTCCTCATGGCCGTGGGCAGGTTCACGCTAGCCGAAGGCTGATCGGCCCCCTCAGCCGTCCCGCCCCGCGATCTCGGCCCAGGCATCGGCGTACAGGCGCGCCCGTATGGGCAGGTATCCCGGATAGGCACGGCGTGCCTCCTCCACCACGCGTCGGTCGAGGGTGACGAGCGCGAGCGCATCGGTCGTTTCGGCCAGCAGCTCGCCGCGCGGGTCGAAAGCGACGCTCGGTCCGCCGATCAGCACGCCATCCTCCGGATGCGGCCGGTTGACGCTCAGCACATAGAGGCAGCTCGTCAGCGCGTTGGCGTGGAAGACGCTCTTCCAGCGCTGGTACGTGCGCTCCTCGGTGGCGCGCGGGATGAGCACCGCCATGGCGCCATCGGCTCCCAGCAGGTGCGTCCCCTCCGGCCGGTTGGTGTCCGAGCAGATCTGAACGCCGATCGGTAGGCCGAATTCGTCGATCCGCCGCGGAGGTTCGGTGCCCGGCTCGTAGTGGCTCGTCTCCCAGAAGCCCGGCTCCTCCGGCAGGTGCAGCTTCTCGTAGGTGGCGACCATGCTGCCCGACGCGTCGATGACCAAGACGCGGCTCGTCCTTCGTCCACTGCCGTCCCGATGGATGATGCCTCCCACCACGCCGATGCCGGCCTCGGCCGCCGCCTCGGCCTGCGCCGTTGCCCGAGCGCCGTCCATCGGCTCCGCGTCGTCGTCGCGCGCCTCTTTCGTGGAAGGGCGCCACTCGTTGAGCGGCAGCTCCGGCAGGATCGCGAGGTCGGCGCCGCGCTCCACCGCCTCCGCGAGGCGCTCGCGCAGCCGCACTGCGCCATCGGGCTCCCAGAAGACCTCGGAGATCAGCGCGACCGTCAGCAGCCCGTCGGCGCGCGCGGGTGCGCTCACGAGTCCGCCTGTGCCAGCAGTCCGACGTAGTAGGACGCGTTGCGCGTCACCTTTGCGTAGTCGCCCGGCCGCAGGCTGCCCGTCTCGTTGTAGCGCTCGAGGAACCGTTCCGCCGCCTTGCGCCCGTCGCTCTGGCCGTACCCGCTCGCCGCCGGCGTAAAGAACGGGCATTCCATGTAGATGCCCACGGTGAACTTGCGGCCGGTGACCGTCTGGAGCGTCCTTCCCTCTGCCGCGCGCGCCAGTGAGAGCAGCCCCTCGTAGGTGATCGGCCGATGCTGGCGATTCATCGACGGCAGCCTAACTCAGCTCGGTAAGCCGACGGTAATTCTCCATGGGCATGATCGTGGGGGTGCGGACCAACGTGCCGACCGCCATTCGGGCCCTGCGTCGCGCGCGCGAATGGCGCCAAGCCGATCTCGGCGCCCAGGCCACGCTGTCTCGGGACGTCGTTTCGCGCGTCGAGAACGGCGAGCTGGCCGGCTTGACCATCGGATCCCTCGAACTGCTCGCCGGCGCTCTCGAGGCCACGCTCGTCGTCGAGCTCCGGTGGCAGGGCGCGGACCTGGATCGGCTGGTGGACCGCGCACATGCGCAGCTCCTGGAGGCGGTGGTCGCTCGCCTGCGCATCGGCGGCTGGGTCACCCATGTCGAGGTGAGCTTCAACCACTACGGAGACCGAGGCCGGTGCGACGTGCTGGCGTGGCATGCCCCGACGCGGACGCTCCTCATCGTCGAAGCAAAGACCCGTTTCGGGAACCTCCAGGAGACGATGGGCGCCGTGGACGTCAAGCGGCGTCTCGGGCGCCTGCTCGCGAAACAGGTCGGGGTGCCGGACCCGAGGGCGGTGGTGGTTGCGCTCGTGGTTGCCGAGCACCGAACCGGCCGGAGGTCCGTTCAGCGATACCCGTCGACGTTCGCAGCCTTCGCCCTGCGCGGCCGCGCGGCTGCGTCTTGGATAGCTGCGCCGGCCGGGGCGCCCACCGGACTGCTCTGGTTCGAGTTCCTGCCAGATTCATATGGCAGCCTCATTCGCAGCCCGGAACGGGTCCGGCCACGCCGTAGTGCAGCCCCGGAGCCGCATATGACTACGGATCGGCGCTTAGTGCGGCCGTGAGATGAATTTGGCAGGTCGCCGCCGGATAACGCGAGCGTCAGATGAATCTGACAAGTCGGGTTGCGCGTCCGGGCCGGCGCCGGGCCGGCCGGGCCGTCAGGCCCGCGGCGCGCCGGCGCTCACTCCCCCAGGAACTCGCGGACGAGGTTCTGGAAGTGGTAGACGCCGTTCTCGCGCTTGGCGGAGAAGCGGCCGGCCTCGTAGGCACGCGAGCGGAGGCCACGCTGCACCTGCTCGCAGATCGCGATGTCCTCCTGCTGGATCTCGTCGGAAAAGGCGATCGTCTGCTGCATCGACTCCCACCCGGAGCCCGTGCCCGGCTCGGCGAAGAACCACTCGAAGATGGTGAGGGTCTTATCCGGCCCCATGGGCAGGATGACGTTCGAGCTCATGTTGTCCTGGTAGATGTTGAACATCGTGTTCGGGAAGAGCCAGTAGTAGAGCGCGTCCTCCTCGCCATCGGCGGTGCGGAGGTAGCGGCGGTCGCGCCCGAGCTCCTCGCCGGGCTTGAGCTCCCGGATCGGCGCGTGCTGCTTCGAGTAGTAGCGAAACTCCTCGACGCGGTAGGCGTCGTAGTCGAGCTCCCTGAAGAGCGCCGGGTGCGCGATCGGCAGGTGGTAGCCCTCCAGATAGTTGTCGACGTAGACCTTCCAGTTGCACTCGATGACGTAGTCGCGCCGCTCGACGAGGCGCATGGCGTCGACGTCGTAGCCGACCCGGGCCACCTCGGCCGGGATCCCGCCCATCATCTCGGCGAGCGGCGGCGCCTCGTCCCACAGGTTGACGAAGACGAACGGCCCCCAGCGCTCCACGCGAACCGGCACGAGCCCGAAGTCCTCCTTGCTGAAGCCCTCCGTCTCCTCCATCTCGGGGGCGGCGCGCAGGCAGCCGTCGAGACCGTAGGTCCAGCCGTGGTAGCGACACTGGAGCGATTTGCGGTTGCCCTTCGTCAGCGCCACCTGTCCGGCCCGGTGCCGGCACACGTTGTAGAAAGCTCGAAGCTCACCGTCGAGGCCATGGGTGATCACGATCGGCTCGTCGAGCACGGTGACGGGCACGAAGTCGCCGATGCGCTGGAGCTCCTCGTAGCGCGCGACGAGCTGCCAGGTGCGCCCGAAGACCCGATCCTTCTCAGCTTCGAGCACGGCGGCGTCAAGGTAGTAGCGCTTCGACAGGGTCGATGCGCGGCTCAGCGGGATCGATGGAATCGTGCTCGTCACGCCGCTGAGTGTAGCGGTGGAGACCGCCCGCTCCTTGCCGCGTGAGGGGATGAAGTGCTACAACGTCCCGGCCGATTGAAACCAATGGACGTCGCACGGCGGCGTGCCGACACGTGGAGGAGACCATGGACAAATTACGACGTCTCGCGATCCTGCCGATCGCGCTGCTCGTCCTCGCAGCCTGCCAGGCCGATACGGGCGACGGCATCGACAGCCTTGATGACCTGGCCGGGCAGACAGTCTGCGCGGGTGAGGCCACCACCTACCTGTTCTGGATCGAGGGCACCCTCAACCTCCCGGAGGAGGCGGGCGACATCGCCGATGTCCCCGAGGGCATGGTGGCGACCACGCTGCCGACCGATATCGACTGCGCGGAGGCGTGGCGCTCGGGCCGCACGGACGACTTCCAGGGCTGGCTGACGGCCCTACCGACCGCGCAGGGGGCGATCGACGAGGGCTACCCGGTGAAGCTCATTGGTGAGCCGGTCTTCTACGAGCCGCTGGCCGTCGCGTTCGACGCGAGCGTCGAGGACAACGACTCGCTCGTGGCGGCGGTGGACCAGATCATCGCCGACATGCACGCCGACGGAACGCTGACCGAGCTCTCCGAGAAGTGGTACGACGGCGACGACCTGACGCGGCAGGAGGGCGAGGCTGCGCCATCGTCTGAGCCCGAGGGTGAGGCCCCGTGCGACTCGAGCGACAACGACGGCCACCTCGCCGAAGTCTGCGAGGCCGGCGTGCTCATCGTCTCGACCGACCCGGCGTATCCGCCGCAGTCGTTCCTGAACGAGGCCACCGGCGACTACGAGGGCTTCGACATCGACGTGGCGAGAGAGATCGCCACTCGGCTCGGCGTTGATGTCGAGTTCACGGATCCGACCTTCGACGCGGTGGTCGCGGGCAGCTGGGGCGGACGGTGGGACGTGAGCGTGGGCTCGGTCACCGTCACCGAGGACCGGCGTGCGGTGCTCGACTTCACGCAGCCGTACTACTTCACCCCGGCGCAGATGGCCGTCTTCGACCCGACGGTCGAATCGGCTCCATCTGAAGCCGCGACTGAGGGGGCCGGCGAGGCCGCAACGGAGGCCGCAACGGAGGCGGCGACCGAATCCGCCGCGGAATCGGCCAGCGAGTCCGCCGAGGCGTCGTCCTCGCCGTAGGCTTGGTCACATGGAGGGGCGGGGCGGAATGCCCCGCCCCCTTCGTTTCTCGAGGATCGCGATGACCGTCGGGTTCGGCTCCGAGGCGGCAAAGGCGGCGCCCATCGTCGCCCAGGTCGTCGCGGCCCGTCGCGGTGCTCGCCTGCGGTTCAGGCTCATCTTCGCCGCCGTGTGGGTCGCCCTCGTCCTCGTGCTCGGGCTCGGGATGTGGCTGGCCTCTGGCGCGGAGCTCGATTTCGTCCTGGTTTCCGGGCCGGTGATCGTCCTCCAGGGCGCGGGCATCACGATCCTCGTGTCTGCCCTCTCGATCGTCTTTGCCACGCTCCTCGCCGTCCTCGGCGCGCTTGGCCGCCTGAGCGCGAACCCGATCGCGAACGCGGCGGCCTCGTTCTACGTCTCGCTCTTCCGCGGCACGCCGCTCCTGCTCCAGATCTACTTCATCTACTTCGGGCTGCCACAGGTCGGCATCGTGCTGCCGGCGATCCCCGCCGGCGTGACCGCGCTGAGCCTCAACTACGGGGCGTACATGACCGAGATCTTCCGCGCCGGGATCCAGGCGGTGCCGCGTGGCCAGCGCGAGGCCGCCGAGGCGCTCGGCATCCCCGAACGCCTGGTCATGCGGCGCATCGTGCTGCCGCAGGCGGTGCGGATCGTGGTCCCGGCCATCGGCAACGACTTCATCGCCATGCTCAAGGACTCCTCACTGGTCTCGATCATCACGGTCCACGAGACGCTGTTCATGGCACAGCGAATCGGCCGCAGCGCCTTCGAGCCGCTGGCGGCCCTGATCATCGCGGGCGCGGTGTACTGGACGCTCACCATCATCTTCTCCTTCTTCCAGGAGCGTCTCGAGCGACGACTGGCGAGGGGTGACCGTTGACCGACTCGCCACTCCCCGACCTCGGGACGCGCCCGGCGCCATCGGGCAGCGGCTACGGCGACGCGCTGCCGGCGCACCTCGGCGACGTCATGGTGAAGCTCGAGGGCATCGAGAAGTACTTCAGCGACAACCACGTCCTGCGCGGCGTGAATCTCGAGGTCCGGCAGCGCGAGGCGGTGATGCTCATCGGCCGATCCGGCTCCGGCAAGACGACCCTCCTGCGCTGCATCAACTTCCTCGAGGAGCCCACCGTCGGCTGGGTGGAGGTGGACGGGCTGCGGCTCCAGGCCGATCCGCTCCAGGCACGGAGCAGGCAGCACCAGGAGCAGATCCGCCAGATGCGACTGCGCGCCGGGATGCTCTTCCAGGACTTCAACCTGTTCCCGCACATGAGCGTGCTGGCGAACTGCATCGAGGCGCCAACGCGGGTACGCGGCATCGCACGCGACGAGGCCGTGAGCACCGCCGAGGGCTTCCTGGACAAGGTGGGACTGCTCGAGAAGCGTGACGAGTACCCCGCCCGGCTGTCGGGTGGCCAGAAGCAGCGCGTGGCGATCGCGCGGGCGCTGTGCATGGAGCCCAAGGTGCTGCTCTTCGATGAGCCCACGTCGGCGCTCGACCCGGAGCTCATCGGCGAGGTGCTGCGCGTCATGGAGGACCTCGCGCACGAGGGCACCACCATGATCGTGGTCACCCACGAGCTCCATTTCGCGCGGGAGGCCGCCGACCGCGTCGTCTTCATGGAGGACGGCGTGGTCATCGAGGAGGGGCCGCCGGAGCAGATGCTGGACGAGCCCCGCGAAGAGGGCACGAAGCGCTTCCTGCGCCGATTCCTGACTCCCTAGAGGCCCTAGAGCGCTGGCTGCTCCATGCGGCGAGCCTGCCGCGCCTGGCGAAGCGGGAACACCACGTCGCGGATGACGACATCGGCGACGGCCACGATGGGAATGGCGATGATGGCACCCACGATGCCGCCGAGGCTCGCCCCCGCCAGCACCGAGAGCAGCACCACCACCGGCGACAGCTGGACCGCGCGGCTCTGGATGATCGGCACCACGATGAACCCCTGGAGCTGCTGCATCACTACCAGCCAGACGAGCATGAGTAGCCCCTGCCCCGGCGACTCGAGGAGCGCCAGGAGCACGATCGGCCCACCAGCAATGAAGGCTCCGGCCATCGGGATCGCCTCGCCGATGAAGGCCAGCAGCGAGAGCGGGAATGCGAACGGCACGCCGATGATCCACATGCCGATGAGGGTGCCGACGCCGGTGATGGTCATGATCAGGAGCTGCCCGCGCACGTATGCGCCGAGCTTGCCGAGGGCGTTGACGCTCACCTCGTGGGTCAGCGGCTGGTCCTCCGCAGAGATGAACTTCATGAACCAGTTCCGAGCGTTGTCGCGCTCGAGGAGCATGAGGATGCTCAGAAAGAGAACGAGGACGATGTTGAGCAGGATGCCCGCGACCGTCAGCGGCAGCCTGACGAGCGCGCCCCAGTCCGGTGCCGCCTCGGCGGCGCCATCGGTCACGGCGTCGATGGCATCCTCCCCGGAGCCCTGCCCGGCGATGGCGTCGATGAAGCCGATGGCGGAGGCCCGCAGGTCGTCCACGATGTCCGGAAGGTCATCGGCGAGGCCCACCGCCTGGCTGACGAGCGGCGGGAAGATGAGGGCCACGGCCACGGCGATCACGCCGATGAGCAGCAGGTAGACCGTCACCACCGACAGCACCCTCGGCCATCCGAGGCGCTCGAAGAAGCGCGTCGGCCGGTAGAGGGCGGCGGCGAACAGCACACCGAGGAAGGCCAGGATGATGAGCTGGCGGAGCTGCCACGCGAGGTACGCGGCGAACGCCACCCCGGCGACGACCAGCGTGGCGCGCAACGCGATCCCGGCGATGCTGCGCGGCTCATGCCGCTCCGGAATGACGACTGCGAGGCGCCGCGGCTCCGCGTTCTTCGCGAAGAGACGTCCGAGCGTCGCGTCCCAGATGGCCCTGAGCGGCCGGAGGACGAGGTTGATCAAACCGATGAGCCGCGCGTGAGCCCGTAGACCTCGGCGCGCGGCAGCCGGGCGGCCTCGTCCTGGGGCCGAACGCGCTCCGTTGCCAGCTTCAGCACCGCCGGCTCGTCGGTGGGCTTGCCGCCCTCACGCTCGATGAGCCATCGCAGGCCAACCTGCGTGAGCGTCGCTCCGCCCGCCGTGCCCGGCTCGATGAACGGCGCCACGACCATGCGGCGGCGATGGAGCGCCTCAACGGCAAGCTGGAGGCGCGTGGGGTCCGTGCCCAGCTCCGTCGCCAGGGGTGCCAGGTCAACGGTCTGGTTCGGGAACCGCCTGAGGAACCGGAGGATGGCGGCGTCGAGCTGCTCACCGTCAATCGGTGCTTCGCTGGCTGCGGGCACCGCCACGCTCGCCGCCGCCACCTTCGCCTCAGGCGCGACCGTCGCGTCTGGGTTCGCCTGCTCGACGGGGCGCCGTGGCTTCTTATCCCTCTTGGACGTCATCGGCGCAGGATACCAATCAGCGCCGTGCGCGCGGCTGGACCCACAGAAGCTCAGGGCAGGGGCGCTGAGGGTTGAGCCTGGGAGTCGAGATCGACGCGCAGGCTCATGCCGGTGGCCGATCGCAGGGCCTCGTTCAGGCGCTCGTCCCACGCGACGGCCTCCTGGAGCTTCACGCTCCAGCTCGATCCGGCAACGGAGACGTACACGCGCAACGGCCCGGGGCGCTGCGTCAGCGTGGCACGCACCGATTCGAGCGCGCCGTAGAGGGCGTCTGCACCGGTGGCGTCGGGGAAGGTGATCTTGACCGAGGGCGCATCGGCCTCCGGAGCCGATAGCAGCGGCACGGCATCGGCGGGCGCTGGCGTCTCCTCGGACGGCATCGGCCCACCGATGTCCGGCACGATCGCCACCGCGGCGGCGACCGGCACCTCCACGGGAATGGCGCGAGGCGCGCTCGAGCCGTTGCCGTTCTGGCCGTTGCCCCATCTGCGGCCGTTGCCGCGCGCGGCGAGGAGGCGGTCGCGCTCAACCGCGAACGCGGGCGCACCCATGGCCACCGCGTCGTCCCAGGCATGCACGGCCTCGCACAGGATCTGCGACGACTCGTCGCGGCGGTCGATCCGCCCGGTGACCAACACGAGATTGTCGTTCGCCCAGGCGTTGGCCGTCTGCTCAAAGACCTTGGGGAAGACGACGACCTCCACCGAGCCCTGGAGGTCCTCGAGGGTGGCGACGAGCATGGTGGAGCCGGCACGGGTCACCACGCGGCGCGACGACACGATGATCCCGCCCAAAGTCACCTTGGACTGGTCGGCCTCCTCGGCGAGGTCGCCGGTGAAGGCGGTCACGAACTCGGGCAGCTGCTCGACGATGTCGCCCAGCGGATGCTCCGAGAGATAGAGGCCGATGAGCTCCTTCTCCCAGCGCAGCCGCTCCCGGCGCGGGATCTCCTCCCCGCCGTCGAGGAACTCGATGGCCGAGGCATCCGCGGGCGAGGCGAAGAGGTCGAACAGCGTCCCCTGCCCCGCCGCCACGTCGCGCTGGTGCCGCTGCCCCGATTCCAGGGCCGAGTCCAGAGCCGCCAGCATCGCCCCCGCAGTCCCCAGTGACGCCGCAGCATTGGCCTTGATCAACGACTCCAGCACGCGGCGGTTGAGCGTGTGCAGGTCCACGCGCCGGCAAAGGTCAGCCAATGAACGGAAGGGACCGGCCTCGTCGCCGGCGTCGCGGGCCGTGACGATCGCCTCGATGGCTCCCTCGCCGACGTTCTTGATGGCCGCCAGGCCGAATCGGATGGCCTCGGGGGCGCCGGAGGCATCGGTCTCGACGGTGAAGAGGGCCTGCGACTTCTGGACGTCCGGCGGGCGAACCTCGAGCCCCAGGCGGCGGCACTCGGCGATCACGGCGGCCACCTTCTCCGCCCGCTCGCGGAATCCGTTCATCACCGCGGTCATGAACTGGAACGGGTAGTTCGCCTTGAGGTAGGACGTCTGGTAGGCGATCAGCCCGTAGCAGGTGGCGTGGGCCTTGTTGAAGCCGTATCGGGCAAAGGGCTCGAACTCGGCGAAGACCTTGTCGACAATGTGCGCCGGGATGTCCTTCTTCTTGGCGCCGGCCTTGAACTTCGCCTCGTGCTGGCGGAGGACGTCCTCCTTCTTCTTGCGGATCGCGTAGCAGAGGTTGTCGGCCTCCGGCCCCGTGTAGTCCGCCATGGCGATGGCGGCAGTCATGATGTCCTCCTGGTAGACGAAGATCCCGTACGTGTCGCGCAGCGCGGGCTCCAGCGAGTCGTGGAGGTACGTGACGGGCTCGACCCCGTGCTTGCGGCGGATGTAGGCGGGGATGTTCGCCATCGGCCCGGGGCGGAAGAGGGCGACCATGGCGGCGAGGTCGCGCACCTCCGTCGGCTTGAGCTCCTTGACGTATCGGCGCATGCCCGACGACTCGAGCTGGAAGATGCCCGTCGTCTCGCCGGTGCCGAGCAGCTCGAAGGTCTTCGCGTCGTCCAACGGCAGCGTGTCCACGTCGATGCGGACGCCCGTGGTCGCGAAGATGAGCTCGACCGCATCGGCCAGGATGGTGAGGTTGATCAGCCCCAGGAAGTCGAACTTCAGGAGGCCCAGGGCCTCGCAGGCGTGCATCTCGAACTGGGTCATGGTGGTCTTGCCGTCGGTGGCGCGCTGTAACGGCATGATCTCGGTCAGCGGGTCGCGGCTGATGACGATTCCGGCGGCATGCGTGGAGGCATGGCGAGCGACGCCCTCGAGCTGCTTCGCGACGCCGATGAGCTTCTCGACGCGCATGTCCCCCGCCATGAGCTCGCGCAGCTGCGGGGAGGTGTCCACGGCACGATCGAGCGAGATGTTCAGCTCGTTCGGGACCGCCTTCGCGACTCGATCCGCCTCCGCGTAGGTGAGGCCCATGGCGCGGCCCACGTCCCGGATGGCGGCCTTGGCGCCCAGCGTCCCGAAGGTGATGATCTGCGCCACCCGGTCGTCGCCGTACTTGCGGGTGACGTACTCGATGACCTCGTCGCGACGCGAATCCTGGAAGTCGATGTCGATGTCCGGCATCGTCACCCGGTCCGGGTTGAGAAACCGTTCGAAGGGCAGCCCGTAGGCGAGCGGGTCCACCGGCGTGATGCCCAGCGTGTAGGTGACGATGCTCCCCGGCGCCGATCCCCGGCAGGTAGTCATGATCCCCCGCTCGCGGGCGAAGCGGATGAAGTCGGCCACGATCAGGAAGTAGGCGTCGTAGCCCATGCGGTTGATGATCCCGAGCTCGTAATCGAGCCGATGCTGGACCTCGTCGGTGGCGCGACCGTATCGGTCAGGGATCCCTCGCTCGCACTCCTTTCGCAGCCAGGAAGCCTCGGTTTCGCCGGCCGGGACCTCGAAGTGCGGCAGGCGCAGGCCCTCGAACTCGAGCTTGAGGTCGCACATCTCGGCGACGCGCAGGGTGTTGTCCATGGCCTCGGGCAGCTCGCCGTTGAAGAGGCGACGCATCTGGGCCGCGTCCTTGAGATAGAACTCGTTGTTCTCGAAGCGCATCCGCCCCGGCGTGTCGAGGTTCGACGCGGTCTGGATGCAGACCAGCAGGTCGTGCGCCTCGTACTGGTCGGGAGTCGTGTAGTGCGTGTCGTTCGTCGCGAGCAGCGGGATGTTCTGGCGCCTAGCGAGCTCCACGAGCTGCGGGTGAAGGCGCTGCTGGTCGCCGATGCCGTGGTCCTGGACCTCGATGAAGAAGTTCCCGTCGCCCAGGATGGACCGATACTCGTCGGCGGCCTTTGCCGCCCCCCGTTCGTCCCCTTGAGCGAGCCGCTTGAGGACTTCCCCGCCCAGGCAGGCCGATGTGCCGATGAGGCCCGCTGAGTGCCGCGCGAGCAGCTCCTTGTCGATGCGCGGCTTGTAGTAGTAGCCATCGAGGTGCGCGGCGGTGGTCAGCGCCAGCAGGTTGCGGTAGCCGACGTCGTCCCTGGCCAACAGGATCATGTGGTGGTAGTCCGCGTCCTGCTTTCCCTCCTTGTCGGCCATGCCGCGGGGAGCCACGTAGGCCTCGATGCCGATGATCGGCTTGATCCCGGCCGACTTCGCCGCGGCGTAGAACGGGATGACGCCGTACATGCTGCCGTGGTCGGTCAGCGCCATCGCCGTCATGCCCTGGTCCGCCACCCGGCGCGTCATCTCGCCCACCCGCGACAGCCCGTCGAGCAGCGAAAACTCGCTGTGAACGTGGAGATGGACGAAGGAGTCGGGCGTTGATTCGGGTCCTCTGGTCACGCGCCGATGTTAGCGACGGTCACCCCGCCAGCACTGGCGCAATCCGCGAGATGCCTATCCCGGCCCGCGGACGGGTCTCAGGCCGCGTGCGGCGTCCTCTGGTTCGGCAATCAGCATCCAAGCCCGATGTCACGAGGCTGTCACTCTCGCTCGGGCCACTCTTCCGAGTCCAACTTCGTTTGACGAATAGCACTTCTGTGCTACCGTGGCGGGCATGCTCAAGCAGATTCGTCTTCGCCGAGCTGGCGGTTCGGTCAGCGCCACGCTGCCCAAGGAGATGGTGGCCCGGATGCGCCTCCAGGCAGGCGACGAGGTGTTCGCCGTCGACACCCCCGACGGTGTTCTCATCACGCCCTACGATGAGACGACCGCCCGGGCACTCGAAGCGGCCCGTGATGGCTCGCGCAAGTACCGAAACGCTCTGCGTCGGCTCGCGCAGTAGTCGATGGACGAGCCGATCTGGCTCAGCCGCCAGGTCGTTGACATCATCCACCTCGAGCAGATCGCCGAGCACGGTGGCCGGCCTGGCCTGCGGGATGGGAACCTTCTCGAATCCGCTCTGGCGCGTCCTCGACAACTGGTGACGTACCGGGAAGGCGTGACGCTGCCCCGTTTGGCCGCCGTGCTCTGCATCGGCATCGCGCGAAACCACCCGTTCGTCGACGGCAACAAGCGGGTGGCGCTGCTGGCGATGTATGCCTTCCTCCGACTGAACGGGCGGGAACTGGACGCGGACGAGATGGAGGCGGCTGAAACGATCGAGTCGGTGGCCGCCGGCGTTCTCGGCGAACTGGCTCTCACTGACTGGATCGCTGATCACATCGGCTCCTAGGCCGAGGGCTTCTCCCAGACCGAGACGTGCTTCGTGCTGTCGCTCGTGAAGGGCTCGCGCTTCCAGCCCGACCATCGGTCGCGCAACCGCATGCCGGCCAGCTGCGCCATGAGGTCGAGCTCGCTGGGCCACACGTAGCGGAACGGGATCGA
>Ga0136619_10000254_pt1 | contig 19522 bp, 16 predicted proteins | sample AntDrymUQ3532106_2_FD_104807 | JGI IMG/M metagenome (GOLD analysis project Ga0136619, IMG submission 104807) | Polar desert sand microbial communities from Dry Valleys, Antarctica - metaG UQ353 (21.06) | ecosystem: Environmental > Terrestrial > Soil > Desert | place: Antarctica: Dry Valley...
ACCGGCTAGTCCCGCTGGTGCGGGCCGGGGCCAGGTTCGTGATGGGAGAACTGGTCGAAAGGAACGAGGAGAAGGTCGCCGCGTGATCGGAGCCCAATCCACAACATTTGACAATAGCTCGTTCGTGCGTAAGGTGAGTTACTAAATGAGGTCCTACGAAGGCCAACCAGTGTCGGCGAGAGCACATTGGCACCTAGCGGAGGCAGGCTCAGGTGGCTTTGTTGAGGACCGGTAGCGTTTCCTGGCCCGGAGAACCTGCCTTTAAGGTGTCCCAGGAGAGCGGCCCCAGAGGTTTCAGCGCTCCAGCCGGTGTTCCTAAGGTGGGCACAAGAGTGCTGCGCATTTATAGAAGATTCTCGTTGGTGTGCCGAACCGAGGCAGCGTCAGACCGCTCTCCAATTTACTGGGGAGCTGCAACCTTATCCTCATGGCTGCCGTAACCTTCGCTGTAGAAACTATCCCTGCGACCTTATCTTCGCGCGCCAGCATGTGGGAACAAGGACCATAGGCCGCAGCCTGGAAGAGATAGAAGCCCAGCGGCGCGAGAAAGCATCGCTTGCGAGTGGTTGGCTTGGTCAGCCCACCGGCCAGGGTTGGGTTATGGCCGCATTCTCCAAAGAATAAGGAAGAGCGCAGGTGAACTCCGCACCACCGGTTGCCCGATTGGCGACGGTCATACTCCCCCCGTGCGCCAGCAAGATAGATCGGGCGATCGCAAGCCCCAGCCCCGCACCGCCCGTCTGCAGGCTTCGCGAGGTCTCGCCGCGATATAGCGGAGCAAACAGGTGTGGCAGATCGTATGGCGCGATCCCGGTCCCGGTGTCCGAGACGCTAAAGAGTAAACGATCCGGCTCCGCGCGCCAGCTTACCCTGACGCTGCCACCAGCGGGGGTGTGTCGCAGCGCGTTTGTCAGAAGGTTCTCCACCACGCGCTCCAGGAGCTTGGCGTCACCGTGCAGCATGCGGGTCTCCTTGGGGCCGTCCAGCTGTAGCGTGACGCCCTTGGCTTCAGCCTGTGACCGCAGGCTCTCCACCACCCTCCCCAGAAGCGCGCCCATCTCTAGCGGTTCACGTCGGGGCGCCTGCTCCAGGTACTCCATGCGCGCATAGGTAAACAGGTCGGCGATCAGGCGTTCCAGGACGTCGGCTTTTTCCTGGCAGACGGCGATGTATCGCGCTCGCTTCTCCGGGGTTGTGGCCAGCCCACGCTCGAGGCCCTCCAGGTGGCCGCGTAAGGAGAACAGTGGTGTGCGCAGATCGTGCGCGATGGCGGTGATGAACAGGCGACGCTCTTGCTCAAGTTCGGACTGGCGCTCCAAGGCCTCGCGGAGCGCGTCTCCCATCGCGTGGAAGGCCGCCGATACCTCGGCGACCTCCTGCACCCGCGAAGGCAACAGATCGAAGTTCAGGTCTCCTCCGGCGATCTGCCGGGCCGCTCGGCTCATCGCCGCCAATGGTCGCAACACCATGCGCCCGAGAAACCAACTCGCGCCTGCGACGAAGGTCAGGACCAAGAGCAGGGCAGGCACGCCTTGCGTAAGGACCCAGGGCGCGTCACTCTGTGACCAGACGTTACTTACCAGGGGCACCGCGAAGTCGAAAAGAACGTTGCCCACGATGGCCATGCCCAGCAAGGCCAGGAGTAGCCAGCGGCGGATACTCAGCATCTTCATCGGTCAACTCCCTCGAATCGGTAGCCCACTCCCCAGAGGGTTAAGATGTACTTTGGGTGACTAGGATCGGCTTCGATCTTCTCGCGGATGCGCCCTATATGGACGGTGACAGTATGCCGGTCACCGATCTCACCCCAGAAGTGCCGGAAGAGCTGCTCGCGGGTGAACACCTGTCGCGGGTGCTCAGCTAGCAAGCGCAACAGCTCGAACTCCCTGGCGGTGAGAGCCACCCTCCGACCGTCCACCATGACCTCGTGCGCCCTCACATCCAGGACCAGGCGCCCGAAGTCCAGCACAACAGTCGAGGAGGGCATAACGTCGCGGTGACGGCGCAACACCGCTTTGATCCTGGCCACAACTTCGCCCGGCGTGGCCGATTTGGTGATGTAATCGTCTCCACCTAACCCGAGCCCGCGGATCTTATCGACGTCCCCGTCTCGGGCGCTAAGGAACAGGATCGGCACGTCGCTCTTCTTGCGAATCTGACGACAGAGCTCGAAGCCGTCCTCTCCGGGCATCATGACGTCCAAGAGCAGGCAGTCCACCGGCACTCGTTTCAACACTCGCAGCGTCGTCTGGGCCTCTTGGGCGGTCTCTACGCGAAAACCTTCGGCCTCCAGGAAGTCGCGCATCAGATTGACGATGGCGGCATCGTCATCGACAATTAGCACGGTTCGCTCGCGCTCCACTGCTCTGCGCTCCATTCGATACTGGGTAAACAAGGTACGCCCCGGCTAGCTTCCTCGATACCGCTCTTTGACGAAGTGTGTTCATTATGTCACTCGCGGTCCACTCTTAACCTCCTAGTGCCAAGTGCTTGACCAAATCCCAACCATTTGTTGAGAATCTCGTTACTTTTTGGCGCAGGGATTGTTGACCTTCGCTCTCTACCATCGGAGCAAGTTGGATATCTGTTTTGGTGAAGAGGGGAGGTCCGACCATGAAACGGTTCAGCAGAAGGGAATTTCTGAAGCTCGGTGCTTTGGGCGGTGCAGGACTCGCAGTGCCGCTGGGAACGCTGCAGACCGCCCGCTCACACATAAGCGCCGCGGAGGCGGTGGTGAGCCCAAAGGTGGAGCCTTTTTCGGTTCCGCTGCCCATACCACCGGTACTAAAGCCGGTACGCTCCGACGGCGCCACCGACTACTACGAGATCATCCAGAAAGAAAGAGAGGCAGAGATCCTGCCTGGATTGAAGACTACCATCTGGGGCCACAACGGGATCTATCCCGGACCCACCATCGAGGCCAGGAGCGGGCGGAAGCTGAGGATCCGCCAGAAAAACGAGCTGCCGCGCCCGGTTTCGGTCCACCTGCACGGCGGCCGCACACCTCCCGAGAGCGACGGCTACCCAACAGATCTGATCCGGTCCGGCGACTCTAAGGACTACGAGTATCCGAACGACCAAAGGGGCGCCACCCTCTGGTATCACGACCACCGCATGGACTTCACCGGACCGCAGAATTACCGGGGACTCTCAGGTTTCTACATCGTAAGGGACGACGCGGAGGATGACCTTCCCCTGCCCGAAGGGGAGAAGGAGGTGCCCCTCATGATCGCCGATAGGATCTTCGAAGAGGACGGATCATTCTACTACCCATCTATTGACCCTTCGCTCACCGAAACACCCGGAGTGCTAGGGAAGTACATGCACGGGGTCCACGGAGACACCATCCTGGTAAACGGTGCCCCATGGCCCTACCTGGAGGTCTCGAACACCCGCTACCGCTTCAGAATCCTCAACGCCTCCAACGCCCGCGTCTACGACCTCGCACTCGACCCACCCCCTTCGGGCGGCAAGGCGCTCGTGCAGGTCGGCAGCGACGGCGGGCTGCTCGAGACCCCTATCTCCCACGACAGGATCAGGATCTCTCCTGCGGAGCGCTTCGACGTGGTCGTAGATTTCTCGCGCTACCCGGTGGGCACGCAGGTGACGCTAAAGAACCTCCGCGGGGAGGGGCAGACCTCGGAGATAATGCGCTTCGTGGTAGCGCGTAAGGAGAAAGACGAGAGCGCCGTGCCACAGAAGCTTGCGCCAGTGGGAGACCTTCCCGATCCCTCCAAGGCCGCGGCCACGCGAACGTTCGAGTTCAACGGCTCGTTCGACTTCCACGGGGCGTCGTTCTACCCGATGTGGACCGTGAACCTCAAGTACTTCGACCCCGGCCGCATCGACTACCGCCCGCGCTTGGGATCCACTGAGGTCTGGGAGTTCGAGTCCGACGCCCACCACCCCATCCACATCCACCTGGTCCACTTCCGGGTCCTCTCCCGGGACGGCAAGCGGCCGGGTCCCTGGGACGCGGGATGGAAGGACACCGTCCTGGTCAAGGAGGGGGAGCGGGTGCGCGTGGTAGCACGCTTCGATGGTTATCGCGGCAAGTACGTCTTCCACTGCCACAACCTCGAGCACGAGGACATGAAGATGATGGCCAACTTCGAGGTGGTCTGAAGGTGGACGGTCGAGCAAAGAGAAGCAGAGAGCAGGGAGGACTCCCGGAAATAACGAAAGTCGAACGAGGCAATGTGAGACTCCGCTACCCGGCGGCAGGACTGTCGTTCTTGGCGCAGCTGATCCACCTGTGGGTATTGCCGGAGCACTACCTGATGTGGGACACCGCCGGATACTTCTTCCTTGTCGTGGCCGCCTGCCAGGGCACTCTAGGGGTGAGTCTGCTGTTCGGTCCCGGCAGGTGGATGCTGCGGTTGGGGATTTTCCTCAACCTCTTCGTCGTCTTCGTGTGGGCCTTCACGCGAACCGTGGGCATCCCGGCCTGGGTAGGCGCGTTCATGCGAGAGCCGGTAGGAGTGCTGGATCTGTCTGCGACGATTGCGGAGGTCGCGCTCTTGGTACTATTGGTGAAACTGAAGCGAGACCTCGTCCGGAGTAGGATGTGAGAGACAGCTCCGACTCTCCGGCAAGCCTACTCGACTTGCGTAGTGGATTGTACTCTTGCATGCAGCGCCGAGCCGACGCCCTCTTCGAGTTATGCGACGCGGCCCTGACGGCCGGCAAGGTCCCTTCGCCACCGCATCTGAGCCTCGCGCCCATCCACCGCCGCGGGTGGGTCAGCCTCTACGGCGCACTCGCCAAGGGGCGAATGGACGAGGAAGGACTGCGCCGCCTGCTCGCCCGGCAACCGGAGCGAGCAGGCGACGCAAACAGCGCGCAAGTCTACGCGGTGGACGTTTCGCCATGGCCCAGATGCGACGCCGAGGCCAGTCCGGGGCGCTGCTACCTCTACCATCCCACTCGTCACTCGGCGGGCCAGCCCATCGTGGCGGGTTGGGCTTACCAGCTCGTGGCGAAGTTGAGCTTCGAGCGCAACTCCTGGGTGACGCCGATGGACGCCAAGCACGTCCCTCCCGAGCAGGACGCCAACGACGTAGCCGCCGAGCAGGTACGGGCGCTCGTCGGTCGCCTGACTCGGCATCCAGAAGCTCCCTTGTTCGTCTTCGATGCTGGCTACGATCCAGTGAGGTTGCAGCTAGGGACTGAAGGAAACCGCGCCCAGATCCTCGTCAGGTTGCACTCCGGTCGAACATTCTACGCGGAGCCCGAGATTCCGCCGAAACGACCCGTCGGCAGACCCTGCCGCCACGGTGCGAAATTCGATTGCAAGCGCCCTTCCACATGGTCTCCTCCGACCGCTGAGCACTTTGCTCGGAGCACGGACTACGGAAACGTGCGTGTCAGGGCGTGGTCGGGGTTGCACCCGAAGACCCGTCGAGCCAAGGAGCGGTACGGGGCAACGACCGCCACAGTGGTCGAAGGTACCGTGGTCCTGGTGGAGGTAGAGCGGCTGCCGCGTGGCGAGAGGCGCAGGAAGCCGAAGGTCCTGTGGCTGTGGTGGACCGGGGGAGGCGAACCGGACCTGGATCTTCTGTGGAAGGCATACTGTCGCCGCTTCGACATCGAGCATTTCGTGAAGTTCCTCAAAGGCTCGCTGGGCTGGACCGCGCCTCGGGTACGACATCCCGAACAAGCGGACCGTTGGACTTGGCTGGTGCTCGCCGCATACGCGCAACTCTTGCTTGCCAGGCGCATCGTCGCAGACCAGCGGCTGCCGTGGGAGCGCCAGTTACCTACTGGATCGCTTACGCCGACGCGGGTGTTGAGGAATTTCGCAACACTTCTGCCCCTGGTGGGCACGCCTGCGGAAGCACCGAAACCCCGAGGTCGCTCGCCCGGGCGGCCGAAGGGCAGCCTTTCGGGATCGGCCAAACGGTACCCGGCGGTCAAGAAAGCCGCATAGGACGCGAATACAGCACTGATTGGAAGATCCGCGGTGGACCATGCAAGCGCCGCATGGTCCACCTTTACTAAAAACGGAAGCTAAGCTTGTCTTTTAACCTGAACGGCCGTGGATCGGCGTCGGTAGTGGACATCAGCGACCAACCGGGGCACGATGGATCGCTATGGAATCCTCGGCCCAACTTCTCGACGCCCTACGTGCCTTCCGGGACTCGTTCTATCGGTGCTTCGGCCGCCGAGCCGACGCGCTGTTCGAGCTGACCGACGCACTCCTTACCGCCGGCACGGTCCCTTCGCCGGTCCACCTAAGCCTGGCGCCTGTCCACCGGAGGGGTTGGGGCAGCCTCTACGCCGCGCTCGGGCGCGGCCGGATCGACGAAGGGTCCCTGCGGAACCTGCTCGCCCGACACCATCCGGTTCGCGACGGCAACCGTCCCTCCGTCTACGCCGTGGACGTGAGCGTCTGGAGCCGCTGCGACGCGGAGGCCAGTCCGGGGCGAGGGTACTACTACCACCCGTCCCGGCACTCGGCCGGGCAGCCCATCGTGGCCGGGTGGGCCTACCAACTGGTCGCCGGGCTTTCCTTCGAGCGCGACTCGTGGGTGGCGCCCCTCGACGCGCGGCGCGTACGCCCGGAGGAGGACGCCAACGACGTGGCGGTGGAGCAGGTGAGAGACCTGCTGGTCCGTTTGCCGCACCAGAGTGCTCCGCCCGTGTTCGTCTTCGACGCCGGTTACGACCCCGTCAAGTTGCAGCGCGGCCTGGAAAGCAGCCGCGCCCACGTCCTGGTCAGGCTGCACTCGAACCGCACCTTCTACGCCGCCCCGGAGAAGGTCGAACCGAGGCCGGTCGGACGCCCGCGCCGCCACGGCAAGAAGTTTGCCCTGCCCGATCCCTGGACCTGGACGCCGCCTTCGGCCGAGCACCGCTGCCGAACCGAGGACTACGGCACGGTGCGCGTTAGGGCTTGGTCGGGGTTGCACCCGAAGACGCGGCGCATCGGCGAACGCTACGGATGCGAGAGGGCGCCCGTCGTGTGGGGCACGGTCATCCTGGTGGAGGTGGACCGTCTCCCTCGCGAAACCCGCAAGCCGAAGAAGCTATGGCTCTGGTACTCTGGCGTCAGCGACGAACCGGACCTGGACTTCCTGTGGCGAGCCTACACAAGGAGGTTCGACCTGGAGCACGCCATCCGTTTCCTCAAGCAGACGCTCGGCTGGACCGCGCCGCGCGTCAGGCACTCGGAACAAGCGGACAAATGGACTTGGCTCGTGTTCGCCGCCTACGCCCAGCTCAGGCTGGCGCGCTCGTGCGTGGCCGACCGCCGTCTTCCCTGGGAGCGTCCTCAGCGTCACCGGCGGCTCACGCCGTGCCGGGTGCTTCGGAGTTTCGCGACACTCCTGCCGGCGTTGGGCACCCCGGCGAGGGCGCCGAAACCGTGCGGCAGGTCGCCGGGGAGGCCGAAAGGGCGGCTCTCGGGCCGGGCGAAGCGCTATCCGGCCATCAAGAAGAGCGCCTGAACTCGTCGGGACGACTTCTTCGCGACGTTCTGCGGTGTAATTCAGGGCCACTGCAAAACTCCCGTGCTTAAAAGACAAGCTTAGGGGTCAATAGAGACGCGGCGAAGGTTTTGCCAGCACGGGCAGGAGTACATATGCTTCCATCACAAAAACCTCTTCTAGCCTTTCGCGCCTGTGCGTCCGACGGCCCCGGCGAGGAGGACGATGGCGGCGCTGAGGGCCACGACGATGTACAAAGCCGTTCCGAGCCCCGCCACCTCCGCGACGAAGCCGATGGAGGGCGGCCCGACGAGGAAACCGAAGTACCCGGCGGAGGAGACGGCGGCCAGGGCCGGGCCGGAGGCTATCTCTTCGCTGTGGCCGGCGGCGCTCAGGGCCGCGGGGAAGATGATGGAGAACCCGGCCCCGGCTGCGGCGAACCCGGCGAGCGTGAAAACCGGCTCGGCGACGAAGAGCGAGAGCCCGAGCCCCACGGCTGAGACAGCGGCCCCAGCCCGCACCAGTCGGGCGGCTCCGATCCTCTCGGTGAGCCGGTCCCCCGTCAGGCGGCCTACGGCCATCGCGAGCGAGAACGCCGCGTAGCCGGCAGCGGCGAAGCCGGCCCCGGTCTCCAGCGTGCCTTCGAGGTAGACTGCGCTCCAGTCGGCCATCGCGCCCTCCCCCAGCAGCACGCAGAAGGCGATGATCCCGAGCCCCAGAAGCGCCCGCGTCGGCCGGGCGAAGGCCGGCTCGCCATCTCCCTGTCCGGCGTCGGCGCTCGCCGGCAGGAGCGCCCGGTACGCGAATATCGTCGCAACCACGGTCAGCGCGGCGACCCCGGCGAAGTGGGGGAACACCCCGATCCCAGCCGACGCCACGAGCCCGCCGCCCGCCGCGCCAATGAGCCCCCCGAAGCTGAACGCCGCGTGGAAGGAGGACATGATCGGGCGCCGGTACTCCTTCTCGACCGCCACCGCCTGAGCGTTCATCGAAACGTCCAGCGACCCGACGGCCATCCCGGCGAACACCAGCGAGAGCACCAGCAACGGCAGGCTCGGCGCCAGCGCCAGCAGGATGAGCGCCACCGGCCACGAGAAAGCCGTCACCCCGACCACCGGCCGGCTGCCCAACCGGGACACCAGCCAGCCCGCCAGCGGCATGGCGATGAGGGATCCGACCGCCGCCCCGAGCAGAGCCGCCCCCAACAAACCCTCGCCCAGCCCCAGCTTCTCCTTCACCGCCGGTATCCGAACCACCCAGCCAGCGAACCCGAAGCCGTTGAGGAAAAACACCGCAATCACCGCCAGACGGGCGATCCGGATCTCTCTCCCAATTACCGCCCCAACGCGCATGCTCTTCTCTTTCTGAATCGTTATAGACTGTATCGTTTCAGAAAGATATCATTGGGGGCATGGATTTCAACCCCAAACCCTCGGAGCGGCGAGCGACGTTGAAGGGCGTGGCGGCGGAGTTGGGGGTGTCGGCCTCGACGGTGTCGAATGCCTATAACCGTCCGGACCAACTCTCGCCCGCGCTGAGGGAGCGGGTGTTGGAGACGGCGAAGCGGCTAGGGTATCCGGGGCCTGACCCGATGGCGCGGGGGTTGCGGCGGGGGCGGGCGGGGGCGATCGGGGTTCTGTACGAGGACCGTCTCTCGTTCGCCTTCGCGGACCCGGCGGAGGTGCTGTTCCTCCGGGGACTCTCGGTGGCGACCGAGGAGGCGCGGCTCGGGCTCCTTCTGCTCTCCGGCATGCCGCGGGAAGAGCGGACCCCGGCGGTGGTGGGGAACGCGGTGGTGGACGGGTTCGTCGTGTACTCCATGTCTGACGACAACCCGCTCGTCCGGGCGGCGCTGGAGCGGCGGTTGCCGGTGGTCATCGTGGACCAGCCCAGGATCGAGGGTTTGCCATACGTCGGCATAGACGACGAAGGCGCGGCGCGGGCCGCCGCCGGGCACCTCGTGGACCTCGGGCACGAGCGGTTTGGCGTCGTCGCGTTCGAGATCGTGGCCGGGGCCTCGGAAGGCGTCATGGACCTCGGGCGTCACGAGGCCGCTACCTTCCGGTTGAGCGGGGCCCGGTTGCGCGGTTACGCTGCGGCCCTCGAAGCTGCGGGGCTTTCCGCTTCCGGGGTCCCGGTCTACGAGTGTAACGAGAACGACAGGGAAGAAGGAAGGCGGGCCGCAGGGGAGCTACTCTCCCGGACGCCTCGGCCAACCGCGATCCTGGCCCTCAGCGACCAGCTCGCCCTCGGTGTCCTGGATGCCGCGAAAGAGATGGACCTCTCCGTACCCGGAGACCTCTCCGTGGTGGGTTTCGACGACGTGCCGGAGGCGGCCTGGGCCACGCCGCCACTCACCACCGTCCACCAGCCGCACGTCGAGAAGGGCCTGCGCGCGGGACGGATGCTCATAGCGCGGCTCCGCGAAGAAGACCCGCCGGGACCGGAGATCCTGCCTACCAGGCTCGTCGTGCGTGGCTCGACCGCGCGCGCCGCAAGCGTTGCAAACCGCTGACGCCTCTAATCGCCGTTATCGGTGAGGCCGCGCGCCGCGTCGCCCAGCACGTCTCGGGCGCCTTGCAGGTTTGATCCGTTGGATGCCAGCCCGGGAAGCATCCGGGCGAGGAGCAGAGTAGAGAGCGCAGAGGACTCGCCGCCGTCTCCCTGCACCAGCAAAGGGCGTGGAGCGTGGCGCATCAGGCGCTCGCCTACCTCGACCCGGCGGCGGGCCAACTCGTACTGCACGACGGCGCGGTTGTCCCGGTGGGCCTGTCCGAGATGCCTGAGGGCGGTCGCTTCGTTCTCGGCCTCGGTGAGGGCGGCGCGACCCCGCGTCTCGATGTCCAGGCGGACCCGCTGGGCCTCGGTCTCCTTCTCCTCCAGCATCCGGGCGACATCCTGGCGGGCGCGGTTGCGGGCTTCTTTCACCTCGATCAGGCGCGCGTCCCGCTCTTTCTTGGATCGCTCTATCTCCATCAAAAGCGTGTCTATGCGGCGCTTGCGGGTAAGCTCCCACTCCCGCTCGTAGGCGGCGAGCTCTTTGGCGACACGCTCGCGGGTGGCGAGGTGCTGCTGGTACTGGTCCGGCAACTGCACGTCCGGGATGTTCGCCCCCAGGATGCGCACCCCGTAGCGCGCGAGCTGGCGGTTCAAATACTCCTGCATGTCCCCCACGTCCGAACCGCGCAAATCGTAAGCCTTCTCCGTGCTCACCTGCCGGCTGCGCTGTCTTATGGCGTCCTGCACCGCGCTAGATAGAACGAGGTCGAAGTTCGACGCCCCGATGGTCCGCACGAATGCTACCGGGTCGGTGATGCGAAACTTCAGGAAGAACTCTATGGCCTTCAGCGGCACGTTCTCCTGGGTCGGGCAGACGGCGACGGGGGCGAGGTAGGGGATCTCGGTCGCCGTGTCCACCACGTACTCGACCTTCTCCCACGGCCACCACAGGTAGTGCCGTCCCGGCGAGAGGGTGCCCGTGACCCTTCCGTAGCGGGACAGGACGCCGGTGGTGCCCTGTTCGATCTCGATGATCGCGCCTCGCCACAACCACAGGAGGGCGAGCGCGAGGAACAGGAAGGCCGCGAGGCCGACCAGTATTCCGAGCGCCATGCTACCGGAGAAGATGGCGACGCCAAGCAAGTATAGGGCGATGCCGAGCAAGAAAAGCCAGCCGTAGCGCCGGCCGTCCTTCGGGATGACGACGGGTACAATCTGCCCGGCGTCTCCGCCGCGCAGGAAGCGCCTGACGCCGGACCAGCCGGTGACGACCTCCGTGATCTTCGAGAACTGCGCGCCCGTCGCGGTCATCTCGTCTCCTCCCCGCCGGAGACTTCAACGTCACCACCGTCGCCATCCTGGCCGATCTGCTCCACCCGGCGCTTCACCGCCTCGTCGGTGACGGACTGGCGGATCTCCTCCACCCTGTCCGCCGTCGCGTCCTCGGCGACGGTTTCCGGCTGGTCCACTTCGGGCGCGGCCTTGGTCTCCGCCTTGAGGCTTTCGATCTCCCGCTCGCGCTCGCTGATGCGGACCTGTATCTCTTCCAGGCGGTCCCGGATCGCCTGCATATCAGCCGGCGAGAACAACGGCTCATCGCCCGTCCCGATCATACGCCGCGCTATCGCGAGAAAGTCCACCGCCTCCTGACCATCCTTCGAGCCGAGCTGGACCACTTGCGGCAGCCGCTCGGCCACCGCCGCCAGCCGCTCCAACACGTCCTGCTGGAATCGGTACTCCAGGATCTCCGGGGCCGCCGCCCCGCTGACCGCCCGGATGTCCAAAGCCTGAGCCTCGAGTAACGCCGCGTTGGCGTTGGCCTCGCTCTCCGCCTCGACCATCCGCTCGCGGGCGCGGGCGTTGGCGCGGTTGGTCTCCTGCTCGCGGGCCGTGTCTATCCTGGCCTGGTAGCTGGCGATCTCCGCCTGTATCGCGGAGAGGGTTTCTCTCAGGGAAGCGAGTTCCTTGTTGAGGTCTCCCTCGTCCTGTTCCTTGCGGAGTTGGAGCTCGTATTCATAGGTGTAGGCTTCCTTCGCCACCCGCACCATCTCGGGGGCTGCGAGGTCCATGCGGTACTCCTGGCTGGCGGGTTCGGCGTGGGTGATGTTGGCGTTGGTGAAGCGCACCGCCGGGAGGAACTGCTCGTTCAGGGAATCGAGGAACTTCTGGGTGCTCTCCCCCACGAGGTCATAGATGTCCTCGGCGCGTTGCTCGTAGATCAGGGCTCGGGTAACCTCGCTGATCGCGTTCTCCAGCTTGTCCGAGAACCCCCTTACCCCGCCGACGGTGAAGATGAACTCCGCCGGCTCCTCGATGCGGAACTGCAGGAACAGGTCAACGGAGGCATTTACCCGGCTCGCCGTGGGAGCTTCGCGCACGGGCGCGTTGTACGGGTACTCGCGGGCGGTGTTCACGAGGTAGCTGACCTGCTTCCACGGGTTGAAGAGGAGTTTGCGCCCGGCGTCGACGACCTCCTCCAGCTTGCCGAAGCGGGTGATGACGGCCTTGCAGCCGTCGGGGACCATGACCACGCTCTGCCGCCACCACCCGAAGAGGGCGAGCAGTACGAGGAGCAGCCACAGGTGTGGGCCCAGGATCGCCAGGGCGAGACCGCCCCCCGCTAGCGCGCCGACGGCGAGCGTCACGATCACGCCGAGGAGGGCGAATATGACCATCATGCTAATCGGGATCAGGCGCCAGAAAAGGGACTGGCGGTTGGGGATCACGACCGGCGAGATGGCGTTGATGAACCGCCCCGACTCCCCCATCTCCGGGAAGCTGCGGTTGAGGATCTCCGCCGCTTCCGCAAGCGTCGCGCTGCGCTGCTCGATGCGAGTCCCCGAGGAGCCACTGCGCTCCCGGGCGGAGAGGAAGTCCCGCGCGTCCACCTGGAACTGCTCGACCTCCTCCCCAGCCCGGTCTCTGACCCTATCCCCTGTCTCGTCGAACGCCTCGCGCGTGCGCCGGCTGGTCTCTCTAATCATAAGTGTCCTCCCATGCTAAGAACGTTGAGACTTCAAACTAACAGATTTCACCACACCCCGCGACCGGCGCTCTCGTTGAACTATCTTTTCTTCTTGCGGCGCGGTTTCCCACCGGAGTCCATGCGGACGATCCTGGGCGTGAACCTGCCGACGAGATCCACGAGGTCGCCCTGGAGGCCAACGACGGCCTCTATGTCTTTGTACGCCATGGACGCCTCGTCGAGGGAGCCGCCCATGAGGGTGACGTCCCGGTCTGCGAGGTAGCTCCTCCAGCTTTCCTCGGGGATGCTCTGGAAGGCTTTGGTGCGGCTCATGAGCCTGCCGGCGCCGTGAGAGGCCGAGTTGATGGAGCCTTCGTTGCCCCGCCCGCGCACGACGTATCCGGGGTCGCCCATCGAACCGGGGATCACACCCATCACCCCCGGTCCTGCCGGGGTCGCGCCCTTACGGTGGACCAGCGCCTCTTTGCCGTTCCACTCCTCTCGCCAACAGTTGTGCGCCACAACGCCGGAGCACACGAACGAGTGGCTGTCGTGGTTCACGGAGAGGTCGTAGACGGGCTCTTCGAACTCCGAGACCTCGACCTGTCGCACCTTCTGGACGAAGAGCCCGTCGGGCAAAGCGACACCGCCGAGCTTGCCGTCGGCCAGTCCACGAAAGTCGCGTGCGGAGCCATTGAGTCGCCGCGCCTTGTCTTCGTGCCAGAGATCGAGACGATACATGGAGGCCGCCGCGACCGTGCAGCGATGGAGGACACACGGGCCGAAGTTGGTCGTCCTGTATTCCTCACGGACGGGGGTAACTCGCAGACCGCAAGATACGGCTATCTCGCGCAGGCCGCGCAGCAATGGGCCGTTAGTGGACGCCATAGCGCCCCGACCTCTATTGCGGGCATCCGCGAGAACGGAACCGTCCGCGTCCATGTACCCGGCGAGCAACGCCATCTTCTCCTCATAGGGCAGCCCGTAGACGTAGGTTGGCAGCCTCCTGTCACGGCCCTTGCCGGAGAAGCCGAGCTCCGCGAGCGCGTCGCGAACCTTTCTAGAAGAACAGGTGAGTCCGTAAGCGCCAGGGGCATTGTTGGACCAACGCGCCGCGGACGGGAAAGGACCGGGGGCGAGAAGCGAATCCGGCTTGCCGTCCGGGGCGCCTCCTCGCGCGATCGGGGTTCGCCAAATCCGGGTTGTGCTACTATCGGCGGATGGGCGAGACACTCGGAGCGACTTTTGACGGCGAGGTATTCCGGCCTGACGAGCAGGTCGGGTTGAGCCCGAACACGCGGGTGCGTCTCACCGTCGAGCCTGCGGGGGCCTCCGAACCGCAGCCGAGTTCCTTTCTCTGGGTAGCGCGTTCGCTCAGGCTCGAAGGTCCGTCCGACTGGTCCTCCCGCCTGGACGAGCATCTCTACGGCGCGAGAGGCGATGATTGAAGGACGAGGTCTTCCTCGACGCCTCGTACGTCATAGCCCTCTCCGCCCCAACCGACGAACACCACGACCGTGCCGGAGAGCTCGCGGAGCAAATGGAAACAGAGGAGACGCGACTCGTCACGACGCGAGCGGTCCTCCTGGAGATCGGCAATGCTCTGTCCAGGATGCGCTACCGTCGGGCCGCCGTCGAGTTGCTCGACGCGCTGGAGAACGACCCCGGCGTGGAGATCGTTCCGGTCACGGAGCAGCTCTACAAAACAGCGTTTGGTCTCTACCGGGACAGGCCCGACAAGGAGTGGGGCATTACCGACTGCCTCTCGTTCGTCGTGATGGAAGATCGCGGTCTGACGGAATCCCTGACCGCCGACGATCACTTCCGGCAAGCGGGCTTCCGGGCGTTGCTGCTCGAAGACCGGCGTTGAGCCCCCTCTAGCGCCGGGCATGACACGCCAGCCGGACAGGACGAGGACGACGTGCTGTGCGGGGCGAACGGCAACGACCAGCCTGGTGGCGGCTCGGACAGCTTCGACGGTGGTTCGGGCACGGACCCCGCTGCGGGCTTCGATGCCGGGGAGGGAATTCCGGGACGAACATACCGTAATCCCTCGATAGAGTAGTGAGAAATAGGAGGGGCCGCTCTGCGATGAGCGGCTCCTCCTTGTTGCAGGAGACCCTTCGACGGCGAGCCGGCGTGTGAGGGTGCTATTAGACACCTCCGTTCTGGTGGCGGCGATGGTGGAGTCGCATCTGGCTCACGAGCGGGCGCTTCCCTGGCTCCAGCGCGTCAGGGCGGAAACCGACTCCGGCGTCGTCGCGGCGCATTCGGTCGCCGAGACTTACGCCATCCTGACCACGTTGCCACTCCGACCCCGCATCTCGCCGACAACCGCCCGGCGCTTGATCGAGTAGAACGTCCTCGGCGTCCGTGAGGTCGTGCCGCTCCCGGAGGCGGACTATGCCGGCGTGATCTCCCACCCCTCCTCCACGGGTATCGTGGGCGGAGCGGCCTACGACGCTCTCATCCTGCACGCGGCGACGAAGGTCGAAGTCGAGCGCATCGCAACCCCTGGGCAAAGGGGACTTCCGGCGGGTCCATCCGGCGCTCGCCGCTAAGGTGGTCGCGCCCTGACAGGGATACCCCGAGATAGCCGACCGGCCTACAACCATGCCGGCAACCTTTCGCACCGCCGTTCCCATACGGAAGAGCCTACCTCCCACATAAGGCGTGTGCTGGGTGTCCCCCAGGAGCCCTGCGTCGGGAAGATACGCGCTAACGCCCTGATTTCTTAGATTCTTTGGAAAAAGAGCAAGATTCTGCACACCAACAGCAAGATCCTGTTAGTCAGTCTGCCCCTCGACCCCTGATAATCCCTGTTGATGGGCCGCCGTGCCGGTGGCCCCGTAGATGTTCTTGCAGGGAAGAAGGGTCAGGCAGGCCGGCGCGCCAGCCAAAAACGGCCCCGTAACGGTATTTGGTGGGGCGAGGCCCCGGAAAATTCGAGAGATGGAGGCGGCATGAGTATGACGGCTACGAAGGTTGACCGGATGATCAGGCGTTGTGCGCTGCTGGCCGGGCTCGCCCTGGCGCTCACCATCGTGTGCATCCTGGTCCTGGGTGCGGCGCCTGCGCGGGCTGGCGTGACCTCACCGGCGGAGCAGACGTTCACCAACCCGGATAGGACATACTTCCAGGGGAATTTGTTCGCCAGGTCCGTGAGTTCGACCGGAAGGATAGAGTTTCCCTCGAAGATCAACGTGTCGAGCTATCCGGACTCGGCGCGCGTGGACGAGGTCACCGTCTCGCTGCATGGCATGTACTCGACCTTCTTCGACCTCTCGGTCGTGCTCGTGAGTCCTTCGGGGGAGAGCGTGCGGTTGACCGAGGGCTGCGGCGGGGCCGAGGACAGTGGGGGGACGATCTCGGAAAAACCGAGGAGCGACAACATCACGTTGAAGCTCGACGACGCCGCCCCGACCGGCATCCCCACGGATGGCGCCGAGGTGGTCCCTTCGGGGACGTACCGGCCCTCGCAGTGCGCGGATATCTACCGTCAGTACTACCCCGATGACATGCCGGCGTCGCCCGGTACGACGCTCGCGGATCTCGACGGCTCGCAGGCCAACGGGGAGTGGAGGTTGGTCGTGACGGCCGGAGACTACTATACGTACGAGAAGACGAATATCTCGAAGGGCTGGACGCTGAACGTGTCGGCGCATACGCCGACCGATCCGAGGCTGGGCCGCTATTCCGACACGAAAATAGGGGTGGGCGACGACGTGACGGTCACGCCGTCCGCGCCGCCCAAGAACGCGACGAAGCTCACCGTGGAGGCGTCGGAAGAGTTCACGGGCGAGGTGTCCATAGATCAGCAGACGGGCGCGGTGCAGGTCAGCAATCCGGGGCCGGTCGCCAACCACACGCTGACGGTGCAGGCTACCAACGAGGAGACGGGAGAGGTGCAGACCCAGCCGTTCGTGCTGGACGTGAAGCGCCAGCCGGAGGCGTTGGTCGTGGACACGCCGCTCCTGAACGAGTCGGACGGCTGCTTCACGGGGCACTGCACGCTGTATGAGGCGCTCGACCAGGCCAACACCAACGACAACCTGAAGCCGGACACGATCACCTTCGACCCTGAGGTATTCTCGACGCCGCAGAGGATCATCGTACAGAACCAGGAGTTCCCCTACCAGGGTCTGGACATCGAAGATGACGTGATCATCGAGGGCCCGGGGGCTGACAAGCTGACGCTGGACGGCGACGCTTTGCCCGGGAACCGCCGCGAGACGAAGACGATAAGCATCCAGCCGGACGCGGGCACGGTGCGGCTCCAGGACATGACGCTGACCGGAGGATTCGGCGAGACGGGCGGCGTCGTCGACAACAGAGCGGGCAACACCGTCGAGCTGCGCCGCATGTTCATCACGCGCAATGCGGCAGAGTGGCTGGGCGGCGGCATCGTCAACAGGAGCACGATGCGCCTGGTCGACTCCACGGTGTCCAACAACCGCGTATGGGAGGGCAGTGGATGGCCCTTGGGAAGCGCGATCTACAACGGAGGCGGAGGCGAGCGCGCCGATCTGACCGTGCTCGACTCGACCATCTCCGGGAACTTTGACGCCACGGCCATCGACAGCGACGAGGGGCGACGCTCAAGCTGGTCAACGCGACGGTGACCGACAATTCTGACGAATATGACGAACACAGACCCAATAGCGCCAAATCGAGCGGCGTGAACATCGGGGCCGGCACGGCGATGGTGCGCAACTCGATCATCGCGGGTGGTCGCGACGGGCGGCCCGACGTGAGCGGTGCGTTCACGTCCGGCGGGCATAACCTGATCGGCAACGTCGGCGGGACCGGCTTCGACGCGGAGGGCGACCAGGTAGGCGGTGGCACTGAAGCGGTCCTGGACCCTGAGCTGCTTCCGCTGGCCGACAACGGCGGTCCCACGCCCACCCACGCTCTCTCCCCTGACAGCCCGGCCATAGACGCAGGCTCCTCGGTCGGCGTCGAGGCTACAGATCAGCGCGGCGCGCCCCGACTCTCCGGCACCTCCGTGGACATCGGAGCCTACGAGTACGCGGACGACGATAACGACGGCGTGACGGACTTCACGGATAACTGCCTGACGGTGGCCAACCAGCAGCAGATAGCCTTCGTCTCCAGCCGCGACGGGAACCCGGAGATCTACACCATGAACGCCGACGGCACGGGTGTGAAGCGCCTGACCAACGACCCGGTGCTGGAAGCCACCCCGTCCTTCAGCAAGGATGGAACCCGGATCGCCTACAGTTCCTCACCCGGCGGCGATGCGGGAAGTAGCGAGATCTATGTGATGGATGTCGACGGCGGCAACCAGAAGCGCCTGACAGACAACTCGGTCGACGACCTCAACCCGGCGTTCAGCCCAGACGGGAGCAAGATCGTATTCGACTCCAACCTCGCAGGCAACCGCGACCTCTTCGTGATGAACGCTGAAGACGGCTCGCAGCAGACCGCCCTGACGAACCATCCTGGTCCCGAGTACGACCCGACGTTCAACGCCGCCGGAACCAGGATCGCCTACGTCTCCAAGGCTACCTACTATGAAACGTTCTTCGTCATCCGGGTCATGGATGCGCCGGGAGGAAACAGCCTCGCGGGGAAGAACTTTCAAATCTCAGATGGGGATACAAAGCTCGACGGCAACGGGAGAGACGCGGAGCCGGCGTTCGATAGCAGCGGCAACCATGTCGCCTTCTCCGGGAGCCGCGACGGAACCTCGATCTACTCCAGGGACGTACCCCTCTCACTTATCGACAGAACGGCCAGTGACAAGCGCCTGACCTCAGGTTCTTTCGAGGATCGTCATCCTGCCTACAGCCCGGATGGCGCGTGGATAGCCTTTGCGCGCACAACCGAAGGTGATTCCAGGATCTACGCGATGGACACGAACGGAGCGCGTCAGGTTAGCCTGAGCAGCGGGCCGGGCGACTCCCAGCCATCCTGGGGTCCCCAGCCAGACCGCGACAGAGACGGGCTCGGCGACGCCTGCGATCCGGGGCCGGCCGCGAACGATGACGCCTTCTCGGTGGATGAGGACGCCACCCTCAACGTCCCGGCCAGGGACGGAGTCCTCGCCAACGACGTAGATGTCAACGGCTTCGAGGTGGCGCTGGTGTCGGGGCCGGATCACGCCGCGAGCTTCACCCTCGACAAAGACGGCTCGTTCTCCTACCAGTCCACTTCCAACTTCAGCGGCACGGACACCTTCACCTACAAAGCATCCAACGGCCAGGGCGATTCCGACACCGCCACGGTGAAGATCACCGTCAAGGCCGTCAACGACGCCCCCAGAGCCACCAACGACACCGCAACCACGGACGAGGACACAGCGGTCGAGATCCCAGCGTCAGACCTCCTCGCCAACGACACCGCCGGACCCGGCGACGAGAGCACCCAGAAGCTCACCATCAAGGCGGTCTCGAACGGCCAGCACGGCCAGCCCGTTCTTGGCGATAACGGCAATGTAACCTTCACCCCCGCCCGCGACTTCAACGGCGAGGCCAGCTTCGATTACAAAGTCTGGGCTCTCCCGAACTTTAGGTGAACGGCAGAGATCGAGCCGCATATTCGCCTCTCGAACACCCAAGGAGGGCCGTCAAGCAGTAGCAATGTGTGGCCAAGTCGCATCAAGCGAACG
>Ga0136619_10000256_pt1 | contig 19498 bp, 19 predicted proteins | sample AntDrymUQ3532106_2_FD_104807 | JGI IMG/M metagenome (GOLD analysis project Ga0136619, IMG submission 104807) | Polar desert sand microbial communities from Dry Valleys, Antarctica - metaG UQ353 (21.06) | ecosystem: Environmental > Terrestrial > Soil > Desert | place: Antarctica: Dry Valley...
CGCCCGGCTTGCCGAACACGATCCCGTTGCAGATGATGAGGACGAACGCGGTGAGGCCGACGATCGCGGTGACCTCGCCGGGCCGCCAGCTCAGGTCGTGACCGCGCATGATGATGTAGGCGAGGATGAACGGAGCCGTGCAGGCGGCGACCAGCAGCAGATCCAGCGTGGCGAACGTCTCGAAGGCGGTCAGGGGTCCCTTGCGCCCGCTGATCAGCGAGTTGACGTTGCCCGAGGTGTCGAACCAGGGCAAAAACAGCGAAACGAACAGCACGGCAGCCGCCAGGAAGCCGAAGTACTCGGCCTTCTGGAGACGCCCCAACTCGATGAAGCTCCTCCTGCGTTCGGCCTGCGAGGCCTCCATGGCGTAAACCTACACCGGCGACGCGGTCGATTCCAGCGCCATCGGACGTGATCGCGAGCGGGGCCGTGGGGTGGGGTCACTTCCGCCGATAGGCCCGACGAAAATGACCACACTCCCCGGGAGCGCGACGTCGGGCGGCGCTACTCGCCCGAGTCGTACTTGAACGAGATCGCCAGCCGGACCCGGAAGCCGGTCACCTTGCCGTTCTCGATCCTGACGTCCTGACGGACGACCTCGGCGATGCGCAGGTCGCGAATCGTCTTCGCCGCCGTCTCGACGGCGTTGCGTGCGGCAGCCTCCCAGGACTCGCTGCTTACTCCGATGACGTCGGTGACGCGGTAGACGCTTTCGGCCATCTCGTCGCTCCTCTCCTCCGCTGGCAGTTGCAGGCGGACTCTCTCACGTTTTCCGGGTCGCCGTCCGGACCAGCGCCCCGGACCGCACGCGCTCGCCTCCGCCGTTACCCTCGCGCGCCGTATGGAGTTGAGCGGCATCGGCGCGATCGTCACCGGCGGCGCCTCCGGGCTCGGCGCGGCCACCGCGACGGCGCTCTCAGAGCGCGGCGCCCGCGTCGCGATCGTGGACCTCGACGGCGACAAGGCGGAGTCTCACGCCGCGGAGCTGGGTCCAGGCTGCGTCGCCCAGCAGGCCGATGTGACGAGCGAGCCCGACGTGGAGCGGGCAGTGACGCACGCGGTGGAGGCCCTTGGCGAGGTTCGCCTCGCCGTCTCCTGCGCAGGGGTTGGGTGGGCCGAGCGGGTGGTGGGCCGCAACGGACCGGCGCAGCTCCAGCCGTTCGAGACCGTGGTCCGAGTCAACCTGATCGGGACCTTCAACGTGCTCCGCTTCGCGGCGGCCGCGATGGCGGCCAACGAGCCGGACGGCGGCGGCGAGCGCGGGGTGGTGGTCATGACCGCGTCGATCGCGGCCTACGACGGCCAGATCGGCCAGAGCGCGTACGCGGCCTCGAAGGGCGGCGTCGTAAGTCTGACGCTGCCGGCCGCGCGAGATCTTGCCCGCGCCGGTGTTCGGGTCTGCACGATCGCCCCCGGGACGTTCGACACGCCGCTGCTCGCCGCGCTGCCCGAGGAGGCGCGTCAGGCGCTCGCGGAGCAGATCCCCCACCCCTCCCGGCTCGGCGCGCCGTCCGAGTTCGCGGAGCTCGCGTGCCACATCGCCGAGAACCCGATGCTGAACGGCGAGACGATCCGCCTCGACGGCGCCCTCCGCATGCCGCCGAAGTAGTAGATGCGTGCCGCCCTGGTCGACGAGATCGGCCGGCTCCCGACGGTCAGGGACGTGCCGGAGCCCGAGCGCGGCGAGGGGCGCGCCCTCGTCGAGGTCACCGCCGCGCCGCTCAACCCGATCGACCTCTCGATCGCCGGCGGGCGCTTCTACGAGCGAGCCACGGAGCTTCCCTACGTCCCCGGCAAGGAGGCACTCGGTCGGGTGCTCGAGAGCGACTCGCTCTCGGCCGGCACGCGGGTCTACTTCCCGATGCCGGGCGGCCTCGGCGGAGCCGGGGCGTTCAGCGAGCGGGCCGCGCCACTGGAGGAGCAGGCGATCACCGTGCCCGACGGCGTCGATGACGCGCTGGCCGCGTGCCTCGGCGTGGCGGGCCTCGCCGCCTGGCTTCCGCTCGAGTGGCGTGCGGACCTGCGCGAGGGCGAAAGCGTGCTCGTGCTCGGAGCGAGCGGCGCGGTGGGTCAGATCGCGGTGCAGGCGGCCCGGCTCCTGGGCGCGCGGGTCGTCGTGGCCGCCGCGCGTGACGCGGGCGGGCTTGAGCGAGCCCGCGAGCTCGGGGCGGACGCGACCGTTGACCTGACCGCGGTGGACGAGCCCGAGCGGCTCGCCGAGGCGATCGAGGCGGCGGCGGGTGGGCCGGTGGACGTCACGGTCGATCCGCTCTGGGGCGCGCCGGTCGCGGCCGCCGCCCTGGCCGCCGCGCGCGGCGGGCGCATCGTCCAGATCGGCCAGTCGGCGGGCCCCGAGGCGACGCTTGCCTCGGCTCCGATCAGGGGCAAGCTGCTCTCGGTGCTCGGCCACGCGAACCCGGGGGCGCCGCCCGACGTGACGGCCGACGCCTACCGCCGGATGGTCGAGCACGCCGCCGCCGGCCGCCTGACCGTGGACCACGAGACGGTGCCGCTCGAGCGGGTCGCCGAGGCGTGGGAGCGCCAGGCGGCGTTCCCACGCCGCAAGCTCGTGCTGGTGCCCTGAGGCGGCCGCCACGTAGGATTCGCCGCCCGGCCCAGCGGCCGGCCCGGACCAGCCAAGCTCTCAGCACACGCCCGAGGAGGCTCCCAAACAGATGCCCGAAGCCGTCATCGTCGACTCCGTCCGCTCCCCGATAGGCCGCGCGTTCAAGGGGTCGCTCACCCAGGTCCGGCCCGACGACCTCGGCGCCCACGTCGTCGATGCCCTGCTCGACCGCGTTCCCGACCTGAAGCCGGAGGAGGTGGAGGACCTGATCTGCGGCTGCGGGCTGCCACAGGGCGCGCAGTCCTACAACATCGCCCGCATCGTCGGGCTGCTGTCGCGCTTGCCCGACACCACCACCGGCACCACCGTCCACCGCTACTGCGCCTCGAGCCTCCAGGCGATCCGCATCGGCGCCCACGCGATCAAGGCGGGCGAGGGCGACACCTACATCGCGGCGGGCATCGAGCACGTGAGCCAGGTCGGGCCGTGGAGCGAGGACGGGTTGCCGCAGCTGATGGGGGCGATCGTCGACAACGCCCCCGATGATGTGAAGGGACAGATCCCCCAGCCCCACTTCAAGAACGACAAGGTCGACGGCGGCGACGGCCGGACCGACGCGTATATCTCAATGGGCCAGACGGCCGAGAACGTGGCCGAGCGTTGGGACGTCAAGCGCGAGGACATGGACCACTACGCGCAGCGCTCGCAGGAACGCGCCGTGGCGGCGCGCGAGTCGGGCTTCTTCGATCGCGAGATCGTGCCCGTCGGGCTGCCCGATGGGAGCACGGTCGACAAGGACGACGGCCCGCGCGCCGACAGCACGTACGAGAAGCTCGCCTCGCTCAAGCCGGCCTTCCGCGAGAACGGGCGCGTGACGGCCGGCAACTCCTGCCCGCTCAACGACGGCGCGGCCGCCACGCTGCTGATGTCGGAGGATCGGGCGCGCGAGCTCGGGCTCTCGCCGCGCGCGCGCATCATCGCGTCGGCCACGAGCGGCCTCGAGCCGGAGATCATGGGCGTGGCGCCGATCGGGGCCGTCAAGAAGGTCCTCCGGCGCGCCGGGATGACGATCGAGGACGTTGACGTGGTCGAGCTAAACGAGGCCTTCGCGGCGCAGGTGCTGCCGATCGCCGACGAGTGCGGCATCGACATGGACAAGCTGAACCCGCACGGCGGGGCGATCGCGCTCGGCCACCCGTTCGGCATGACCGGGGCCCGCATCATGACCACGCTGCTGAACGACCTGGAGACCCACGACAAGCAGGTCGGGCTCGAGACGATGTGCGTCGCCGGTGGTCAGGGCATGGCGATGATCGTCGAGCGGCTGAGCTAGATCGGGCGCCGGCCCGCTAGATGGTTGATCCCAGGCGGGCGGCCGTGGGATCAGCCATCTAGTCCATCCCCAGCACGATCTTGCCGAGCTTGCCCCCGGCCGCGAAGCGGTCGTAGGCGTCGGCCACGCGATCGAGCGGGTGGGTCTCCGCGACCGGGACCCGCACGGCGCCGCTCTCGACGAGCGGCAGGACGTGGCGCTCGACCGCGCGCATCGCGAGCGCCTTCTCCTCGAGCGGTCGCGCGCGAAGCGTGGAGCCCTGGAGGCGGCCGCGCTTTGCCATCAGCGCGAGGAGGCTCAGCTCCACCTTTGCCCCAGCGCCCACGCCGATGACGACGATTCGGCCGCCGGTCGCGAGCGCGTCCAAGTTGTCGGCGAGGTTCGGCGCGCCGACCAGCTCGAGGACGACGTCGAACGGCCCGTGCTCGGAGAATCCCCCGCTAGGGATCGCGACGGCGCCGAGCTCCTCGACGGCAGCGTGCCGGCCCTCGTCGCGGACGGTGGCGGTCACCCGGGCGCCGGCCGCGCGCGCGAGCTGGATCGCCGCCGTGCCGACGCCCCCCGCGCCCCCGTGGACCAGCAGGCGCTCACCCGCGGCCAGCCCGGCCTGCGTGAAGAGCGCGTCGTGCGAGGTGGTGAAGACCTCGGCGAACCCTCCCGCCGAGGGCCAGTCGAGCTCGTCCGGGACCGGCATCGCCGCCCGCTCGTGAACCACGGCGAGCTCGGCCTGCCCACCGCCGCCCACGATCGCCATCACGCGGTCGCCGTTTGAGAAGCGGCTTGCGCCCTCCCCCAGCGCTACGACCTCGCCGGCCAGCTCGAGGCCCGGGATGTCCTGGGGCGAGCCAGGCGGAGCGGGGTAGCGGCCCCGGCGCTGGAGCATGTCGGCCCCGTTCACGCCGGCGGCCCTGACCCGCACAAGCACCTCGCCCGCCCCCGGGCGGGGGTCTGGGTGCTGCTCGACCGAGAGCTCCCCGTCGCGGATCGTTACGGCGCGCACGCTCGCGCCATCGTAGGCGGACGGCGGACCGCTGCGGGGCTGCGTGCCGCGGAGTACTGTGGGCGGTCAGGCAGATCAGCGCGGACGATTCGCGATCTGGCGTACCGGATTGGTCGGGAGAAGAGTTTGAAACGACCGGGACACGGCATCGAGCGGTGGGCGCCGCCGCTCGCGGCGCTCGCGGCGGTCTGCGCGGCGGACCTCATCGGAGGCGCCGATGTGTCCCTGATCTCGCTCCTGATCCTGGGGCCGCTGCTCGCGTCGTTTCGGCTCGGTTCGAGGCAGACCGCCGTCGTCGGAGGCGTCGCGCTCGCGGCCTCTGTGCTGCTCGGCATCGCGAACGACTACTTCGGCGAGTCCAGCCACCTGACGCGGATCCTGCCGGTGGCCGCCGCCGCGGTCCTGTGCGTTTGGCTGTCGCGGCTCCGGCGCGAGCGCGAGCGCGCGGCGCTGCTGCTTGCACTCCAAGGATCCGTGTCGCGGGTCCTCAACGAGTCGCCGAGCCTCCCGGACGCCGCGCCGCGCCTGCTGCGGGTGATCGGCGAGTCACTCGACTGGAAGTGGGGGGCGCTGTGGGAGGTCGATCGCGGCGCGGACGTACTGCGCCGAGTCGATCGCTGGAGCGCGCCCGGAGTCGAGGCCGCGGAGTTCGAGCGAGCCGGCCAACGGATCCGCTACGAGCGCGGTGTCGGCGTGCCCGGGCGCGTGTGGGAGAGCGGCGCCCCGGCCTCGCTCCCCGAGGTCGACAAGGACCCGAACTTCCCGCGCGCCCGCGCGGCTGCCGAGGCCGGGCTCGACGCGGCGTTCGCCTTCCCGATCCGCGCCGGCGACAGCGTGGTGGGGGTGATCGAGTTCTTCGACGCAGCCCACGCCGAGATCGATCCCGCACAGCTCGAGATGCTCACCGGCCTCGGGCGGCAGATCGGCCAGTACGTCGAGCGCAGCCGGGGCGAGGAGCAGCGCGCGGACCTGCTCGAGCGCGAGCACGGCGCGCGGATGTCGGCCGAAGGAGCCGAGCGCCGGGCGGCCGAGACCGTGGCGCTGCTCGACACCCTGCTCGCACGTGCGCCCGTCGGCTTCGCCTTCATCGACACCGAGCTTCGCTACGTTCGCGTCAACGACGCGCTGGCTGCGATCTCTGGCCACGCCCCGGCGGACATGGTCGGCCGCCGCGTCGCCGAGATGCTCCCCCAGCTGCCGGAGGTGGTCCACGGGCTCGGGAGCGTCATCCGGACCGGAGAGCCGGTCGTGGACGCGGAGATCAGCGGGGAGACGTCCCTGGCGCCTGGAATCGAGCGCCACTGGCTCGCGAGCTACTACCCGGTGCGAGGGCTGCACCAGGAGATCCTCGGGGTCGGCGCAGTCGTCGTGGAGATCACCGACCGCAAGCGCGCCGAGGTGGGCGCCGCCTACCTCGCCGAGGCGACCGCCGCGCTGAGCGCGTCGCTCGACTACGAGGCCACCCTCCACAACGTCGCCCGGCTCAGCGTTCCCCACCTGGCCGACTGGTGCGCGGTGCAGATGCTGGAGCCGGACGCCGGCATCACCACGCTCGCGGTGGCCCACGCCGACCCGGCGAAGGAGCGCCTGGTGCACGAGCTGAACGACCGCTACCCGCCCGATCCCGAGGCACGGGTCGGGTCGCCGGCGGTGATCCGTACCGGCGAGTCCCAGCTCTACCCCGAGATCGACGACGCGCTGCTCCAAGCGGCGGCGAGTGACGATACCCATCTGAAGCTGTTGCGCGACCTGGGGCTGCGGTCCGGCATGACAGTCCCCCTGATCGCTCGCGGACGCCCGCTCGGCGCCCTTACCTTCGCCTCCGCGGAGTCCGGCCGAACCTTCGGCGCCAGGGACCTGGCGCTCGCCGAGGAGCTCGGGCACCGCGCCGGTGCGGCGATCGAGAACGCGCGCCTCTACCGCGAGCGCAGCCACATCGCCCAGACGCTCCAGGCGAGCCTCCTGCCGCCGCGGCTTCCGGACATCCCGGGCGCCGAGCTCGCGGCGCGCTACCGCGCGGCCGGCGAGGCCGTCGACGTGGGCGGCGACTTCTACGACGTCTTCCCGACCGGCGACCGGCGGTGGGCCGCCGTGGTGGGCGACGTGCTCGGCAAGGGACCGTCCGCCGCGGCGATGATCGGCCTGACCCGCCACACGCTGCGGACCGCGGCCATGCGCGAATCGGACTCCGTCCGCATCCTCGCGACGCTCAACGAGGCGCTCTGCCGCGAGGGGGTCGAGGAGTCCTTTTGCACCGCCCTCTACGCGACGATCAAGGCGGACACCAACGGCTTGGAGCTCGAGCTGACCTCGGCCGGGCACCCACTGCCGCTCGTCCTGCGCGCCGACGGCTCGGTCGAGAAAGGAGCCCGGCCCGGAACAGTGCTGGGGGCCGTGCCCGAGCTGGCGCTGGACCCGTATCGGGTGACCCTCGCCGAGGGCGACGCGCTCGTGATCTTCACCGACGGCGTGCTCGAGGCCCGGTCTGAAGAGGGCGTCTTCGGCGAGGAGCAGCTCCGGAGGCTTCTCCAGAGCCTGCCTGGAGTCTCGGCCCAGGGCCTCGCCGAGCGCGTCGAACGGGACATCGTCGCCTTCCAGGCGGGAGAGCCGCGGGATGATCTGGCCGTCCTCGTGGTACGCAGCGCGGCGGGCGTGAATCAGCAGCTCGACCCGGGAGGCCGGTCGCCGGGAGAGGCCGCCGAGCTCGAGGCGCGCGAGCGCGCCACGTCATAGTCTCCGCGCCGTGAGGGTCGGCGTCCCGAAGGAGATGCTCGAGGGCGAGCGGCGCGTGGGTCTCGTCCCCGAGGGCGTGGAGAAGCTGCGCGACCGCGGGATCGAGGTCCGCGTCGAATCGGGGGCCGGACGGGACTTCTATCCGGACGACGCCTACGCGGAAGCGGGCGCGGAGCTGGTTCCCGACGCCGAAGCGGTCTGGCGCGAATCCGAGCTCGTGGCGAAGGTGCGCCCGCCGACAAGCGAGGAGGTGCCCCGGCTCGGCGAGGGGACAATCGTCGTCTCGTTCCTCCAGCCCGCCGCGCAGGCCGAGCTCGTCAAGCAGCTCGCCGACCGTGGCGCCACGGCGGTGAGCATGGACGCGATCCCGCGCATCGCCCGCGCCCAGAGCATGGACGCACTTTCGTCGATGAGCTCGGTCGGCGGTTACAAGAGCGTGCTGATCGGCGCCAACGCGCTGGGGCGGTACCTGCCGATGATGACCACGGCCGCGGGCACCCTGAAAGCGTCGCGGGTGCTCGTCCTGGGCACCGGCGTCGCCGGCCTCCAGGCGGTCGCCACCGCCAACCGGATGGGCGCCGAAGTCACCGCGTTCGACATCAGGCCGGAGGTCAAGGAGCAGATCGAGAGCCTGGGCGCGACCTTTCTCGAGCAACGGCGCGAGCCGGCCGAGGAACCGGCGCGCGCCCAGGGCGCGTCCCGCGACGAGCCCGAGCCCAGGACGGGCGTCGGCGGTGCGATCGACTGGCTGAAGGACGTCTTCGAGCTGGGCAACGGCGCCGCGCCCGCCGGCGAGGAGGACGATGGGGAGCGGTCCTCCGACGCCTCGGACGCCTCGAAGGATGAGGACGCGGGCGGAGGAGGGACGGACGGATACGCCCGCGAGCAGGCCGAGGACAAGCAGGCACGCGACCGCGACATGATCCGCGAGCACCTGCGCGAGGTCGACCTGGTGGTCACGACCGCGCTCGTGCCCGGCAAGCGAGCGCCGGTGCTGCTCACGACCGAGATGGTCGAGGCGATGCGTCCGGGCTCGGTGGTCGTGGACCTGGCCGCGGAGGCCGGCGGCAACTGTGAGCTGACGCGGCCGGGAGAGGTGGTCGAGCACGAGATGGTCGAGGTTCACGGCCCGTCGAACCTCCCGAGCGGGCTCCCGATCGACTCGAGCCGGCTCTACTCCCGCAACGTGGTCAACCTCCTCACGCACCTGGTCGAGGACGACGAGCTCCAGCTCGACTTCGACGACGAGATCACGGACGCCATCTGCGTCGCGCACGGCGGAGAGGTCCGCAGCGAGGCCGCTCGCGAGGCGCTCGCGTGACCGCGGAGCTCCTCGGCCAGCTGACGGTGCTCGTGCTCGCGGCGGTGATCGGCTTCGAGCTGATCTCGCGCGTCCCGAGCCTCCTCCACACGCCGCTGATGTCCGCGACGAACGCGATCCACGGCGTCGTGCTGGTCGGGGCGATCGTCGTGCTCGCGGGTCCCGGCGGCACCCTGGCCCAGGTGCTCGGCTTCATCGCGGTAGTGCTCGCGACCGTGAACGTCGTCGGCGGGTTCGTGGTGACCGGTCGGATGCTCGAGATGTTCAGAGCGCGCGGCCCGGGACGCAGGAGGTAGCGGTGGACACCTTCGTCACGCTCGCGTATCTCGTCGCGGCGCTGCTGTTTATCCTCGGGATCAGGCGCCTCCGCGAGCCGGCCACCGCCCGCCAGGGGAACGTGATCGCGGCCTTCGGGATGCTGATCGCCGTCGTCGTGACGCTCTTCGAGGCGGACGTGCTCGACCTGGTCGAGATCGGGATCGCGGTGGCGATCGGGTCGGTGATCGGGGTCGTCAGCGCGCGCCGGGTGCCGATGACCTCGATGCCGCAGTTCGTCGCCGCGTTCAACGGCGTCGGCGGCGGTGCCGTGGCGCTGATCGGGGTCGCCGAGTTCTACCGGCTCGACCAGGCCGGCGGGCACGAGGGCTTCGTGATCCTGCTGACGATCTTCCTGGGCATCCTGATCGGCAGCATCTCGTTCGCGGGCAGCGCCGTGGCGTTCGGAAAGCTCGAGGAGATCTTCCTCCAGGGGTCCGTCACGTTCCCCGGACAGGCGCTGGTCAACGCCGGCCTCTTCACCGCCGCCGTGGCCGCCTCAGTGAACGCGATGGCCGACGGCGCAGCGCCGTTCGCCTCGGCGGTCGTGGCACTCGTCCTGGCGCTGGCCCTCGGCGTTCTGCTCGTGATGCCGATCGGCGGCGCCGACATGCCGATCGTGATCTCGCTGCTCAACGCGTTCACCGGCGTGGCGGCCGCCAGCTCCGGCTTCGTGCTCTCGAACGACGTCCTGATCATCGGCGGAACGCTCGTCGGCGCGTCGGGGTCGATCCTCACCTACGGCATGTCGAACGCGCTCGGGCGCCCGATCGGGAAGATCATCTTCGGAGCCGTCGGAGCCGCCCCGAGCGGCCCGGCCGCGGGCGACGAGGAGGAGAGGCCGGTCACCTCGGTCGGCGCCGACGACGTGGCCACCGCGCTCAACTACGAGGCCGACTCGGTGATCCTCGTCCCCGGCTACGGTCTGGCGGTGGCGCAGGCCCAGACCGCCATGGCCGAGCTGATGGCCGCGCTGGAGGCGAAGGGCAAGGACGTCAAGTTCGCCATCCACCCGGTGGCGGGGCGCATGCCCGGCCACATGAACGTGTTACTCGCCGAGGCCGAGGTACCACACGAGAAGCTGCTCGATCTGGACGACGTGAACGACGAGTTCCAGGAGACGGATGCGGTGGTGATCGTGGGCGCCAACGACGTAGTGAACCCCTCGGCTCGCGACGGGAGCGACAGCCCGATCTCCGGGATGCCGATCCTGAACGTGGACCAGGCGCAGCGGATCGTGTTCGTCAAGCGCAGCCTGGGCCCGGGGTTCGCGGGCGTAGACAACCCGCTGTTCTACGACCAGGACAAGACGATGATGCTGTTCTCCGACGCGAAGGAGGGGCTCGAGAATGTGGTCGCCGCGGTCAAGAGCTCGTAGCGGGCGTCGCCCCCGACCGGCCCGCCGGGCCGAGCCGTCGTGAGCGCCGAGCTGATCGTCGGGCCCGTCCTGCGCTACGTCGGCGAGCGGGAGGCGACGATGTGGGTCGAGACCGACCAGGCCTGCGAGGTCGAGGTCCTCGGGCACTCCGAGCGCACGTTCCACGTCGAGGGCCACCACTACGCGATCGTCGTGATCGGCGGGCTCGAGCCGGGCACGGTGACCGAGTACGAGGTGACGCTCGACGGCGAGCGGCGCTGGCCGCCGCCCGACTACGAGTTCCCGCCGAGCGCGATCCGCACGCTCGGCGGCGACGGCCCGCTGCGGGTCTCGTTCGGCTCGTGCCGGGTCTCGCTGCCCCACGAGCCGCCCTACAACGATCAGCCCAAGAAGCCGGGCGACCCCGGGCGCGGGGTGGACGCCCTCTACGCACTAGTGCAGCGCATGCTGCGCTGCCCACGCGAGTCCTGGCCGCACCTGCTGCTGCTGCTCGGCGACCAGGTCTACGCCGACGAGGTCTCGCCGGACGTGCGCGAGTTCATCCGCGCGCGGCGCGACACCTCTCAGCCGCCGGGCGAGGAGGTGGCGGACTTCCAGGAGTACACGCGCCTCTACTGGGAGTCGTGGCGCGACCCGACGTTCCGCTGGCTCGCCTCGACGGTGTCGATGGCGATGATCTTCGACGACCACGACGTCATCGACGACTGGAACACGTCGAAGGACTGGCTCGAGGAGATCAGGTCGCAGCCGTGGTGGGACGAGCGCATCGTGGCCGCCCTCAGCTCGTACTGGATCTACCAGCACCTCGGGAACCTCACACCCGACGAGCTACGTGGCGACGAGCTGCTGAAGAGGGTCAAGTCCGCCGACGACGGCGGGCCGGCGATCCGCGAGTTCGCCTACCGCGCGGACCGCGACCCCGATTGCGCGCGCTGGAGCTACCACCGCGACCTCGGCAGGGGCACCCGTCTGCTGATGGTCGATTCACGAGCCGCGCGCGTGCTCGAGCGCGGGCCGCGCGAGATGCTCGACGAACGCGAGTGGGAATGGCTCGAGGCGAATGCCACCGGGGGCTTCGATCACCTGCTGATCGGCACCTCGCTGCCGATCTTCATGACCCCCGGGGCGCACTGGCTCGAGGCGTCGGTCGAGGCGATCTGCGCGGGCGCGCTGGGACCGCGGGCGGCGCGGGTCGGCGAGCGGGTGCGCCAGACGGTCGACCTCGAGCACTGGCCCGCGTTCGAGCGCTCGTTCATGCGCTTCGTCGAGCTGCTGCGGGCCGTCGGCTCGGGCGAGCGCGGGCCCGCGCCGCGGACGATCACCACGCTGTCGGGCGACGTCCACTTCGCCTACCTGGCGGAGGTCGAGTTCCCGGCGAGCGAGGGCGTCGAGACGACGGTCCACCAGGCGGTCTGCTCGCCGGTGCGCAACACGCTGGCAATCGCCGAGCGAACCTTCATGCGCCTAGCAGCAGCGCGGCCGACCGAGCGACTCGCCGCCGCGCTCGCCCGCCGAGTGGGCATCGAGAAGCCGAGCGCCAACTGGAGGCTGGTCGAGGACCAGGCCTTCGACAACCAGATCGCGACGCTCGAGCTCGAGGAAAGGTCGGTGATGCTGCGGCTCGAGCACACCAAGGCCGGTCAGACCGAGCTCTTCAGGACCTTCGAGCGGCAGCTCGCCTGAGTCCCGCCGACGAACCGGCGCCGCTCAGGCGGTGGCGAGGTCCCTCAGGGCAGGGCGCTCGTCGAGCGGCACCTGGCGGACCTCGATCGTCCCGGCGCTCGGGAGCGCAAGCGGGCCCGGCCCGAAGGGCTCGATCGCCTCGCGCCCGTGCACCCTCGTCGAGGCCGCGACCAGCACCGCGTGCGCCATCGCGCTCAGGTCGCGCAGGGACTGATGGCGGTTCTGACGCGTGCCCAGGTCCACCTGCGCCATCGCGTCGATCCCGACCGTGCGGACCGTATCGATCATCATCGCGATCTCGACGCCGTAGCCGACCGGGAACGAGAGCGACTCGAGCAGCGGGCGGCGGGCGGCCGTCTCCCCGGCGAGTGGCTGGGCGAAGCCGGCCAGCTCGGGCACGTAGAGGTTGAGCAGCGGCCGGGCCACGAGCTCGGTCACGCGACCGCCGCCGTCGGGGACGCTCACCTCACCGACCCTGAACGGGCGCCGGAACGAGCCCTTGACGAACTGGACCTCGGGATCGAGGAGCAGCGGCCCGATCATCCCGAGCGCGAAGACCTCGTCGAAGTCCTCGGTGTCGGTGTCGATGAAGACGACGATGTCGCCGCTCGTGGCCGAGAGCCCGCGCCACATGGCATCGCCCTTGCCGCGCGCCGGCCCGTGGGTCGCCATGAGCTCCGACTCCTGGAGCACCAGCGCCCCGTGCGACTCGGCGATCGCGGCCGTGCCGTCGCCGGACGCCGCGTCCACCACCACGATCTCGTCGAGCAGCCCCTGGCGCTCGAGCGGCCGCAGGCAGTCGAGCACCGGCCCGATCGTCGCTGCCACGTCGCGCGTCGGCAGCACCACGCTGACCGTCTCGCGCTTGGCGTCCAAGAGATCGGCGACGCGAAAAGATCTCCCGTCGTAGGAGCGGCGCTGTAGCCACGTGCGAAGCGAGAGCTCTCGCTCGAGCTCTGTGAAACCGCGGCCCTGTCTGTCGACGGACATCGTCAGGTTGGTCCGCGAGCCGCCGCGCCGGCCCCCTGCGGGGCCCTTTGGGCAGAGCTCGAACCGTGGTTCGGGGCACGCAAGGCTACTCGGAAACGCGACCGGCGTCCGGCTCGCGGTAGAGCTAGCGGCTTCCGGGGTAGAGTGACGCGACGCTGCTTTCGAGGGAGGAGGCGAGCCATGGACCCGCATCAAGACCACGAGACCCCGGAGGAGGAAAGCTCGGGTGACGCTCAGGGCTCCGCGGACACAGACGACGCGGGCAGTGAGAAGACCGAGCACGAGGAGGACGCCGACCGCGCGGACTCCGCCGCGGGCGATGACGAAGAGGTCGAAGCGGAGATGAAGCGGATCGAGGAGAACCCGCCGGAGAACCTCGAGGACTGGCCGCAGGGCAAGGCGAAGTACGAGACCTTCGGGGGCCCTGAGGGCACCCACGGCTACCACGAGGGACCCGAGCAGAAGCTCGGCCCCTCGTCGCTGCGCCACCATGAGGGTGGCGAGGTGAGCGTCGAGGGCGACACGGTCGACGACCCTGGCGAGTACAAGGGCGACCCGATCCCAGGCGGCCCCACTGATCCGGCCTCACCGGACCAGCCGGGCGAGCGCGACCTCGAGCAGGGACGCGAGTCGGAGGACTCGGGGGACACCGAGTCGGAGGACTCGGACGAGGCGAAGGACTCGAGCGAGGGCTGAGCGCTCGTGCCTCCCTAGCGAGGCTTCTTGGTCTGCTCGCCCGGCGCCGGCGACACGACCACGCCGTCGATGACGCGAGGGCTGGGGGCGGTCGCTCGGTCCTGGAGCGCGAGTTCTGTGAAGCGAGCCATACGCTCGCCACAGCGCCGGTAAAACTTCAGCTGTTCGCGCCGGCCAAACATGCGGAATCCGAGACGGATCGCAGGGTTGCGGATGTCGGCCATCCGTGAGATGCCGCCGAGGCGAAACTCGACGGCGCCCGAGTCGAGCCACTTGCGCAGGTCATAGTCCATTCGCCCGACCTCCAGATGGCCCTTGAGCGTGGCGTAGCTCCATCCGAACAGCGCCACGGGGCGGCCGCCACGCGTCAGGGTCTCCTCCCGGACCGCAACAACTCGAACCCCGACGCGAAAGCGAAGCGCTAGAAAACGGACCTGCAGGAGCATGTCGCGGCCGTCGAGCGGGGCGTCGGCGAGGTAGATCGCGCGGACCTGCGAGGGATTCGCGAACTCGTAGCCGAACATCAGCCGGCGCGCCACCTCGTAGCTCCCGCCCGGTTCGGGCGGCCCAGGCCGCTCAGTGGGAAGCGGCTGCGATCGTTCGTCCACGTGCCAGCCCGGCCCACGTGCGCGAGGGTCAAGAGCGGAGAGGTCGACGTTCAGCGGTCGGTCGTGCAAGCCAGCCAGCGCCCTGCGCATCGCCGGCCGCGTGAGCAAGTCCCGGTCATTCATTGAGGGGGATTCGCCGCGTGCGGATCTCGACCCCACCGGCCCGCCGGCCGCCCGCTATGTCGATCACCCGTTCGATGAAGGACGTCCACATATGCAGCTGGATCTCCTTCGCCATCCGAAGCCGGTCATAGAGAAGCTCGCACAGCCGGTCGCCGCTCCGTGCCCAGGACTCGACCGTGAAGACGATGCTTCCGACCTCGCCTGCGGCCCGGAACTCGATCTGCCCCGCTTCGAGGTGGCCCGTGAGCGTCGCGAGGCGAAACGAGCTCGGCGTCATCTCCACCACCCGCACCGGGCCGTCCCATGGGCCGGGCATTCGCACGACGAACTCGTCGCCGACTCGCATCGTTCCCTTCTCGCCGCGCACCTTCTGGAAGGTCGCGAACTCGGACGGCGCCGCACGATCGGGGTCCCTGCTTACCCGGTCGATGAGCGCTTCCTTCGACAGCTCCGCCGCCAGAATCCGGGCCCGATAGCGACGATGAAAGAGAGGGCCGGCGCCGTGCTCGTGCGTTTGGAGGTCCCGCCGATCAACGCCGTGCGGGATCTCGGGCGGAGCGTCGCTCTCGAGGAAGCCCTCCGCCTCGCTTCTGTACATGGGCGTGGTTCGCCACATATAGCGCCACGACGTGAGAGCGATGCCGAGCGGCCAGCGTGCGGCTGTGGCGAGGCGACGTGAACGTGGGAGTTGGTCCGTCACGCCCAAGCACCTACCCTTCCCCCGATCCGGCAACACCTGCGATGCGAAGTCCCAAAGGGGGTATGACGAAGCTCATGTTGACCCGCGTCCTTCACGAGACCGGCTTTCGAGGGTGGCAGTTCCACCTGCTCTCGCTCGGGTCGATCGCCCTTTGCATCGTGCTGTGGATCCGTGCCAAGACCCTCGACCAGGAGGAACGCCCAAACGCCGAACGTCGGGCGCTGTTCGCGGGGTTGTGGCCGCCCACGCTGTGGTTGGTCGGGGACTCGCTTCAGCGAACCGAGGCCGAAGCGGGCACCCGAGCGTCGCGCCGGTTACGACGGTTCAAGGCCTGAAGGCCGCTACTCGCCGCCCCCGTCCTCGGGGTCCTGCGCCCTGACCCGACAGAGCGCGACGCGCCCCTCGATCCCCTTGAAGCGACGCGCGGGCGCGCGCGACCAGCGGTAGGCGTCGTCGGGGGCGTCGCCTCGCAACTCGTCGGTGACGAGCACGCTGCCGGGGCGAGCAACGTCGGTGACGCGACTCGCGAGGTTCACCGGACGGCCGTACCAGTCGCCGCCACGGGCGAGCGCCGGCCCGCGCGCCGCGCCCGCGCGCAGTTGCGGGAAGTCGTCGCCGGCAGCGTCCGCGTCGGCCACGAGACCGAGCAGCGCGTCGACCAGCGGCGCGCTTTCCGACGAGGCGAGCATCGCGGCGTCGCCAATCGTCTTGACGAGCCGCACCGGCGGCTCCGCGTGCTCAGCCGCCATCGTGGCCAGCCGCCCGGCCAGCCGACCGAGGTCCGACGCGGGGAGCCGCTCCCCGAGGCGAGTGAAGCCCACGAGGTCCGCGAAGCCGACGCTGACCGCGACGGCCCCCGCGAGCTCGCCGGACTCGAGCGCCTGCTGGCCGATCGCCGCGCGGCGCAGGCCCTCGCGCAGGCGAAGCCGGTACTGGTGGTCGAGCAGCGATGCCATCAGCGGGGTGAGCTCGGCCGTTGCGTCCGCGTATCGCAAGGCCACCTCCAGCTCGCTGTCGCCCGGTCGGAGCAGCGCCTCGCCCACGAGCTGGCGCGACGCCGCGGCGACGTTCTCCATCGCCTGCCCGACCACGCGCGCCACGTCGAGGAGCCCCTCGCGAGGCATTCCCGCGTCGAGCAGTTGGCGCAGACCTCGGGCCGCCGCGAGGTCGTCTTCTGTCAGCGACTTGTCATCCGGCCCGGGCCGCGGCATGCCGAGCGCCTGCTGCTCGGCCAGCAGGAGCTCGGCCTCCACCCCCGCGCGCTCGGCGACCTCGGAGATCGTGTACCCGGCGTCCCCGCTGAGGGCGCGCTCGGCCGGCATCAGCGCCAGGCGGCTCTCCTCCACCGCGCGCCGGAGGTCCTCGAGGGGCACGCCGTCCTCGGCCAACCGCTCGAGAAGCTCTCTGCGTGCCTGGCGCGCCTCCTCGCCGGAGCAGTCCTCGAGCAGGCCCTCACGCTCGAAGTCGATGCTCATTCCCCGCCCACCGCGACCGTGGCCGGACCTACCGCTCCGCGAGCACGCGCTTGAGCACCTTGCCCGTCGAGTTGCGCGGGAGCTCGCCGATGAACTCGACGTCGCGCGGCACCTTGTAGCCGGCGAGGTTCGACTTCACGTGACCCTTGACCTCGTCCGCCGAGAGCTCCGCGCCCGTGCGCGTCACGACGAACGCCTTTAGGCGCTGGCCGAAGTCCTCGTCGGCGACCCCGATGACCGCGACCTCGCGGACCGCGTCGTGGCGCGCGAGCAGATCCTCCACCTCGGCCGGGAACACGTTCTCACCGCCGGAGACGATCATCTCGTCGTCGCGGCCTTCGACGAACAACCGTCCGCGGTCGTCGAGGTGGCCGACGTCGCCGGTGCTCATCATGCCCTCGACGACCTCCTTCGCGCCGCCGCCGGTGTAGCCCTCGAAGAGCATCTCGTTGGCCACGAAGATGCGGCCGGTGCGGCCGGCAGGGAGCGGCCGTCGCTCGTCGTCGAGGATCTTCAGCACCGTGCCGCGCGGCGCGCTGCCGGCGGTCCCCGGAGCCTCGCGCAGCTCGCTCGGCGTGGCGATCGTGGCCCAGGCGACCTCGGTCGAGCCGTAGAGGTTGTAGAGGACGTCGCCGAACTCGTCCATGAAGCGCCTGGCGAGGTCGCCCGGAAGCGCGGACCCGCTGGCCGGCACCGCCTTGAGCGAAGAGAGGTCGTACCGGCGCCGCGTCTCCTCGGGAAGCTCGAGGATGCGCTGGAGCATCACCGGGACCACCGGGAGCGTGGTGGCGCGGTGGCGCGCCACCAGCGCCAAGGTCGCCTCGGGGTCGAAGCGTCGCCGCAGCACGTAGGTCGAAGAGAGCAGCAGGCCGAGGGTGAAGTGCGCGAAGCCCCAGGAGTGGAAGAGCGGCGCCGCGATCACCGTCGTCTCGCGCGCCCGCAGCGGTATCCGCGAGAGCATCGTCACGGCCGGGTCCACGGTCTCCGGCTGGCTGCGCGAAGCCCCCTTCGGGGTTCCGGTGGTGCCGGAGGTGAGGATCACGACGCGGCCCTTCTCGGCCGGTGGCACGACGCTGGCCGGGTCGCCGCCGGCGATCAGCTCCTCGAGCGTCGGGTCCGCGGGAGCGTCGGCCTCGTCGTGGTGCCACGCGACAAAGCGCTTGCGGCGCTTGCCGGCCTCCGCGAGCAGCTCGCGAAACTCCTCGTCGAAGACGATCGCCTTCGGCTTCTCGCGCGCCACGACGTCGGCGAGCTGCGGGGCCGCGAACGCGGTGTTCAGGAACAGCGCGTGCGCGCCGAGCTTCGATAGGGCGATCGTCGTCTCGATGAAGCCGCGGTGGTTGCGGCACATGACCGCGACGCCGTCGCCCTCCAGGATCCCGGCGTCGGACAGGCCGTGGGCGAGCGCGTTGGTCCGAAGCTGAACCTCGCCGAACGTAAGCGTCCCGAGCTCGTCGACGATCGCCGGCTCATCCGGGAAGCGGGCCGCCGACGCCTCGTACCCCGCGGCCGGCGTCGGGCCCCAGCGGTGCAGCGCGAGCCCGGTCCGCAGCAGCCGGTCCGGCCGCGCCGGGCGGAGGAGGCCGGCGCCGGCGAGCACCCGCGCCGCGTGGATGCGGTCGCGCACCGCGACCACGGGTCTCGCGACTGCTCGTCTCACGCGAGCGGGAGGCTATCCGAGCGCGCGGGTCCGGGTCGGTGATCTAGAGGGCTGATCCCTCGCCCCGCCCGCCCGGGAGCCGCGCGGCCGTGGAGTCAGCCATCTAGCCTCGTGCTCGTGGGCACGTTCTCCGAGCCCGAGCACGACCTCTCGCCGGAGCGCGTCGCCGACCTCCTCGCGAGCGGCAGCGTCGAGCTGATCGACGTGCGCGAGTGCTACGAGCGCGAGGCCGGCCACATCGAGGGCTCGCGCCACGTCGAGCTCGAGCGCCTCGCCTCCGAGGCCGAGACCGTCCCGCGCGACCGCGCTGTCGTCTTCCAATGCCGCCTCGGAGCACGCTCGGCGATGGCCGCGCGCGCCTTCCGGTCGGCCGGCTTCGACGCCTACAACCTCGACGGCGGGCTGCAGGCCTGGGTTGAGGCGGGCCTGCCGATCGCGCCCGAAGGCGGCCGCGTGGCCGAGCATTAGGCCCAGTTTTCTATGCCTCGACGAGCGTGAAGCCCACGAAGACCAGAAACAGCACTGTGCCGACGATGAGCGCCCCGAACGCCAAGACGTTTCGCGGCGTCGTGCCTCCGGCTCGCCATCCGACGACCGCGGCGGCCGCGGCCAGCACTCCCACCACGATCCAGATCGGGCCGTCGGCGTCGGCCGCCGCCAGCACTACCATCGCGAGCACGGCTGCCGCCGCGAGCGCGACAGCGACTTTGGTCAGCAAGCCGTTGCCCCCCGCCTCCGATCCAGCATGCGTCTGCGCCATTGTGACCTTTCGTTGGTTGCTCGTCTACGGCGACCGTATAGGGCGAAGCTGCGGTCGGCAAGCGTCCGGCGAGAGTTTCGCTGAGCCCTCCTAGTCGCCACCGAGGCTCGCTCGCGCGAGCTGCCCCTCGTAGGGGCCGTCGCCGGTCATGCAAGCC
>Ga0136619_10000257_pt1 | contig 19457 bp, 16 predicted proteins | sample AntDrymUQ3532106_2_FD_104807 | JGI IMG/M metagenome (GOLD analysis project Ga0136619, IMG submission 104807) | Polar desert sand microbial communities from Dry Valleys, Antarctica - metaG UQ353 (21.06) | ecosystem: Environmental > Terrestrial > Soil > Desert | place: Antarctica: Dry Valley...
CACCTCGTGGGTGAGGATCAGCTTCATGACTGCAGCCTCCGCTCAGCGGGTCGTCGACGAGTACGGCAGCAGCGCCATCTCGCGCGCGTTCTTGATCGCGGCGGCGAGCTGTCGCTGCTGCTGCACGGTCACGCCGGTCACCCGCCGGGCGCGGATCTTGCCGCGGTCGGAGATGAACTTGCGCAGCAGCGCGGTGTCCTTGTAGTCGATGTAGGTGATGCCCGCGGCCGTCAGCGGGTTCTGCTTCTTCTTCGGCTTGCGGACGAGGGGCTTGGCCACTCGACTGCTCCTTCGCATCGCCATCAGAACGGCGGGTCGCCTTGGCCGCCACCGGGGGCGCTCGCCCACGGGTCGGCGGGCTGGCCGCCGCCACTCTGACTGCCGCTCTGGCCGCCGCTCTGGCCGCCGCCCTGGCCGCCGCCCTGGCCGCCGAACGAACCAGCGCCGGAGCGTTGGGTCTTCGCCACCTTGGCGGTCGCGCTCTTGAGGCTCGGGCCGACCTCGTCGACGTCGATCTCGAACACGGTGCGCTTCTCGCCCTCGCGGGTCTCGTACGAGCGCTGCTTGAGCCGGCCCTGCACGATGACCCGCATCCCCTTCTGCAGCGACTCGGCGACGTTCTCGGCCGCCTGCCGCCACACCGAGCAGGTCAGGAACAGGCTCTCGCCGTCCTTCCACTCACCGGACTGGCGGTCGAGGAAGCGGGGCGTGGAGGCCACCCGGAAGTTGGCCACCGCCGCACCCGACGGGGTGAAGCGCAGATCGGGGTCGTCGACCAGGTTGCCGACCAGGGTGATGACGGTGTCGCCTGCCATGAGCTCTCCTGCGGGGTGGGTGCTGTCGGTTCGGTTGTCTGTGCTGGTTGTCGGGCAGTCAACCGCACGGCGGGGACAGCCGGGCGGCTGTCCACAGCCTCAGCGGGCGTCGGGGCGGATCACCTTGGTGCGCAGCACCGACTCGTTGAGGCCGAGCTGGCGGTCGAGCTCCTTGACGGTGTCCGGCTCGGCGTGCAGCTCGACCACGGCATAGATGCCTTCGGCCTTCTTCTCGATCTCGTAGGCCATCCGGCGCCGACCCCAGATGTCCACGCTGTCGACGGTGCCACCGTCCTTGGTGACCAACGACAGGTAGCGGTCGAGCGACGGCGCGACCGTCCGCTCTTCGAGATCGGGGTCGAGGATGACCATCAGCTCGTACTGGCGCACAGCGAATCCCCACCTCCTCTGGGCTAGGCGGTCACGGTCGGTCCGTGACAGGAGGGTGCGTGCGGCGCTCTTCCACTGGACTGGGGCCCTGCGGCGCAGGGATCCGGGCCAGTCGTTGAGTTTAGCCGGCGGGTCCGAACTTGGACCGGGTGGCACCATGGCGGGGTGAGCACGCACCGCCGGCCGGCCGCCCTTCTCACCTCGGTTGCCATCACAGCGGCCCTGCTGGCCGGGTGCGGTAGCGGTGAGGCCAGCACGGACACCGGTGCCGCGGCCGACGGCACCAGCGAACCCACCACGACGCAGCCGCCACCCGGCAACGAGGACAAGCCGGACAAGGTGGCGGAGCTGACCGCCGACGTACCCGAGATTCTGGACTTCGAGGCCACCCTCGTGTCCGGCGCCGACTTCGACGCCCGCGGGCTGGCCGGGAACGACACCGTGTTCTGGTTCTGGGCCCCGTGGTGCACCGAGTGCGCGGCAGCCGCGTCAGAGGTCCAGGCCGCGGCCGACGCGATACCGGACGTGCGGTTCGTCGGCGTGGCGGGACTCAGCTCCGACGTCGGCGCGATGCAGACCTTCGTCGACCAACACGGGCTGACCTTCCCGCAGCTGTCCGACGCGGACGGAAGCGTGTATACCCGGTTCGGGATCACCCAGCAGGACACATACGTGCTGGTGTCAGCAGAAGGCGACAGCGAGACGGTCGGTTCTTACAGCAGCGACGCCGACGTCCAGCAGCTGGTCAACGACGCATTCGGCTGAGCGTGACCGAGACGCCGTACGCGCTCGCCCTCGCCGCCGGCCTGGTGGCCGCGCTGAACCCGTGCGGCTTCGCACTGCTGCCGGCCTACCTCGGGATGGTGGTGGCGGCCGACGGCGAGGGCAGCTCGCTCGCCCGCGCGTTGCGGATGACCGCGGCGATGAGCGTCGGGTTTGTTGCCGTCTTCGGCGCGTTCGGCGCCGTCGTCGTGCCGCTGACGCTGTCTCTCGAGCGCTACCTGCCGTGGGCGACGATCGTGATCGGCATCGGTCTCGTCGTCGGTGGCGGCTGGCTGCTCGCGGGAAGGGAGATTCGGGTGCCGCTGCCGCGGCTGCGCGACACCGCGCCCACTGGCTCGACCGCGTCGATGGTGGGCTACGGCGCCGCCTACGCGATCGCGTCGCTGTCGTGCACGGTCGGCCCGTTCCTCGCCATTCTCGCCACCACCACCCGGACCGGCGGGGTGGTCGAGGGCCTCGCGGTGGTGGCCGTGTACGGGCTCGGCATGGGGCTGGTGGTCGGCGTGCTCGCGGTGGCGGTCGCGCTGGCCCGCGACGCGGTAGTGACCCGCACCCGGCGACTGCTGCCGTACGTCAACAGGCTGAGCGGGCTGCTGCTCGTGCTCGCCGGGGCATACGTCACGTACTACGGCTGGTACGAGCTGCGGGTGTTCGACGGCGACGACCCGACCGACCCGGTGGTGGACGCGGCGCGCAGCGTGCAGGGCCGACTGGCGCAGCTGGTCGGTGACACCGGCGCCACGACGCTGCTCGTGGTGCTCGTCTGCCTGGTGCTCGCCGCGCTGGTCGTCGCCACCGTGACCCGGCGATCCCTGACGAAGCGATGATGCATTCGGGTCGCCATGACGACCCGAATGCATCATCCCTCAATTGCTATTCGGTCCCGATCGCGCGGAGCACGTCGAGCCGCGACGCCCGCCGAGCCGGTAGAACCGCGGCGAGCACTCCCAGCAGCGCGGCCAGCACGACGAACACCACCAGCTGCACAACGGGGATGCTCAGCACCTGCAGCCCCTGGTCGGCGATGGCCCGTTGCAGCACCACCCCGAACACGACGCCCATCACGACACCGAGCACCGCGCCCAGCACCGCGATCGCGACCGACTCGAGCCGCACCATTCGGCGCAGCTGGCGACGCTGCATCCCGATCGCGCGCAGCAGCCCCACCTCACGGGTGCGTTCGATCACCGACAGCGCGAGCGTGTTCACGATCCCGAGCACCGCGATCACGATCGCCAGCCCCAGCAGCGCGTAGATCAGGCGGAGGAACTGGTCGATCTGGCCGCGGATCTCGTCGGCGAACTCGGTCTGGTCCTTGACCGAGACGAGCGGAAGGTCGGTGACCTGCGCCTCCAGCGCGGCCTGCACCTCGTTGGCGTCGGTGCCCTCGGCCAGCGTGATGTAGACGTAGGTGTCCTGCGGACGCAACCCCCCAGCGGTGAACGCGCTCAGCGTGAACAGGTATGGCGAGCCGACGATGGGCTCCTGCTCGTAGACCGCCGCCACCTCGAGCTCCTGGTCTCCGCCCGGCAGGGTCAGCGTGATCGTGTCCCCCGGCGCGAGCCCCTCGTCCTCGGCTCGGCCCTCCTCGACCAGGACGGTGCCGTCGGTGAAGTCGGCGACGTCGCCGGCGACGGCGTCCAGCGTCACCATCTCGGCGAACGGCTCCGGTTCGGTCGCCGCCACATAGAACTCGTCCCTGCCCTCGACCGTCGCGGGGGCAGAGCGCAGCGGCACCGCGGTGTCCACCCCATCAGTTTCGGCGGCACGCTCGGCGACGCCCGGCGAGAACGGCTGCCCGATCGAGTTGGACACCACGATGTCGGCGGCGAGCTGCTCGTTGAGGATCTCGTCGGTGCTCGCCTTGGCCGTCTGCCCGAGCACCGCGACGGTCGCAACCAGGGCGACGCCGATCATCAGCGCAGACGCGGTCGCGCCGGTGCGTCGCGGGTTGCGCAACGCGTTCTCGCCGGACAGGTTGCCGACCGCGCCATACGCCCTGCGGTACGCCGCGCGCAGCCCAACGAGCACCGGACGGCCGAGGATCGGCGTGGCGAGCGCGACGCCAAGCAGCACGGCAAGGATCCCCCCGCCAACCAGCAGCGCGCCCTGACCGCCCGTGCCCAGCAGCCCGGCGGTGACCAGCCCGGCGCCGAGCGCGGACAGCACCGCCCCGACGACCAGGCGTCGACGCACGGTCGTCTCGGGCAGCGCCACTCCGTCACGCAGCGCCTCGACCGGCGCGATCCGGCCGGCGCGACGCGCCGGGAAGTACGCGGCCACCAGGGTCACCAAGATCCCCACCACGTACGACAGCAGCAGCGTTCGCGGCCGGAACACCAGGTCGGTGCCGGACAGGTCGAGGCCGAAGGTGGCAAACAGCGCGCGCAGCCCCAGCGCCAGCAGGAAACCAAGCCCGATGCCGATGGTCGAGCCGATGAACCCGACGGCCAGCGCCTCCAGCAGCACCAGCCTGGTGATTTGCGGCCGGGAGGCGCCCAGCGCGCGCAGTAGCGCGAGCTCGCGGCTTCGCTGCGCAACCAGGATTGAGAACGTGTTGACGATGATGAACGTGCCGACGACGACCGACACCACCGCGAACACCAGCAGGAAGATGTTGATGAATGCGAGCGCCTCACCGATCGTGTCCTTCTGCTCCTGCGCCGCGCTGTCGCCGGTGATCGCCTCGACGCCGGCGGGCAGCTCCGCCTCGACCGCGCTGGCGAGCTCCGCCTGGCTGGTCGACTCGTCGCTGGTGACCCAGATGTCGGTGAAGACGTCGTCGCCGTCAAAGAAGATGCCGCGCATGTCGTCGGTGTCGAGCACGACAACCGATGCGCCGATCAGGGCGGTGCCGAACTCGAAGGTCCCGACCAGCTCGGCCTCGAGCTCGGGAGTGTCCCCGACCGAGACCAGCGGCACGGTGTCTCCGATCTCGTAGCCGCTCGTCTCCGCTGTTCCCGCGTCCACGGTGACCTCGCCGGCGCCATCCGGCCACTCGCCCTCCGCAAGCTGTGCGACCTGCGCACCGGCGGCGTTGGGCGCGTCGGAGTAGTTGACGGCGAGACCGGGCGGGCCTTGACCGCCGATGAGGTCGCCGTTCTCGTCGAGCACGAACACCCCGGTGACCGTGACGTTCCCGTCGGCGCGCTCGGCGCCCGGCACGGCTGCCAGCGTGTCGACCAGGTCGGCGGGCAGCGTGCGCTGGTCCAGTCCCTGGAAGGTCGCGTCCCCGCTGCCGGCGATCTCCGGCCGGACAATCACGTCGCCGACGCTGCTGTCGACGATCGAGTCGAACGCCTCGTCGAGGGTGTCGGTGAAGACGAACGACCCGGCGACGAACGCGACGCCGATGACGATCGCAAACGTGCTCAACAGCAGCCGGAGCTTGCGGGCGAGCAGGTTTCGCAGCGCGGGACGGAGCACGGCTCAGCCAGCCTGCGCGTCGCCGGGTGCCGCGGGGGTCAGTGCCTTCATCCGTTCGAGCACCCGGTCCGCGGTCGGCTCGGTGAGCTCGGCGACCACACGGCCGTCGTCGAGGAACACCACCCGGTCGGTGTACGCGGCCGCACTCGGGTCGTGGGTGACCATGACGACCGTCTGACCGAACTCGTCGACGCTGCGCCGCAGGAAGCCGAGCACCTCGGCGCTCGCAGTCGAGTCGAGGTTGCCGGTCGGCTCGTCGGCGAACACGATGTCGGGCCGGCTGAGCAGCGCTCGAGCGCTGGCGACCCGCTGCTGCTGACCGCCGGACAGCTCGGTCGGCTTGTGACTGAGCCGGTCCCGCAACCCGACCGCGTCGACCACCGTGTCGTACCAGTCGGAGTCCGGGTTGCGACCGGCGATGCCGAGCGGCAGCACGATGTTCTCGTGCGCAGTGAGGGTCGGCACCAGGTTGAACTGCTGGAAGACGAAGCCGATCTTGTCGCGGCGCAGGGCAGTGAGCGCCTTGTCCGACAGCCCGGTCAGGCTCTGCTCGCCGATGAAGACCTCGCCCTCGGTGGCGGTGTCGAGTGCGGCCATGCAGTGCATGAGCGTCGACTTCCCGGACCCGGACGGCCCCATCACCGCGGTGTAGCGCCCGGCGGCGAACTGCACGCTCACCCGGTTCAGCGCGCGCACCGCGGTCGGACCCTTGCCGAAGACCTTCGTCAGCTCGCTGGTCCGGGCCGCTGCCGAGCTCGTCTCCACTGCGGCCGTCATCGTGCCTCCCCTCGCGTACCCGTGACGCTAGCCCGTCGGTGGCCCTGCCTATGGTGGCGGCCATGCCCGCACGAGAGCCCACCGGACCCCCGCGGATCGGCGCCCACGTCGACCAGGAGGACCCGGTCGGGGAGGCGACCGCGCGCAAGGCCGACCTGTCCCAGCACTTCCTCGGCGACCCGCAGGGGTGGAAGGGGCCAACGGTCGCGTACGCCGACGGCCCGGACGCGCTGCGGGCGGCCGCCGAGGAGGCAGACGTCCACCTCTACGTGCATGCTCCGTACGTGCTCAACGTGGCGACGCTCAACAACCGGATCCGCATCCCGAGCCGCAAGCTGCTGCAGCAGACCGTCGACCTGGCCGCACAGATCGGCGCGCAGGGCGTGATCGTGCACGGCGGGCACGTACCGGCCGACGCCGACCCCGAGGCCGGCTTCGAGAACTGGACCAAGTGCGCCGAGCGGACCGACCTGAAGGTGCCGATGTTGATCGAGAACACCGCCGGCGGCGACAACGCGATGGCCCGCACGCTCGAGCGGATCGGGCGGCTATGGGAGGCGGTGTCGGCGGCCGACGGCGACCCGGTGGGCGCCGGCAAGATCGGCTTCTGCCTGGACACCTGCCACGCACACGCGGGCGGCATCGAGCTCCCCACCGTTGTCGACAAGGTGCGCGCCATCACCGGCCGCATCGACCTTGTGCACGCCAACGACAGCCGAGACGCGTTCGGCTCCGGCGCCGACCGGCACGTCAACCTCGGCAGCGGCGTGCTGGACCCCGACGAGCTCGCCGCTGTCGTCCGCGCGGCCGGTGCGCCGGTGGTGTGCGAGACCCCCGGTGGCGTTGACGGTCAGGCCGCCGACATCAGCTGGCTGCGCGACCGGCTCGGCTGACCCGCTCCGCTAGCCTCGCCGAGCGTGACCACCTCCGGACCGCGGCTCGGCGTGCGCCCGATCGACGCCGCCACCCATGTCGAGCACCTGCGGTCGCTGCCCTCGGCGAGCTTCTTGCAGACCCCGGCGTGGGGGAAGGTCAAGGCGGACTGGCGCAGCGAGTCGATCGGCTGGTTCGACGACGGCGAGCTGATCGGGGTCGCGCTGGTGCTGCACCGCCGGCTGCCCGGCCTCGGCCGCACCCTCGCGTACGTGCCCGAGGGCCCGGTGATCGAGTGGGCCAGCACGGCCGAGCCGGACGGTCTCGTCACCTGGCTCGACCCGATGGTCGAGCACCTGCGTGCTGCGCGCGCGTTCGCGATCCGGCTTGGGCCACCGGTGGTGACCCGGCGCTGGCAGGCGAGCACGGTCAAGCAGGCGATCGCCGACCCGGCGTTGACCCGGCTCGGCGATGTGCCTGCCGACGTCGTGGAGCCGGTCGGCGACGCAGTGGTGCACCAGCTGCGGGCCGGCGGCTGGCGGCTGTCCCAGTCCAGCGCCGGCTTCGCCGCGGGCCAGCCGCGGCACGTGTTCCAGCTGCCGCTGGCCGACCGGGACGAGGACGGCTTGCTGGCCGGCATGAACCAGCAGTGGCGGCGCAACATCAAGAAGGCAGCGAAGTCCGACGTCAAAGTGCGCCTCGGTGGCCGCGACGACCTGGCCGCCTTTCACACGCTGTATGCCGAGACCGCCGAGCGGGACGGGTTCACGCCGCGGCCGCTCGCGTACTTCCACACGATGTGGGACGCGCTCAACGGCGAGGACCAGGACCGGCTGAGCCTCTACCTCGGCGAGCACGCAGGCGACCTGGTCGCCGCGACCACGCTGGTGCGCGTCGGCGAGCACGCGTGGTACTCGTACGGCGCGTCCAGCTCGGCCAAGCGCGAGGTGCGCGGGTCGAACGCTGTGCAGTGGCAGATGATCCGCGACGCGCGAGCGGCCGGCGCCGCGGTCTACGACCTGCGCGGAATCACCGAGACGCTGGACGAAACCGACCCGCACCTCGGGCTGGTGCAGTTCAAGGTGGGCACCGGTGGCGAGGCGGTCGAGTACGCGGGCGAGTGGGACCTGCCGCTGAACCGGCTGCTCTACCGCGGCTTCGACCTCTACCTGCGCAGGCGATGAGGTGTCGATAAGGGGGGTCGGTGCGCGATGCCGCTGACGCTGCGGGTCGACGGCGAACGCTGGCGGGACCACCTGCTGCGCACCGCTGCCGACTACGGATCGCCGGGGACGCGGCACGGCATCGTCCCGGTGGCCAAGGGCAACGGCTACGGGCTCGGGATCGCTGGTCTCGCCCGGCGCGCGGACTGGCTCCGCGTCGACACGGTCGCTGCCGGGACGTACGAGGAGACGGCGGGGGTGCTGTCCCGGTTCGGCGGCGACGTGCAGGTGCTGTCGCCCTGGCGGCCGTTCCTCGACGACGTGCCTGCCGGCGACCGGGTGATCCACACCGTCAGCAGGGTCGTTGACCTCGAGGCGATCGGTGCGACCCGACCGGGCGCTCGAGTGGTGGTGGAGGCGCTGACCTCGATGTCGCGGCACGGCCTGACCCGGCACGAGCTCGCCGCGGCGGCCGCCGCCGTGCGAGCCGGCAGGCTGCGACTCGCCGGGCTGGCGCTGCACCTGCCGCTCGCCGGCGAGCACGAGTCGGAGGCAGAGGAGTGGGCCGCGGTGCTGGACGCGTCGCGGCTGGACACGAACACTCTGTGGGTCTCGCACCTCCGGGCGGCCGAGCTGGCTCGGCTGCGGGAGCGCCGGCCGGGACTCGACGTACGCCCGCGGGTCGGGACCGCGCTGTGGCTCGGTGACCGGGACGCGCTGCGAGCGACCGCGACCGTGCTGGACAAGCACGCGGTGTCGCGCGGCGAGCGGGTCGGCTACCGACAGCGCGCGCTGCCCCGGTCGGGGACGGTGCTGGTCGTCGCCGGGGGGACCGCGCACGGCATCGGGCTGGAGGCGCCGATCGCGGGCACCTCGGTCCGCCAGCGGGCGGTGTCGCTGGCGCGGGGCGGGCTCGACGCCGTCGGGCTGTCACTCTCCCCGTACACCGTCGGCGGCAAGCAGCGCTGGTTCGTCGAGCCCCCGCACATGCAGGCCAGCCTGCTGTTCGTGCCGGACGAGGCGAACGCCCCCGAGGTCGGCGACGAGGTCGACGTGGAGGTGCGCTTCACCGCCACCACGTTCGACCGCGTCCTCATCACCTGACCGCCCACGACACCACCGCCCCAGCGATGTTCACCCATCCCCAGCGACATATGGCTGGGGGCGCGTGACTTTCGCTGGGGCCCCAGGGAAAGTCACCGGGCGGGCATCGCCGGGTCGTCGGTGACGAGGTCGGCGCGTACGGGATCGAGCTCAGGGTGCAGCACGTCGCGCACGACCACGCCGGCCAGCCACAGCTGGGCCAGCACCCGCGCCCCGATCGCGACCGCGTACGGCTTGTCGACGGTGCCGACGTCGACGGTCGCGCCCGCCAGCGTCCACCAGATCGCCAGGAAGTAGGCCACCTCCCCGGCCTGCCAGATCAACAGGTCCCGCCACTGCGGCCGGGCGAGCACTGCGAAGGCAAGCAGCCACAGCACGTACTGCGGTGAGTAGACCGGCCACACGACCAGCACGCCGATCAGGAGCAGCAGCACCAGCTGCGGCAGCCGCGGCGGCCGGCGCGCCCGCACCGCCAGCGCCACGACGGCGACCAGCACGAGCACCAGCCCGACCACGACCAGCCGGACCAGCAGCCCGGTGGACAGCGTCAGCCCGTACTCGGCGGCGAGCCGCCACAGCGAGCCGTAGCCGATCTGCCCGGTCAGGGTGTGGTTGACGGTGTCCCACCAGGTGCCGGGCGCGAGCAGCAGCGGCGGCAGCTGCCAAGCCATCCAGACCCCAGCCGCGGTCGCGGCGACCGCGCCGACCGCCGCCAGCTGCCGAGACCGCACCGCCAGCACGAGCGTCGCGACCAGCACCAGCACCGGCCACACCGCGGTGGCGACCGCCGACCCGAGGAGCAGGCCGGCGGCGACCGGGCGCCGCCGCGACCACGCGAACACCGCCGCAACCGCGAGCAGTGCGCCGAGCAGGTCCCACCCGATCGTCGCAGCAAGCACCAGCACCGGCGCGATCGCGAACGCCGCGGCGTCCCACGGCCGGCGCCCGGACAGCCGGACCAGCAGCGCGGCGAGCCCGAGCATCGCGCCGAACATCAGCAGCGCGTAGATCCCGTAGAGGGTCTCGGCCTCCTGCTCCAAGGGCTGATCGGCCAACCGCGCCCCGGCTGCCGCGAGCCAGGTCAGCGCCGCAACCGGTGCCGGGTCCACGCTTGGCCCGGACTGCACGTGCGCGATCGGCACGTCGCTGTAGCAGAGGTTCGCGTACGACTGGCCGTTCCACCACGCGCCGGTCTGGCAGGGCGCGGTGTGGACGAGGTTGAGCGCGCCAGCCAGCGTCACCAGCGCGAGGACCACCCGCAGCGGCGTCCAGAACGGGTGCGAGCGGGCATGGTCGCCGACCGGCCCGCCGATGGCCGGGCTGCTCGCGGCGACCACCGGGTCCTCGCGCGTCGGTGCGACGACTCCCCGCACCGGCTCAGTCGCCGCGCTCTGCCGAGAGTTGGCGGCCGCCCGGTCCGGTCGGCAGCGTGGTCGGCGGTGTCGTCGGCGGCTCGGTGGTCGTCGGCGGCGGTTCGGTGGTCGTCGGCGGCGGTTCGCTGGTCGTCGGCGGCGGCTCGCTCGTGGTCGGCGGCTCGGTCGTCGTGGTAGGCGGCTCGCTGGTCGTCGGCGGAGGTGCGGACGTCGACGGCGGAGCGGACGTCGACGGCGGAGCGGACGTCGACGGTGTCGTGGTCTTTGGCGTGCCGCTGACGAATGCCGGCTTCGGGAACGGCACGCACTCTTCGCCGGCGAGCGCGGCCTGCATGTACGCCGCCCACGTCCGGGCCGGGTACTCGCCGCCGTAGAACGTCGGCAGGAAGCCGTCCAGAGCGTCGTTGCCGTCACCGCGCACGTACATCACCGCCGTCGACAGCGTCGGCGTGTAGCCGATGAACCACGACGACGACACCTCGCCCTTGGGACCGGTCGCAGTCCCGGTCTTGCCCGCGACCGGGCAGGTGACCACAGCCGCGTTCGTGCCGGTGCCGCGCTCGACGACCTGCCGCAGCGCGTACGAGACGTCGCTGGCGAGGTCGGCGGAGAACGCCCGCTCGGACTCGCCCTCGGCGGTGTAGACGGTCTCGCCGCCGGCGTCGGTCACCTCCTCGATCACGTGCCAGTCCGCGCGCCGCCCCTGCGCGGCGAACGTCGCATAGCCGTTGGCCATGTCGATCGTCGGCACCGGCGCGTAGCCCAGCGCGACGACCGGCACCGGCGACAGCGCGCTTGTCGCCGACCGCGGGATCCCGGCAAGCTCGGCCGAGTCGATCACCTTCTGCGCCCCGTCGGTCATCGTCAGAGTCAGGTCGACGTAGGCGGTGTTGATCGACTCGACCGTCGCGGTGAGCAGCGACACGGTCCCGAACGAGCCGCCGCCGGAGTCGCCCTGGTTCTCGACGTCCTCGCCGGTCGCCTCGATCACGTACGGCGAGTTGCCGTTGAGCGGGTCGTACAGGCTGAACCCGTCGCGCAGCCCAGCGAGCAGCGCGAACGGCTTGAACGACGAGCCCGGCTGACCGCCGGCCAGCGCCCAGTTGAGGTCGCTCTCCACGTAGTCCGCCCCGCCGTAGAGGGCGCGCACCGCGCCTGTCCCCGGCTCGACGGACGCGAGCGCGACGTGCAGCTGCTTCAGGTTTCCGAGCCGTTGCTCGCGCACCGCCGCGATCGCGGCGTCCATCGCCTGTTCGTCGAACGTCGTCGTCACCTGCAGCCCGCCGCCGTTGATCTCCTCGGCAGAGAAGCCGAGGTCGCGCAGCTCGTCCTCCACCATCGCCATCAGGAAGCCCTGTGGGCCACCGAGGCTGTTCTCCGCCGTCGGCTCGATGGTCGGGGGCAGCTGGCGCGCGTAGCCCGCGGCTCGGTCGGAGGGGATCGCGCCAGCATCGGCCATGCCGTCCAGCACATACTCGTAGCGCACCTGCGCCTCGCTGCGCGCTGCCTTGCCCTCGCGCGGGTCGAGCGTCGCCGGCGAGTTCAGGACGGTTGCGAGCAGCGCGGCCTCGCGCACGGTGACGGCCTCGATGTCCTTGCCGAAATACGCCAGCGCCGCCGTCTGCACCCCGTACGCGCCGCGACCGAAGTAGACGGTGTTGAGGTAGCCCTGCAGAATCTCTTCCTTCGGCAGCTCGCGCTGGACCTTGATCGCGAGGATGGCCTCCCGCAGCTTGCGGGTGTAGCTCTGCTCCTGCGACAGGTAGAGCACCTTGACGTACTGCTGGGTGATCGTGGACGCGCCCTGCGTCGGGTCACCCTGAGCGTTGTTCCACGCCGCCCGCACGATCCCCTTCACGTCGATGCCGGCGTTGTCGTAGAAGCTGCGGTCCTCGGCCGCGATGACCGCGTCCTGGACGTGCTGTGGCACCTGGTCGAGCGCGACCAGCTGGCGGTTCTGCACGGCGAACGATCCGAGCTCGGACCTGCCGTCGGCGTAGTAGACCAGGCTCGTCTCGGCCTGGAAGTCCTCGTTGGGGTCGGGGATGTCGATCATCATGTAGGCGGCGAAGAACGCCAGCAGGGCGAGTACGAGGAGCCCCACCAGCCCCTGCGCGAACCGGACCAGCACCCGGCGCCACACCGGTCCGGGCGGCCGCTTGCCCTTAGGTATCCGGTTGCCCTTGGGTTTGCGGGCAGGCCGGGCAGGCCGGGCACCGGTCCCGGCCGGGTTGTCGTGCTTGTGGCTCACGGGTCGATCTTCCCTGGCTCCCGGGTCGCGTTCGGCGACCACCCCACCCGGTCGGCCCGATGTATCGTTACGATACATTTAGTCGAGACCTTCGGAGATGGGAGAGCGCGTGACCCGACGGGCTGCCGCACTTGAGATGGCCGTGCTCGGCCTGCTCCACGACGCGCCGATGCACGGCTACGAGCTGCGCAAGCAGCTGATCGGCCTGCTCGGGTGGGGCCGGGTGCTGTCGTACGGCACCCTCTACCCCGCGCTCAAGGAGCTGGTCGCCGGCGGGTTCCTCGACGCCGACCCCGCGCCCGGGTCGACCGGGCGCAACCGGATCGTCTACGCACTCACGGCCGCAGGCAAGGAGCGGTTCCGTGAGCTGGTCGAGGAGACCGGGCCGTCCTCGTGGGACGACGACAACTTCGGCGTCCACTTCGCGTTCTTCGCCCGCGCGGACAGCCAGACCCGGGTGCGGATCCTCGATGGCCGGCGCAGCCGGCTGGAGGAACGCCTCGAGCGGTTCCGCACGTCGCTCGTACGGTCCCGCGAGCGCCGCGACGCCTACACCCTCGAGCTGCAGCGGCACGGCCTGGAGTCGGCCGAGCGCGAGGTGCGTTGGCTCACCGAGCTCATCGACACCGAGCGCGCCGGCGCTGCTCCGGGCAGCTCCAGTACGGAAACAACCGCCACGCAAGCAAAGGCGACGACAAAGGAGACCGCGTGATGGGCAAGGTACGGGTGGCCATGGTGGGCGTCGGCAACTGCGCGACGTCCCTCGTCCAGGGTGTGCAGTACTACGCCGACGCGGACCCGGACAAGACCGTGCCCGGCCTGATGCACGTCGAGTTCGGCGACTACCACGTGCGCGACATCGAGTTCGTCGCCGCGTTCGACGTCGACGCCAAGAAGGTCGGCTTCGACCTGTCCGAAGCCACCTGTGCGAGTGAGAACAACACGATCACGATCTGCGACGTCGCACCCACCAGCGTCTTCGTGCAGCGCGGTCCGACCCTCGACGGGTTGGGTCGCTACTACCGCGAGACGATCGAGGAGTCCGACACCGAGCCGGTCGACGTGGTAGCGGCGCTGAGGGAGTCGAATGCCGACGTCCTCGTGTCGTACCTTCCGGTCGGCAGCGAGCGGGCGGACAAGTTCTACGCGCAGTGCGCGATCGACGCCGGCGTCGCGTTCGTCAACGCACTCCCGGTGTTCATCGCCTCCGACCCCGAGTGGGCACACAAGTTCGAGGCGGCCGGAGTGCCGATCATCGGCGACGACATCAAGAGCCAGGTCGGCGCGACGATCACCCACCGGGTGCTGGCGCGTCTCTTCGAGGACCGCGGCGTCGTCCTCGACCGCACGTACCAGCTCAACGTCGGCGGCAACATGGACTTCAAGAACATGCTCGAGCGTGAGCGGTTGGAGTCGAAGAAGATCTCCAAGACACGTGCCGTGACGAGCAACATCGAGCACGACCTCGGCGCCAGCAACGTCCACATCGGCCCGAGCGACTACGTGCAGTGGCTGGACGACCGCAAGTGGGCCTACGTACGGCTCGAGGGCCGGGCGTTCGGCGATGTGCCGCTCAACATGGAGTACAAGCTCGAGGTCTGGGACTCGCCTAACTCCGCTGGCATCATCATCGACGCGATCCGCGCGGCCAAGATCGCCCAGGACCGTGGCATCGGCGGCCCGGTGCACGCGGCGTCGACATACTTCATGAAGTCGCCGCCGATCCAGCGGCCGGACGACGAGGGCAGGCAACAGCTGGAAGCGTTCATCCGCGGCTGAGCCTGCCGAGACGATGATGCATCCGGGTCGCTATGGCTACCCGAATGCATCATCGCTGCCTTTGGTCTAGCCACCAGGTGCGGAGCTCGTCGGTGGCGCGCTCCTCGCCCAGCGGCCCGTGCTCGATGCGCAGGTCGAGCAGGTAGCGGTACGCCTCGCCGACGACCGGTCCGGGCCCGACGTCCAGCAGTGCCATGATCTGGTTGCCGTCGAGGTCCGGGCGCATGGCGTCGAGCTCCTCGGCCTCCGCGAGCGTGGCAATGCGGTCTTCCAGCTGGTCGTACGTGTGCTGCAGCCGGGCCGCCTTGCGTGCGTTGCGGGTCGTGCAGTCGGCCCGGGTGAGCACGTGCAGGCGGTCCAGCTGGTCGCCGGCGTCGCGCACGTAGCGGCGCACCGCGGAGTCGCTCCACTCACCCCCGCCGTAGCCGTGGAAGCGCAGATGCAGCTCGACCAGCCGTGCCACTTGCTCGATCAGCTCGTTGGAGAACCGCAGCGCGCGCAGCCGGCGCCGGGCGAGCTTGGCGCCGACGACGTCGTGGTGGTGGAAGGTCACCGACCCGTCGGCGCCGAACCGGCGGGTGCGCGGCTTGCCGATGTCGTGCAGCAGCGCGCCCAGCCGGGCCACCAGGTCGGGCCCGTTCCCGGGCAGGCGTGGCTCCAGGTCGATGGTCTGGTCCAGCACGGTCAGCGTGTGCTCGTAGACGTCCTTGTGCCGGTGGTGCTCGTCGCGCTCGAGCCGCAGCGCGGGCAGCTCGGGGAGCACGTGGTCGGCCAGCCCGGTCGACACCATGAAGCCGAGGCCGCGGCGCGGTTGCGGCGAGCACACCAGCTTGCGCAGCTCGTCGCGGACCCGTTCGGCCGACACGATCGTGATCCGGTCCGCCATGTCGCGGGTCGCCGCGACCACGTCGTCGACCGGCTCGAACCCGAGCACCCCGGCGAACCGGGCGGCCCGCATCATCCGCAGCGGGTCGTCGGTGAACGACTGCTGGGCCGTGCCCGGCGTCCGCAGCACCTTGTCGGCGAGGTCGTCGAGGCCGCCGTACGGGTCGACGAACGTGCGCGCCGGCAGCAGCACCGCCATCGCGTTGACGGTGAAGTCGCGCCGGGACAGGTCGCCTTCGAGGGTGTCGCCGAAGTCCACGGCGGGCTTGCGCGAAGTGGGCGCATAGCTGTCGGAGCGGAAGGTCGTGACCTCGACGTGGATGTCCCCCGTGCGGGCGCCGATGGTGCCGAACTCGCGGCCGATCCCCCAGACCGCGTCCGCCCAGTCGGCCAGCAGCTGCTCGGTCTTGTCCGGCCGCGCGGAGGTGGTGAAGTCGAGCTCCTCGCCGAACTCCCGGCCGAGCAGCGCGTCCCGGACCGAGCCGCCGACGACCGCGAGCGTCTCCCCGGCGGCGTCGAATCGCGCGGCGAGCGGCTCGGCGACGGTCGCCACCCGCAGCAGCTCGGCGACCGCCCGCCGCTGCAGCTCGCCTGGCTCGGACACGACGCGCCATCGTACGCACGCACCCGCCTCTAACATGACCGCGTGACCGCCGGACCTGATCGGCGTCGGTGGCACGCCTTCGTGGTGGCAGCCTTTCTCGCCTGCCTGCTGGGCGTGCTGTCGACTCCCGCGCCGCCCGCCGCCGCCACACCACTGGCGGCCCCGCTGTCGACTCCCGCGCCGCCCGCCGCCGCCACACCACTGGCGGCCCCGCTGGCGGAAGAGCCCGTCGACACCCTGGTCGCCGAGCTCACCTCGCTGACCCCGTCGGCCCTCGAGGTCGGCGAGGACGTCCGGCTCGAGGGTCGGGTGGTCAACGGCGACGACCACGCCTGGCGCGACGCGAACGTCTACCTGGTGGTCTCACCCAGCCCGCTGACCACGAGAGCCGAGCTCGCGGCGACCGCGGACAGCCCGGCCGAGTCGTACTTCGGCGACCGGGTGACCCAGATCGGCCGCTTCGACACACTCGACGACCTCGCGCCGGGGGAGTCCGCACCGTTCCGGATCACCGTCCCGTTTCGGTTGCTGGGAATCTCTGAGGCGCCCGGCGTCTACACCATCGGCGTGCACGTGCTCGCCACCGACGTCGACGGCACGCGACCGACCGCCGCCCGAGCCCGGACCTTCGTCCCACTGGTGCCCGGCAACGACCCGGCCCGGGTGCGGCTGGCGATGGTCTGGCCGCTGCACAGCCCGGTCCTGCGCCGCGGCGACGGCACGTATGCCCGCGCGGCCCGGCTGGTGCGCTCGACCGGTATGGGCGGGCGGCTGCGCCGCGTCGTCGACCTAGCGGGGAGCGCGGGCTCGACGCCGGTGGCCGTCGTTCCGGACCCGGCTTTGCTCGACGCGACCGAAGACATCGGCACCGGTCGCTTCGGGCCGGACGGTGGCGTGGTGCAACGCGTCCCCGCTGGCGGCGAGCCGGAGGCGGCGGCCGCGGCCGACGTGCGGCGCGACCCCGAGGGCATCGCCTCGGCCGGTTCCTGGTTCACCGATGCGGTCGAGCTCGCCGACGACACCGGGTGGAGCACGGCCTACGGCGTGCCGTCGGCGAACACGCTGGCCACGACGCCGTACCCAACGCTGGCGGAGAGCGTCGACGCGGCGACGCTGGCGACCGGTCGGCGCCTGCTCGGCCAGCAGCTGCGGGTGCTTCGGCTGCCGGCCGGGGGAACCGTCGACGCCGACGCGCTGGCTGGCCTGCGCCAGCCGGACGGCCTCGGCAGCGCCGCGCTGTGGCCACGGATGCTTCCGGACTGGGGGCTGCTGGACGGGTCGGCGGTGCAGGTGCCGACCGAGTTCGGCGCGCTGCCGGTTGTGGTCGCCGACCCCGCTCTCGCGGCCGGGGGGCCGGCGCCCGGGGACCAGCGGTCCGCGCTGCAGGTGCTGCAGCGGCTGCTCGCGGAGACCGCGCTGATCAGCGCCGAGGCCGAGGCAGCCGGGCGGCGGGCGGTGAGCGCCACGTTCGTCGCGCCGACGCACTGGGATCCTGGCGCGGACTGGCCGGCCGCCGACTTCTTCAACGGGCTCGACGTGGGCTGGCTGGACCCGGTCGGGCTGGACGAGCTGCTCGACGAGGCCCGTCCGTACGACGGTCGCACCGGGATGAATCCGTCTGTCGAGCCGGTCGCGGACGAACTGCTGCCGGACGCGCTGACCAGCGCGGCGGCGCGGCTGCACCGGCGGGCCGAGCTGCTCGGCCAGCTGGTCGACGGCGGAACCTCCCTCGCCGACTGGTACGACGCAGGTGTCGCTCTCGGGGTCTCGGCGGCCGGCGTTCGCGACCTGACGGTGCGGCAGCGGGTGACCGAGCGGGCCGCCATGTCGCTGCAGCGGACACTGCGCGGGGTGGGGCTCACCGGCCCGGAGTTCGTCACCCTGTCCAGCTCGCGCGGCCGGTTCCCGCTGACCGTGTCCAACCAGCTGGACCGGTCGGTCACCGTGTCGGTGTCGGTCGAGACGGTGCCCGCAGCGGCCGCGTCCACGCGGTTCGACACCGGCTCCCGGCTCACCATCGACTCTGGCGACCAGGACACCGTCACGGTGGAGACGAGGGTCGGCGACGTCGGCGTGACCAGTGCTGAGGCATACGTCGTGACCCAGTCCGGCCGGCGGGTCGGTGTCCCGCTCAGCTTCAGCATGCGCACCAGCGTGGTCGGGACGGTCATCTGGGCGATCATGGGCGCCGCTTCCGCGCTGCTGGTCTTCGCCGTCGCGCGCCGCCTGTGGCGGCGGAGCCGCGGGTGACCGAGCCGCCAGTGGGGGACGACCGGTCCCGGCTGCTCTCCGCCGGCGCCTGGGTGGCGGCCGGCACTGTGGTGTCGCGGCTCACCGGATTCGTACGCGGCGCGCTGCTGCTCGCCGTGCTCGGCCAGTCGCTGAACGCCGACCTGTTCACCCAGGCGAACACGCTGCCCAACTCGCTCTACATCCTCGTCGCCGGCGGCGTCTTCAACGTCGTGCTGGTGCCCCAGCTGGTGCGCGCGATGCAGCGCGACGACGACGGCGGGGAGGCGTTCGCACAGCGGCTGCTCAGCCTCGGCGCGCTCGTTCTCGCCGGTGCGACAGCGCTGCTGCTCGCCGTGGTCCCGGCGCTGGCCTACCTCGCCTTCGACGGCGCACTGTTCACCCCAGAGCTGGCCGCGCAGCGCGAGTCCGCGTACGACCTGATGCGCTGGTGCATGCCGCAGGTCTTCTTCTACGGGATGTTCGTGCTGGTCGGGCAGATCCTCAACGCGCGCGAGCGATTCGGCCCGATGATGTGGGCGCCGATCGTCAACAACGTGGTCGCGTGCGCGGTGCTCGCGACATACGCGCTGACGTACGGAGCCTCCGACGGCGACGACGGCTTCAGCAGTTCGCAGGAGGTGCTGCTGGGCGCCGGTGCGACGGCGGGCATCGCGGTGCAGGCGCTGGTGCTGGTGCCGTTCGCACGGGCCGCGGGGTTCCGGTTCCGGTTCCGCCGCGACCTGCGCGGCGTCGGTCTTGGGCGGACGTTGCGGCTCGGCGCGTGGACGGTCGCTTTCGTGATCGCGAACCAGGTGGCGTTCTTCGTGGTGATGCGGATTGCGACCGGCTCGTCGACCGAGGCGGCGCTAGCTGGCACCGAGGCCAACGGCGTGACCGCATACCAGAACGCGTTCCTGGTCGCCCAGGTGCCGCACGCAATCATCACGGTGTCGCTGGTGACGGTGACGATGCCGTTGCTCAGCCGGCTCGCGGTCGACGGTC
>Ga0136619_10000258_pt1 | contig 19449 bp, 17 predicted proteins | sample AntDrymUQ3532106_2_FD_104807 | JGI IMG/M metagenome (GOLD analysis project Ga0136619, IMG submission 104807) | Polar desert sand microbial communities from Dry Valleys, Antarctica - metaG UQ353 (21.06) | ecosystem: Environmental > Terrestrial > Soil > Desert | place: Antarctica: Dry Valley...
CCACTTGATCTTCTCGATCTCGCCCTCGGGCAGACGCATCACCCTGGACATCGCCTCCGCGATGTGGCTCACCCGGCTCGAATGGTTTCGCGTGTAGACGTCGCGTGCGTCGACCGCCTTCGACAGCGCCTCGATCGTCTGCTCGAACAGCTCCCGCGTTTCCACGTACCTCGCGTAGGCGAGTCGGGTGCTGAAGAGCGGAACCACGAAGAGCGGTGTTGCCCACCAGCCGACCCCGCCCGGTAGCTGGAAAACTTGCGCCATGAGCCAGCCCAGGGGTGCGAGCGCGATAAGGCTCAGGACGATCCCTCGTATGTCCTCGGCCCAGACGACGCGAAAGGGGACGCCTGTCCGCAGATGGACGACGGTGACGCCCAAGACATTGTTCGCGACGAAGTACCAGCCGGCGGCGATGATGAATGCGGCGAACCCAACGCCGGACCCTCCGACTGGGACGCCTGACTCGCGAAATGCCCAAAGCAGCACCTCGAGGATGATCCCGGAGGTCGTCGCCGCAATCGCGAAACAGGCGTGATCATTGAGCACGCCGTACCACGGGACACGCCCGCGAAGCTCTCGAAGGTCAATGGTGCCAAGCACCGCGACAATTCCGGCTGCCGCAGGACCGCCCAGGAGCATCGCCGCGGTCGCCGGGGCGAACGCCACTGTGACGTGCAGGCCGTTAGGCAAGCGAACTGGCAGGGCGCTCGCAACGAAGCAGAGCGCGCACCAAAACGCCACTCCTCCCAGACCGCCGATAGCCGGGCCGATGGGCCAGAACGCAAGAGCCGCCGCGAGCAGAAGGCTCGCGGCGGCCACGGTGATGACGATGAAGATGCGAAGCTGCGTGCTCAAACCGGTTCCACTAAGCGTGATGCTTCCGTGGCACCGATCGTAACATGTGCTTTGACTACCAGCCTCTGAAGGACGCCCCTCCAGCAATGGATAGCAATGCCAAGGCGCCGAGCGACATCGCCGCGGCAACGGCACGAGCCATCCGACCGATCACAGCTGCGCGATTCACGGTCACCAGCCTCGAACGAGTTCTCTGCTCATCAGAAGGTGCCCTCTTCCGAACGAATACCTAAAACCGACACACTCCGTGACGGAACGGTCGGTTGCACTAGCTGCTCCCCGTCAATCCAAGTGCCCAAGTTCGACTGACGGATCCATGCGTCCCACGTATGTGCCCGAAGTACGAAAGTACTACCGAGGTACTGGGACTGTAGGCCATCCTCACGACTGAGTCAAGCGGAAATGCACATGCGGAGGTTCCGGTCCATTCATGTTTGATTCGAGCTGCCAACTCCTTGGATCGTCGCGACGACCGTTTCTGATGGATCGTCATCCAATTCGGATCGGACTTGATCTGCATACTGGACCAGAAGGTCCCGGGCGGCAATTCTGCGGCCGGAGCGGGACAGGCAATCCGCCAGCGCAAGCGTCGCTGCCTCATCGAAAGGATCGATTGCGATCAATGCCGCGGCCGCGTCCGTCGCAATCTCCACATCAAATTGACCCGTTCGACTGAAGCGCGATCGGGAGAAGCCGCGTCCGCACCTCATTGTGCACCCTGATCTGCAGCCGTGACGCCCACATCTCATACCGGAGATCTGCCAAGAACTCCCCGCGTACGAGCGCGATGGTTCTCCGAGCCGCCTCTTGGCGCTGCTGCCATGTTGCGTTGATGAGTCGATCGTCGAGTCGCCTGACTTCCTGGAGGTCGGTATGGACCAAGTCATCCGACAGCCCGACATGTTCAGCAGAACTAAGCACGTATTCGGGAGTCTCCCCCTGACGATATGAGGGATCGATGTAGCGCCTGAGTTGAAAGACGGTTTGGTTGAGGTTGTTCACGGCAGAGTCCCCGTCGGCGTCTGGCCAAAGTAGATCGATAGCCACATCTCGAGTTAGGGTCGTGTGCGCGTGGGCACCTAGCACTGCTAGCAGAGCCCTGACTCTCCGTTTCTCGATCTTCACGGCCGGCCCGTCCCAGCTGCTGCGATGCAGGCTCAAGCCGCCGAGCGTGCGTAGGTATAGCCGCGAGGCTTGAGCGTGGCGTAGGTGGCGGCGGGCGTCGGCGACATCCGCCCCGGAGATTGAGCTGAGGGCTCTCACGGTTTCACGATTCGCCCGATGGGTTACAGCCGCAAGTACCGCCGCCCGACCGTCACCAGCCAGCTCGGGGATGAGGCCGATGGCTGCGGGTCGCCAAACCTCGGGGTCCGACGTAACGAATGTCGCGATGAGCTGCGCGCCGTCCGCAGTTCTCAACACGTCTTTCGCGTGCGGTGCATATCTCCGCACCCACCATCGAATGGGCGCAGTGAAGCCCGCCTCCACTGCTTCCGCGAGAGCGTCCCAGGCTTCCCTCTTTGGTCGCAGCGCGCGGTGCTCCAGAGCCAGCGCTCCGATCTTGACACGACCTTGGCTCGCGACGAATCTGGCGCCCGTTAGCTCGGCAGTATTCAATACGCGCAACATCTTCTGGCATGCGCCGCCGCACGCGGGTGACAGGTGTTCACCTATCGCGAGTGCTGGAGCCAATTCTGCGACGTACCGCGGATCGACCGGCGGTCCTGCCTTGAGGGCGTCGACCACCTCGCTGATGTCGCGGCTTGGCCGACCCTCAACGAACATCAGTTCGATGAGCCTGGCAAAGATGAGCGAATGTACTGCACCGAGCACCTGTGGGCTCGCGGTCGCTTCGCGTAAGGCCTCGATCGCTTCCGCTAGTTGGCCCTCAGATGCCAACACCGTTGACCACGCGTGGAGGGCATGCGCCTTTGGCCGCGGCCATGGGGCTGTTCGCCGGATTGACTCAATTGCGAAGGATCGCGCTCTAGCACCTTGACCGTCGGCGATGAGCGCCATTGTCAGGTCCTCGCTGAAGGCGAAAGGATTCGTGGGGGTTTCAGCCCAGAAGCGAGCCGACTTTTCCATGTTTGAGATGGCGTGCTTTACATTGCCCATCCGAAGCTGCATTTCGCCGGCATTGTGGAAGCCGATGGCCGCGAAGTGGTCGAGTCCGAGGGCCGTCGCTTCCGCAGCGATGCGCTGACACTCTCGAACGACAGCGTCGAGGGAACCGGCGAGCCATATCCTGGTAACGGCGAGGTTTCCCTCGAGCCTCAGCCGCGTGCCAACGGCGTCAGATGGGACGAGCAAAACACCAGCTTCTGCGGCTTCGACGGCACGCTCAGCGTCGCCGTAGTTTGAGTACACGCTGCTGAGTTTCAGACAGGCAAGAGCTTCAAGACGGCGGTCACCCTTCCGTGCGAAGTAGCTGCGCGCCCGCTGTATGGCGTCAAGCGCACGCTCCCACTCTCCACTAATCCCTCGCGCTTCACCGTACAGAAGGCTGAGTCGGGCATTTCCATGGATCATTTTCGAGGGCAGTCGCTGGAGCCATTCGTCGACAAGCCCGAGTCGACCGGACGAAACGATGTCCTCACCGTACTTCGCGATCAGACGAGCGGCCTGGCGCTGAAGTCCGGCTCGGAGGTAGTGATGGATCGCCTCGGGCCACTGTTGGGTGGTCTCGAAGTAGGAGGCGGCGTGAATGTGCAACCCGATGACCTCGGCCCCCGACCTCTCCATGTTGAGGCGACGCTCAAGGAAGTCCCGGAAGAGGTTGTGATAGCGATAGCGATGCTCGTCCAATCGGTTCGTGAACAACCCACCGTGCTCCAGTCCGGTGAGCTCCTTCTGCCCGTCGTGGACGCCAGCCAAGCGCTCGGCGATCTCTGGGGTGATCTGCTGGAGGATCGATGTCGTGAGGAGGAAGTTGCGCGTCTCCTCCGGCTGCTGGTCGAGAACTTCCTCGGCGAGGAAGTCGAACAGGTCGCTGTCCGAGGTGGCCGTGATCGACTCAATGAAGATGCGTCGCTCCTCCGGCGAGGATCGCTCGCGTAGCGACACCTCGACCAATTGGAGTGAAGCGGCCCAGCCTTCCGTACGTCGCTCGAGCTCGGTGAGCTCGGCAGGGTCGAGCGGGTCGTTGTAGATGTCGCGGAACAGCTCGGCGATCTCCGGCTCGGTGAAACGGAGCGCATCGGTCCGAAGCTCCGCGTATCCGGAGTGGGTCTTGAAGCGTGCGAATTGGAGTCGTGGCTTGACCCGCGACGCGAACACGAACCGGCAGGTCGGTGGTGCGTCGCGCAGGATCTGGTTCCAGAGGCCGCGGACCTCGGTGACGGCGTTGACGTACTGCCAGTCGTCGATGATGAAGGTGCACGGCTCCGTCAGCCGCTCGTGCATCTCTGCCAGGAGATAGGCGGCGACGCCGGGACGCGATGATCCGGGGCCGCCGAGCTGCTGAAGCATCGAGTGCGCGCGTCGGCCAAAACCCTCGTGACGCTTGCTGATCGACTCGATCAGATAGCTGATGTGGAACGTCCAGTCGCGGTCGGTGCGGTCGAGCTTGTACCAGTAGCACGGGAAGTCGACCTCGCGTTCCCATTGCCACAGCAGCGTCGTCTTTCCATACCCCGCGTCGGCCGCGATCACAGCAGCCCGGCAGGCCGAGGCGTCGTTCATCCATTCGAGAAGTCGGGGGCGCCGAAGTGTCGGCGTCGCGTAGTGCGGCGACGCGACCTTGTTCAAGATCAGCGGGTACGCGTACTTGATGTCCGACAATCGGCCGTCTCCGCTGGTGGGGCGCGTTGGAGTTCAGCCCGACTCTACCGATCTCGGATTATCGGACGATTACTGCGCGATGGAAAGGATCTCCGTTGACATCGGCTACAGTGCAGCGCACGTGCGCGCCTTCATCGGTCTGGGTGGGAATCTCGGAAGGCCGGCCGTCGCCTTTCGCGCCGCGGTCGCCGAGCTGCGGGGGATCGGGCAGGTGGTGCGGGTCTCTTCCCTCTACGACAGCGCGCCTCGAAATGCGGTCAACCAGCCGCGCTTCCTGAACGCCGCCCTGGAGCTGGAGACGGATCTCGAGCCGGCCGATCTCCTGCGCGAGCTCAAGCGCATGGAGCTGGTGCTGGGCCGGGATCCGGTCGGGCGCCGATGGGGGCCACGGCTGATCGACCTCGACATCCTGAGCTTCGACGGCCGATGCGTCACCGATCCTGAGCTGGACCTGATCGTGCCCCACCCGCGCTTCCACGAGCGCCGCTTCGCCCTCGAGCCGGTGGCGGAGCTGGACCCCGGCCTGCGTCCCTGGCGCAACTGCTCGGACCTGCGGGTGGAGGTGTCGGTCGCCGACCTCCTCGCCACCGTCGCCAACCAGGAGGTCCTGCGCGTCGGTGGTCCGGACTGGTCCGACCCACTGGGCGTCGGCGGCCGGAGCTAGAAGGGCGGGCATTGCCGATCAATCGACGGATTCTGGCATGCGGCGGCGGTGGCCGGAAACCTGCCGCGACACCATCGTGATCCCTTCGAACCGCATGTTGGTGGCCCAGGCCCAGATCGAGGGCCTGCTCGTTTTCGCCGACACGAAGCTCAGTGCGTACGAGGTCGAGGTCGTCAAGGCCGGAAGGAGGAGTCGTTCCCGCTCGGATCGAGCGGAGTTCACCGGAGCCGATGCCCGCGTGCCGTTTGCTCGATGTATTGAGCATCCGGGAGCGTGAGCTCCGCCGGCGCGTGCAGCTGCTGTGGGCCGGCGCTCGATACATCGTGAGAATCGCACCCGGCATCGGGCTTTTGTGCCAATCCGCTCGATGAATCGAGCAGGCCCCGCGCCCTACTAGAGGCGCACCTTGGGCGGGTTGCCGGGGTCCCACATGTGGACCGTGTCGATGAAGCGGACCAGGCCGCCCTGGTAGCTCATCATCAGTGAGTGGGTGCGCGCGCCGCCGCCGAAGAAGCGGACGCCGCGCAGGAGCTCGCCATCGGTCACGCCGGTGGCACAGAAGACGACGTTGTCGCCCGACGCGAGGTCGTTCGTGAAGTACACCCGCTCGGCATCGTCGACATCGACCCCCATGCGCCGGCCGCGCTCCTTCTCCTCGTTCGAGCGCCACTGGAACTTAGCCTGGATCTCCCCGCCCAGGCATTTCAGCGCGGCGGCGGAGAGCACCCCCTCGGGCGCGCCACCGGTGCCCATGACCGCGTGTACGCCGGTGCCGGACACCGCGACGCTGATGGCGGCGGTCAGGTCGCCGTCACCGATGAGCTTGATCCGGGCGCCCGCGGCGCGCACCTCGGCGATGAGCTCCTCGTGCCGCGGCCGCTCCAGGATCACGACCGTGATGTCCCACACGTTGCGACCAAGCCTCGAGGCGATGGTCGCCAGCGTCTTGGCCACGGGATCGTTGATGTCGACGTGGCCCGTCACCATGGGTCCCACAATCAGCTTCTCGAGGTAGGTGTCCGGCGCGTGCATGAGGCCGCCCGGCTCGGCCGCGGCCAGGACGGCGGTGGCGTTGGCGGAGCCCGTCGCCACGAGGTTCGTGCCCTCGAGAGGGTCCACCGCGATGTCCACGGCGGTGGCGGCGTCCGGGTTCCCGATCTGCTCGCCGATGAACAGCATCGGCGCCTCGTCGCGCTCACCCTCGCCGATGACGATGGTGCCGCTGATGTCGGCGTCGTCCATCGCCTTGCGCATGGCGGTCACGGCCGCCTGATCCGCGCCCATGCGATCGCCGCGTCCCATGAGGCGCGCGGCCGCGATGGCGCCGGCTTCGGTGGCGCGAATCGCATCGGCGATGATCAGCTTGTCCATGAGCCCCTAGTGCTTGAAGTGGCGTCGCCCGGTGAAGACCATTGCCATGTGGTGGCGGTCGGCGACCTCGATTGCCATCTCGTCGCGGATGCTGCCGCCCGGCTGGATGATCGCCGTCACCCCGGCCTGGGCCGCGATCTGGATGCCGTCAGGGAACGGGAAGTACGCGTCGGAGGCCATGACGCTCAACGGCGCGCGCTCGCCGGCCTTCCGCAGCGCCACTTCCACCGAGACCACGCGCGACGGCTGCCCCGCGCCCATTCCGACCATGGCGTGCTTCTTGGCCAGCACGATCGCGTTCGACTTCACGTGCCGCACGGCGCGCCACGCGAAGAGCAGGTCGGTCAGCTCCTCCAGCGTTGGGCGTCGCTGCGTCACTGGTTGGAGCTTGTCCCGATCCTCCTCCAGGTTGTCGAAGGTCTGGACCAGCAGGCCGCCGCCGATGCGCTTGAAGTCGAACTTGCCGATGCCCAGCTCGTCCTCGTCCGTTTCGGCCGGCGGCACCTCGATGATCTCGAAGCCGCGTTTCGTGCGCAGGATCTCCAGGGCCTCCGGCGTGTAGCCGGGCGCCACGATGGCCTCGAAGAAGCCGGGGCGGATGGCGCGCGCGGCCGCGTCGTCGATGGTGCGGTTGGCGCCGATGACCCCGCCGTAGGCGCTGACGGAGTCGCCCTCGAGCGCAAGCCGGAACGCCTCGGCCAGGTCCACCACGCTGGCCAGGCCGCACGGGTTCCCGTGCTTGACGATGGCGACGGCCGGCGTCTTGAAGTCGGACGCGATGCTCCACGCCGCGTCCAGGTCGAGCAGGTTGTTGAACGAGAGGTCCTTGCCGGCGATCTGGTGCGCGGAGCTGATGCTCCCGCCCGCGTGGGCGGGATCGGTGTAGAAGGCGCCCAGCTGGTGCGGGTTCTCGCCGTAGCGCAGGTCGGCCTTCTTCTCGACGACCATCGTCATGCGGCTCGGGAAGACGGTTCCGGTCGACGCGTTCAGGTAGCTCGCGATCTGCGCGTCGTAGGCCGCCGTCACGGCGAACGCCTCGCCCGCCAGCTTCTGGCGGGTCTCGGGACTCACCGCGCCCTGCGTCTTGATATCGCGCAGGACCGATGCGTACTGCGTCGGGCTGGAGACCGCGGCGACGCCGGGGAAGTTCTTGGCGGCCGCCCGCAGGAGCGCCACGCCACCGATGTCGATCTGCTCGAGCGCCTGGTCCAGCGTGGTACCCGGCTGGCGTACGGTCTGCGCGAACGGGTAGAGGTTGACGACCACGATGTCGATCTGCTCGATCCCGTGCTCGGCCAGCTGGGCGAGGTGATCGGGCTGGTCCCTGCGCGCGAGGAGCCCGGCGAAGATGCTGGGGTGGAGGGTCTTGACCCGGCCGCCGAGGATCTCGTTCGTCTCGGTCAGGTCGGCGACGGAGCGGATGCCCTCGATGCCCGCCTCGGTCAGGTGCGCGCGGGTGCCATCGGTTGCGAAGCATTCGGTCCCGGCATCGGCCAGGCCTCTGGCGAGCTCGATGATGCCGTCACGATCACTGACGGAGAGCAGGGCGCGCAATCGACGTCCTCGTGGTGCGATGCAGGTGCGGGGATTGGATTATACGGGCGTTCGGGGCGCCTTTCGGCGTGCGCCACGCGCGTATCGGCGACCATCTGTGCGCTCGTGCGGCCGTGCAGTGGTGCAGTCGTGCTGCACAAATGGGCGCTGATAAGCGTCGCGCGCGGTGTCCCGCGGTGCTCTGCTAGACTCCGCGGCCGATGACCATCCTCACCGACCCCTTCACGCCCACCACCTTCCCCGACCTGTTCACCTGGATGTGGGTCGCGGGCCTACTCATCAGCATCGGCGCGATCGGGGTGTACAACCTCGCGCAGCGACGCTACCGGCGCTACCCGGAGCTGCTGGCCCTCCACGAGTGGATCTTCTGGCCGATCATCGTGACGTGGGGCGTCATCCCGCTGCTCGTCGTCATCGGCGTCCCGCTGATCCTCCAGCTGATCATCGTGCTGACCGGGATGGGCCTCGCGGCGTACGCGACCTTCGTCCGCTTTCCCCCGCGCATCGCCGCGGCGAACGACGAGATTCGCCGCCGCCGCTACGTCCCGCCTCCGCGTCGCTCCGAGTCCCAGCGCTCGAAGCCGACTCCCGCCGGACGACGCCGCAAGCACAGCTAGGCGATCGGCTTGACGCGCCGATCGGCCGCGGCGTAAAGTCCGGCACCGATGGCGCGCACGGACGCGCCTCAAGCAGCCACGAGGAGGACGAGATGCCAGGTACCGCAGGACGGTCCTTCGCGCGTCGCGCCTCCGGATGGAGCTCGTCGGCTAGCAGCAGCTGAAACCAGCACGCTCGCCAGATTGGCCGCCCGCCGGGGCGGCCCTCGTCATTCCTGGGCCGATTGCGCGACGCACGCCACGCGACGCGTCCTCATTCGCATCGTCCAGGAGAACCCGACCGTTGACTCGTGACTCTCGCCGCGTCCGCCATCGGCCCCGCGGCCAACCAAGCTCATTCCGTTGCGTGCACTGCCGCATTGACGTGCCGTCCGACGCGCCAGGCACGCAGCATCGCAATCATTGCCCCGCCTGCCTCTGGTCTCGACACGTCGACGACCGGCCGGGCGACCGCGCCATGCTCGACGAGTGCGGATCTGGCATGGAGCCGATCGCGATCACCGTTCGTGGCAAGGGAGAGTGGGTGCTCATCCACCGCTGCACCGGCTGCGGCGTCCTTCACGCCAACCGCTCGGCCGCCGATGACTCGCCGCTTCTGCTCGTCCGCATCGCCGTGAAGCCGCTGGCACTGCCGCCGTTCCCACTCGACCGGTTGGCCCTTGTGTAAGGCCGCACGGCTCGCATGATGTCGGAGAATCACACGACAAGGAGCTTTTCAGCATGGCTATCAGACGATGGTTGGGCCCTCCACGCTGCCGCTTGCGTTGCCGCCTGACCTCGCGCCTCGTGCCGGCGACTGAGGAGCGGCTGTGACCCGCTCCGTCGAGCTGCTCTGGTTCAGCGACTGCCCTCACCACGAGGCAGCTCGGCGACTCTTGGGCGATGTGCCGGCCGACGTGGCGCCGGCGACCGCGATCCGCGACCTCGACGCCACCGATCCGAGCGTCGCGGCCGCTCTGCGGTTTCCTGGCTCTCCTACCATCCGGGTGGACGGGCGGGATGTCGAGCCGGGTTACGTGGATCGCGGCGTCTACGCGCCGCGCTGCCGGCTCTACCGCACGAGGGTGGGCCTGCGCGGCCTGCCGGAGCGCCGCTGGATCGAGGACGCACTGCGCTCGTGACGTTGCCTGCCGGTTTGTACAGCTGCCTTGCAATGACCCTCTGATGGCTACGGTGCGGGCCAGGAGGCACCGCCGTCCGGAGACCGAAAGAAGCGCGTGGCATCGTCGACCAGCACGACATCCATTGGATCGTCGGGCGCGATCGCCAACGCCAGGGCCACCCCAGTGAAGGCGGTCACGGCCCAGGTCTGGCCCTGGTCGCTCGAGCGCCGCAGGCCAGCGCCAGTCGCTGCGTATAGCACGCTTCCGTCCGCGGCCGCCGTGATCCCGCCCGCCAACGGCGCGCCGGGATAGGCGAGCGGCTCCCAAGTCGCGCCGGCGTCGATGCTGCGCACCAGGCCCCTCGGGACCGGCCGCCACCAGGGCGGTGCGGTCGCTGGTGCGATATGCGGCCAGGAAGCCCCAGTTGCCCGGCTAGCGTAGCTCCCAGTGGCGGCCCGCATCGGTGGTCTCGAAGAGTCCGAAGCCGACGGCGAAGGTCCAGGCGTGATCGGCGTCGGCCGGGTCGACCGCGAAGGCGTGAAGGTCGAGGCCCCGGCAGGTCGTGCGGGACGGGCTGCCAGCTCGCTCCGCCGTCGATGCTCTCCAGGTACACGTCATGGCCGGCGACCTGGATCCGGCCGCCAGTGGCGGTCTTGACGTTCATGGCATCGGTTCCCGAGAGCGGGGCCGGCTGCCAGGATCGCCCGCCATCGCCCGATTCGAGCAGGCCGCCGTGATGCCCGAAGTACAGGTGCTCTCGATCATCGGGCGCGAATGCCATGGCGTGGACGTCGGCCGTATCGAGGGTCGCCCACGCAATGGGACCGCCCCCGCTCTCGCGACCGAGGCCGAATGCGGCGGCAGCGATCAGGCCGAGGATCGCAACGCCGGCGCCGGCAAGCGGCAGTAGTCGGCGATTGATCCGGCGCCCGGCTGCCGGGGGTCGGCGGCGCGCATTCACGAGGCGGCGTCACCTACCTCGAAGGACTGCCGGTGAAGGCCGGGCGAAGAGTAGGCTTGGTGCACCGCGAGCCGGGCAGTAGATCCCGCCGCGAAGGACCCGCGCTCACACGCCCCGTCACACGCTGACCAGCCATCCTGGGGCCGTCGAACGACACTAGCAGGCGAAGGAGGACGAGCATGGCAGTCGCATCCGACTCCGCGCGAATCGCGGCATCCGTGCGCACCGCGCGCGAGTACCTGAACCACCATCCCGACGAGGCCCGAAGCACCGATCCGTCCGCGCGTGCAACTGTCGAGTCCGGCCTGCGGACTGTCGTCGAGGGGCCGAACTCGTGGCGGATCGAGACGGACATGGCCACAGGCGTGGGCGGGGGCGGATCGGCACCCTCACCGGGCTGGCTGCTCCGATCAGCCCTTGCCAGCTGCGACGCGGTGCTCATCGCCATGCAATGCGCGGTGGAAGGCGTCACATTCACTCGGCTGGAGGCCGAGGTCATCAGCGAATCAGACGACCGTGGGCTGCTTGGGCTGGATGCTGTGCCGGCCGGCCCGTTGCGCATGGGGACCACGATTCGCATCGAGGCAAGCGACACGCCGCCCGTCCAGTTCGATGCGATCGTCGAGCGGGCGCTCCGCCGCTCGCCGGTCGCCGACGCCATTCGCCGGGCCGTTCCGGTCACGGTCAACATAGCCTTGCTGCCGGCTGCCCGGTAGCGGGCGCGTCTCCGTTCGACGCTGGGCGCGGCGGATCAATCGACGTCAGGTTCATCAGGGTGTAGGCCGCCCGCCGCGCAGCGCCGCCTGAACTCGCCCCACGTGCGGCCGGGCGCCGAGGGCTTCGTAGATCGCGAGCGCCTTCGCGCGCAGGTCGGTCACTTCCGGGGGATCCACCAGCTCGGCCAGGGCCTCCAACGTCCGGGCAACCTCGAACGGGTACCTCAACCGCTCGAATTCGGCCACCGCGGCCCTGAGGGACTCGGTAGCGGACGCGGGATCGCCGGCGGCCATCAGCGCCGAACCTTCCGCCCGCTGGATGATCGGCTTCAGCAGCGGCGTTGCGTCCACGAGCGGCCTGGCGCGCTCGATGAGCTCGCGCAACTCGTCCCAGCGACCCAGCGCGACCAGCACCTCGATGCGTGTCGGGGCGATGTGACGCAACTCGGCGGGGCCTGCAGTGTCGAGCGCGTCGCCCGTCAAGGCGAGAGCTTCGTCCATTCGATGGGTTGTCAGGGCGTATTGCGCCATGTCGGCCACGACGGTCGCCATCGTCCGCCGGCTGCTTCTAACCTTCGCCATCGTGCCGCCCTCGCCCACCAGTGCGGCCGCGGCCCGCGCGTGCTCCACGTCACCGGTCTCAGCATAGAAGCGCGCCGCGAACGGGGGGCCAGCCTGGACTTCGGGGCAGGACATGTCCTTCTCCTTCACGAACGCCGCGAGATGAGCATCGATCAGGGCGGGAACTTCCGACCAGCGGCCTGCCCAGAAGAGGGCCCGCATCAGTGGGGCCGTGGTGTGCATGAGCTCATGATCGCTGGTCCCGAGCGCGAGCTGATAACCGCGCTCCGCCAGGTCGACGGCCCGATCCGGCTCGCCGGCGACGAAGAGGAGGTCATCACTCAACGAGGCAAACGTGTCGGCCTGCACGTCGCGGGATGGCTGCTGATCGACCAGGTCGAGGAGCCGGAGGTTGACGTCAAGGGACTCTGCGAACGAGCCGCGCCTCCAGAGCAGCGAAGAGAGGACGGTCACCGCGCGCGACAGCAGCATCGGCTCGCCGAGGCGCTCGGCCATCTCGAGGGCCTCCTGCGCCCAGGCGATGCGCACTTCGAGCGGAACCGGATCTCCCTCCCGCTCGGACGAATACCAGAAGAGGTGCGCCTGGGCGCGCAGGATGAGCAGACTCGTGCGTGTCTCCTCGGTGTCTGCCTCCTCCAGGCCACGGGTGACGATCTTTTCGACCATGGCCGGGTCCGGCTTCACCCGGAATGCACCCCATCTCGCGCAGGTCCGTCCGATCTTGGTCGCCACGCGCACGCGGCGTTCCCTTCCCGCTGGACCCGCCGCCAGCGCCAGCGACTCGCGCAGCGCCGCCAGGGCTTCGTCACAGTGGTAGACGCCGTAGTGGTCGTCCCCAAGCTCCTCGAGGGCACTCGCTCGCTCCTCGTCGGTCACGGCCAGGGCAAGCGCGGCCTCGTGCAGCTCCAACGCCTTGTTGATGCCGTATCGGCGGCGAGCGCCCGCCCCGGCGGTGATCAGCGCCCCGAGAGCCTTTGCGCGCACGCCCTCGCGCTCGGCGTCGTCGTCCTCCCATGCAAGGTCGCTGTCTTGGCCGGCCACGGCGGTGTGGTAGTGGTGAGCCACGAGCTCGGCGAACTCCTCGATCCGATCACCCGCAAGGTTCTCGATCCAGGCCCCGGCATCGGCGTGGGCTCGCGCCCGACGCGCCTTCGGCAGGCTGGCGTAGGCGACGTCGCGGACGAGCGCGTGCTTGAAGATGTACTCGGGCTCGCCTGCGATAGTCGAGGTCGGACGGGCGAGCACGAGGCCCCGCTGCTCGAGCGCGAGCAGGGCCGGAGCGACAGCACCGTTCCCGGCCGACCGCTCGACCGGCGCCTGCCAGAAGATGCGACCGATGACCGATGTCTCCTGGAGCACCCGCTTCTCCCGGATGGGCAGCGCGTCGATGCGCGCCGCCAGCAGCGCGTGAACGCTGTCAGGCAGCGCGACAGTGAGGGCCGCACCCGTGGTGTGCCACCCGCCCGAGTCGTGGATCAGCGCCTTCTCGTCGATCAGGCGGCGCACCATCTCCTCGACGAAGAACGGGTTCCCCTCCGCCTTCGCGAGGATCTCGTCGCGCAGCTCGTGGGGGAGCTCGGCATCGTCGAGCAGGCCGCCGATCAGCTCCCCCGACTGCTGCTCCGTGAGCGGGCGGAGCGAGACGATCGATGCGTCGTCGCTTCCTGCTCCGAATCGCGGATGGGCTTCGGCGAACTCCTGCCGAGCGGTGATGAGGATGAGCAGCGGCCCTGACGACCGGGTCAGGAGCCGATCGAGCATCTCGACAAGCTGGTCGCCGGCCCAGTGCACGTCCTCGATGACGATCACTGTCGCTGCCCTCGCCGCCAGCGCCGTCACGAAGCGCGGCCACGCACGGCCGAGCTCGGCGGCCACGGCCTCGGGCTCGAGGCCCTCGAGCGGGTTATCAGGCAGGGAGAGCGCCGCGGTCATGGCAAGTGCATGGATGGTTCGCCGCGCCTCGTCATCGGTGAGGTTCAGGCGTCCGAGGATCTCAATGGCCGAGTCGTGGAGCTTGCGCCGTGCGTCATCCGCAGGATCGTCGAGCGAGATCCCCGCGAACGAGCGCAGCACCTCGCCGAGGGCCCAATAGGTGATGCCGTGCCCGGCCGGCAGGCACCGACCCCGCAGGATGCGGATCTCGCCACGGCTCTCCGTTGCATGCCGCACGAACTCCTGCATGAGCCTGCTCTTGCCGATACCGGCGGGACCGTTGAGCAGGACCATCCGCGGTCGCGCGGTCTCGATCGCCTCATCGAGCAGTTCGGTGATGGTGCGCAGCTCGCGATCCCTGCCGACCAGCTGCGCTCGGATGCCCGGCAGCCCGCGCGAGGGCTCAGCGACGACGCCGAGCAACCGACGCGCTGGGACGGCGCCAGCCTTTCCCTTGAGCGAGAGCTCCACCGACGGGTCGAACTCAAACGCGTTTCGCGCGGCCAGGTAGGTGCGCTCGCCGACCAGCACTGTGCCCGGCTCGGCGGCCTGCTCCAGGCGCGCGGCCACATTCACGGCGTCGCCGGCCAGGACGAGCTGCTCGTTGGGGTCGACCGGCGCGATGACCTCTCCGGTGTTGACACCGATGCGGATCTGCATCGCCGTCCCGTGGCGCTCCCTGAAGGTGAGGTTCAGTGTTTCGAGCCGCTCCAGCATCTCGAGAGCGGCCCGGAGCGCGCGCTCGGCCATCGTCCTCGCGTGCGGTGGGCACGCCGAAGGCGGCCATGATGGCGTCACCGATGAACTTCTCGAGGCGGCCGCCCCACGACTCGATCACCTCGGACATCGACGAAAAGTACGTGCGCAGCAGGCTCCGCATCCGCTCCGGGTCGAGCTGCTCGCCCATCGAGGTCGAGCCGGTGATGTCGGCGAAAAGGATGGTGACGACCTTGCGCTCCTCGGCGAACGGTTGCGGGCCACCGAGCGGGCCGCCGCAGCTGGCGCAGAACCGCGCCGATGGGTCGTTCGCGGCACCGCACCGAGGGCAGCGCGCGGCGACCGGGCTCCCACAGTCTGGGCAGAACCGGGCAGTCTCGGAGAGCGAGGCCCCGCAGGCGCGACAAGCCGCCATCGTCGGATTATAGGAAGCCCCCTACCAAACCTGACCGCCGCGTCAGGCCCACAGTTCAAGCGTGCTATCGGCGAGCGCGGCGCGTATCCTGTCCATCGTGATGCGCGCGCTCATCCTCGTCACGCTGGGAATGATCGCAAGCTCGTGCGGGTCTGCCGGCTCTTCGGACGACATCCCCGCGGGCTCTCAGAGCTCAGTGGCACCCACCGGCACCCCTGAGCCTCAGACGCTCGAGTTGAGTGTGACGGACGCTATGTTCAGCACTGATGTTCTAGAGGCAGATGCCGGCCGCCCGATCATCGTGGCCTTCTCGAACGAAGACAGCATTGTGCACAACTTTCAACTCTGGCGGGATGACTCGCGGGAGGAGAAGTTGTTCTTCGGCGAACTCCTCGACGGGCCGGGCACGATCGAGTATGAGATCGGAGCGCTCGAGCCTGGTACCTACCGCTTCGAATGCCATCCTCACGTCGCAACCATGTTTGGCCACCTCATAGTGGCTGAGCCGAAGCCGTAGGCCGCGGGACTCGGTCGTCGGGCCCCCGTACGAGCTATCGGGGTTCCTCCGGCCTGCATGATCAGCTCGCTGAGATCGATGAACACCACGGGCTCGTCGCCTCCCACCCAGGCATCGTGACCTGGTTCGAGGACGCCGATATCGCCGGCGCGGACCGGCGTCTTGATCTCATCGGGTGTTGGTGAAGCTCTTGTTCCCGGAGCGGAGCCGCGCGCACCGGCTAGATCCGGCATGAGTACCGGCCGGCGCGAGCGCCCATTCGACCCCGCACCGGGCCAGGGCGGTGCGTTCTGACATTCGCGCTAGGCGACGCCAGGGGCGCGCGAACTGTCGCGCCTTCCAACTAGCTGTTGGTGCTGCCGCTACCCCGCCGCGTGCTGGGTGTCGTCATAGGCACCGTTCTGCACGAACTCACGAGCCGCCGACTCTGGGAACGGCATGTCTCGATGGACTTCCTGCGCGTGACGCATCGCTGCCTGAACAAGCTGCTCGTATCATCAGCGTGGAGGTGCGCGCAGTTCGGTGCCACACACTCGATTCCCCTCATGGTCCCGTCGCTCCTTTCTGCGACTGCTGACGCCTCTGCGCAATCAGGCTACTCCCGCCGATCAAACAGCCCCATTACCGGTCAGGCTTCTCGCCTTGCAGTACCAGAATTCAAGCGATGTCAGCGGGCGGTAGTGCATCAGTTTCAGCGGTAGCTGACGTAGAGTCGGGCGAGGCCATAGGCACCAGCCACAACCAAGCCGAAGATAATCGCAAGCGGTAGTGGACGTGGGAACGCCAAGGCAAGACCAAGCGAGCCGAACATAAGAATTGCAAGGCCCAGGTAGGGGACCAAGAACATTGCGTCCTGCGGCGAAGGCCGAACGGGGGGCGTCTGCTCATCGTGACAGCGTAGCCGTCTGAGCGGCACCCACCAGACGCCTCCCGCGAAGGTCGCGGTCGACGCCGTTGCCGACTGCAATGCGAGCCGCGTCTTGCCCGTCCCGCCCGGCCCGGTCAGTGTCAGCAACCGGACGGCAGCGCGGTTGAGCAGGGCGGTCACTTCGGCGACCTCCTGCCCCCGTCCAAGGAAAGGCGTGGCCAGGATCGGCAGGTTCGTCTGGTGCAGGCTCTTCAGCGACGGGAAGTCGGCGTGGCCGAGCTGGTAAATCCGCTCGGGCGCCGACAGATCCTTGAGCCGGTGCTCGCCGAGATCCCGCAGACCGTCGGTGGCAACGAGGGCCGCGGTGGCGGCCGATACGAGCACCTGTCCGCCGTGACCGGCGGCGGCGATCCGGGCCGCGCGGTGCACGTCGGTGCCGATGTAGCCCTCCTCGCCGATGTGCGGCGTGCCGGTCGGTCCGAGCGCGTGCAGAAGCTTCGTCGAGCCCTCCACGTCAGTGAAGAGGAAGGTGACGGTTCCCGACGGCAGGTCGCGCGGCACGGCAGTCATGTTGGGCCCGGAGGGCTCGACCTGGTTTCCACTGAAGTCGATTGAGCGACGAACGGCGCCCATCGTGAGCCGCCGGTCACGGCTCCAACCGATCAATCGCTCCGTCCGTCTCCGGCTGTCGTTTGCGAGTCCTCTGGCGGGTGGCGCCTGCCACCGGCAGGCCGGCGGCAGAACAGGACGCTGAGGGGGACGTGCAACGAGCCGGGAACGGTGCCATCTCGCCGGCGCAGATCGGGCGCACCTGGTGTCGATCAGGACAGCACCCTGCTGGACGGCGGCATGGGCATCCGCCGGCTCGAGGCGGTCCAGCTGCGCTCGGGCGTCCGCGAGGAGATCGTTGATCGTGCGACGTGCCACCAACGCGATTCTGCGACCGTCAGTCAATGCCTCGGTGGGTGCGTCTCATACATCCGTCCCAGGACCACGACACCCGAGAGGGCAGTGACAACGGCGACGGTCCAGATGGCGGCGTCGAAGCCGGCCAGATCCGCCACCAGGCCGCTGACGAGCGCGCCCGCCGCGAAGCCGAGGTCACGCCAGAATCGGTACACACCGACGGCCGACGCGCGCCAGCTCGGATGCGCGACGTCGCCGATGACGGCCAGGAGGGTGGGGTACACCATGGCTGTGCCGATCCCGAGCAGCACCGCGGCCCCGGCCCAGATGACGAAGTCGCCCCCCACCGCGAAGACGGCGATCGCGGCGGCCTGCAGGAACATCCCGCCCGCGATCAATCCCTTGCGACCCAGGCGGTCCGAGAGCCCGCCGGTGAGCGGCTGCCCGACGCTCCAGACCGCCGGGTAGAGGGCGGCGAGGATCCCGATCTGCCCCACCGTCAGCCCCGCAGCCGCGAAGTAGAGCGGTAGGAGGCCCCATGCCATCCCGTCGTTCAGATTGTTGACCAGGCCGGCCTGGCTCGCTGCAGAGAGAGCACGCTCGCGCAGCGTGGTCGACAGCATGACCTGGCTCAGCGGTCGGCGAGCCGTGGCGGGGATGGCGGCGCCTTCGTGCTGCGCGTATTGGCGCGTTTCTCGGACGAAGACCACGGAGGCTCCAAGGCCCAGAGCAGCGAATGCCAGGCCCAGCAGGAACGGGGCGGGACGCAGGCCGAACTGCTCGGCCAGCAGGCCGGTGGCGAAAGCGGTCAGGGCCACGGCGCCGTAGCCGGCCGCCTCGTTGAGGCCCATGGCCAGGCCGCGGCGAGCCGGACCGACGAGATCGATTTTCATGATCACCGTCGTCGACCAGGTCAGCCCCTGGTTGATGCCGAGGAGCACATTGGCGATGACGACCCACTCCCAGGCCGGCGCCCAGATGAGGAGCACGGGGACGGGCAGGCCGATGATCCAGCCGGCCACCAGCGCGGGCCTGCGGCCGAAGCGGTCCGAGAGCGCGCCCGCCACGAGGTTGGTGGCCGCTTTCACGAGCCCGAAGACGACGATGAAGGTCAGTGCCGCGCTGGCCGCCCGCAACCCGAATGTCTCCTGGGCCAGCAGCGGCAGCACTGTGCGCTCCTGGCCGACCATCCCGCCGACCAGCGCGTTGACCGCCACCAGGAGGGCGAACTGCCCCAGGTTGGCGCGCAGCCCGAGCCGAAGTGGCCTCGCGGCGGTCACGTACCGCCGACGAGTTGCTCGCCTCGTTCGCGAGCCATCTCCGCCGGCCCGCCGAGGAAGACGGTGGGTCGAGAGCCGTTGCGCTCAAGGAGGCTGGCGCCAGTCATGGCCCGCTCACCATGGCCGCACATCACGAGCGGATTGGCCGACGTCAGGGTGGCCGCCTGTTCGGCGAGACTGCCGAGCTCGATGTGGGTGGCGGCGGGCAGGTGGCCGGCGACGTACTCGCTCGTCTGGCGCACGTCGAGGATGCGAGACTCCGGCTCGGGCGCATCCGTGCGGAGCTCCGTCCGCTGTTCGGGTAGGCCGGCTGCGCGCCAGGCCTCCATTCCACCGGCTAACTCCCCAGCGATGTGTTCGTAGCCGATCTTGAGACACTGGCGCACCAGGTCCGTGCGGTCCTGATCGACGTCGGCAACGAAGGCAAGGGGCCGATCCGTATCGACCAGCCAGCCGAGCCAGGCGGCGAACGCCGGTCGGAGCGCGATCGACAGGGCACCCGGAATGTGGCCGGTGGCGAACTGCGAGATGGGCCGAACGTCGATGAGCTCAGCGCCCGCGTCGACAGCGGCCTGTAGTCGTGCCGGCGTCAACTGGATGAGGTTGGG
>Ga0136619_10000259_pt1 | contig 19433 bp, 20 predicted proteins | sample AntDrymUQ3532106_2_FD_104807 | JGI IMG/M metagenome (GOLD analysis project Ga0136619, IMG submission 104807) | Polar desert sand microbial communities from Dry Valleys, Antarctica - metaG UQ353 (21.06) | ecosystem: Environmental > Terrestrial > Soil > Desert | place: Antarctica: Dry Valley...
AAGCACTCTTTGAGGCCACGAGGCAGGCACTTGGTGCAGTCAGTTCAGAGGACGCCCGCGGCTTCTTTGAGCACTGTGGTTACGGTACGCTGCAGGGTCACTTAATATGAGAAACGCTCTAGAGGGCCGGTTTGGTGACGCCGCAGTACTCGACGTTCTCCCGGTTGTCCCGGAGCAACGCCTCTCCCAGCCCCATCATCTCCAGCACGCGCTCGTCGGCGATGGAGTAGTAGGCGTTGCGGCCCGCGCGGCGCACCTGCACGTACCCGCACCACGACAGGCAGCGCAGGTGGTCGGAGATGCGGGGTTGCGGGGCCCCGAGCTCCTCGACCAGCTCCCCGACCTTCATCTCGCCCCGCTGTGTCAGCAGCAGCAGGATGGAGAGCCGGGTGGAGTTGGCGAACCCGTTGAAGAGCTTCGCCAGCAGGCACATGTCCTTGCTCTCGCGGCCGACCTCGACCTCAAATATGGGTTCCCTCTCGACAACATTTTCTTGCATCTTCCACTCCTTCCACGTCAGGGAACACTATACTCCCGGCTACCTGAAATGTATATACTCTTACACCAATGTCTCGTCGGACATTTCCCGTCCGATCCTTGTTACGAAACGCGGAGAGCCTTCTTGATCGCCGAACGCCGTATGGCCGGAGGCTAGGTCCCAGGCGGCGTGGCCCACGCTCTCGAACAGTACCGTACCTCTCGGGGCCTTCTGCCAGGAGAGGGCTTCTTCCAGGGCCGTGGCGTTCTCCCACCGGAAGGCGCCGGCCTTCTCTGCCAGCAGCAGATCTCCGGCCTCCTCCTTCGCGCCTTCCAGGGTATCCACGACCACCGTGGAGCGGACGACGAGGGACGCCGGTATCTCGGCCGCCTCAGGGGTAAATGACCCCACCGCCGCGACGAAGGTGTCCTCCGGGATCTCCTCCGGCAGCACGGGCTCGCCGCTGGTCGTGGCGGTGACGATGAGGGTGGCCCGCTCCAGCGCCTCTTCGGCGCTGTCCACGGCGCGGGCCTCCATCCCCAGGCTCCGCGCGTGATCCGCCAGGGCTTCGGCTCGCTCGCGGGTGCGGGAGAAGAGGAAGACCTCAGAGACGCCGATGCCCTCCCTGAAGGCTTCGAGATGCGCGCGGCCCTGGGCGCCGGCGCCCACTATCAGGAGCGGTTCGCCGGGACGCGGGGCGAGTTCCCGGGCGGCGAGCAGCGAGAGCGCGGCGGTACGCCGGGCTGTCACCGTGGCGCCGTCCAGAATGCCGAGCCGCTCGCCCGTCGCGGTACGCATCACGACCACCTCGCCCTGGATCGTTGGTAGTCCTAGTCCGGCGTTCTCCGGGTGGACGGTGACCAGCTTGGTGATGGTGAGATCTTCGTCCGCCGCGGGCATCGCCAGCAGAGTTCCGCCAGCTTCGCCAGGCAGCGGCAGCACCGTCCTGGGCGTAGCCCGAAGTCTTCCGTCTCGAAGCGCCAGCGCCGCGTCCCGGATGGCGTCCGCGAGCGCTGGATAGGGGAGGAGGGAGGCGGTCTCGTCGGGGCTGAGCATCCTCGCCGCGCTAGCCCCGGACTTCGAGGCGGGTGGGGGAGAAGAGGTCTATGGGGTGATGGGTGGACTCTTCCGTCGCCAGGTCCGCCAGAATTTCGCCGACCACGCCGCAGAACTTGTAGCCGTGGCCCGAGAAGCCGCAGGCGATGGCGACCTGGGGGTGGTCGGGATGCGCGGAGATCACGAAGTGCTCATCGGGGGTATTCGTGTACATGCAGGTCCTGGCCCGCAGGAATTTCCCATCGAGGGCGGGGACGTGGTCTCTGAGGTAGCCCCGAATTTGCTCCACTTCATCCTCATGCACGGTGCGGTCTATGGTCTCCGGCGTGCAGACCGGGCCGACGCGGAAGAAGGCGACTTTCACACCGTCCCGCGGGTCGTCGTGGGCGGGGAAGCTGTAGAACTGCACGCCGTCGTCGGCCTCCCAGATCCAGATCGGCGTCCGCCCGATCGTGAACCGCTCCACGTCGCCCTCCGGCATGAACCAGAACTGCACGATCCGCTGCACCTCCAGCGGCAGGCCCAGGTCCGTGAGCAACTCCGGCGCCCACGCGCCGGGTGAGATCACGAGCCGACCCGCCTCGTACACGCCCTTCTCCGTCGTGACCCGCACGCCCTCGCCCGAAGCGTCCGCCTCCCACGAAACGACCAGCTCCTCGAAGCGCAACTCCGCGCCCTTCGCCTCCGCCGCTCCCAGGTGGGCCGCCACACTCCTCTCCGGGCGCACGAAGCCCGCCTTCGCCTCGTAGAGCGCCACGGTGCCTTCCCGGGGCTCGAAAACAGGGTAGCGATCTTTGATCTCTTGCGCGTCCAGGACCTCGTACTCCAGTCCCCACTCCTCGGCGCTCTCGATGCTGCCGGAGACGGTGCGCGAGCCTTCGGGGCCCATCATCAGGCCGCCCGTAATGGTCATCAGCTCCCTGCCCGTCGCACGCTCCAACTCTTCCCACAGCTCGTAGGCCCGCAGGGTGAGCGGCACGTAGGATGGGTCCTCGAAGTACGCCTGGCGGATGATCCTGGATCCCCCGTGGCTGGAGCCTTTATCGTGCGCCGGCCCGAACCTCTCCAGCCCGAGCACGCGCTGCCCGCGGGCGGCGAGGTGATAGGCGGCTGCGCTTCCCATCCCGCCGAGGCCAGCGACTATGACGTCGTAGGCTACGGTCTCATCTTTCATTTCGCCAGACTTCGACCCGCATGACGTCGAAGTGGTGGTCGTAGGTCCACACCGGCGCTCCGAGCCGCTCGCTCAGTATCGCGGTCACCGCGTCGAACAGGCTCAACCGCTGATCTGGGTACTCGGAGATCAGGTCCGCCGCCGCCTCGTAGTCCTGGTTGGAAGGATTGACCATCGAAGCCCGGCCGCGTATTTCTTCCAACCAGGCTTGGGCCCGTTTTGTACCCAACCTGTACAGAACCAGCGAGTAGCTCTCGCACAAGATCGGGACGGGCACCGCCACGGACAGCCTCTCCGAGTTCAGACGGCTCACGTCTTCCCGGGCTTGCTCGAACCTGTCGTCGCGCGGGTCGAGCGTGGCATAGAGCGGGCCGGTGTCGGCCAGCACCGCGTTCCTCACGAGTCTATGGACTCGGCGATGTATTTGTCGTGGTTCACGCTGATGTCGCTCGCCCCGCTGTCCTCTTTGGCAGGGGTGATATCGAACGGTCGGAATGGCCGGTCGGAAGAGAAGCCTCTTCTCCCCAAATACTCTCGAAGGGCGGCCTGGACAACCGCGGTTAGGGCTGGCGGCACCTCCTGGGTCCGCCGGTAGGTCTCCAGCAAACCGTTCAGGTCATCGGGCAGCGTCACCGTCGCGCGTTTCATTGCCGAAGTCTAGCATGGCCCGGTGACGGTGGTGAACCTGGTGAAGCCGCTACTCTTCCAGCCGGAAGTCCAGATCGGCGGGGGTCTCGGCGATGTCCATCTGGGCCTTCTGGAGCTTGCCGGCGTAGTCCCAGTTCATCGCCTGCCAGCGGGTGAACTGGTCGAGCACCCAGATACCGGAGAGCCGGCTGCCGTTGCCTGACTTGCCGTTGCCCCCGAACGGCAGGTGCGCCTCTGCGCCGCTCGTGGAGTTGTTGACGGAGAGCATCCCGGCGCCGTTCCGCTCCCGGAAGCGCAGGGCGTTCGTTGCGTCGCGGGTGTAGATCGCCGCCGAGAGTCCGTAGCCGTGGCCGTTGGATAGCTCGACCGCCTCGTCGAAGTCCGCGAACTTCGCCACCCCGATGATCGGGCCGAAGGTCTCGGTCTTATAGATGTCGTCGTCTGCCGTCACGCCGTCCACGATCGTCGGGTGACAGTACAGGCCGGCCTCCGGGTCGCCGACGAAGCCTTCGCGCGGGTTGTCCCCCGTTATCCGGCCCGTGCCGGTGGAGCCGTGGACGGTGTGGTGGCCTTCGATCAGGTCCAGCCATCCCACGAACCGCTCGTGGAACTTCTCGCTGATCATGGGTCCGTAGAGTACGTTCTCCGTCGGGTCCCCAACCTTCGCTTCCTCGACGGCTTTTACGAGCTTGGTGAGAAACTCTTCGTGGACGGACTCGTGGACGATGACGGTCCCGAGCGAGGTGCAGCGTTGCCCGGCGGTCCCGAAGCCGCTGAAGAGCGCGCCCTCTGCGGCGAGGTCGAGGTCCGCGTCCGGCATCACGACGAGCGGGTTCTTGCCGCCAAGCTCCAGGCACGGGTTTTGGAGGTGCCGTCCGCACAGCGCGCCTATCTCCTGCCCAACCTCCGAAGACCCCGTGAAGCCGACCTTGTCCACGAGCCCCTCGTCCAGCGCCCGCTCCAGCCCCTCGAAGGCCACCTTTCCCTCAGCCTGAACCACGTTGAGGACGCCGTTGGGGAGGCCGCCGTTGATGAAGAGTTGCGCGAGGGCGTCGCCGATGGCGGGGGAGTACTCGGCGGGCTTCCAGACCACGGTGTTGCCGCTGAGGAGGGCCGGGATCATGTACCAGGAGGGAACGGCCACCGGGAAGTTGCCTGCGGTGATGATGGCCGCCACGCCAACGGGAACCCTGAAGGTGAAGAGTTGCTTGTCCGGCATCTCGGAGGGCACCGTCTGGCCGTAGAGGCGGCGGCCCTCGCCGGTGAAGAAGTCGCAGGTGTCTATTATCTCCTGCACCTCGCCGAGCGATTCGGTGTACGGCTTGCCGATCTCACGGGTCACCAGCCGGGCCAGCGCCTCCTTGTTGTTCTCCACGAGCCAGCCGATCTGCTTGACGACCCGCGCCCGGATGGGGGCCGGCGTCGCCGCCCAACCCTTCTGGGCCTCGCGCGCCGCCCGACACGCTTCCACGAACGTACCGGCGTCGCCGAGCAGGACCTCGGCCACCGTCTCATCCGTGCGCGCTGGATTGGTGGACTCCATACGCCCGCCGGGCGCGTCTCCGAGCGTCTCTCCGCCGACGATCGAGGCTACGGTGCGCGTCGCGGTTCTGTCTCTGGCGTCGGTGGCGCTCATGCTCCTACCTCCCGGTGAAGAAGTCCCTTTCCGTTCTTACTTCCGATCGTCCATGCTACACCAGCCCCGAGTCCGAAGGGACTTCTCCAGCACGATTTCGGGCATGAGCCTTCGCACGGAAGCGAGCCGGGAAGGGTTCGGGCCTCCGTCAGCCGACTAGCGGGGCTGTTTGGGCTCCTCGGTCTCTTTGGGAGCGGGCGTTCGGGGTTCTTCGTTGGGGGCTCTTCGTACTCTTCGGGGGCAGGCTCTTCGAGTTCCTCGGTTTCGGGAGCGGGCGTTTCCGAAGTGAGCCTGGTGTCTGTGGGGTCCGCTGACGCTGCCTCCATCTCTTCGAAGAACTCGTTGCCTTCGATGGAGAAAGCCGGGGTAACACGTTCCAACCAACCCGGCATCCACCAGCCAGCGTACCCGAGCAGCGACATTATCGCCGGGACGAGGAGACACCGGACGACGGTCGCGTCCACGCCGATCGCGACGGCCATGCCGAGGCCGAACTGCTTGATCGTGGGGTCTCCGTTCACCACGAAGGCGAGGAACACCGAGACCATGATCATGGCTGCCGACGTGATCACCCGCGCCGTCGAGGCGAGGCCGTGGATGACGGCTTCGTGGGGGTCTCCGGTCTCCTTCCAGTGTTCGCGGACGTGGGTCATCAGGAAGACTTCGTAGTCCATCGAGAGCCCGAACAGGACGGCGAACATCATCAACGGCACGAAAGAAACAATCGGGACCGCGCCTTCCAGGCCGATGAGCCTCGCGCTCCAGTCGTGGTCGAATGCGTAGGTAACGACGCCGAAGGCGGCGAGGATGGAGACCGTGTTCATGACCACCGCCTTGAGCGGGACCAGAAGCGAGCGGAAGGCGATCAGGAGGATCAGGAACGAGAGGCTGAGCACGATCCCGATGACCAGCGGGAGCTTGGACGAGATCTCAGCCGCCAGGTCTATGTAGCTGGCCGTCGTGCCGCCCACGTCGGCCGACATCTGCTTGCCCTTCGTCGCGTCCGGGATCACATCGTCGCGCAGGGTGCGAACGAGATCCTCCGTGGTCCGCGATGAAGGAGCGGTGGTCGGGGTAACCGTGTAGACTGCGGCGTCGCCTTTCTTGTTGACTAAGGGCAGCGTCACCGAATCCACGCCTTTGGTCTTCTGCATCTTGTTGCGAAGGTTGACGAGGCGGGGGTCGGAGGACTTCGACTTCAGGAACTTTTCTTGCTGCGCGACCTGTGCGGCTTGCGGAGATGTCTTCTCTTGCTGCTCGACTTGCTGCTGGGCCTGCTGCGCTATCTTCTTGTTCTCCTGGGCTTTCTGCTGATCCGCACCCTGCTCGATGGCTGCCTGTCCCCGGGGCCCGACCTGGTCCTCCAGTTGCCCGGCCTGCTGGTCTATGCTCTTATCGGCCTGCTCTTGCTGCTGTTGCGCCTGTTGCTGGATCTCCTGATCCACCTGCTCCTGTTGCTGCTGGGCTTGCTGTTGTATCTGCTGGTCCGCCTTCTTCTGCTGCTTGGCGGTCTCTTGCTGTATGGTCTGCTGCTCCTGCTGCTGTTGCTGTTTTTGCAGCTTTTCGAGCTGCGTCTGATCGTTCTGTGCGGGCTTGCTCAGGCTCACGGCGATGAGAACCGGGCCGTTGGAGCCGACGCCGAAGCCCTGGGTCATCGTGTCGTACGACTGGCGCAGTTGCGTGTCCTTGGGCATCGCGCCGTTGTCCGTCTGCCCCAGGTGGAGCTGGCGCACGGGCGTGGCGAGTATCAGCAATATGCCGATACCAACTATCAGGGCGGGCCAGGGATGCGAGCCGACGAGGGCAGCTCAACGGGCCCATCCGTGCGGCCTCTCGTCGTGGTGCGTCCTCATGCCCGGCAGGCGCAGGCGATTTATCCGGAGCCCGAGGAGCCCGAGTACTGCTGGGAGGAGCGTGATCGCCGCCAGAGCCGCGACGAGCATCACGATGCTCGCCGTGTATCCGAGCGTCGTCACCAGCGGTATCCCGGCCGCGCTCAGCGCGAGCAGGGCGATGATGACCGTGCCACCGGCGAAGACCACGGCTCCACCGGCCGTGGCCGTTGCGCGTGCAGTGGACTCGCGCGCTTCCATGCCTTCGGCGAGCTGGCTGCGGTGGCGGGTGACGATGAACAGCGCGTAGTCGATCCCGACCCCAAGCCCGATCATGGTCGCAAGCGCCGGCGCGGACGTCGGGACCTCCAGCGTGTGGCTGAGCAAGGTGATGATGCCCATCCCGACGGCCAGGCCCGCGATCGCCGTGAGGACCGGGAGCCCCATCGCCACGACCGTCCCGAAGGTGAACAGCAGGATCACCACCGCCGCCAGTAGCCCGGTGACCTCGGAGAAGTGGGTGGAGGGCTTCGAGACCTTCTTGCCCAGATAGCCGCCGGCTGCGGGTTCCAGGCCGGCTTTCTGGAGCGGCTGGTCGATACGGATGATCCGGCGCGCCTCCTCGAGATCCAGCCCCGACGCGCTATCCTTGAGGTTCAACGAAATGTAGCCGATCGTCTTGCTCTTGTTTAGCTGGCCGTCGCCCTGCTCGTCGAAGGGACCTACCACCGACGCGATAGCCTTGTCCTTGGCGTAGGCTTTCGTGACGGCTTTGATCGGCTTCTCGTAGCTGGAGTTGGTGAGCTTGGAGCCCCCGGGGGCGCGGAAGGCGATCGGGACCGAACCGTTGGCCTGATCCGGGAACTTGTCGCCCAGCAGATCGCTGGCCGCCTGGCCGTCCGTGCCAGGCAACGTGAGATCGTCGTTCGTCTCCTGACCGACAGCCCTCGCTGTGATGATGACCCCGGCCACAACCACCAGCCACAGCACGACGACCACGAAAGGATGCCGGGCGCAAAAGCGGCCGAGGCGGTAGAGTGAAGGAGTCACGGAAATCTCCCCTCGGTCCCGAATCCGGGCGACGCGACGGTTTCGTGTCAGTCAATATTTATGCTAACTTTGCACATTTAGCGCAACCGTAGATCCTGATGTTGCACCCCTTAAAGCCGTCGAATTCGCTCCTTGCCGAACCGGATGGATTTGCTGCTACAGCAGGTTCCCTACCCGCCATGAAGTCGGATTGTCTCGTGGAGTAGAATCCTGGTGGGAAGTGGCACGAGGCATCAACGGACGACTGGGGTTGCGAGCATGGGGATTCTGGACAGGGCCATAGCGGAGTCGGTGGCCGTGATCCCGCGTCCCATAGTGAAGCGGATATCGAGCCGCTATATCGCCGGGGACACGCTGGAGGAGGCCGTAAAGACGGTGCGGGACCTCAACAAACGCGGTTGCGTCGCCACCATAGACCTGCTCGGCGAGAGCACCGAGAGCCGGTCCGACGCCGCCGAAAAGCTCCGGGACTACAAGAAGGTCGTGGACGCCCTGAACGAGCACGGCCTCCAGAGCGGCATCTCCATCAAGCTCACCGGGCTCGGCCTCACCCTGGACCGGGACCTATGCCGATCGAACGCGGAGGAGATCGTCGAGTACGCGGGGGCCAGGGGACGCTTCGTCCGGGTGGACATGGAGGACTCGCCGCACACGGAGGCCACCCTCGATGTCGTCCAGGACGTGCATCGGCGGCACGAGAACACCGGGGCCGTGTTGCAGGCGTACATGCGGCGCAGCATCGAGGACGTGCAGCGAGCCATCGAGGCTGGCTTCTCCGTGCGGCTGTGCAAGGGCATCTACGACGAGCCCCGCGACATAGCCTACAAGGACTTCGGCACCGTCAGGCAGAACTACATCTTCCTGCTCGACGAGCTCTTGAAGGGTGGCGTCTACGTCGGGATAGCCACGCACGACGAGTTCCTGATCTGGCACGCCCTGAGGCTCATCCACCAGCTAGAAGTCCCGAAGGACCGCTACGAGTTCCAGATGCTCCTCGGGGTGGACGAAGAATTGCGCGAGATACTCGTGGGGGAGGGGCACAAGTTGAGGGTGTACGTGCCGTTCGGGGAGGACTGGTACGAGTACTCCACCCGTCGCCTCAAAGAGAACCCCACCATAGCCCGCTACGTGGCGCGGGATGTGATCGGGAGCGTCACGAGCGCCGCGAAGAATAAGGTCTCGAAAAAAGCCAAAACCATCAAGAACTGACCACGGAGGACTCGCATGGGACTCATACCGTACAAGAACGAAACTTATCTGGACTGGGCGGACGAGGGGAACGTGGCGTCCATGCAGACCGCCCTGAAGGACGTGAAGGGCAGGCTCGGTAGGAGCTACCCGGCCGTCATCGGCGGCAAGCCCGTGGAGACGGACGGCGAGATCCCCTCTCTCAACCCCGCCAACCCCTCCGAGGTGGTCGGCCGCGTGGCGCGCTCCACGGAGCGCGAGGCGGACATGGCGCTGGAGGCGGCCACGCAGGCTTTCGCGTCGTGGAGCCGCACCTCGCCGGAGGCACGGGCGCGGGTACTCCTGCGGGCTTCGGCCATCATGAAGCGCCGGAAGTTCGAGCTGCTCGCGTGGGAAGCCTTCGAGGGCGGCAAGCCTTGGTTCGAGGCCGACGCGCAGGTGGCTGAGGCTATAGACTTCCTGGAGTACTACGCCCGCGAGATGCTGCGTCTCAAGGACGGCGTGGAGATCTATGCCATCCCCGGTGAGGAGAGCCGCTACTCCTACCAGCCGATGGGCGTCGGGGTTATCATCGCACCCTGGAACTTCCCGACCGCCATCCTCACGGGGATGTCCGGCGCGGCCATCGTCGCCGGCAACACCGTCGTGATGAAGCCTTCGGAGTTCACCTCCGTCATCGGGGCGGTCGTCACCGAGATCTTCCAGGAAGCCGGATTGCCGGACGGCGTCCTGAACTACCTGCCGGGGTACGGATCTGAGATCGGGGACTATCTCGTCGGTGACCCGCGCACCCGCTTCATCTCCTTCACCGGTTCGATGGCGACGGGCCTGCGCATAAACGAGCTGGCGGCGAAGCGGGCGGATGGGCAGCGTTGGATCAAGCGCGTCATCGCGGAGATGGGCGGCAAGGACGCGATGGTCATCGACGACTCCGCCGACCTGGATGCCGCCGCCTCAGACATCGTGAAGAGCGCCTACGGCTACTCAGGCCAGAAGTGCTCCGCCGCCAGCCGCGCCATCCTGCACGCCGACGTCTACGACGAGGTACTCGGCAAGGTTGTCGAGAAGGCCAGGGGCCTCAAGATAGGCGTCCCCGCTGACGACGGCGCGGACGTGAACGTGGGGCCTGTTATCAGCGAGCCGCAGTTCGAGAAGGTGGCGGGCTACATAGACGTGGGCAAGGGCGAGGGCGAGCGGGTCTTGGGCGAGGACCCCGGCGACCCCGCGAAGGGCTACTTCGTCACCCCGACCATCTTCGAGGCGGGCGAGAAAGCGAGGGTCTCGCAGGAGGAGATCTTCGGCCCCGTCCTCTCCATCATACGGGCCCGAGACTTCGACGACGCCCTGCGAATCGCCAACGACAACCCTTACGGCCTCACCGGCGGCGTCTACTCCAAGAACCGCGACCACCTCGAAAAAGCCCGCAGGGAATTCGAGGCGGGCAACGTGTACTTCAACCGCAGCATCACCGGGGCACTGGTCGGCGTCCAGCCCTTCGGCGGCTTCGGGCTCTCGGGAACGGACTCCAAAGCCGGCGGCCCGGACTACCTCCCGCTGCACATGCTCGCCCGGACGGTGGTCGAGCGGTTCTAGCGAGTGTGGTGAAGTCGTGGTTGTAGAGAGGTTTCTACTCGAAGATCTCGGAGACCGGGCACTCGAAGCCCGGGACGACGTTCCCGCCGCTCAGGATATCTCCGGCAGTGAGGGTGCTTATCTTCTTGAGGGACTCGTAAGCCACCACCGAGCGGGTGTCAGGGTAGACGACCCACACCAGGCGGACGCCGGCTTCGAGCCACATCTGGACTTTGGACTGGACTTCGGCGGCGGTGTCGTTCGGGGAGACGACTTCGGCGACGAGGTCAGGGGCGAGGTCCCAGTATCCTTCCGGCATGCCTTCGGAGGGTACGCGATCCCGCGCCACGAAGGAAATGTCCGGCGCGCGAACCGTGTCCGGGTCCCGGGAGATCCGAAAGCCCGTCTCCGCGGCGAGCATCTTGCCTGACCGGTTCGCTCTTACGTGCTGGCCGAGTAGTATCGTGAGCGCCGCTGCCGCGTCTCCATGTCGTGCTCCCGCAGGTGCCATCTCCCGCATCTCCCCCTCTACGAGCTCGCGGCGCATGCCGTCGCCGGGCAGTTGGAGCAACTCTTCCGCGGTCATCCTGGCTTTCGTTTCGGCCATGTTTCTAGAAACCCCACTCGCCCAGGAGCCGGTCGCTGAAGATGTCGGGGTCGTGGTCGGCGCGGGCGTTGCGGCGTTCGAGCCGGGCGATGATGCCTGCCACGGACTCGTCTGTTCGGGCCATGCGCTCGGCGAGGGTGCGGCCGATCTCGTGGACGAGCTTGCAGGCCGCGAGGGAGTCTTCGTCGAGCATCTCGAGCAGTTGATCCCTGGCTATGCCGTGCGCCTCCACGGGGGTCTTGGCGGTGACGCTCGCCGCGGCCCGGGGCTCGGTCAGCAATCCCATCTCGCCTACGACGGTTGGCGCCTGGACCGTCGCCAGATGGTGCCGGCGGCCGGGGAGGACCTGTTTGTGTACCTCGACGGCGCCCGAGGTGATGACGTAGAGTGTCTCTTCCGGGCCGCCCTCCGCGTAGATAAACGCCCCGGCCCCGAAGCTCGCGGGCTCCATGACCTCAGCCATCTCGTCCCGCTCGTCGGGGGACAGGCGCTCGAAAAGGGGTATGCCGTCGAGGGATGGCGTCTGTGGCATGCGCGGTCGCTCCTCTACACGGTCCACTCGGTTATGAGGCGGTCCCGGAAGGCTTCCAGGTCGGTCTCGCCGCGGCGTTCGAGGTCCCGGATGGCTTCGACCACCTCCTCGTCCAGGCGGGTGAGCCTGTGGGCCAGGGTGCGGGCGATGCGGTACGAGAGCTTGAAGGCGGCGGGCCGGCCCTCGGAGATCATGCGCCGGAACGCCTCGCGCGGTATCCGGATGGCCTCGACGCGCCCCGCCGCCCTCACGGTCGCCGAAGCCCCGCTCCGTCCCAGCAAACCCCGCTCACCCACGACGGTCGGCTCCCCGTCGGCGTCTATCTCCGCCAGCAACCGGTCACGGTCACCCAGGATCTTCTTTCGGACCTCGACCTGTCCCGAGGTGAGGACGAACAGGCTCGAAGATTCCTCGCCCTCCGAGATGATCTCCTCTCCCGCCTCGAACATCGCAGGCTCCGCGCCCTCCATGAACTCGGAACGCTCTTCGTCCGTAAGGAACTCGAAGAACTTTACCCTCTGCAACTTTTCCTCTGTCATCCCCATTCCCCAGTGTGGCCTGCGGGCTTCGCAAGGATTATATGCCCGCCGCCGATCCTGCGAAACGCACCGAACGCCGGGAACCACCCCGGGCGCTCCCGGAACGAAAAACGGGCGCGGTGTTGATGAACCGCGCCCGCTCTTCGGTGTGGTGTCGGTGCCCCAGCCTAGTAGCTGAGGACCTCTACATCCACGTAGTCCACGCCAGCGTAGGTCAGTCCGATCTCCTCGGCCGCCACCTGCGATAGGTCGAGCTCCCGACCCCCCACGTACGGCCCGCTGTCGGTGACCGTCACCACGGTGGAGTAGCCGCCGTAGCTCACCAGCAGCTTCGTCCCGAACGGGTACTGCAGGGAAGCCGCCGTGTACTCGGTGTACGGCTCGAAGACGTCGCCGCTCGCGGTCAGGTTCCCCTCGAGGCCCGGGCCGTACCAACTCGCGAGCTGGATGTCGGCCGCTGCCTCGTCTTGCAGGACAGCCAGCGAAACGACCATCACGCCAGCCACCATGAATATCTTGAGCAAAGACTTCACAAAGTCTCCCTCCAGATTAGCTTGCACAACAAGCAGAGGAACTTAACATCCACATCAGCGTGTTACAAGACAACACAAACCGCTGCATATACGATTTTGTGAATCTATTACATCGGTGTTACGGTGACATTACGAAAGTGTTTCGGACGCTACGGCGCTGTTTTCTGCGGATTGGGTGTGATCGGGGTTAGGGCCGGTTGTCGGCGGGGCTGGATTTTCGGGAGTTTTCAGGTTCTGTGCATGAGGCGCCGGTAGCGGGCGGCGCGGGCCTCGAACTCGGGGAGCTTGCGGTCGGCTGAACGCTGGGCGCCGCGAGGCATAACGCCGCGTCGGGTGAGTTGCACGTAGGCTTCGGTGACGCGGAGGGCGTCTTCGTGGCTGCGGCTTCGTTCGTGGATGCTGGCGAGCGCCTCGTAGGGGTGGCTCCCGACAAAACCCTCGGCGACGCTCCTCTCGTAGAGGCTTATCGCCTCGTTCGGGTCTCCGCGGCGGTCGGCATCCATCGCCTGCTGGTGGCGTTCGACGGCGGCTTCGTAGCCGCGCAGGGGATCTCTTTCGGTCCCGATCCTCTCCCTTTCCTCGGGGCCGAGGGTGGAGAGGCCGAGGCGTTCGTCGCTCCGCGGGGTCTCGTTTCCGCCGAAGATTCTGCGGAGCTTCCCGAGCACAGCCGCCTCCGTCCGCGTCGCCTACAGGGATCTTCCGGGGATTATAGACTGTGCGGGGTCTTTCCCGGTTCCAGAAGAGAGGAGCATCGCCGGTGCCTTATGATTTTGCCCGTTACCTGAAGATTCAGAGTTCCCACGGCGCCAGTTGGTCCCCCGACGGCCGCCGGGTGTCCTTCCTGACGGACATTACCGGCGTCGCTCAGGCGTGGCAGGTCGCCGCAGAGGGCGGCTGGCCCGAGCAGTTGACGTTTTACGAGGAGCGCGTCTCGCACGCCGGGTACTCCCCTGCGGAGGACAGGATCCTCTTCGGCATGGACGTTGGCGGGAACGAGAGGACGCAGCTCTTGTTGCTGGATGGCTCCGCCGGGGAGGAGCGGGATCTCACCCGTGACCCGGAGGCGATCCACTACTTCGGTGGCTTCTCCCCTGACGGGGGTCGTATCGCCTACACTGCCACCCGCCGCAACGGCACGGATTTCGACGTGTACGTTCAGGAGCTCGACGGGGAACCCGCGATGGTTTGGGAGACCTCCGGCTACCACACGGTGGCGGATTGGGGACCGGATGGGTCGTCCCTGATCGTCTCCCGTCCCCATTCCAACCTGAACAACGACCTGTACCGGCTGGACCTCCAGACCGGAGAGACGAGGCTCCTGACGCCGCACGAGGGCGAAGCCCGTTTCAGCGCGGCCCGGACGACGCCGGATGGAATCGCCATCTACCTCGCCACCGACAGGGATGGGGACTTCCTGCGGCTGGCGCGCCTGGATCTCTCGACGCGGGACTTCACGTACCTCACGCCCGGCGACTGGGACGTGGAGAGCGTGGAGCTCTCCCGCGACGGGCGCTGGCTCGCGGCTGGGCGCAACGTCGAGGGGTACTCGGACTTCGTGCTTTTCTCCGGCAAGGGCCGGCGCGTGCCGGTGCCGCAGCTCCCGGAGGGTCTGTGCGGCGAGTTCGCGTTCTCGCCGGACTCGCGGCGGCTCGCCTTCACGCTCACGGGTCCGGATCTCAACCCGGACGTGTGGACCCTCGACCTGCCCGACGGAGAGCCCAGGCGTCTCACCCGATCCTCGACGGCTGGCATCCCGAAGAGCACCTTCCGCAGACCGCGGCTCGTCCGCTACCCATCCTTCGACGGCCGCGACATTCCCGCCCTCTTCTACGAGCCGGAGGGAGAAACAGGTGAGAAGGCCCCGGTCGTCGTCAACGTACACGGCGGCCCGGAGGGCCAGTCCAGGCCCGCGTTCGCGCCCGTGACGCAGTACCTGCTGGACCGCAGTCTCTGCGTCTTCATGCCCAACGTGCGCGGCTCGACCGGCTACGGCAAGGCTTTCACCCACCTGGATGACGTGGAGTTGAGGATGGACTCGGTGGCTGACCTGGCGCACGCGGCGCGCTGGCTGCGCGAGCAGGGTCACGAGAAGATCGCGGTCATGGGCGGCTCCTACGGCGGGTTCATGGTGCTGGCGGCGATGACCGAGTATCCGGAGCTGTGGAGCGCCGGGGTGGACATCGTCGGCATCGCCAACATGGTCACCTTCCTGGAGAACACCGGCAGCTACCGCCGGCGCCTGCGCGAGCCCGAGTACGGTTCGCTGGAGAACGACCGCGAACTCCTGGAGTCCATCAGCCCGATCCACAAGGCCGAGGAAATAGCCGCGCCGCTCATGGTCATCCACGGCAAGAACGACCCCCGCGTCCCCGTGGGGGAGGCCGAGCAGATCGCCGAGCGGGTGCGCGAGAACGGCGGCACGGTCGAGTACCTGCTCTACGAGGACGAGGGCCACGGCCTCGCCAAGCTGAAGAACCGCCTCGACGCATACCCGAAGATAGCCGCCTTCCTCGAAGAGCATCTGGGGACAACAGGTTGAGCAAGCGGCGTACCAGCATTGACGACGCGGCCTTCGCCTACCGGACGCGCAAGAGCGGGGAGGTGGAGATCTCCTACCACGGCTGCCCCGTCACCACCCTGCGAGGCAATTATGCAGCAAAGTTCACGAGCCGTATCGAGGGTGTCGGAGACAGCGAGGCGCAGCTACTCATGGCCCGCATCACCGGAAACTTCAAGCGCGGCAACGAGCGGCGGGCTGGCGTCCCGCCAGTTGGCACAGACCGCACGAGCCAATAGACTCGCCACGTCGTCTCCGAGGCGCTCTAATGGGGAAGAGGTGCGTGTGTTGGTGAAGATACTTCGGCGTGGCAGGCTGTTCGTTTTCGGGTTGCTGGCAGCTATAACGATCGCTTTTCCGGTGTCTGCCCAGGTCCTGTCCGGGGACTCGCCGACGCTCTCGGTCTCGGATCGGCTCGACGACCGGCGGTATGTGACGACGGGGACGCGGGCCTACGAGGTCGGCACCGAGGCTGGGCGCTACCCGGCGATGGACTTCCACACCCGCGGCGAGATGGGAGGGGTGTGGAGCCCCCCGATCAAACTGCTGGATGGACTATGGTTCGGGATCTGCGACGACTGGATCGGGCCTGCGGAGCGTTTCACCAGCGGCTACGGCCACGTGAAAATGGACCTGCCGGATCAAGGAGGCATGACGGTTACCCGCACGGACTTCGTCCCCGACGGCCGACGCGCGGTCCTCGTCGGCCTGACCTTCGAGGCCGGAGAAGGAGATCAAAACTTCACCCTGAAGATGGATGCCCACTCCGAGCTGATGGGCGCCTACCCCTGGGGCGAGACCAACCCCAGCCAGACGGTCTTCAACCTGGATGACACCGTCGCCGCCGAGGGCGGCAAACTGGTCTTCCGGGAGCAGGGAACGCCGCCCGCCGCGAACGCCCTGCCTCACGACTGGGCCGCGGTCGTTGGCTCCAGCCTCACCCCGACCGGTAGCGATACCGGAGCGAACTTCCGCGGCCCACAGGACCCGGCGGTCATCTGCCCGGCCTCCGGCCCGGACGCGCCGCCCGCTCCCCCGCGCTGCGACGACACCGCCTATGGCAAGGGCAAGGGCGGCCAGCTTCGCTACGACGTGACCGTTCCGGCCAACTCGACCGAGACCGTGTGGTTCGCCGTGGCGGGCGCGGACTACGACGGTGAGAACCCTGCGGACGCGAAGGCCGCGGCCCTCGCGGAGCACGAGGCCGTGCTGGACGACCCGGAAGGCATGTTGGAGGAGAAAATCTCCGAAAGGCTCGTGCTTCAGGAGAACACGAAGCTCACGCTGCCAGGCGACGAGCGGATCGTGGATGGCATAGACTGGAGCAAGCAGAACCTGGCCGACTCCGTGCAGATCGCCGAGGATCTGGAGATTAGAGAGACCAACGCGGGCAAGAACTATCCGCCTCCCGAGGGCGAGCTGGCCGGGATGCGTTTCCTGGGCGCTGGCTTCCCGGACTACCAGTGGCTCTTCGGCACCGACGGCGAGTACACGGCTTTCGCCAGCGTCGGGGTCGGGCAGTTCGAGCCCATAAAGGATCACCTGCGAGCCCTGCGGGAGGTGAGCCTCATTAGATAACGGCAACTCCGGCAAGGTCGTGCACGAGGTCGTCACGGACGGGACGGTCTACTTCGGGTCCAACGCCGACCCCGGCAACACCGACGAGACGTCCAAGTTCCCGAGCGCGGTAGCCCTGATCTGGCGCTGGACCGGAGACAACGACTTCCGGGACGAGATGTACGGCTTCACGAAGAGCAACATGGAGTACATCTTCCGCGAGCTGGATGAGGACGGGGACGGCTGGCCCGAGGGCCTCGGCAACGTCGAGCGTAACGGCATGGGCGAGGAGAAGCTCGACAACACCGTCTACACCATCCGCGGGCTCTACGACCTCGCCGATATGGCGCGCAGCAAGGGCGACGTGAAGACCGCCGCGTGGGCGCAGAAGAAAGCCCGGGGGATGGAGAACAGGTTCGAGCAGACCTGGTGGTTCGGGCAGGAGGGAGCCACCCAGTACGCAGACTCTATAGACCCCTCGCCCGTCGGGGGCGAGAACACGAAGATATTCCAGCGGCACTGGATCGGGGTGACACCCATGGAGGCCGAGCTCGTCAACGTCACCGGCAACTACAGCGAGCCCGTGCCCGGCCTCGCCACCTTCGAGCACGGTGACGCGGCGCTCGAGGAGAGGGAAGAGTCCTGTTACACGGATACCTTCGGCATGTACCACACCGGCGCCGGACCGACCGTGGAAGGCGTCAGGGAGACCGGGCCGGACTGCGACACGCACGAGTCGGAGGTGCCGGCGGAGCGTGTGATCTTCACCCTGAACACCGCGATCATGGCGGTCGGCGAAGGCAATTACGGCCGGCTGGGCGCCAATCAGCAACAGCACTACATGTACGGCAACGTGGACCTGCAACTCGACCCGCCCGACGAGCAGCCTGGCGCGATGCCGGAGATAGCGCCGTCGCCGGACTACGGACGCTCCATAGACCGTCCGTTCAACGAGCGGGCGATGGTCTTGCAGGCGTGGGGGGCATACGGCACGATCTGGCCGGTCGTCCATCAGTGGCTCGGCGTCCGGCCCGACCTGGGACGCGGCGAACTGGAAGTCGTGCCGCAGGCGCCGCCCGATTCGCCGGAGATATCCGGCGAGAACATCCGGCTCGGCGGCGGTTCGGTAGCCGTCTCGGCGAAGGCGGAAGGGGATACCTACACCACCACCGTGGACCCGGACGTGCCGTTGAAGGATCTCCTGGTCGGGCAAACGGTGCCGAGGGACGCCGGGGTCAGATCCGTCACCCTGAACGGCGCGCCCGTCGAAGACTACCGGGTCCGCGAGACCAACCGCGGCAAGAAAATCCTCGTGGACGCGCCGCCCACCGGCAAGCAGACGCTGGTGGTAGAGGCGCGATAGAAGAAACTCGCTTCGAGGGGAGCCATACGCTCCCCTCGGAGGTCCGACGGAGGTCCGGAAGCCGGACCTACCTTGCCGTTATCAGATGGTGAGGACCATCCCCGAGGACGACAATGCCTCCATGGGTATTCACAGCGCCAGGAAGGCCGGATAGATCCTGGTCTCCAGCAGCCTCCGGATCTCACCGACGGCGTTCGACATGAAGCTCGCCTGCTGCCGGGGAGCCGGGTGGCTGGCGGGCGCCTGGAGGCCCCAGTTGATCCTCGATGCCAGCCTCATGACTACGAACGTGGCGAGGTAGCGCCGGTAGTCGTCGGGCAGGCGACGCTCTTCCTGGTAGCCTTCGAGGAGCGCGAACCGCAGCGCCGACCCGCGCCGGTCGTTCGGCCCGAGGGTCGAGAGCGTGACCGCCAGGTCGAAGAGGTAGTAGCCCCAGCCGCAACGATCGAAGTCTATGATGTGAACGCCCTCGTCGTGGAACAGCAGGTTCGAGAGCGTGAGGTCGCGGTGGATCAGGCCGAAGACCTCGGGACCGGTCCCGAGGTCTTCGAGGTCCGTCCGGGCAAGCTCCGTCGCGACTTCGAGGACCTGCATCTCGATCTCCGAGTAGACGGAGCCGCCCGTCCTCCAGAGCGAGGCTTCGTCCCCGAAGACCCACTCCCAGCCCCACGTGAGACGGGTGAACTCTTCGGGCGGAGAGAACCGTTCCGCCTGAAGGTGGATCCGGGCCATCTCCCGCCCCACCGGGCGGAGATCCTCCGGCTGGAGGTCCCTCCTCTGACGTTGCTCTCCGGGTACTTTGCTAGACAGGGTACACAGGCGCCGGCCGGCCTCCGTGGAGACGGGCACGAGCAACGTCCCGTCCGCGCTCCGAACCGGCTTGGGAACGGCCAGCCCCACATCCGCCAGGGTGCGGAGCCACACCAGCATGGACCACAGCATGTCCTCGCTGGAATGGGAGGTATCGTACATCTGAAGAATGAGGGGCTCTGGACTTGGTACGGTTAGGTGGACACCTGAAGGCTGTGGGATAGAGATTCGTTGAAAGGAGTTGTTTCGGGTGCCACCGACAAGACCACCGTATCCACCGGAGTTCAAGGAAGAGGCCGTG
>Ga0136619_10000260_pt1 | contig 19432 bp, 25 predicted proteins | sample AntDrymUQ3532106_2_FD_104807 | JGI IMG/M metagenome (GOLD analysis project Ga0136619, IMG submission 104807) | Polar desert sand microbial communities from Dry Valleys, Antarctica - metaG UQ353 (21.06) | ecosystem: Environmental > Terrestrial > Soil > Desert | place: Antarctica: Dry Valley...
AAGGGCCACGAGAAGGGCCACGAGAAGGTCGCTGATCACTTTGAAGAGCACTTGGAAGAATGCCTCTCATGCCTGGCCTTCCCGGAGTCTCACCGTCGGCGCATTCGCACGACCAACGGCCAGGAGAGACTCAACCAGGAGATAAAGCGCAGAACGCGGGTGGTTAGGATCTTCCCAAATCCGGAAGCGTGCTTGAGATTGGTGACGGCATTGGCCATCGAGCAGAGCGAAGAGTGGGTAACGGGCAGGCGCTACCTGGACATGGGCGAGCTAGAAGGGTACCGCCTCCAAGAGCGGGAGGCAGAGGAGGTAGCGATCATGGAGCGGTGAAGGAAGGATCAGGCTTGGAGGAAATTACAGAAACTTCAGGACTTGACCGGATCACGTGCATCACCTTTCACACGAAACTGACTTGGGAACGTATCATCTCGGCGATTCTGCGGAACTGCTTGGAGCCAACCTAGGCCAAGAGCTTCGCGGCAAAGTCCAGCTGATTCTTACGTCGCCACCCTTCCCCCTGAACAGGAAGAAGAGCTACGGCAATTTCGCGGGGCAGGAGTATAAGGAGTGGTTAGTCGGCATGGCGCCGCTGTTTGCGGACCTGCTTACCGAGGATGGCTCCATCGTGGTCGAGATGGGCAACTCTTGGGTGCCTGGCCGTCCCGTGCAGTCGCTCTTGCATCTCGAGTCCCTGATCGGCTTCGTGAACAACCCGGGCGCTGACCTCAGGCTCTGCCAGCAGTTTGTTTGCTTCAACCCAGAAACGGTATCGCCGAACGAGCTTCGAGTCGCATGACGGTTGTACCGTTGGGGCGTTCCTGGAAAGAGAGTCTGGCATCGCTCCTCTCCGGGGCGGAGTCGGATGTACTCATTTCATCACCATACGTCACGCAGCGTGGTACGGACTTCATGGTGAAGCATTCTTCACCTGATATGCGTGCCAACGGCAGGATCATGCTGCTGACGAATCTTTCGCCTCTCAACGTGGCGCAGGGGGCTACGAGTCCCGAAGCCATTCAAAGTTTGATCGAAGCGTTCCCACAAGCAACGGTACGTCACCTGCCTCGTCTACACGCCAAAGTTTATGTAGCTGATCTCAACCGGGCGATAGTGACTTCTGGAAATCTTACAGCCGGAGGACTCGACCTGAATTATGAGTACGGTTTGGTACTCGATCAGGCTTCCACCGTAGAAATTATAAGGAACGACATTACCGAATACGCTAGCCTGGGCGCAGTTATCGGACTGGAGCGGATCGTGACCTACCGGCAGGTCGCTGAACAGACGCGAGTGGCTTTCCGCGAACAGCAGCGAACGGTATCGAGGTCAGCTCGTAGGCTCTTTGAGGAGACATTGAGGGATGCCGATGACGAACTCATCAAGCTCCGAGTTGCCGAAGGTCCGATACATACTGTCTTCGCCAGAACGATTCTGTATCTTCTTCGGAGAGAAGGCCCTCTTGCCACAGAGCGGCTGCATCCACTGGTTCAAGAAATACATCCGGATCTCTGCGACGATAGTGTTGATCGCGTGATAAATGGTGTGCGATTCGGCAAGAAGTGGAAGCATGCCGTGAGAACCGCGCAACAACAGTTGAAGAAGAGAGAGCTTATCGAGTTGCAGGACGGACTTTGGAAACTCTCTGATTAAGGATTTCTCGTCATGGCTGGAACTCTCGCGCCATAGCCATCAACCTTACCGGGCAAGCGCACCGCCCTCTTCGGCATGACCCGAACGGGCAAATCCAACTCGGTCAAGAAGATCATCCAGGCGACGGTCGGCATGACGGAGAACGCCCCATACAAATTCGACCAGCCCGTGGAGGGCACCGCTGACGAGACGCTGGAGCCCTTCACGGAGGCCGGGGTGCCCAAGTACCCCATCGGCCAGATCATCTTCGACATCAACGGCGAGTACGCCAACCCGAACATGCAGGACGAAGGCACGGCCATCTTTGAGATGTTCAGCGAGCAAACTACGCGCTTCAGCACCATCTCCAAGCCGGACTTCAAGGTGCTCAAGGTCAACTTCTACGAGGATGTCCTCTCTGGCTTCGAGCTGGTCCGCTCGCACCTAATGCAGGGCGTTGGCAACTACATCGACAGCTTCCGGGCTGTGGATCTCACCGATCCCGACGATTACGAAACGAACTACTCCGCCAAAGCCCGCCACGACCGCAAGGTGGCGGCCTACCTGTGCTGCCTGTACAGAGCAGGTTTTACCTCGCCCGGCGGCTTTACTGTCAAGTTCCAAGGCAACGGTGAGTTGAACAAGATGGTCAAGAGCGACAGTAGTTTGGACCCGAGCCGGAGGATCTCCCTGGAGGATGCGACCAATTGGTTCACTACCATCTGGGACAACTACAACTCCGACGACTACTTCAGCAAGTACAAGCAGGAGAAGGGACACGAGTGGGCGGACGAGGACCTGAAATCCATACTCGTCTTCCTGACGCGCAAGAGGTCGCCCGGCGGCCCCCCCAACGTGGACGGGTACATCAAGCTGCGCGGGATCTCGAACCTGCACACCGAGTCCGTGGACAGGCCCTTCGAGGAGGAGATCGTCGACGAGCTGCGAAAAGGGCGCATCATCATCGTCGACCTCTCCCAGGGCGATCCCGAAATACAGGGTCTCTACTCAGAGCGCATCTGCCGCAAGGTCTTCGCGGACGCGATGGACCGTTTCGTCACCAACAAGCCCAACAACTTCGTCCAGTTCTACTTCGAGGAGGCCCACAACCTCTTCCCCAAAAAGGAAGACAGGGACCTTAGCCAGATCTACAACCGCATCGCCAAAGAGGGAGCGAAGCTCAACCTCGGGCTCCTCTACGCTACCCAGGAGGTCAGTTCGATCAGCTCAAACATCCTCAAAAACACCCAGAATTGGTTCATAGCCCACCTCAACAACGAAGACGAGACCAGGGAGATCAGGAAGTACTACGACTTCGGGGACTTCACGGACTCCCTGGTCAGGTTCAGCGCCAACAGCGACAAGGGCTTCGTCCGCATGAAGACCTACTCCAACCCCTTCGTCGTGCCGGTACAGGTGGACCGCTTCCCCGAGAACGTAGAAGAGGCCTGACCGATGGCCTACGCCAGCAAGTACGGACGGTGGCCTGCCGAGTACGCCAGCAAGTCCGCCCACAGCCAAGTAGTCAACGACCCCGCGGTCCGAGTCTTCCTGGAGAAATGCTCCCTGCCCAAGCGCGCCGACGAGGTCTCCCTCTCCGAGCACGCGGAGCTTCCCTTCGAGCCCGTCGCCGACAACCCCATCCGCCACATCATCGCCATAGACGGAGGCTACGACGAGGTGATGGTGCGCTCCGAGTTCCCGTCTTCGACCATGTGCTTCTTCCAGTTCGGGGCGCTTATCTTCAGCGTGGAGGATCTGGAGGATCTCGAAGAGCAGCCGTTCATAGACCCCGACGACATGTCCAAGCTCAAGCGCATCCAGCGCCTCAAACTCGTCTTGCCCATCCGTAACATCACGCTCGGGGACGAAAGCACCCTCACCGACTCGGTTCGCCTGGCCGTCCACGACTTCTTCCGCCAGAAAGTGGACGAAGAGCGCCTCGCCGATACCTTACGCTGGTTCGTCTTCCAGGAGTACGGACCCAAAGTGTCGGAGTGGACCCTGGCGAGCTGCCCGATATGCGACGCCCGGAACGTCCAGCTGCAGCGTTCACAGATGACCGCCAACCACACCTTTCCCTGCGACTCTTGCGGCGGGGAGATCTATCTGACAGACGTCTTCCGCCTGCACGAGGCCGTGGACGACGAGCTGGGAGCCGGCGGCATCCTCGGCTACGTGACCACCACCGTCGAGCAGATCATCCTCGTACACCTCATCCGGCTTATCCTCAAGACCAAGCCGACCCTGCTCGGTCAGGTCCTCTTCATCAAAGATGGCCCCTTGGCCTTCTTCGGCCAAACTGCCAACATGCACGGTCCCATGCGCGAACTTGTCAGGCATCTCCTGGACCACAATACCCTCTATCTCGCTGGTCTGGAAAAGAGCGGCTCCTTCGTGGAGCACGCCGACGAGATCACTGGGAAGCTCGATCCCGGCACTGTCCTGATCTTCGACAATGACTACATCTACCGCTACATCCTACCCGGCAAAGCTGATCCCACGAACCTCTATGGCCGCACCACCTACTATGGCAACAAGCTCATCTTCAAGACTCGCGGAGGGCGAGTCTATGTGATCTCACTGCCAACTCGCGAGATCCTTGCGCATCCTGGCGAAGACGACCTTAAAAACGTACCCGAGATCCTTACCAACATAGAGAAGCTCCAGTGTGACATGTACGACAACGCCCTAGTACCCGTCGCCCTCGCCAACAAGCTCGTATCCCTCGCCAACCATCCTAGCTCCCGCATCCTCCAGAAATTTGCGACCAAAACTATTCGTAGGTAGGCGCACCTAAGTTCGTGGCAATTGCGTGCTACAGCGGTTCCCGTATTGATTGACCCATAGATGTTGAGTCTCGCTCGCCGCAGCAACGATGTGGCGGAGTGGAGTTCCCTGAAATCCGAAACCTGTTGCCTGATGCCCCAGCTTGGGCAGAGGTGCAGCCTTTTTACAAATTGCTCTTGAGAGAGCGGTGGCGAATTGCACCAGACCCATTCCCCACGCACGGCCAGCGTTCCGGGGCGCGGAATCCGGGAGAAGCTGCTCAGTCGTCTATGGTCTGGTACACCGAGGTCCAGAAGTCACCGTAGATTTCCCCGGCTCTACTGTTTCCCGCAACGAGCTGTGTCATCAATATCGCTGCCATTTCCTCCTGGGGGTCGGAGTGGCCGGACGTGGTATAGCCGCCGTCCCAGCCGAACGTGCCGGGCGTCGCGAAGCCCTGTCGTTCCGTTACAACCGACATGCCGAAACCCCATCCTGTCCCCGGCTGGAGTAGCACGTCCTGCCCCGACCTCTGCTCGCTCGTGAGGTGATCCGTGGTCATCAGCTCGACCGACGGCCTCGACAGGATGCGCTCGCCTCCGTACCTGCCCTTGCCGAGAAGCATCTTGCAGAACGCGAGGTAGTCGTCAACGGTCGAGGCGAGACCCCCGGCGGCGGACTCGAAGATGGGTGGACGGCTCCAGAGGCTGTCGTCGACGGCGTCGAATACTTCGAGGTTTCCGGTCTCCGGGTCGGCCTGGTAGCAGTCGGCGAGACGGTCCAGCTTCTCTTCGGGGACGGTGAAGCCGGTATCGTCCATGCCGAGGGGGCCGAAGATGCGCTCCCGGAAGAACGATTCGAGCGACTGTCCTGTGGCGCGGGAGATCAGGATTCCGAGGACATCGGAACCGGTATCGTACAACCACCGCTCCCCCGGCTGATAGACGAGCGGCAACCCCCCGAGCCGCTTCATGTACTCGTCCGGCGATAGCGACGGCAGGTCAGGGCCGGAAGAGACTTCCTGTTCGTCCATGGCGGCCTGGATCGGGTACCGTCCGGGCGGGGCCAGTATCGCCCCGATACCGAACCTGAGCGTCAGGAGGTCACGGAGTGTAATGGAGCGGTTCGCGGCCACGGTGTCGTCCAGCGGACTCTCGATGGACCGCAGCACCCTCCGGTCGGCGAGCTCCGGGAGGAGCGGGTCAACCGGATCGTCGAGGCGCAGTTTGCACTCCTCCACGAGGATCATCGCCGCAACGGCGGCGACCGGCTTCGTCATCGAGGCGATGCGGAAGATGGTGTCGCGCCGCATCGGGCCACCGCCCAAAGACTTTGTCCCGATGGTGTCAACGTGTACCTCGTCCCGACGAGCTAACAGCGTCACCATGCCGGATACGTGACCCCGTTCGACGTGTCCGGTCATGACCTCGTGCATGCGGCCGAGCCGTGTCTCGGACAATCCTCCGTCGCTCATCGCTCTCTTCCTCCGTTCCATGTGGTGCGACCCTGTTGACGCGAATGCTGCCGTTGCCTCGACCGTACTCGAGATCTAACGTGCGCCCAGGTCAGTCTTCGAGCCACTCGGTGACGAACCGTTCGCTCGCGTGTATGTCAACCTGTCTAAGCCGTCCCGATCCCGAGTTCACGAACTTGTGTGGCACCCCGGCTGGCACCACCACGACCTGCCCGCCGCTCGCTTCGATCACCTCGTCCCCCACCGTGAAGGTGACCTCGCCTTCCTGCACCACGAAGACCTCTTCGTACGGATGACTGTGCAGCTTCGGGCCGCTTCCCGGCGGCACATCGATCACGATGAACGAGACGCCGGCGTCGTGGTGGTATCCCTGAAACTCATTGGCGTCCTCGCCACGCGCCGGGTCGGCTATGTCGATGATGTGCGTCATGCTTCGCCTACCGTATCAGCCGGTCTCTGGCATCGGCGCGTCGAGGAACTCGACGATCATCGGAAGCAGCCAGTCTGTACGCTCCAGCATCCCGAGGTGCGAGGTGCCGGGCAGCACCGCAAGCCGGGCGCGGGGCAGGCCGGCGAGGTCGCCCATCACGCCGCCGCCGAGCAACCGGAACATCTCGACCGCGTGCTCGGGACGGGTGGCGTCGGAGTCCCCGATGACGACCATGGTCGGTGCCGGGATCCCACGGATGCTCTCCGGCGGCCAGTCCTGGGGCGTCAGGTCGAGATGCTTCAGCTTCTCGACCAGCCTGGGGAAGTCCCCGGGGTTCGGCGCTACCCTGTCGTAATCTTCCTTCCACGGACTTCCCTCGAAGAGTTCCGGCGTGATGGTCTCGATCATCTCGAACATCTCGGGGTGCGCGCCGCCGCTGTTGAAGGTGGCTGAAGCTGCCACCAGCTTGCGCACGACCTCGGGGTGCCGGATGGCGACCTGAATGGCGACGCCACCGCCCATGCTGTAACCGAAAACGTCGGCCTTCTCGATCTCTAGGTGCCGCAACAGGGCGGCCACGTCGTCCGCCATGTGCTCGTAGGAGAGCGGGCGATCCACGTCGGCGGTACGTCCATGTCCCTGCAAGTCCACGGCGATAACCTGCCGCATCTCGGCGAACGAAGACACTATCTCTCCCATCAGGCCTGTGGACATGTAGGCGCCGTGCAGCACGACCAGCGGTTGCCTCGTGCCGTGGATCTCGTAGTACATATCGAGGCCGTTCACCGCTGCGTAGGCGCCTCTGGGCTCATCGCTCATTTCGGTTCTCCTTCGAGGTCATGGGAGGTTACGGTCGTGGTTTACGACGAGAAAGCCGGGATTGCGCCATGCGCGTCTCCCGAGCGGCCCTTCGGCTCCTCCCATCCTTCTTGCCGCCCAAGCGCGGTCAGGTCGAGAAAGTAGTACGACCCGCCGACGGTTTCGCCGCCGCGGCCATATGTCGAGTAGGTGTGGAAGGCGCTCTCGTCATCGCGCAGGAAACAGCTAAGTCCAGGTTGCTCGACAGGCTGCTCGCCCTCGACGTAGTAGGATGTGCCCGCCTGCTCGTGCTCGGCCCTGGTTCGGTAGTTGTACTCGATGGGGGCGACCGACTCGTCGAGCGTCACGTGGAAGTCGTAGTTGAAGTCGCTGCCGTACGAGGAGTACCAGGGGAAGGTCCAGCCCTTGCTCGCTTTGTACGCTTCGATCTTCTCCAGCGGCGCGCGGGAGACGACGGCGAACGACGTGTCACGGGCATGCAGATGAGTGAGGTGGCCCCGCGCGATGTGGTCGACCCAGGCCGTGCAACTCTGACAGCCCTCTTCCCAGCTCGGATCGAACATGAAGTGGTAGACGATGAGCTGATGGTGTCCCTCGAACAGGTCAAGCAGGCTGGCTTGCCCGTCCGGGCCTTCGAATACGTAGTCCTTCTCGACCCTGACCATTGGCAGCCTACGGCGCTCGGCGTTGAGAGCGTCTCGCTGCCTGGTGAGTTCCTTCTCCCTGGCGAGTAGCTCTTTGCGGGCGTCCTGCCACTCGTCTCGCGACACTACTTGCGGAAGATTCGCATTGTTTTCCGTCACGTTGATCTCCTTCGATTCGGGTTGTCTGCTAGAGATGACTGGTCTCGGCCGGCACCGACCCCCAGTCGTTGTTCCTGCCATCCTCGAAAACGACGGGCGCCTGCGCTAGTTCTTCGGTTGTGGCGTCGTCCAGGCACATGACGTTGACCGCGTAGAAGTCGCCAAGTTCTTCGATGTAGCCTCGTCCAAACGTCTTGACGCCGCAGTGGCTGCAGAAGAGGTGATGGATGGTGTCGCTGCCGAAGCTGTATTCCGAGAGAGCATTTTCTCCCTGCAGCAGCTCGAATTCGTCGGCTTTGACGATAGCTTTCCAGAACCTCGACTTCGAGCAGATCGAACAGTTGCACTTGCTGGTTACTTCCGTGAGATCCAGGTCGCACTCGAAGCGAACCGCGCCGCAGTGACAACTGCCGTGATAGGTCTTCTTCATCCCTTCTCACTCCCCTGTCCGGTCGCGAAAGTTTGGCCTCTGGCGGCGAGGGCGCTACGGATCTGACCCAGCGCCTTCGGTCCCATGCCGTGCAACCGCAGGACCTCGGCCTCGCTGACCCCGGTGAACTGAGCGAGCCGCACGTATCCGGCCCCGGCGAGCACCCGTCGCGCCGGTCTGCCCAACCCGTCTGGAAGGTCGCTTTTCTTCTCTTCGCCGCTCAATCGCGCACCTCCTCCACCGCCGGAATCGATCTCGGTCATCTCTTTCTCATGGTCCTGGCGCGTCCAGGAACGGCGCGACGGCGGCTGCCAAAGCGGGGGAAGCGAAGATGTCGTAGTGCGTCGTGCCCGGCAGGATGGCGAGCCTGGCGTCAGACATGCCGGAGCCGTCCCATCCAGCATCTTGCCTGCCGCCGCCAAGCAACTCGAAGAACTCCACCGCGTGCGACGTGCGGACGCTGTCGGCGTCGCCGGCCACGATCATGGTCGGCGTCTCAATCTCCTCCACTTCTCCCGACCAGTCGTAGTCTTGCCGAAGAAGCTCGCCTAGCTTGGTCAGCAGCACGGGCCAGTCTTCGGGCCTCGGTGCGACAGCAGAATAGAGCCCGTACATCGGGGTTTGCTTCATCGGCTCGGCGGCCTCGAGACCCATCTGTTCCATTCCGGCGCGGACTTCCGGGTACCATCCATCGCGCTTGAACGGGGTCGAGACGAGCACGAGCTTCCTCACGACCTCGGGATGCTGGATCGCCGTTCGCAGGGCGACCCCGCCGCCGAGGGAGTAGCCCATGACATCGGCTTTTCCGAAGCCGACGTGTTCGATCAGGGCTGCTACGTCATCCGCCATCGCCTCGAACGCCATCGGACGATCCACGTCCGCCGTGCGTCCGTGCGCCTGAAGGTCCACGCCGATAACCTGTCGTCCTTCGGCGAGCATTGGCAATACCTCGCCGAACATCTCGATGGCTCCGACGCCGCCGTGAAGCAGGATCAGGGGTTCTCCCTCGCCGTGGATCTGGTAGTAAAGATCCAGGCCGTTCACCGGAGCGTATCCGGTCTGACCCTGCGCCGGGGTTGTCATTTCGTCTCCTTCCGATCCTCAGTTGTCTGGATCCGGTCTCTCGTTTGCGGGTCGTTCGAACCTGGACCCGCTGGTACGCAAGTCGTGGCTCAATAGGCGCTGAATACCTCATCGAGGCGTCTGGCGAAAGCCTCTGGATGGCTGCCGAACCCGCCGTGATCACCGGGGAAGATGACGATCTCCTGCCCCAGCTGTTCAGCCAGCGCCACGGCGGCGCGGTATGGTAGCTGTCCCTCCGAGTCCTCACCCGCGGCCACCGTGACCGGCCGTGACCGGAGCAGGGAGATATCCGGCGTATATTCACCGAGCGCGATGAACATATGTCCGAGGAAGAAATCTAGATTCTTCTGCATCTGGGCCATCGCCTCGGCCATCTCCGGTGGCGGATCGGCGGGAGGCTGCGGTGACCCCCTATCCAGCCCCGTCAAAGCGAGGAACTTACCCATCGCCGGACCGACACCTTCGGAGCGATAGGTGTCGTGAACCTCGCGCCCGAACCTGGCGTGCTCGTCAGCGTCGTCGAGCAGGAGGGACAGCGGTGGTTCGTGGGCGATCAAGGCCCGCACCTGCTCCGGGTACCGGGTCAACAGATCTAAGCCGACCAAAGCACCGCCGCTGTTGCCGAGCACATATGCCGGCTCGTCGCCGACCGCCGCCAGCAGGCGATGCGCGTCGTCGGCGAAGGTCTGGACCGAAGTGTCCTGGGCTTCGCCATCGAACGGACTGCGGGATAGCCCCCGCGGGTCGTAGGTGATCACCGTGTACCGGTCGGACAGCACGCCCTTGATGGAAGCAAAAGCCTCCGAGTCCGCGGGACCGCCCGGGATGAGCAGAAGGACGGGTCCGTCACCAAGGACCTCATAGTGCAACGTGGCGTCCGGAACCTTCAGAGTGCCGGTGCGAGGTTGGCTCATGGCAACCTCTTTCGGTTCGAGCCGGACGTGGGTCCGCTGTTTCCGCTTCTACTCATGCAGTTCGATTCCCCCTATCCGTATGCACGAAAGTAGCATTCGCCAGCCACCATGGAGAGCTTCCGTCTACTCGCCGCGCTGCGGTTCGTAGGTCAGGACGACGACCCCGGTGGAGAACGTCTGTGTACCCACGAGCTTGAGCGCCTTGTTCTCCACGCCCCCCTCGAAGAGTTTCCTGCCGCCCCCGACCACGACCGGGAAGACCATGAGATGGAGCATGTCCATGAGGTTGTGCTGCAACAGGGCGTTCACGAGCGTCGCGCTTCCCCCAACGAGGATGTCGTCCCCGTCCTGCTCCTTGAGCCTGCCGATCTCCTCAGCGAGGTTGCCAGCATCTATGAGGGAACCGTTCCACTCAAGCGGCTCCTCCAGCGTCGTGGAGACGACGTACTTGGGAAGGCTGTTCATCCTGTCGGCGAACCCGGCCTCGTCGGACATGGACGGCCACGCCGAAGCAAACCCCTCGAAGGTCACGCGCCCGAGAAGGAGCGCGTCGGAGGCGAAAAGTTCGTCGAGCTTGAACTTCTCCTGCTCGGGGCTCCCGAACTGGAAGGTCCACATCGGGTCTTCCATCACCCCGTCCAGCGAGACGAATTCCGATACAACCAGTTTTCTCACTCTGGTTCTCCTTTCCCCTACTTGACGACCCGGAAGGTCATGTGGGTCACGTCTGGATCTTCTATGATCCTGGTCCTCTCCAGCTCGATGTGCTCCGCCCCCAGGTTATCGAATAGCCTGATGCCCCCGCCGAGCAGCACGGGCACAACGTCTACGTGTACTTCATCCAGCAGCCCTGCCTTGAGACACTGCTGGACGAGACTCGCCGCGCCCACCGCGACGTTCTTCTCGCCAGCTGCAGCCCTGGCCTGTTCGACCGCGCTCTCCACGCCGTCCGTCACGAAGGTGAACGGTGACCCTTCATAGTCCCATCCGTCTGGGACGGAGTGGGTGAGGACGAAGATCGGGACGTCGAGAGGATGCCGACCACCCCATCCGTTCGTGATGTCGAACGTCCTTCGTCCCGTTACGATCGCCCCTATCGAGGAGAACGCCTCGCGCAACATCTCGGCACTCTCCGGCGAGACCTTGAACGTCATCCCGCCACTCGGCACGACGTAGTCGGTATCGCCGCTCGAATACCAGTCGAAGAGCCGCATACCTCCCTCGCCCAGCGGATTCTCCGGCCCATCGTTGGGGGCGGCGATGAACCCGTCCAGCGACATCGTGAGCCCCGACGTTACCTTGCCCATGTCTACTCCTTTCGTTTCCCTCTGCTAGCTACGGGCCGGTATCTGCTGCACGCACCAGCGGTTACCGTCAGGGTCGCTGAAGAACACGCACCCGACGAGGTCGAGATTCTCTCCCTCCCTGGCCGTACGGTACGAGCCGTCGTCGAAGACCTGCAGCTCGCCCACGTCCACGCCCCGCTCCATCAACTCGGCGCGGGCGGCGCGCAGGTCATTGACGACCAGGAACACATTGGACAGGGAGCCCGGTTCCATGCCCATCCCGGGAGTCTGAAGGTGAACCGAACACGCGGATCCCGGCGGGGTGAGTTGGACAAGGCGGGTCTCGTCGTTGATCCTGTGGTCGATATCCACCGTAAATCCGACCTTCCCGGCGTAGAAATCTATGGCGCGATCCTGGTCCGAGACGGGGATGGTCACCACTTCGATCTTCCAATCCATAACGCTCCTCCTTTACTTTGCTTCAGGACCGTGGTTCTTCTCTATCCTCACATCTACTTGCGGCTAGCCTCGTACCGAACCAACACGATCCCAGATCCCTCCCACGTACGCGTGCCGGTGAGCCGAAGCGAACCACCCGGCTGAGTAGCGAAGGTTGGCGTGCCAGTGCTCAAGACGACAGGGCTGATCATGAGGTGCAGTTCGTCGACCAGACCATAAGCCAGCAAGTCGTTCCAGAGCGTACGGCTACCAAAGACCAGAATGTCTTTGCCTGGCTGGCGTTTGAGTTCGGCGATCTGCTCGTGAGCATCTCCCCGGCTGATGATGCGGGTGTTGCGCCACGGTTCCGTATCCTCCGGGGTCAGGCTGTCGGACACGACCGCTTTGTCTATGGCGTTGTTGAGCCGCGAAATCTCCCGCTCGATGGGCCTGGCGTCTGGATCGTCGGCCACAGACGGCCAGAAACTCTTGAACCCGTCGTACGAAGTACGTCCCAGCAACAAGGTATCGGCCGCACGCAGGCGTTCGGCGTTGTAGGCGTCGAAGCTCTCGTCCGTTGGGTACGCTTCGAAGCGATAGTCGAACAGGGCCATGACGTTTTTGTCCGGTCCCTCGTAGTAGCCGTCCAGTGACGTGATGTTGCTGACGATGAGCTTACGCATCATATGCTTCTTTCTCGTGCTGACCGCGGCATTTGATCTCGCCGCCGATCCTATGGTCTATGGCTACGTTGACCCCGACCCTCTCCGCGTAGAAGTCTCCAGCGCGGTCAACTTCCGAGATCGTCTCCACTTCCATTTTCCCGTCCATGTTTCGTCTTCCTTCGCCATGGCCCTTCACCTCAAGAATCCTGTTCCGCCGAAGGCTGGTAAGTGAGAGATACGACCCCCGTGCTGAACGTTTTCGAGTCTACGAGTTCGAGCGACTTCCGCTCCCCATCTTCATCGAAGAGGCGCTTCCCGCTTCCCAAAACCACAGGATGCACCATGAGCTGAAGCTCATCCAGGAGCCCGCCTCGTATCAGCGACCGGACCAGGGTGACGCTACCCGTGATCGTAATGTTCTTGCCGGGCTGCCGTTTCAGCCTGGTTATCTCTTCCGCGAAATCACCCTGGATCAGGGTCGAATTATTCCACTCCAACGGCTCCTCCAACGTCGTCGAGACAACATACTTACGTACGCTGTTTATGTAGTCCACCATTTGCGTGCCCCCCGGTTGGTGGGGCCAGAAGGAAGCAAACTCCTCGTACGTCTTTCTCCCCAGCAGCAATGCGTCCGACGCGGCCATCCCCGCCGTATTCTCTTTCTCCATCTCGTCGTCGGAGTAAGAGAAAGCCCACTCTCCCGGCGACTGCGTGACGCCGTCCAGCGACATTAACTCAAATGCGCTCAGCTTTCTCATGTCAGTCTTCCTTTACTAAGCGGAACCGGAGGTGCGTGACCCCGGAACCTTCGATCACCCGCGTGCATTCCAGGTCTATCAGCTCGGATCCCAGATTGTCGAAAAACCGGATGCCATCTCCCAGCAGGACGGGCACCAGCTCAACGCCTATTGTGTCGACCAGCCCCGCCTTGATGGCCTGCTGCGCCACGTCCGCCCCGCCCACGCCCACGTCCTTGTCGCCCGCGATCGATTTCGCTTGTTCGACGGCGCTCTCTACGCCATCCGTGACAAAGGTGAAGAGTGATCCTTCGTAGACCCATTCCTCGGGGACCGCATGAGTGACGACGAAGACCGGCACGTCCATAGGGTGCCTGCCGCTCCACCCGCAGGCTTGATCGAAGTGCCTACGTCCCACCACCAGCGCGCCCGTCGTTCCGTGCGACTCCCGGAGAAGCTCGGCGCTGGCCGATGAGACCTTGAGCGTCATCCTGCCGCCCGGCGTTCCGTACTCTGTGTCGCCGCTAAAGTACCAATCGAAGAGCTGCCCGACATTACCTTCCGGATCGGCGATGAAGCCGTCCAGCGACGTCGAGAACCCCGTACCTACCTTCCCCACGTTCATCCTCCTTTCACGGTTTCTTCGCGCCGCGGCATCAGTCGCGGGCGGGGCGCTCCTGCAAGACCCAGCCGTTGCCGTCCGGATCGCTGAAGAAGACGAACGAGTTCCAATCTCCACCCCGCCCCTCGACCCAGACACCGTCTTCCATGCGCCGGACGGGGCTGGCGTCCACGCCCCGATCAACGAGCGCGGCGCGGGCCGCTTCGATGTCAGAGACCATGAGCAGCAAGCCCTCCAGCACCCCCGGCGGTACGTCGAGCGCGGTGTTGAGGTGGATGGAGCATGCCGATCCGGGCGGCGTCAACTGAACGAGGCGCATACCATCGCCGAGGGGAGTGTCGAGGTCGACGATGAACCCGACTTTCTCGCTGTAGAAGCTCTTCGCCCGGTCCACGTCCGTGACGGGAACCGGAACCACTTCGAGTTGGAATTCCATGCTCATTCCTCTCCCTTCAAGTTACCGACTGTCATTTAGCAACAACCTTTGCCACGATCCCAGAGATCAGCTCCGAAGCGGCAAAGTCGGCGGTGAGCCTGTTCTTCGTCAGGGCCCACGCTACGCCTGTTGCGGTGTCGGCGCAGGCGTAGCTTCCACCGACGCCCCCAACTCCGAGCACGCTCCTCCTCACTCTCGGGTCCGCCCCGAGTTGTCCGACCGAGTAACCGAGCGCCCAGGTTGTCGGGAAACCCATTATCTGATCCATGCCCGTGAACGTTCCTGCGGAGATCTCACGCAACCGCTCCGGCGAGACAAGTCTGACACCGTCCACCTCGTCCATCAACGCGGCGTAGATGCGGGCTATTCCACGCGCGGTGACCTTGCCTCCGGCTGGGATGTCGGCCTTCAGGATGTCAGGGCGGTTGCCGAACTCGGCTGTCGGGATCGTCGCCCGCGGCCCGAGCTTGAAGAAAGGAGCATCGTCAGGCATCGAGGCGAGGAACTCCGCACTGCCTTCCACGTCTTCCAGGCGGGCGAGCCTGCCATGTTCGGACTCCGGCATCCCGAAGTAGACTTCATCCTCTACCCCGAGCGGCCCGGCCACTTCCTCGCGGAGCACCTGTGAGATGGGCTTGCCCGTAGCCCGCCGCACGATCTCCCCGACGATGTAGCCGAACGTATAAGCATGGTAGGCGATCTTGGCGCCAGGCTCCCACCAGGGCTCGGAGTCGGCGATGGCGGCGCACATCTTGTTCCAGTCGCACAGGTCCTCGGGCGTCGTGTTGTCCGGTATTCCTGGCACTCCGACCGTGTGTGTCAGGACGTGCCGCACGGTCGCGGATTCCTTGCCGTGCGCGCCGAACTCCGGCCACATCGCGACGACCGGGGTGTCGTAGCCGAAAAGTCCGCGCTCCACGAGCACGTGTGCGACAGCTGAGGTCGCGGCTTTTCCGACGGAGTAGGCGTAGAACGGCGTGTCCGGCGCGACCGGCCGTCCGGTCTCCGGGTCGGCGAGGCCCGAGACGGCGTCCACTACCTGCTCGCCGTGACGGTACACGGCGGTCTGCAAGCCGCGCTCGGTTCCCGATTCGACCAGCCCGTCGATGGCTTCCTGGATTTGCTGCTGAAGGTCGTTCACGAGCGTTTCCCCCTGATCTTCTAGTCTACGACAGAGCCACTGGTAAGGTTGAAGACGGTGCCGGTAGTCGCGCCCGCCAGATCCGAGGCCAGGAACGCCGCCGCGTTGCCAACGTCGGACAGCGTCGTCACCCGTCCCAGCAAAGACCTCTGCTTGAGAAACACCTCGATCTCTTCTGGTGGAGCCGACCACTCCTCGGTCGAGGCGTCTTCCCAACTCTCGGGGATACCCTCGGACCGCAGACAGACAGCACGGATTCCCTGCGGACCCAGTTCCGCCGCGAGCTGCTTGGTGAACGCCTCGATGGCCGTGCCGGCGATCCCGAAGCCTCCAACGTGGACGCCGGGGATGAATGCACGGACGGCCGACGAGGAAAGCGTGAGGATCACGCCGGAGCCCTGACGGGCCATGTGCCGCGCCGCCGCAGTGGCGGTCAGGAAATGCGTCGTCGTCCCGATAGAGATCGGCCGTACAAAATCCTCATGCGACATCTCTGCGAGCGGGATCACCTGTACGTCCTGGATGGAGATGGCATTGAAAGATACGTCGATGCTTCCTGCCCGCTCCACGATGTCACCGACGTGCTCATCAACGGCCTGCCTATCGAGAGCATCGACCACGGCTACGTCGGCCTGGCCGCCCGCTACCTTGATGTCGTCGGCTACTGTCTCCAGTGACTCACGGGTGCGGCCGGCGAGGAACACCCTGGCCCCCTCGCTCGCGAAGGTCCTTGCGACAGCACCGCCTATCGCCCCTCCCGCACCGTAGATCACAGCGTTCTTGTTCTCAAGCAGCATGCTCTTCCTCCTCTAAAGTCTTCCGATATCCTCGGCCACTTCGGACAGGTCGTCGCCGAACTGATGTCCGCGAGCGTCGAACACCCGAATGGTCGCCTGCGGGAGCCTCCCGGCGTACAGAGCGAGGTGCCCGAACGGCACCACTTCGTCGTCGCGGCTGTGGTAGAGAAACATCGGTATGTCCTCTGGAAGCGTCGCCGTGAAGTCTTCCCGCAACTCGAACTCGCCGACCTCCCAGTCCGTCGTTCCCCAGTAGGGAGTCGCGATGAGGAACACACCGGCGATGGGCTTCTCCACCCGCTCTTCGGAGAGGTGCTTCAGGAGGATGGAGCCGCCGAGCGAGTGCCCAACGAGGACCACCTCGCCATCCAGGGCGGAGAGCTCGTGGGAGATCTGGCCACTCCACGCTCTGTACTGGGGCGCTGCCCCATCTGGCATCTGCGGGTACCGCACCTCGAAGTCAGGACCAAGCGCTTCCCACAAACTCCGGGCGAGGTTGTCATCCCCCTCGTACGCTTCCCCGCCACCACCGTGGACGAACAGCACGTGTCTCTTCGTCATACGCCATCTACCTCCGACCCGAGCTTTGCTTCTCGTCATAGTCGGCGGCCTTCATGCCGCCTCGCATTCAGCGGGGTCCACGTCGGCCTCGGGTTCGGCCTGACGCTCGGGCTCGAGCACCGTCAAAGTGACGGCGATGGCGACCATGACGAGGGCGGCCCCGATCCCGAAGGCGAGGTGGTATCCGCTCGTCAACGCAGACACGGCGGGCTCGCCGTTCTCGATCAGGACGCCGCTGCGCGACACCGAAAAGGTCGCGAGCACGGCCAGGCCCAACGCGCCTCCGGCCTGCGCGGTCGTGTTGATCAGGCCGGACGCCAGACCAGCGTCATCCTGCGTGGCCCCGGACATGGCCAGCGTCATTAGCGCCGGGAAGCAGAGCCCGGCCCCGGTTCCGAGGAGGACCATCACCGGGAATACGTGGTAGGCGTAGTTTCCTTCGACCGGAGCCTGGGTGAACAGGGCAAGGCCCGCCATCAACAACGCGAGACCGGCGAGCACCATCGTCCTTGCGCCGAAGCGCATGACAAGCCGGTCTGTATAGCGAACCGAGAGGATTCCCATGATGACCGTGACGGGCAGGAACGCGAGCCCGGTCTGCAGGGCATCGTAGCCGAGGATGCGTTGCAGGTACAGCGCGCCGAGGAAGAACATCCCGAACATACCGGCGACGCTGAGAACCTGGATCAGGTTCGACCCCGTGACGTTGCGGGAGCGGAAGATCCTCAGCGGCACGAGCGGGCTGCGCGCCGTAGCCTCACGAACGACGAAGGCCACGAGCAGCGCGAGCGAGAGCGCGCCGAGAACCAGGGTGCGGCCGGAGGTCCATCCGTACTCGGCGGCCGGATTGACTATCGTATAGACGACGAGCATAAGCGAGCCGGTGATCAGGGCAGCGCCCGATACGTCCGCGCCGTCACCGAACCCGATGCCTTTATCCGCTTCGATCAGCCGCCAGGCGAGCGCCGCCGTCGCGATCCCCACGGGCACGTTCACAAAGAAGATCCAGTGCCAGCTTATGGACTGCGTCAGCACCCCACCTACCAGCAGGCCGATCGCCCCGCCAGCGGAGGCGACGAAGGCGAACACGCCTATGGCCTTCGCCTGTTCGCGGGGCTCGGGGAACATGGTGACTATCATGCCGAGAATTACCGCAGAAGTCATCGCGCCACCGACACCCTGGACGAAGCGCGCCGCGACCAGCATCACCTGGCCCTGCGCCAATCCACAAAGCAGCGATGCCACGGTGAACACCCCGAGGCCAGCCAGAAAGATGCCTCTGCGAGAGACGAGGTCTCCGAGACGTCCGGCGAGCAGTAGCAAACCACCGAAGGAGATCAGGTACGCGTTTACCACCCAGGCGAGGCTCGACTGCGAAAAGCCGAGGTCGTCCTGAATAGCGGGCAGCGCCACATTGACTATCGTGGCGTCGAGTACGATCATGAGCATCCCCGCGCAAAGCACGTAGAGCGAGATCCAACGTTGCCCCCCACCTGTTGGCCCGGATGGCCGCTCCCCGCGCGTTCCGTTTCCCTGCTCCGTCATATCCCTCTACTCCATTTCCCGAAGGTCCAGTACCATTAGTTGGAGAATACGGTACTAGTCCTAAAAAACAACTATAAAATTTTGATATGCGACCAAATAATTGAACATCAGGACTTACGGTGATAAACTCTTCTTCATGGCAACAACGCGCACGTACGACGATGGATGCGCGGCGGCGCACGCGCTAGACCTGGTGGGCGAGCGCTGGGCGCTGCTGGTGGTCCGGGAACTGCTGCTTGGACCGAAACGTTTCACGGATCTGCGGGCGGGCCTGCCAAATGCGAGCCCCAACGTCCTCGCCCAGCGATTGCGGGACCTGGAGGAAGTTGGGGTGGTGCGGCGTAGAAAGCTGCCACCGCCGGCGGCTTCCAGGGTGTACGAGTTGACGGATTGGGGGAAGGAGCTGGAGCCGGTCATCATCCGGCTCGGGCGCTGGGGAGCCCGTTCTCCATCCAAGCCCCGCGACGCGGCGCTCGGCATCGATTCGCTTATCCTGTCTTTCAGGACGATGTTCGACTCGGACGCCGCCGAAGGTCTCGAAGCTACCTACGAGTTGCGATTTGATGACGATCACTTCCAGGCCGAAGTAGCCGAAGGACGATTCGAGGTCGAACGCGGGAGCGCGGAGCGGCCCGATGCGATCATCGAGGCTGATTCCAACGCGCTGGCAAGGATGGTTTACGAAGGACGCCCCCTCGCCGAGGCGCTACGTTTCGGGGACGTGAGGATCGAGGGCGACGAGTCGGCGGTGGAGCGTTTCCTCGGGCTCTTCCCGCTACCCGAGCCCGCTCTACTTGCCGCAAAGACGTAATAACGTCCTGACCGGCTCGGTCAGCGTACTACCTCATTGCCG